>Ga0209635_10000212_pt1 | contig 37282 bp, 38 predicted proteins | sample DeeMarSWOR230_32_FD_187463 | JGI IMG/M metagenome (GOLD analysis project Ga0209635, IMG submission 187463) | Marine sediment microbial communities from White Oak River estuary, North Carolina - WOR-2-30_32 (SPAdes) (version 2) | ecosystem: Environmental > Aquatic > Marine > Intertidal zone >...
AGACCCAATGATACCACCAAGGGACGACAGATCAAACTAGCTCACTACATCGATCTCCACAAACGGTACTTCGGTGAGTACCCCGATGATGTCCATTACTATATCAGAACTAAAGCTGACATCCCCATCACCGAAAAGGACGCTATAGAGAAAATCTTAAAAGAGGAAGGATGGAAAGAGAAATCTATACCTGATCCCACATTACTAGAACGACTGGTGAGGAGGTAATACTATGGCAAAGCCGTATTTTCCCGGTAATGTTCCAGGTATTAAAACAGCATTGGCAGTAACTCCTAAGCAAGCAGCAAAGATCATTAAAAAGGCCAAGAGAAGAATTGTGATCACTGGATCTCAATTACAGGAAGTGGAAGAAGCTATAAAACTGACAGATGGTGCTCTCGTGGTGGCTCCTCGCACACTTCCGAAATTCAAGGAAAAAGGGGCTCATCCCGTATCGATGAACAAGGTGAATATCACCAATCTGCTGCGAGATGTTTCTCAGTGGCACGGATTAGATGGAAAAGGGCCCTATGATCTGGCCATCTACATGGGATCTCCTTACTACTTCGAGTCGCAAATGCTTTCCTGTTTGAAACACTTTTCATCCTGCAAAACAATAGCTGTATCACGGTTCTATCAGCCCAATGCTACCTATTCTCTTGACAACATGAAAGAAGATAAGTGGAAGAAAGCATTGGCTGACCTGGTGAAATTCATGGAGGAATGAAAATGGCAGAAGAATTTCCTGTAGAAATCGGTGTAGTATATGAAGGAGAACGAATCAGAAAGCAGAACATGCAAGTAGAATTAGGTGGAACAAAAGTGGATTACAAAGCAGAACTGGTACAGTGCAGACCAATGGACGAAATTGAAGACGGAAAAGTCATTGTCAAAGGAAAAGATCTAAAGGACATGGAAGAAGGGGGACGATACCCTCTTGTCATTTTGGTGGAAGTAGCTGGTGAACAGGTAGAAAGAGACTTAGAAGCAGTGATTGAGCGGCGAATTCACGATTTCTCCAATTACATTGAGGGATTCATGCATGTTAACCAACGATACGACATCTGGTGCCGTGTGTCAAAGAGCTCATTCAGGAAAGGGTTTAATTCATTCACGTTCCTAGGACAGGCGTTGGGCAAGCTGTTCAAAGCGGAATTACCCATCATTGAGAAGATACAGATCACCATTTTGACTGAAGAAGAGGATGTAAAACCCTTTGTGGAGAATGCTAGAGGAATCTATGAAGCCAGAGATGCGCGAGCCAGAGAGTTATCTGATGATGATGTAGACGAATTCTATGGATGCGTTCTGTGTCAGTCTTTTGCTCCCACCCACGTGTGTGCCATTACCCCGGATCGAATTTCTTTGTGCGGTGCCATCAACTGGTTTGATGGGAGAGCAGCCGCCAGAGTAGATCCTAAAGGCCCCAACTTCAAAATTGAGAAGGGAGAATTCATTGATAAAGAGAAATTTGAGTACACAGGGATTAACAAAGTAGTTCAGGAAAAATCACTGGGAGAAAACCAGCGCTTCTGGCTGCACACCATGTTCGGATTTCCCCACACATCCTGCGGTTGTTTTGAAGCCATTGCGTTCTACATTCCTGAAGTGGAGGGCATTGGCATCTGTCACCGGAACTATCGCGGAGAGACAGTGATTGGCGTTCCCTTTTCCACATTGGCCACTCAAACAGGAGGAGGAAAACAGCTGGACGGCTTCTTGGGCATTGCTATCGAGTACATGCGCTCCCCCAAATTCTTTATCACTGACGGCGGCTGGAATCGTATTGTGTGGATTCCTAAATTCATCAAAGAGCAAGTCAAGGACGCTATTCCTGAAGAACTGTACGACAAAATTGCTACTGAAGAGATCACCACCGATGTGGATGAATTAAAACAGTTTCTAGATGAACAGGATCATCCAGTGAAAGAACGATGGGAAGCAGCAGTGTTGGAAGCAGAAGAATTGGAAGTGGTTCCTGTTGGTGAAGCGTTTGCTGGAACTAGATTGATCCTGAAGAATGCCCGCATCCATGCAGACAAGGTGATCATCAGGAGGAGATAAATGCACGCATTTGCTGTTTCAGGAAAGGGAGGCACGGGGAAAACAGTCCTTTCTGCCTTAATTGTGAGAGAACTGGTAAAGAGAGGGGTAGTACTAGCTATTGATGCTGATCCCGATTCAAACCTCCCTGAAGCATTAGGTGTGGACACCGAAAGAACAATCGGTGATATCAGAGAGGAATTACTGCAGAAAAAGTACAAACTCCCCCCAGAATACACCAAAGATGTATGGTTAGAGGGGAAAACCTATGAAATCCTTTCTGAAAATGACGGATTTGATCTTTTGGTCATGGGGAGACCAGAAGGCCCTGAGTGCTACTGCATGGTGAACAATCTGCTGAGACGGATCATGGACATGTTAACTGCAAACTATGACTACACAGTGATTGACTCTGAAGCAGGATTGGAGCACATTTCCAGACGGACCACCATTGGGGTCCAGGATATGATTGTGGTGGCAGATGGGTCTCAGCGGAGTTTTGATACTGCTGTGCGAATCAAAAAGTTGACTGAAGAACTAAAAGCGCGCTTTGACCATTTGTATGTGGTACTCAACAGTAATAAAGATCGTCCTGCAGATACAGCACGGGCTGAAGAAACTGGTCTTTCGTTTCTGGGTTCCATACCCTATGATCCTGAAATTGAGAAAGCATGCTATCAGGGTGTTCCCCTTCCAGAACACTCTCGGGCTGGACAAGCGGTACACCAACTGCTGGAAGAAATATTGTAAAGGTGATGTCATGGAATTTGAAGAACTGGCAGAAATGTTGGAGAAAGACAAAAAAATCGAGTTAGAGGATGTGGACATTACAGCAGAACGGTTGGAACTAACCGGGTGATCTAATGGACATTGACAGACTTATTCGCATGTTGGAGGACACAGACGAAATTGAGCTGGAAAATGTAGATATTTTTGCAGAAGAACTGGAATTACTCATGAGCCCCATAGGGAAGGCTATGAAGCCTGCAGAATACAGAGAGCTGCAGTATGAGCCACCATTGGAAGAGTATCGCGGGGAGATACCGGTGGTAAAATTTGGACACACCAAGAGTGAAGGGGGAACCCGGAGCCACTCCTTGTATGTGGGTGGAGAAAAGACCATGCCCTTTTACCGGTTCGAACATGAAAATCCCTATAAACCGGTGGTGGCTTTTGATGTCTTTGATATGAAGATCGGGTTGGCCAAACCAGTGAAAGTACACTACAAAGAAGTATTAGAAGATCCAGCTGCATGGGCAAAACTGTCTGTGGACAAATTTGGTGCAGACATGGTGACTATCCATTTAATTTCCACAGATCCATTGCTAAAAGATACCCCAGTTTCAGACGCAGTAAAGACAGTAGAGGAAGTGTTGCAGGCAGTCAAAGTTCCCATTATCATTGGAGGCTCAGGGAACCCTGGTAAAGATCCTGAAGTTCTGGAAAAGGCAGCAGAAGTGGCTGAAGGAGAACGGGTGATGTTGAACTCAGCCAGTATGAACCTGGATTACAAAAGGGTGGCTCAGGCAGCCATGGATTATGGTCACGTGGTCTTGTCCTGGACCCAATTAGACATTAACGACCAAAAGACGCTGAACAGGCACTTATTTGACATGGGCGTGCAGCCAGAGAATATGCTCATTGATCCCACCACTGCAGCTTTAGGGTATGGGTTAGAGTACTCCTTTTCCATGATGGAACGAATGCGGCTGGCAGGATTAAAGGGAGATACTGATCTGCAGTGCCCCATTGCTTCTGGAACCACCAATGCCTGGGGAGCACGAGAAGCATGGATGAAGGAATCTCCCATAGAAGGGGAAACCTGGGGAGACAGAATGAAACGAGGACCCTTGTGGGAAGCAGTCTCTGCTTTTACCTTGTGCCTTGCAGGATGCGATCTATTCATGATGATGTGTCCCACATCGGTTCAGCTGTTCAGGGAAATGACCACCCAGTTGACTGAAGATCACGAAGTAAATTCTGCAGCAGACTGGCTTACTGGAGGTGCATAAAATGAAGAAACTGGGCCCCTTAGATATCTACAAACAGCTGCCCAAGACCAACTGCGGAGAGTGCGGCGAAAAAACCTGCATGGCCTTTGCCTCACAGCTCATTGAACGTGCCCTCACCTTGAAGGACTGCCCTTATCTAAAGGGGAAGAACATGGAAGCACTGGTCAAATTAACTGCTCCTGCTGTACGACAGGTCATATTTGGTAAGAAATCACCAGTGAAAATTGGTGGAGAGGACGTGATGTACAGGCATGAGCTCACCTACTTTAATGAAACTGCCATTTCTATTGAAGTCACAGACCAAATGTCAGAAGAGGACCTTTTGGAGAGAGTCCACTACGTTACCAATTTCGATCACGAACGAATTGGACAGCACTTAACCCTGCAGTCAGTGGCCATAAAGAATACATCGCAGCATCCTGATATTTTTGCTGAATGTGTAAAGAAAGTGGCAGAAAACACGGACAAAGCTTTGATCTACTGCAGTTTTATCCCTGAATCGCTGCAGGCTGCCCTAGAAGTGTGCAACGATCAGCCATTATTATATGCAGCTACCAAGGAAACCTGGGAAAAGGTGGGGAATATTGCCAAAGAGTATTCCTGTCCAGTGGTGGCTTTTTCAGATAATAATTTATCAGAGCTGAAATCTGTGGCTGCTGCACTACAAAGTATGGGGCTAACAGATATTGCAGTAGACCCCGGTACTTATCCAGAGAATCTCTCTGTCACCCTGAATAGTCTTGTGCAGCTCCGCAGAACCTCCATGAATGAGGATGAAATATTGAACTGTCCCATTATTGGTATACCTGCAGCTGCATCAGATCCCATGGATGAGGTGATGGCAGCGTCCATGATGATCAATCGATTCATAGATTTGATCATCTTCCACACTATAGATATGTATGCAGTCTTACCTATTATCACTTTGCGACAGAACATCTACACTGATCCCCGGAGACCAGTATCAGTGGAAGCAGGCTTGAGACCCTTTGGTGAGCCTAAGCCAGATTCACCATTGCTGGCCACCACCAATTTCGCCTTAACCTACTACACGGTGGCTTCAGACATTGAATCTGCAGGGTTAGATGCTTACTTACTGGTCTTTGATACAGAGGGGCTAGGTGTAGAAGCGGCAGTGGCTGGAGGGCAATTGGATGCATACAAAGCAAAAGAAGCTATGGAAGAAGCCAAGCTCACTGAAACATTGAGCCACAAGAAGATTGTCATACCAGGAATGGCAGCTCGGATTTCGGGCGAACTGGAACAGATATCTGGATGGGAAGTCATGGTAGGTCCCAAGGACTCTTCAGGAATTCCCGAATTCATAGAGAAAAGATGGAAGGAGAGTGCATAATCATCCCCTTTCTCTTTTCGTAATCGGATCAGAGCAATCAATCTTTTAATAAATGTGACCAAAATGCGGAAAAAAAGAAGAATCTTTGAAATTCTGGAAATAGCAGGAGAAGATGATAGAACCAGCAGAATCTTCGATATCTTTTTGATGGGGTTAATTGCTTTCAACGTTCTTGCAGTCGTTTTAGAAACAGTAGAGAGCCTGTTCACAACCTATGGGCATGTTTTTGAAGCATTTGAGTTTATTTCCATTATTGTATTCAGTGTGGAATATGTGCTTCGGTTGTGGACCTGTACTGAAAGCCAGACATTCAAAAATCCTGTCACTGGAAGAATTCGGTTTGCTCTATCACCCATGGCTTTAATTGACATTTTAGCTATTCTGCCTTTTTATCTGCCGGTGATGCTGCCATTAGATCCACGGTTCATTCGAGCATTACGGTTATTCAGGTTGTTCCGGCTGTTCAAAATGGGTCGATACTCAGAGTCTCTGCAGACACTAGGAAATGTGATGAAAGCAAAAAAAGAGGAATTTGTAGTGACTATTTTTGTGTTATTTATTTTGCTGGTGGTGGCCTCCAGTTTGATCTACTTTGTAGAACATGATGCCCAGCCTGAACTATTCTCCAGTATTCCTGCTGCCATGTGGTGGGGGGTGGCCACTTTAACCACTGTGGGATATGGTGATGTATACCCCATTACTCCCCTGGGGAAGTTTCTGGGAGCAGTTATTGCATTGCTGGGAATTGGCATGTTTGCTTTGCCTGCTGGCATACTGGCATCTGGATTTGCTGAAGAATTGCAGAAAAAAGGAAGAAAAGAGAAAAAGATTTGTCCTCACTGTGGAAAAGATATTGATGAACCAAGTTAAAATATCCATAAGGACAGCATCTACAGTAGCAGCAATCACCATTGAATGGTGATGTACAAGAAAATCTGAGAACCAAAGTTTATAGCCTCCAGATCATAAAAAAAACAATGGTGAATCAGAAATCACGTTACAGATTAGTAATCCGAAGAGCAACTTCAGATGATCTTCCCATCATCAAACCGTTATATAGCCAGCTCACTTCAGATACTGCAAATGTTGAAAAAGATTTCCCCACTATCCTCAATAACTCTAATTCTATCTGTTTGATCATTGAAAAAGAAAAAGAGAATATAGGAAAAAATGAAAGTGAAAATAGAAAAGAAAAAGAAAATAGAAAAGAAAAAGGAATTCCTATAGGAATGGCAGTTTGTTATGTACGAACATCTCTCTCTTCTGGAAGAAAAATGGTCATCGACGAGATCATCATTGATGCTCCCTATCAAGGCAGGGGATATGGTCGTGCACTCATGGAGCACTGTATTACCATGGCTAAGAACATGGGACTGGATTGCATTGAGCTTGCCTGCGCTCTGACCAGAACGGATCTCCACACATTTTATGAGGGGTTGGGATTCGCACATACCATGAGGTGGTATCATCTGTTTTTGGGAGATGAACAGAATGAATCAGAATGACAGTCCTGATACTTTTGGCAACAACACGTTACAATTCATAGATACTTACAAAAAAATTCTCGAAAAATGTTTTCAAGTGCACATATCCAGTATCAAATTTATTGGTGGTGGATCATATCGTGTTTTTGAAGTTGATAATTTGATCTTTAAATTCACCCATGAAGGTCCAGCCAACTTCCTGGAAAGAGAAAAAGATACTTGTGAATTATTAAAAGAGAAGCTTTCTATTTCCATTCCATACTTTATATACTTCTCTGATACGTGTCCTTCATTCAAAGGAGCTGTAGGGGGCTACAAAAAGCTGGAAGGAGAATCTCTATACAAAATTTCAACCTGTAACAAAATGAAAACTGCTCACCAGATAGGTCAGTGTCTATCAGAACTCCATGCAGTTCCCCTGAATGAAGAATTCAACCACCAAAAAGCAAGAAGAGAATTGCTGGAATTCTACCACAGAATACAGAAAAACGCCTTTCATCTCCTGAACAAGACTGAACAGCAGTGGACTGCATCCTTATTTGAAAATTTCCTCAAAAATAACGAGAATTGGAGATTTTTCCCTGTTTTTGTCCATGGGGATTTTGACTCCTCAAACATTTTATACCATCCCGACAAAGGAGTGTGTGGCATCATTGATTTTGAAGAAGCAGGCCCAGGTGACCCAGCATGGGACTTCTGTACCTTCCTGGATGAATATGGACCTGATTTCCTTCACATCATCCTCCATAGCTATAATAATGACAAAGTGACAGATCATCTCTTTCTCGACAGAATATCATTTCACGCAAAAAGAATCATCTTCTGTGAATTATTGTACGGCATTGAATATAACCAACCTGAACACACAAAACATGGCTTAATCAGATTAAAAAAAGCTATAGAAAACCAAATCACTGGAGGGTGGCTCTACCAGCAACATCGGTAACCCGGTATGAATGGGGTTCCAGAATCTTGATTATTGATCACTGTACCATTTTGGACACGAAAAAGATAACCAACACTGCATACATTCCCGCCTTTTCCACTTTCTGCATCAATGACACTTTCTCTATCCTGCTGGTAATTAGCAACCACACCACGTACAGCATCACCACATCCACTGGTACAACCAGCACCAGATAAAGCCAGCCAAAGATCCCTGCACAATACGGCAAAAAAGTAGCAGCAATCCCCAAAACCAAAAATCCTGCAGCTGCCAGAACAGATTTCCTCACTCCCCACAGAATGGGTAAGGTTTTTGATCCTAATTGTTCATCTCCCTTCATATCTTCAATATCTTTGACAATCTCTCTGGACAAATTAGCAAAGAACGCACAGATAGCCAGCATAGTAACTAAAACAATATTCCCTGCAGCAGCGCCCCCATACACCAAAGTTAAACTGGTCAAAAAGGCCACCGCAAAGTTACCTATAAAGGGTCGCCGCTTCAGCTTCCAGGAGTACACCACAATCAGAAACACAGCAGGATACCCAATAGCAATGCACAACCAGTTGGTAAAGGCAATGAAGAGCAACGCAAGCACAAACAGAACACACGCAAAAATAAGTGCTCTCTTTCGAGTTAACGCTCCTCTAGGCAGCGCCCGTTCTGGCCTGTTAATCAAATCAATCTCATAATCAAAGTAATCATTGGTGACCATCCCCCCAGAAGAGGCACAGATAGTGCCTAGAACAGCCAAGAAAACATCAAGGGGGGGAATCTGTCTCCCAGCAGCAATGGCACCTGAAAGAAAAACAGCAAATCCCGCCATAATCGTATTGGAAGGCCGGATCAGTTCCAGGTATGCTTTCATACATGTGGAACAGCCACAGCATATATAGGGTTTTCGCTGCACTATCAATCCTGAAACTACTGTCACAGCAATTCACAAGCAATTTCAAAAAAAGAGAAATGGCCACAATATGTGGCCCATCTTCCACCTTCCTTTTTGGGGCTTACCTCTTCCTCTTTTCATCAATCTAGCATTTCTATGCATAACCTATATATAAATGTTTCGGTTTCAAACTTACAGAATGTTGTTAAAATTACAAGAGTAGCTGTGAGGTCAGTTCATGTACAGTCACTGTGCCGCATACTGTAGTGTTGATGCGGTCAAAATTCAGCATATATCACTTCCCATTTTTACCTTCACCTTTCCTGCAACGTCTATCTATTCCAGGCCTGTGAGAGTGGTTTGATGTTTCTTCTTGTGTGCGATCTTGAAAGCAGTCTTTATTCTCCTGTTTGCTGTTTGAGCTCGCTTTTTTATGTAGTCCTCCAGATTATTTTCCTTTGATGCTTCTCGTATTCTTTTCATCTCTTTTAAAAAGATATTCAAGTTGTGCAGTGCCAGTATGATTTCTGATTCGCTGTCACTCCTCACCATATCTTTTAGAGAAAACTGCTCACAGATAAAACAGTCGCATTTAGGCAGACAATCCAATTTCTTAATGTTTTTCACTCTGGATAGTGTTTCCGGGTGAACAAATTCCTTGTAGGCTGCAGCCACCACATACGTCCAAGAATCAAAAGTATCTACTCCCAAGTACGACAAAGCAAACAGAGCAGGGAATCCAGTAATGCCAAAGCAGTGTAACGGCTTTTCTGTCTGCTGCCGGACGTGATAAATAATATCCACCAAATGGTGAAGTTGATTTTTCCGGGGAACTAAAGACCCAATTCCGTATCCTGAAAATCCATCTTCCAGTTTATGCAAGTACCCTGTGATCTCTGCAGGGTTGGAACCGTGGATAGCTCCATACAACTGCATACCTGTATTTTTCTCTTTGAGCATTAGATTTGCAGAGAATATGGATTTTTGCAGCCTGGTTTTCTTTTCCTGTTCTTCCATGTCAGGTAAAATGGGATAGTCAAAGGTAATGCCAATATCGCAGCTCATCTTTTCCTCATACCGAAGAACATCCAGCGGGTCCAGCTCAACCCCTTTTTTCATGTACTGGAATCCACCACTATCAATGTATACAGGATTTTGAGAGTTCAAAACAGCATGAATTCCTTCTTTTAGAATTCTCTCTTTGTACGGATACTGCAGGATATGGTATAAACTTAAGATGACCCCCTGAGAGAGATCCCAGGGAGCAATAAACTCTCCTGCAATCCACTTGTCCCAGATACCATAGGATGCAGCCACTACCGGTATTAGGGCAGGAGTTTCAATCGTACCGTGGTCAGTTTCAATATTTACCATGCGTTTTCCTCCACGAAAGCTTTGATTTTCTCCAAATATAAATCATAGGGGTAGTACAGTGTACCAGAAGAGGGGTCATAAAACTCCATGGAAATGCTTTCCCCTTTCCACAAAGACAGCTTCTTTCGGAGGTCAAAGTATTTTTTGTCTTCAATTTCTTCGTAAGCATCTAATTGCGTCAACAGTTTTATGGTGAATTCAGGATGAGAAATGCAGTAAATGACCCCATAGGTTTCTCCTGTATGGTAGGAGGTCCACAAAAAGATTTTCCTGAATAATCGGGCGTTCTTACCAAAATTAAATACAGTTTTTCTGGTGGTGGCTAACGATTCTGCTCGCAGAAACAAAAAGAAGTGGGAACAGTCTGCAGAGGGGAGGGGAGACACATCATAGACTGGCTGGATAATCTGATGGGATAACAGTGGTTTCTTGGCTGTTTTCCACTCTGAATAGGTGAAAAAGTTTTCCTTCGCTTTCTCTGCTTCCATGATCTCAGTGAGCATCGAAAGTCCCTTCTCAAAGTAGCTGATCAGGATTGTTTCTGGTTTGGAGAGGGTTATTCCTTCAAATTCACCAAAGGATAGATCAGGGATAGCTGTATCTTCTAAGAGGTTGTCCAGTAGGGGAAAAAAGGTGGCTTCTTCAGCGCAGTGTAAGAAAGTGGGGCAGGCTACCTGAGTTTTGGAATCCTGAAGGTACAATTCATAGTAGAAGATTATTCCTTCCTGTTTCAAATAGTCAAAAATTCTTCTAATACCCTCTATATCACTGTCAAAAATGCCCACCATGTAACTTCTGAAGAAGCGTTCCTCAATGGGATACAAATATGAGAAGCAGCCGATATGCTTTAATAGAGAAAGCATAAACTCGTATGGTTTTTCAAATAAGATGATGGCAGTTGCTTTTCGTATTCGATTGCGAAATATCTTCCCATAGTCTGTCTGGTAGTATGGTCCCACAAAGTATTGTTTTTCTTCCAGGTTACTCTTCAGTGTGGATATATAATGGTGATTATTCAATCCTAACCTTCGAGCCAGTTCCTTGTTGGTGAGTTCTGGGCATTCTCCCACATATTGGAGGAGCTTCATTTCAGTAGGGTTCAAATCTCTTATTTTTTCCATTTGTATAAATTTCTTCGTACCTATTATTTAAATATTGTGGAGAACGAATTAAAAAAAGCGGATGAGAGTGTTGCGGGCAGGAGTTGAATCTAATGGTAATTGTACAGAAAGGTGATGAACAGCCTTCACAAGAGGCAGAAGAGAAAAAGAAAGGAGAAAAAAATAAAGAGAAAAAAAAGAGAATGAAATACAGTATCTTTCCATAGTTATTGAATCTTAAAACGAAGGAAAGCAGCAATTCCTCCTAGATTCAGTAGTTTTTCTCCTCCTTCATGCTGAGAGGAGATAATATGGCTCTCTCCTCCCTGCTGACGGGCTTTTTCCAGAAGCGTTTCCACTTTCTTATTCTCTCGGAGCAAAGTATCCACAATGAGTATCTTTTCACATGCACCGTACTGGATAGCCTTTTTCACCTCTTCCAATCCATAGACTGCGTTTTCCTTTAAAATCCCAGTAAAGAGCGCTTCCACCAGCAGGATGTCGTGCGCAGTCTTTGAATCTTTGTACACTTTTTCCACCAACCCCTTTTTTACGATCTCGTATAATCCCGTCCTCCCCGTGGTGGATACTGATTCAATGATCACATCCTTTCGGTGCACCTCTTTCAGGTATGCTCTGAACTCCTCCTTGGTGAATCCAGGACCTGCCACAATGGTGGGCAAATCATATTTCAGAATCTTCTGAGAAACCTCTTCATAAAACGCTTTTTTGGCCGCTTTTCTTTGAGAAGGCTCCCTCTTGCCGGGAATTCCAGCTTCAACAGTGGCCACTTCCTCTACTCCGTATTGTCTGATGATCCCAAAGTCTGCTTGTTCATCATCCATGACCACCAGCAGAATTCTGGGCGTTTTGCTCTGAGCCACTGCTTCTTCCAGCCGGTCTAAATGGTACTGTCTCCACTCCTTGGTGATAGTTACTTTAGTGCCTTCTTCCACATTAATGGTGTGGTAACTTCCCACATCCTCTCCCTCACAGATGACTCCGGTCAGCCGCAGCCAATTGGAATGCTGATGAAATTCTATCTTCTCCACCCGAAGAGTGAGAGTGACTGCTTTTTTCTCTGTCCTGTGGGGTCTCAGAATATCTGCTCGCTGTTCTGTTCTGCGAATGGTCCTGGCTGTTATTAAATCCCCTTCCTCCAAAACGTGGTCCAGGTGCCACAAATCTTCCAGTGATTCCACCCTTACTGTGATGTCACCCCGCTGCGGATGGTAGGAGAGGATGCGCATACCAACCTTTTAATATCCTCGCATATAAATGTTGATATGTACAAGAAAGGGAGACGGGCAGAACGCGACCTGGTGGAAAAGCTGTGGGACCTGGATTATGCTGCCATACGGGTTCCCGGCTCAGGAAGATCCTACAAACGGCCCCACCCAGATATAGTGGCTGGCAATGGTAAGCGTTACCTTGCGCTCCAAGTGAAGAGCACCAAAGAAAAAAGAAAGTACTTCAGGGAAAAGGAAATATTAGATCTAGAAGCATTTTGTAGTGTTTTTGGATCAGAACCATTGATTGCAGTAAAGTTTCCGGGCAACCTGAGGATATATCATCTGGAGGATTTAACTCCTACAGAAAAGGGGTTTAAAGTGGATTCTACCCAGGGAAAATCACTGGAGGACGTGCTCCATGATAATACGGCCCATTGAACCAGATGATGTTTCCCACATAATTGATATTGAGAATGAAAGCTTTTCAAACCCTTACCCCACCAGTGTGATCACCTTCCTCTACGAGAAGTACAGAGATTCCTTTCTGGTGGCAGACCAGGGAGGCACTATCTTAGGGTATATTGCAGGAATCACCAGTTGGAGAGAAGGGCACATTGTTTCGCTGGCTGTACTACCCACCTGGAGAGGGAAGGGTATAGCCAGTCAGCTGGTAGAAGAATTATACAATATCTTCAGAGAAAGGGGGAAGAAAAGGGTAAAACTTGAAGTGAGGGTTTCCAATACACCCGCGATTGAGCTGTATGAGAAGCTGGGCTTTGAAAAACAGAAAATTGTTAAAAACTATTACGAAAATGGTGAAGATGCAGTGATGATGAAAAAACGATTGTAATCCTGTTGTGCTTTTTGCTTTCTTCTCTCACTTTCTACTCTTTCTCCACGTTATCTGCCATTTCTCTGAATAATTCCGCAAGTTTGCGCCTCTCTTCCATAGGATATGTGCGGAAGGTTGTAATATGCGGCTCAGTGGCTCTTCGTATCAATTTCAGGTGTTTTTCAGGTGTTTCTATAGCTTTTATTACCTGTCTGGTTTTTTCCAGCAAAATGTGTTCTGCATAGGACAGTCGGGTAGAAACAAACCATAATTTGGCCATTCCTACTTCCTTATAGTCCAGTAACCCGGTGGCTCTCATGACTTCCAGGTACTTGACAGTAGTCGTTCTTGACATATTCAGCTTGTTGGCAATATCTGTAACTGTAGCCCCCATTGGCTGTTTCTTAAGAAAGTCTAGTATCAACTTCTCTGTATCAGTTTCCATTAACAACACTTCTCATCTTCCCTATATAAAGGTTACGGATAAAAACTCGATTAATACTGCCCACCGAAAGGTTTATATACTATCGATTAGCATTAATGAATAGGTGATTCGCTATGAGAAAGAGAGTACCATTAATAGTACAAATGCAGTTATTAATAATACTGCTTATCGAAGGATTGACAGGAAGATCAGGGCAGCTCAGCCATCGGTAGTACATCTACTTTTTCAGCGGTTCTCTTTCCGCTTTTTCAGAATCGATGTAGCTGAACCCACGAGGATCTTCCAAAATGAGGGTCACTGATTTTTTACCATCAAGAACTTTTCTCAATTTTTTTAAAATCTTTTTTCCTTCTTCTTTTTGAAATTTATTCCCCCATCGGATGGCTATTTTCACAGCATTTTCAATTCTGCGCAGAATTCCTTCTATATTGGTAATGACTCCCTCTGAGGAAGGTCCTGGGTCCACTCTCACTCCCAGTTCAGGTACTGTGATGATGCAGGTGGAAGATTTCACCACCCGGTCGTTCAATTCATTTCCGGTAACTGTTACGCTGTATCGAGCCGGTTCTTTCTCTTCAAAGGGGAAGATATCCACAAATTTATAGCCACATGAACACAGAAATGTTGACTGAAATACCATACCAAAATAAGGAATATCGTATGTTTGGGTAAAAAGCTTAAGCTGACGGCTGCAATTTGGACATTCCATTACTATCTACTCTTTTTTCCGATAAATACGAATATTGGTAGGAGTGACCAAAATTTTGCTCTCCCCAATACCGATAATATCGCCGCCAATGCCTCTGCAGATGCCCTTCAACTGGTCAATGGCTCTTTTTAACTCTTGAGGGTCTCTGTTCAACAATGGCGTAATATCGCCCAAGACAATGTTCCCTTCATTGAGTTCCTGGTTTACTCGCTGCACATCAGCTAGACTTCTCAGCTTTATGGGCTTTACATAGGTGACACCGTACTCCAGAAACTCTTCTGACAGAATGTCCTCCTCATATTTGACTGCGTCCACATCCCTAAACCCTCGGGACATGGAAAGTTCACCAGTATCTGTATCCTCGTAGTATTCCTCTTCACGACTCTTTTCTTTTGAGATTTTGTCTCCGAGCACTTCACTGAGCTTCCTCATTTAAACACCAACGTACATATATATCATTCCTCCTTTATAAATGTTTGCATTATTGATTAGTGTTATTGATTAGTTATAATATTGAACACCAGATGATAGAATTGGATGACAATTGATATCACAGAGACAGTCAAAAAAAATCAATAGCTGTTACATCTGGAATCCTTTGGGGAGTTTCAGTCTCTTTCCTCTCTTTCCAAACTGTTTGAACAACTTTTTCATCATATTGTACTGATCGAGCAGTTCTTTGACATCACGAGTATTGGTTCCTGACCCTCGAGCAATTCGTTTGATGTTGGAGAAATGAATTGTTTTGGGATTTTTCAGTTCCTTGTCTGTCATGGAATCCATGATGATTCTGAATCTGGCTAACCTCTCTTCAGACAATTCTATCATTTCTGAAGGGACGTTCACCCCGAAGCCAGGAATCATCTTCATGATCTGCTGTAAGGGACCCATGGAGGAAACCATCTCCAACTGTTGGTACATGTCCTTGAGGCTGAATTTGCCAGTCATAAACTTTAAGGCATCTTTTTCAGTGAGTTCGTGCTCTTCAGTGGCCTCTTTAACTTTTGAGAGCAGTGATTCTATATCACCAAGCCCAAGGAGCCGGGCCACGTACCGTTTGGGATCAAATTCTTCTAAAGCATCGATTTTTTCTCCTTCTCCAATGAATTTTATGGGGGCTCCTGTAGCATGAACTGCAGACAATGCACCGCCTCCCTTGGCAGAACCATCCAGCTTGGTAATGAGGATAGAACCAATATCTGTGGCCTGCATGAACGCTTCTGCCTGCTGATAGGCTTGCTGGCCGATGGTTCCATCAACTACGAGAATCACTTCATTCGGAGCGATGGCTTTGGAAATACGGTTCATTTCTTCAATTAATCCTGTTTCTTCTTTGTGTCTTCCCGCTGTATCTACGATAATCAGATCGACCTTCTTCTTGGTGAAATGATCCACTCCCTCTCTGGCTAGTGTGATAGCATTCTTTTCTTCAGGGTCTCCAAAGACATCCACTGAGGCATACTGGCTGAGCTGTTCAAAAGCACCCGGTCTGAACGTATCTGCACAGACAATACCCACTTTAAACCCTTTTTTCTGGAAGTGACGGGCCAGTTTTCCACAGGTGGTGGTCTTCCCAGACCCCTGGATGCCCACCATTGACAGGATGGTGGGATGAGTAGTAATCTGTATTCTCTCTTTTTTATCCCCTAAAATACCAGTAATCTCATCGTAGACAATTTTTGTTACGTGTTCTGCCCTGGAAATTCCTGGAGGAAGTTTTTCTTCTAGAGCTCTTTCCTCAATTCGCTTGGTTAGCTCAAAGACTAAAGACACATTAACATCTGCCTGCAGTAATGCTCTCTGAATATCCCGGCAGATTTCTTTTACCAATTTTTCATCCACAACTCCTCTGGTCAATTTCCTCAGGGCAGCGTTAATGGCTTTACCCAGGTTATCTAGTGCCATAGCCAGCTTTTTTCAGCAGTCTTTAAAAAGGCTGTGGTAGCAACAGCAAGCAGCAGACATGTTTTTGGTTAGCTCTGTGAACATGAATAGACCACGGTCATTGAAGTTGCTGGATATGGGTAGACCAAATGTGGGGATGTGTGATAAAGGGAAATGAAAGTCTTATAACTGTACAGCTCTCTTTTAGATCATGGATGTGATTCCTTTAGCCTTTGATTCTATGGGTGTGAGGAGCATGTGCTGCTTCATAAAGGGTGAACTCAATATATTGATTGATCCTGGGGTAAGTTTGGCCCCCAAACGATTTGAGTTACCACCACACGAACTTGAATTAGAGCAATTGATGAAAAAAAGGCAACTAATCCGGGAATACGCCAGAAAAGCAGATATTATTACCATATCTCACTGGCATAACGATCATCACACCCCCTTTATCACTGGGCTGTACAATTCGGTTACTCCACAGCTGGCTGCATCAGTATACAGGGAGAAACCAGTTCTGGCCAAAGCAATAAAGGGGTTAAATTTCATGCAGAAAAAGCGAGCTCGCTCCTTTTTGAATCACCAGCATTTTGAGCAGTGCGATGGGAAAACTTTTTCCTTCCAGGGCGTTACCCTGACCTTCTCACCACCTGTTGCTCACGGGACATTCAAGAAGATCCCTGTGGTTATGGTCTCAATAAAAGCAGAAAAGAAAATTGTGCATGCATCAGATATCCAGGGGTTTTCTGGTATTTCATTTATCAAAAAAGAGCATCCAGACATACTAATCATGAGCGGCCCTCCAGCATACCTTTTAACACCTGAAAAGCTCCATGAAGCAGAATCCAATATCCTGGAATTGCTGGACTACTGTAACCAATTGATTCTGGACCACCACCAGGTGAGAGATCTTACCTTTAAAGAGACTTTACCTGAGGTGTGGAAGAGTCCAAAAGTGAAAACTGCAGCTGAATACACTGGCCACCTCAATATCCTCTTAGAAGCGCGAAGAAAAGAGTTATACTCCAGATAAAGCGGTGGTAATCATCTTTCTTACCCGTTCTACACCTAACCCTTCCACTAAGGTACCTGCTCGAGGACCTCTATCGGTTCCCAGAATGATCTTGTACAGTAATTCAAAAAATCGGCGGGGGTTAATGTCATGTCCCTGAGCAGCAGCAAAGATGAGTTCCTGAATCTTTTCTCCGTCCATGTCCTCTGATAAATTCTCTAAAAGTGAGTAGAGTGCTGTTTTCTCTTTCTCAGTGACAGCAATTTCCTCTTTTTTGATTTCTTCTACTTCTTCTACCCATTCTGTCGCATATCTGATTCGTTCCTGCAGTTCTTCTTCTGAATAGTCCTCGATGAGTCCTGATCTTTTCAGAATACTTCTAAAGATTTCGTACCGGTGTTTCATATCCTTTGGCAGCATTCGAGCAATATTTACCAGGGTTTCATAGGAAATAGCCAATCCCATCTTCTCTGACAGGTTTAAAAAGCAAACGTATTCGTATAATCGCCTCAAATGTTCTTTTTCCCGTTCGTTCTTGATTCTTTCCTTTCCAAAATACACTCTCTTCAAGTGGTCCACTTCATTCATGTACTTGGGAATCTCCTCCACGTCCACCACTCTGGTTGTGGCTAACCGCTTCATCATCAGCAAGCGCAGACTTGCTGGAGATCCATAAGATAACCAGACCTGGGGGGTAAATACATTCCCCTTACTCTTGGAGATTCTTCCTCCACCCCGTTCCACAAACAATTCGTAAAACGCATGTACTGGGGGGTTAATACAGAATATTTCTTTGGCGATACGATCGTTCACCCGCACAGAATCTAAAATGTCTTTTCCGAATGCTTCAAAACTAATATCCAATGCTTTCCATCGGGCTGCAAACTCCACTTTCCAGGTGAGCTTTCCATCTCGAATTGAGGCTTCTCCCTGGTGACCGCATCCTGAAATAGGGATGTCTTTTCCTGTTTTTGAATCTGCTCCTGTAAATTCCTGGTCGCAGGTGTACAGAATCTTCTGTTCTTCTGGTAACCAGGTATGCGCTCTGGTGGTGTAGATTCTTCCACATTCCGAACAGATGGCATGGAATGGCAGCTGGTAAAGGTATTTCTCCTGGCCAGTCACTTCGTAGATGATTTTGCCTGCTTTCTCCCAGTTATTCAGTGCTTCAATGACCACCTCATCCAACATTCCTTCTTTGTAGGCTTTGTTCCCGCTCTGAAAGATAAAATTAACCCCTACTTTGTGCAGGGCATCCACCAGAAGTGAGGACATGTGTGCTCCATAGCTTTCGTGACAATCAAAGGGATCGGGAATCATTGACACTGGATGTCCAATATAGTCTTCTAAGAAATCAGGGAATCCAATGGGGACTTTTCTCAATCCATCCCTATCATCTGAGAAAGCAATGAATTCGCTTTTCACTCCTCTGTCCTCCAACGCTAGGGTGATAGTGTAAGATCTGATGCCATCTCCCACAGATCCCACGTGAGGAATGCCTGAGGCACCAAGGCCGCATTCAGTTCGGTATACCTCCTTATCTCTTCCAGTAACTTTTTGAGCAATCTTGTCAACCCAGAATATCACGCACTCACCTGAGTGGTTATCTTCTGCGTGTTTATAAGGTTTTGGTTATTTTAATTCTGCTCTATTTAGTATGAAAAGAATAATATAGCTTCCCTCAATGTCTCCCCTGCACTTACTTGGGAATGGTGAAATGAAAAGTACTGCCTAACCCATACACACTCTCCACCCAGATCTCACCTCCGTGTTCTGCTACAATGCCTTTGGCAATGAATAATCCGAGTCCTGTCCTCCCATCCATGCGAGCGTATTCAGTTTCAGAGGGGATGATATAGAAATCTTTAAATATCTTCTCTTGATACTCTTTCTGGATTCCTATTCCCTCATCCATTACTGCCACTTCCACTTCCTTAGGATGATCATATATCTTGACTGTTATTTTGGACTCTTCTGGTGAGTACTTGATGGCATTATCCAGCAGTGCATTAATCACTTCCCACATACCATCTCTATCCGCTTTTATCAGTGGAAGCTGATAGGGACCCTGGACATCGATCTTCTGGGCTTTACCATCCCACATGGGACGCAGCTGCGCCACCACATCATTGATCAGCCTGACCAGTGAAATTTCTTCTTTCTTCGGTTTCAGCTCTTCCTTGTGAATTCTTGATGAGACCAGAGTCTTATCAATTATCTCCTGCAATCTTCCTGCAATAGCTTGGAGCATTCCAATTTTCTCTTCCAATTCACCAGACAATTCCCCATATCTGCCCATCTTTATCATTTCTAAATACAATTTTATAGAGGTCAACGGTGTCCGTAATTCATGACCAGCCAAATCAATGAATTCAGACTTCATCTGATTTGCTTCTTTCACCTCTTCGTATAATCGAGCCTTGGCTATGGCTAAGGCAGCTTGATTCAGAAACCCACCCAAGGCTTGAATGTCTTTTTCTTCAATTTTTTCCGTGCTCCCAAAGATGAGCATGCCCACAGGTTTCTCTCCCGCTATCAAGGGAAGTGCCGTAACCCACTTTGCACTGGCCAGCCGGTACAGTGCACCTGCCAGTTTACGCAAACTCTCTTTATCTGTAAAATCTTTGAGCAATTTGGGAATATCATCAGTTATTAAAGGTTCTCCTTCATCTATGACTCTTTTCAGCTGACTTTTCTCAAATAACGGTATCCTGTAATTTTTTATGCTGAATCCCACTAACCTGGTGATCCCACTGAGCAGCCTGGAGCTAATGTCGAACTCCTTCACCAAAAGGTGCTTTCTGTCTTCACTCAGAAGGTATATTGAAGGCGTATCGTAGCCAAACACAGAGCTGATGCCCTTTACCAGCACTTTGAGAATCTCTTCCAGGTCCATGGTGGAGTTTAGAGCATTGCTTATCTCCTGGAGCAGACTGAGCTGCCGATTGGTAAATTCTAAATCTCGAGACTTCCTGAGTAATGTTTCTGAATACTGCAATCTTTCCAGTGACTCACCAATGAGCTGCCCCAGGGTTTCCAGAATGACAAAATCGTGGTGGGTCAATACAGTTGCGCTGCCCGCGACAAACGCTCCTGCCACCTCCCTTTCTACATGAAAGGGAACACAGATGGCAGACCGCAATCCCATTGCCTGGGAAACCTTTTCTTTCACTGCAGTATCTGGTCCTACCCATGCCTGGATCAGTGCGGTCAAAGGGAGTGAAATAACATTTTTTTCTTCCCGCAGTGTTATATTATCGGTGACCAGAGCAATCCTTCTCTTCTGTGTCCCCACATACACTTCCTCTTCAGGGAGGGGTATCCTATCCAGCTGAGGAACTTCTCCAGTAATGTCTTCTATCACTGTGGCCACCCTTTTTAGAATATCTGGTGGATGTGCCTGCAGCAACATCACCCATTGCGTTTCTGGTTCTTTCAAAGCGACACCAAAAACCTGGTGTCCCAGCTGCTTAAGTCCTTCTGCTGCTATATCCACCACTTCTTTCTGACTTTCTGCCATATATAGCTTTTCCATTAGTTCCCTCAGCAAGATCTGCTCTGAAAGGCTGGTCTGCAGCTCCCGGGACGTCTGCTGAAAGGTCTCATCTAACTGGGCATGATCCACAGCGAAGGCCAGGTGTTTGGAAAGGGATCGCAGGCGGCTCATATCCTGCTGGTTCAATCCTGCCTGTGACCCAATAACCATGATTCCTACCACTTCACTTTCTGCCAGCAGGGGCAAAACAATTGCCGAGGTTACCTTTGTGTGCTGCTGAATTTCTGAAGCTACCTTCGAATCCAGCATTCCCTTGAAGATTTGCTCGAGACTGCTATCTTGAACCAGGCAGCCCTGCTTTTTTTGTACAGTTTTTTCCACAACAGTTCCCTCCCCCAGGGGAAAAGAGAATTTCTGAAGCACTTCAGGGTCAATGTTCATCTGATGTACATCTGGGTAGAGAGCAAAGTTTCTGCAGCTGATATGCTGCTCCTCCCTTTCACAGAACATGATGGCTACGAAATCTGAATCAAATATATTCTGCACTTCCTGCACTGCGATATTCAAAATGGTGTCTAAATCTTCACCCTTGTTCAGAGCGTGATTAATTCTGGAGAGCAGCTGGAGATCTTCGTTCTTCTCTTTGATTTCTTTCTCTTTCTCCTTGATCACTGTTAGATCTACACAAACAGATATGGTACCTTTGAATTGACCATTTTCAAAAAACGGAGTAGCCCCCACCATGAGAGGTACTTCTCTCCCTCGCTTTGTCAGGAGCGCTGTTTCATACTGTCCGGCAATACCATGCACTCTGCGAGCACTTTCTTCTCTTACCTTGGGAACGTACTCAGGTGCAATGAATTCCTGCCAGTGGTGTCCAATAATGTCCTCCTTTTTTCGTTCCAGTATTTCTTCAATCCTGGGATTCACAAAGGTAATGACCCCCTTTGCATCTTCAATGATGATTCCTTCATGCATAGACTGAATGATGTTTTCACTGAATTCTTTGAGAGCCTGAATTTTCTTTTCAGCCTCCTTTTGAGAAGAAATATTTGTGAATACAGTAAGGGTCCCTGTGTACGTCCTCTGCTTAAAGAGAGGAGTAGCACTGACAATGACTGGAATTAAAGTTTCATCTTTGCACAGGAGGCAGGCTTCATACTGGCTCTGCATTCCTTGGGGTCTCTTTTTGGTTTCTTCTTCTGCCAGCTTGACAGATTCTGGGCTGGCAATCTTGGAGTAGTGTTTCCCGATTAATTCTTGTCTAGTGTAGCCCAGCATCTCCAAAAGTGTGGAGTTAACAAAGGTAATCATCCCCTCTGCATCTTCCATGAGGATGCCTTCTTGGACATTTTTTACAATGTGTTCCCAGAATTCTTTCTGCTCTCTCGATTTTTTCACCTGGTCAGCCAGAGAGATGGTAGTTTCCAGCGCTTCTCGAAACACTGAAAAGGCAGCACAATCTTCTGCAGTTAGATCATCTGAGGCAACCAGGAGAAGCCAATGGTCCAAGATAGGAACCAGCATTGCATAAGCAGGCAGCACAGATTCTAGTAATTTTTGTGAAACTCCCAGGATTGGAGGAAAAACCTGCTCACTGCTGCAGAACACAATTTCTCCCTTCTTAATTCTCTCACAGTGGGGAATGTGTTCAACACTGAATTCCCTCTTCAGCAAGGGAGTCCCCTGGAGCTCTTCTATTGATTCTTCTAAAGGGGAAGGCAGCGATAACCAGATGATCTTCATTGTTTCTTCTGGACATTCCAGGACAATGTTGTGCAGTCCTTGAGTAGCCAGTGTTTCACCCAGTGTTTGATACACCTCTTCTGGGTCCACTACGTTCTGTATAGCTGTCAATACAGTGGTCAGAGAGATGTAGATACATCCTTCCCTCTCCCTTTTCTCATCATTACAGTTAGCCACAGTCACATTTTTCTCCTCACTCTTATCAGCTAGGCCACCTTAATATATCTTTTGTTCGGGTGATGGTGCGTGCCACGGGGCTTCTGTTTCAGGTAAAGTGCTTTAACATCTTCTCCATTTTTCTTCAGAATCTTCAAATAAGGAGCTTTCACAGGCCCAAATACATCTACCACTTTGCCCACTACCTTTCCGTCTGCTGAATACACTGTCTCTCCCAGATAATTGTTTGCTTTCCTATCGCTTCTGCAGATAAGAAACCGATTAAACTGGGAAACAACTTCTCCGATTTCTCTCATCAGGGTCAACTCCAATATATCATATTATTCTCTGATACTTTTAAGCTCTTCTGTTCGTTGTTCTGTTTATCATTCTGGCTTCATGAATTTGAGGACACTACTCAGCTTTGCTCAGTACTTAGATTTGTGCCACTTATTCTTTTTAGTCCAAATGGAAGAATTCATCTAAAACCATGACTGCTCCATTTTAGGGTTAATGATCTCTTTCCATGCACTGGCCATCAGAAAGAAACTGAACACCATGTACCCGATTGCCAGCCCTGGAGGGAGAATAACCCACCAGCCAGCGTATGCACCTCTCCCGGTCATGGTGAGAGAGAGCAACTGCCCCCAGGACACGATAGCTGGATTTCCCATGCCCAGAAAATCAATTCCTGCCTCCAACACTAAAGCAGAAGCCACACCCATGGTCATGTACAGGAAGGTCAAATGGACAATATTGGGGAAAAGGTGAGCAGAAATGATCCGCAGAGAGCCAGCGCCTGATACTTTTGCTGCTTCTATATATGTTCTATTCTTTAGACTTTTCACTTCTGAACGAATCGCCCGGGCAGTGGTGGGCCACAACACAAAAGCCACTGCCAAAATAATCGCTATCTGAAATTGATAAGGTCCCCAAGAGTAAACAATTAAAGCAGCTAAAGGAATTTGAGGCCACACCAAGAATGCAGCACATATTCGCTCTAAAACTGCATCAATAATCCCACCATAGTACCCACCTACTAACCCCACCACTGTCCCGATAGCACCAATGATCAGCGCAGCAGGTAGAGAAACCACTAATGCACATCGAAATCCCCAGATAATTTGGCTGTATACATCTCTTCCCAGAATATCAGTACCCAATGGATATTTCCAGGTGGGAGGATGATGGACATACTCATCTTCTGAATAGTGGGAAAGTGGATCATAAGGAACCAGATAGGGAGCACACAAAGCTAAAAAGACAGCTATTAACAGCATGTACAATCCAAGAATGCCCTTTCTATTCTTTCTGAATTGCTGGAGTTCTTCCATGAATAACCCATATGTTGATTTCTTTTCCTGTTCATCTGTACTCATTTCACCACCCCGATTCGGGGATCTAAATACGCACTCACCAGATCTGCGGTAATCATGGATACTACTAAAACACAAGTCAAGACAAAAATAGCTGCAGAAATGAGAGGAATACTCAACACTTTCAATCCCTCAAACAAAATATATCCAACACCAGGCCATTTAAAGACATATTCGATCAAAATTCCCCCCCCGAAAATATACACTAAATTGACGGATGCATCATTCACCAAAGGCAGTAATGCATTGCGGGCCACATGTCTGAACCGGATCGCTCGTTCCTTTAACCCTTTCGCTCGAGCAGTCACTACATGAGGCTCCCCCAATGTAATTGCCATGTGGTCTCGCATCAATAACAATGGGCGAGCAATGCCCACCAACACTAACACAATCAGTGGCAGCACCATTTCCGGCAATAGCGTTTTGAAAAGAGCTGTATAAGTATAGGTGGCATGCATCACAGCTACATTTTCATAAATACTCCAGATAGTGTGCCCTTTGACTACAGAAATGCTGACCGGAGGAAAAATATACCATTTGAATACAAACCAGTTCTTGAAAAAGATGCCCAACACAAAAGCAGGAAGTACGTAAAACAAAATAAATGTATACACCAAAGAGGACCTCCACCTGGATTTTCTACCTGACAGCAACACACTACCCAGCAGTGCCCCCAAAAGATAAGAAAGGAGAGTGGCTGTTCCAAACAGCAAAATCGTGAAGGGTAGAACATATAGAATAACGTGAGATGCATTCATCGCATTTGGCCACAATTCAAAGTTGAAGGTGAATGCTTTTTTCATATACAGGACATACTGGTAAAAAAGGGGCTTATCCATTCCCCAGTAGGTGCGGATTCGCTCTTTAAGCACTGGATTTCCATGGAGATATATCCGGTCCACTGGGTCGCCCCCAGGAACTGCATGCAGCAACAAGAACAGCATGGACATGACCAGAAATATGGTGATCAGCCCAGCAGTTGTCTTCTTGGCAGCAAGTTTCAACAATCGCAATCTCCCGGTATACCTGATCAAGAGAAATGCTGCAATAATCACTGCACAACCTCCCAGAATAGAGAAGGATACCCAACGTACTCTGAATGTGCTTTCAGAATTGTCAACTTCTACATGATATGTTCCCCGCTTCTCTTTCACCACCACAAATGACATAGTGGTGGTCTCTCCTGGTTCCAGAGTGATATACTGTCGCGCTTCTCTAACCCCATTGATCTTCAAGGTTACTGCTCTGCTCTCCACGTGGTCTCCTTCATTGGTGACACCAACTGTTATAGTGACTGGTTCTCCAGGGTCAACTGCTTTTGGGTTAATTTTGAGAGGTTCAACTCTGGTGTGGATTGGTTTTGCTGGAAGAACAGTTATGGGGAGTTCTAAGGATTCAAATTTCCCTTGTTCAGCTTCCAGAAAATCACGTAATTCCTCATGAGAGATTTCGTATGTTTGTCCGTCAGTAGATGTTAATCCCCTTATATCGTCATGGTGCTGCTTTTTTAAGAAAGATAAGTACTCTTCAGCTTCCAATGGTGATAACAACCCAATATAATTGTTTTTTACAATGTAAGCCCATTGTTCTTCGTGACTCAAAAACATGAAGTATTTTGGACAATAAAGAATTGTGGTGAGATCCCCAACAATCTGTCCATCAGTAAATACCACATCATACAAAGGCACGTAGTTAATGAGGTGGGTAGCCTTTCCAATCTGATATCCGTCCAGAATGTAATTGTCTATCCCTGCCACATCCAAGACAGCACCAATATTGTATGCATGCACTTGACATGTCCCTCCGCCTGTATACATTGTCTCATCAATGGTGTAACCCTGCATCCCCAATATCCAGAGCGCGCACCAGCTGCAACCCATGTCCCTGTAACCGATGCTCACTGCTGCCATGGTATCTTCCTCAGATTCAGTAACAGCAGCATGAGCCAGGTGTGCTGTCACAGGACTCACATAATTTCCTCTCTTTATTACTTCGTTGATGAGAGCATAATCAACACCACCGAAGGGGAAGGGAGGTATTACAGTAAAAAATCGCTGAGAATCCAGGTCAGGAAAAATGTGCATCCATTTTTCAGCCACTTCATCATTTGTTATGAAATCTTCAGGACCCCCACCCTCTTCAAACCATTCTTCCTCATACTCACAGTAGGCATAGGTTTTTGATGCACACAGTACAGCCATGGTGAATTGGTCTTCAGCATCCAGAGCAGTGACCAGGGCTAGATCTTCAATAATACTTTCCTCAAAAGAAGTTAATACAGGTGTTTGCACATCTGTGGCATACGTGTCCACAAGAGTTTTGAGAGTAGCATCTTTTCCAGTATCATCCCTGCCCATTAAAGGGTACCACACGTTGTACTCATTAAAAATGAGAATGGGATTGCCGGTAATGGATGTTTCCTCTAGTGTGTCAGCGGATAAGCATGATCCATTACAAATATAGGAAGTTTCATCATCACAATACATCAGATATGTGTTGGTATCCCCTTCTTTCAGGTAGTAGAGAATTGCTTTGTTCAACTGGGTTATCCTGTCTTGGTTAGTTACATATTTTTGCTGGACATTCAACTTTTTTATGGTACTGGAGAGCGAAAACGCCCGCTGGTCCAGAAAGGGAAGTACTGGATACCCTTCGTAGAAATCTGAAATTTTCATGATGCGGTATTGGTGTAAATCAACATCATCCGGGCGAAATGTGCTGGTTGTATGGATGTATTCTGTGCCCCGCCGCACATTGGACTTCATCTCTTTGTTGTCCACTGCTCTCAAGAACATGGCATCAGCTTTTAAATACACTTCTGGATGTTTTACTGCCAGCACCCGGCTGGCATAAATACCGTACTTATAATAGGGATTGGTTCGAGCTGTGTCAACTGTTAGTGCCCAGGCACCTTTATGAATTTCAGCGGGAGTGGTATTAGTATAATTGTTTGTAATTACAGAAAATGATTGCCCAGTTACAGCGTGTTGAATCTCGCAAATTCCAAAAAGGAACCCAAACAAGAACAATCCTATAACAAGGGTTATACTTTTCCTGCTCATTTTTTTCATGCTTTCTCCTCCTTTGTAGGACCTTTCCTATGGAAACTACCTGGAGGAATAAAAGACTTTCCTGAAGTTTATGCAGTTCAAGCGTATCATAAATTTCCGGGCATTTCCAATGACTAGCTTCCTTTCATGTTCACCTGAAAGATTCTTTTTAGCGTTAATCACATTCAATTGGTGGAATTTCTGTACCGTAATAATACTTCTGGAATAATAGATTGATATTCCCTTCAGATTTTTGTTGCAACGCTTCTATTAGAGTTTCTATGGTGATGCCAGTGTGTTTGTGCTGAGCAAAGACTTCTTTGAGTGCTGCAAAGAAACTATCATCTCCCATTTCCTCCTTCAACGCATGGAACATCAAGAGGGTCTTTAAAGTAACTGCCTGGTTGAGATCAGGATTGAGGTTTCCAACATCTGTCATTGACGCACTTTTGTGTTGAGCAAAGGCTTCTTCTACTTCTGTTCTTAAATCACTGAGCATGTCACAGAATGTGTCTTTTCCATAGGTTTCTTTTATGAATAGGAGAGATGCATACTGTGGAAGAGATACTGAAAACGTGTAGTAGGAGGGGGCATCATTTCCCCACACAGTGAATGGCCACCATTGAGTAGCGATTATTTGGCCTAAAATATGGGAAATTTCTTGGTCTTCTCCTTCAAGAAAAGTAGAATTCAACATGCCAAACCATGGTTTTGCTTCAGTAAGCCCATATGATTCAGGAAGTTCCACAAAAGACAATCTGGAGAAAGGATACTCCCCAAATTTTTCAGTATAAAATGCCAATATCTCTTGGGTAAGGTCTGTGTATTTCTGAGCATCGTCTCTGTGTTCAGTCAGACACCACACGATTTCTTTCCCTTCCCATTCTGTGGTTGTTACATGAAATTCTCCTGCTGCAAATGACACAAAGGGAAGAGGTCTTTTTTCCTCATGAACCCATATCGTTGAGGTTTCATGGGGTTCTTTGGAGATGAGCTCACCTGAACTGATCACTGTCCACGATTCAGGAACCTCCACAGCTATGGTTACCCCTGCCCACGTGCTGGTGTCCCATGTATAATATATCTGATATCCTTCTTCTGTAAACGTGGCTACAAGGGGGTACCAGTTGTATCTGGATACCCAGCATCCTTCCTCACCAACGTAATTCCATGTATATCCTCTGACTCGTCTGTACACTGCCCCTTTATAGAAAAATACCAGGGTTTTCTCTGCAGAAGAAGGAACTTCCACTTTCACCAGGTTTGATTCTCTGTAAAAAGTCAGTTCGCTGCCTGTTTCGTCTGTTATTTTTGACACATACAATCCAGCGTCCAAAGAGAAGGTAATGATTGAGACTCCTGGTGGGATATCAATAATGAGTTCAGCTGTTACTGACAGGGTACGATCTTTGAGAGAAGGAGTAACATTGATATTGTAATAGGAGATAGTAGCTTTTCCTTCTGGTATCTGTTCTGGTTCTTCTTCTGGTATTTCTGCTCCAGGTTGTTGTACTGTTCCCTCCTCTTGGTTCATGCAGCCTGCTAAGAGTAGTACACCAACAGCAATTACAAGAACTCCTATTCGAAGATTTTTTTGCATACAATCACCATCTTCTTTTAGCAGCTACCGGTTTTAAATTTTTCTCAATATGCAAGATGGTAACAGAGTGTTTCACCCTCTGGCAGATTAAGAGACTCTGCAGCCAGTACCACCTTGCGATCACCCAAACCTTTATAAAATGAGAAACAATTTCCACAAAAAATGTCTGAGCGAGCAGAAATGCGATAGAGTTCAGAGGTGATCTAATGAAAAAGGTGAAAAAAACCAATCCCAATTTGGTTTCATTGATTGAATTGCTGAGAACAGAGGGATACAAAAATGATGTCCCCTTGTGGGTTGATATTTCTAAGAGATTATCAAAACCCACTCGACACAAAGCAGAAGTCAATCTCTCCAGGATTAACAGGCACACAAAAGATGGAGACACCGTTGTGGTCCCTGGAAAAGTACTGGGTGCAGGTGTTCTGGATCATTCGGTGACAGTTTCTGCGTTTGCCTTTTCTCAATCAGCAAGAAAGAAAATTGAAGCTGCAGGAAGAGCATTGCCTATCCAAGAGCTGCTGAAAGAGAATCCTCAGGGCACGAATATCAAAATTGTGGAGTGATAACATGATTATCAATGCAGAAAACTTAATTCTGGGAAGAATGGCCTCCTTTGCAGCAAAAAAATTGCTGGAAGGAGAAGAAGTGATCATTGTCAATGCAGAGAAAGCAGTTATCACCGGAAAAAAAGAGTACATATTCAGAAGGTATAAACAGCGAATAGATCGAGCAGATATTGCCAAGCCCCGGAAAGGGCCCCATTTTCCCAGGACACCAGAAGGCATGGTGAAAAGAGCAGTCAGAGGAATGCTTCCTTACAAGAAGCGCAAGGGTAGAGATGCCTTGAAACGGTTGCGGGTTTTCAGGGGTACACCAGAAAAGTATAAAAAGGCCGACGATGTACCCATTGATGACATCTTGGAGAGAACCTCCCGTTACGTCACCATGGGTGAGATATCCCAGTTTTTGGGATACAACATCAAGGTGTAAAAAGGTGAACAGATGAAGATTGTACAGTCAACAGGAAAACGGAAAGAAGCTGTAGCACGAGCAGTATTTAAAGAAGGAAAGGGAAGAATTCGCATAAACCGCCAACCCTTCCCCCTGTACCAGCCGGAAATGGCTCGGTTGAAAATTGAGGAACCGTTACTTCTGGCTGGAGACATTGTGGACAATGTGGATATCAAAGTCAATGTCAAAGGAGGCGGGTGCATGGGTCAGGCAGATGCGGTACGAATTGCTATTGCCAGGGGACTGGTGGAGTGGACCCAGGACATGGCTTTAAAGGAAATCTACATGGACTATGACAAGACCATGTTGAAAGGAGATTCCCGAAGAACAGAGCCCCACAAACCCAATGCGTCCAGCAAAGGACCCAGAGCCAAAAAACAGAAATCATACCGGTGATACCATGATCATCCCTGTGCGCTGCTTTACCTGCGGAAAGCCGCTGGGCCATCTCTGGGAAGAGTTTTCCCGCAGAGTTTCCCAAGGAGAACCTCCCAAGAAAATCATGGATGATTTGGGGTTGGAACGCTACTGCTGCAGACGAATGATGCTCACCCACGTAGATCTCTTGGATGATGTTCTCAAGTATGAAACGCATGGTTGAAGGGGCCGTAGGGTAGCTTGGTCCATCCTCTCAGCTTGGGGATCTGCCACAGTTACAGACCAAAATGCTGGACACCCGAGTTCAAATCTCGGCGGCCCCACTCCTTCAAAAAGGTGAAATTATGGATGAAGATCTTCTCATCTCACTGGATCAATATTTAGCGTCAGGCATTCATATTGGTACCCAGCAGAAGAACAGACAGATGGAAAAGTATATCTATAGAGTACGCCAGGATGGGCTATACGTTCTGGATGTGAAAACGACCAACAACCGGATTGCAGATGTAGGAAAATTCCTCGCCAAGTTTGATCCTCCCCAAATACTGGTAGTATCCAACAGACAGTACGGCATGCGGCCTGTGGAGATGTTCGCTAAGTGGACAGGTGCTCACGCAGTGTCAGGCCGGTTTGTCCCCGGCATGCTGACCAATCCCAGCTGTGAACAGTTCATGGAACCTGATGTATTAATTGTTACAGACCCCAGAGCAGATTATCAAGCGCTAAAAGAGGCCACTGCCATTGGCATTCCTGTGGTGGCGCTGTGTGATTCAGAGAACATGCTTACCAATGTGGACATTGCCATTCCCACCAACAACAAGGGAAAGAAAGCATTAACCTTGGTGTACTGGTTGCTGGCCAGAGAGATGCTGAAAGCCAATGGGGAAATAAAAGACGATTCTGACATGCCTGTACCCCTTGAAGACTTTGAACCAAAAGAATAGGTACCACCTTCACCCTGTATTGAACATACTGCTATTGTACAATATTGTGTAAGAGTCGTCTGACTGCATAATTATTTAAACTCTTTAGCACACATTCTTTCATGATCAGACGAAGTGTAGCAATAGGGTTCTACCCTGGTTCTGAGAGACAATTACGTCACGCATTGGACTCTTTTTTCAGCAATTTGGGAGGGCTCCCTCAGCCTGGTACACCTCACTCCATGGGTGGACTTGTTCCCCATGCAGGTTATGTATTCTCTGGACAGGTGGCAGCCTACACCTTTGCAGAATTTCGAAAGCTGCTCCCGGATACATTTGTCATTTTAGGGCCAAACCACAGGGGGTTAGGGTCACCAGTTGCTATCATGACCTCTGGAAAGTGGAGTACTCCATTTGGCGACATTGAGATCGATGAACCACTGGCTCACCACATTTACCATAGTTGCAGCATTCTCGATGATGATCCAACTGCGCATTCAGAGGAGCACTCCATAGAAGTACAGCTCCCCTTTATTCAATATATTGGTGGAAAAAAATTTGTTCCCATCAGTATGGCTATGCAGGATGCAGAAACTGCCCTGGAAGTGGGAACAGCTATCGCAGAGGCATCAAAGGACAAGAATGTGGGTATAGTGGCGTCCAGCGATCTCACCCATTATGGAGTTATGTATGGATTTCGGCCTACTACTGAAGACAACGCACTGGAGTGGATGAAGGAAGTAGATGGTCAATTTTTGACTGGAATTGAAAAAATGTCCAAAGAAATGGTGCACGAAGCGTCAGAAAAAACCACATCCTGTGGACACGGGTGTATTTCAGCCATGATTACTGCATGTGAAAAGCTGGGATTGAAAACCCCTGAAATTCTTGAGTACAGAACATCTTTTGAAGTTTCCGGGGAAACCAGTGCCATCGTGGGATACGGGTCTGCAGTTATCAGGTAGTAATAGATATGTAGCTGCACCTAAAGAACGTATCAAAATGCGCACAAGACACAGAATCCAGCAAGGCTAGAAGTTCTGTTGTCTATCCTTGTTCCATCGCTGAAACAAATCATGCTCGATTCCCAACTGATCCAGTATTTTACCCACTACAAAGTCAACCATGTCATCAACTGACTGAGGCAGACTGTAAAAGGCAGGCATGGCAGGAAGGATGACTACTCCCTCAGCAGATAGAGATGCCATATGCTGTAGATGGATTGAACTCAATGGAGTTTCCCGGGGTACCAAGATTAGCTTCCGCCTCTCTTTCAAGGCCACGCACGCGCACCTGGTAATTAATGTGTCTGCAATACCAGAAGCAATTTTGGACAAAGTGGATACAGAACATGGAACAATAACCATGGCATCAAATGAAAAACTCCCTGAAGAAAACGGTGCTTCTATTTGATGATCCTCGTAGTATTCAGCTTTTGCTTTCAATTTTACTTTTAATTCTTTTACAGTACAATCTGTTTCATACTGCATTACTTTCTTCCCATTTTCTGAAATTATCAAGAATTTCTCCTCGTTCAATACTTCCAATAATCTGATCCCGTAAATGACACCTGAGGCACCAGTAATGCCAATGATGATCCTCACCAGTTCCACCTCCTGCTTCTCATTACTACAAGATGCACTACCATGAATGAAAACAGATAGAGTATTACTTAAACATATCTATAAGGGTACTAATGCACTGTGCTCTGAAAAGTCAGAGTCTCAGCAAATCTTGAAAGTACGGAAATTTCTTTCCAGCAATGTACTCTCTCATTTCATGGGTCCATTTTTTCTGAAAGTCCCCTTCAGGCTGAAAAGAAAGAAGTGTCTGATCGAAATCTTCTTTTCTGCTCCCTGCATAATAGAGGGTTTCTGCCATGTTAACAGCCCATGAATCGCCGTTTTTGAGTGTTTTCAGATATTTTTTGTTCCAGGATGTCTGATAAAGCACTAAATCCTCCACAAATTTTGGGAATTGCCCTATCAGAAACTTTTGAGACACGTTATTATAGTACTGGATAACTGCTTCAACTGGTTCCAATCCTTGAAAATCAGTATGTGATAGCTCCCCTGTCCAGACTGGAGCCCTGAAATCCAGGTATGCCCCCATGTGTTCCAGAATCTTATCTGATAGGTACACGCTTTGATGTACTGAGGTTTTCCAGGTTACAGGGTTTCGGTGGTCTTTTATGGCGAGGTATATTTCCTGTTTTTCAACATCTGTAAATGCAGAGTACGTACTGAGTATGTGCAATGCGTTTTCTGCACTGGCCTGTGCGTGACATATCTGTTCAGTAAGTGGCCTCACACTATCATGCAAAATCCCCGCAACATATGCCAGCTGCTGCTCCCTTTTGGTTCCTCCCAACGCTTTAACAACCCATGCTGCACCGTTTGCTGTACGAATGATGTGCCCCCACCTGTGGATTACTGTTTCTGCTGTCAGGTACACAGACTGGCAGTATTGGGAAAGCTCTTGGATATCTGATGGTAATTCCATACAGACACTCAGTTGTTTCCCCATTTAAACCTTCATGAATCCGTCATACTCATGGTTTCAGTACAGGGTATAAAGAACCTAAGCAGAAAATGTAAAATCAAACCGCAAACTATAAATATGGCATTGAGAGTGTGCTTTCAGAAAGCTAAAGCAGACCTTCAAGAAGGATATCACATTGATAAAGGCGGTGAAGATGAAAGCAAGAGTAATCCTCGTGGACGAAAATGACAAAGAAATTGGATTTGAAGAAAAGATGGAAGCTCATAAGACAGGGAAGTTGCATAGAGCATTTTCTATTTTTGTATTCAACTCAAAAGGAGAACTCCTTCTTCAGAGGAGAGCAAAAGACAAGTATCATTCCGGCGGATTGTGGTCCAATACCTGCTGCAGTCATCCACGAGTGGGAGAAACGCTGGAAGAAGCTGTTCACCGGAGACTCAAAGAAGAAATGGGATTTGATTGTGAGTTACGAGAAGCATTTCACTTTATATACAAGGCAAAAGTGGGAGATCTCACAGAACATGAACTCGATCATGTTTTTATTGGCAGGTATAATGGAGAGGTGAATCCCAATCCTGATGAGGTAGAAGAATATAAATGGGTTCCCGTTGCATCTTTGAATAAGGATATGAAAGTGCATACAGAAAACTACACTGAATGGTTCAAGATTGCCTTTGAAAGAACTGCTAAGAGAGAGAATCTCCTCTGAGATTATCTGCTTTTTACACCTGCACATATACTATGCGGTTACTGTAATTTTGCTTTCAGTGACCGAAAAGCTTTTATTGGACTGGGTTGAGCCCTCTAGGAGAACTGCACAAAGTTCCTATCAAATGAAGAGGTGTTGTAATGTCAGAAGAGAAAGTAATAGCATTTTGCGGGCTCATCTGCAGTGAATGTCCCGCTTTTATTGCCAAACAGACAGATGATTTTGAACTGAGAAAAAAGACTGCTGAAGAATGGTCAACAGAAGAGTGGCCCCTCACAGTGACTGATATCAACTGCGATGGGTGCACCAGTGGAAGGGAATTGGCTTCATTCTGTGCAGTGTGTGAGGTATACAAATGCGGAACAGAAAGAGGGCTACAAAATTGTGCGTACTGTACAGAATACCCCTGTGATAAGCTGGAAATGCCATGGTCCCATAGCCCTGAGGCACGAAAAGTCCTAGATGAGATAAGAAAAGCTGGAAATCAGTAACAGACGTTTATCGATGAGTTCAGCGGAGAATTCGAAGTAGTGGAATGAGGCTGAAGTATTTCAGGCAAAGCATTTACTGTTACTCAAGAAGAGAGATCCTGAACCTGAACTATCACTTGAATTCTTCGTAGATGAAGACCATCCTGTCCAAGAACCACATCTTAAAGGTAAAGGAGAGGATTGCTGGATAAATCACATGCCACAGCATATTTCTGTAAGAAGCATACAGTGCAACAACAAAGAAAATCCCGTTACATGCATTTAGCACATTGGGAAATCTTGTACGAATCTTCTCTGTCCACAATTTCTCTCCCAGGACTGCTTTGCTCATGAAGTTGTCAGTACTCTTAGGTTCTGGAAATAAAAACGGGTTCACAACATACCACACAATGACAACAGCCAGGGCAATCCAGTTGTGGTACCAGATGGCAATGAATAGAAAAGGAAATGTCAGCATCCGTGACCATCCACTCCACGGGTTGGTGTGTCTCCTCCACATTAGTGTACCTAATTTCATAGTATTACCAGTGTATACATATTAAAAAATCTTTTTGCAGTGAGTTCTGGACTTCTGCAGCAAATCTTGCGCAGAGTTATAAAAAAAACCAGAAAGTTGAATACGCGCTACATAGCTTTTTTTGGAATAACAAATTTGCACGATTCTGCTCCCTGCGCCTTGCACTCTACTTCTCTCACATCATAGTTCTTTCCTGTAATCCATTCCATCATGGCTATCCAGAACCCCACAGGGGGCCAGCATATACAGTTTTCTGATGTTACATCACCACAGTAGAAACAGTTTCTAATTTCTATATTGAAACTATCCTCATCTTCTGTGAGAATATGAGGAACATCGTAAAGATTTTCAGATTCTTTTAAAACTTTCTTCAGTATGAACCTGGTTTTCCTTTCGTCTGACATAAACGTAGTAATCAGTCCTGCCAATCCAAATAATGTGGGTTTCTCTTTTAACGCATACTCAAAGGTAAGTTTCCCCCAGCGTAACAGTAACGGTCTGGCAGCTTTTTCCCCAAACAACTCAATTACCAGCCCAATGGCTTTCTTAAATTTTGACATCTCAATGGTGGGAGTTTCATCATCAGGAGGTGGGTTACTTATGTAGTATTCAAGATCTGCCTTTCTCAAAAACATATTGAGACCATTCTTCCCTATGTGTTCTTCCACACTTCTAAAGATAATTCTGGCCAGTGAACCTGGTATTCTATGTTCTGTCATATTGTCACCTGACAGGTAGTGCTGTCAATCCATATAAAGGTTTTCAAGAATTCTGATTGCTTTAGAACAATCTCCAAGGGGAACAAATAAAGAATATCACAAAGTGCTGCAGCAAATACCAGATAACCCTCTTGCAGAAGTAGTTTCCTACAGGAATAGTCTGCTACAAGTGCGTCAGTTAATTGGATATTCAAAAAAAAGAGAAAAGAGATTATTGGTTCTTGATAACCTTTTCAAAGACATCCAGAGCAAAAGCTGCCTGTTCTTCAGTGACAATCAGTGGAGGAACAAACCGAATTGCATTTTTCCCACAGGGCAACAGAAGAACTCCTTTTCTCCATGCATCCCATATAACAGCTTCCACTTCTTTTTTGGCAGGTTCTTTCGTCTTTCTATCCTTCACCAATTCACAGGCCACCATCAACCCTTTTCCACGGACATCGCCAACCAATGGGTATTTCTCTTTCATCTCCTGTAACCTGCCCAAAATGTATGCACCTACTTTGGCTGCATTCTCTATCAATCCACCCTGCAACAACTCAATGGTGGCCAAAGAGGCAGCACAGGAAACAGGATTTCCTCCAAATGTGGACGCATGCGCTCCTGGAGGCCAGGACATGATCTCAGACGAGGCCACGCACGCTCCTAAGGGCATACCTGATGCAATTCCTTTCGCCATGCAGATAATATCAGGCACCACATCCCAGTGTTCAATAGCAAACATCTTTCCTGTTCTGCCAAACCCTGCCTGGACTTCATCATCCACAAGCAAGATATTGTGTTCTTCGCACAATTTCTTCAACTTGCCAAAGTACTCTGGGGGAGGTACAATGTACCCTCCTTCTCCCTGGATAGGTTCTGCAAAGATGGCTGCTACATCAGTGGGAGGGACCAGCTTCTCCATGACATGCTCAATGTACTGAATGCACTCAAAGGTGCACTCCCCGTATTCCTGTCCAAATGCACACCGGTAGCAATACGCATAGGGTACATGGATAACTCCTGGCACAAAGGGAGCAAACCGCTCTTTTTGTAACGCCTTGGAGGCAGTCAGCGATAGTGCTCCCATGGTCCGTCCATGGAACGCTCCCAAAAAGGCGAACATCTTCACCCGTTTGGTATACCATCTGGCCAGCTTGATACCACACTCTATTGCTTCTGCTCCTGAATTACCGTAAAACACTCTCTTATCAAAATTCCCCGGCGTGATTTCTGCCAATTTTTGAGCCAGATCCACCTGTTCCATGTAGTAGAAGTCAGTTCCTGACATATGAATTAATTTGTCT
>Ga0209635_10000215_pt1 | contig 37235 bp, 51 predicted proteins | sample DeeMarSWOR230_32_FD_187463 | JGI IMG/M metagenome (GOLD analysis project Ga0209635, IMG submission 187463) | Marine sediment microbial communities from White Oak River estuary, North Carolina - WOR-2-30_32 (SPAdes) (version 2) | ecosystem: Environmental > Aquatic > Marine > Intertidal zone >...
AATATTGTCTCAAATAACACCTTTGGCATATATCTCAATTCTAGCAACAACAGCGCTATCTACCACAACAGTTTCATTAATAACACGTGGCAAGCAAACACCACCAACTCTTACAATAATGCCTGGGACAACAACTATCCTTCGGGCGGAAATTACTGGAGCCATTACATCAACTGGGACTATTTCAAGGGCGTATATCAAAATGAAACAAATAATGATGGCATTTTGGACCAAAATTACGTGATTGATATGAACAACATGGACAGGTATCCCCTAATAAGTCCTTTGACACCCCCAGTCTTTAATCTCGATACTTTCCAAGCCTATACAAAGATTCAAGATGCAATAGATGCTTTGTTAACATCGAGTGGTGACACGATTGTTGTGCGTGCGGGAACCTACTATGAACACGTGACCATAGACAAGTCTTTGACACTAATCGGAATTATTAGAAACACGATCATTGATGGCAGTGGATCTGGAAACGTCGTTACCATAACTGCTGATAACGTCGTACTAAGAGGCTTTATCATCCAAGGAAGTGGTTCTACAGGAAAAGGTATCCTTCTATCCAACGCAAATTACACAATAATCACCAGAAACACAATAAACAACACCGATACGGGCATTCACTTCGAATCTTCTAATTGTGCCACCGTCAGCAGAAACACCATAACGAATAACTCGTATGGCATCGTCTTTATAGGATCTAGCTTCAATGATGTTCACCGCAACAACTTGACATACAACGACTACGGCATCTATTTATTCCAATCAAGTAACAACACGTTTTACCATAACAACTTTATCGACAACACACAACAAATCGCATCTCCTATCTACGAATCGTTAAACCTTGCTTGGGACGACGGTTACCCTTCTGGAGGCAACTACTGGAGCGACTACCTTGGTGTAGACAACTACAGCGGACCCTACCAGGACGAAACAGGAAGCGACGCAATAGGAGACATGCCCTACGAGATCGACGAATACAACAATGACAACTACCCACTCATGAACCCATATACTCCGCAACGCGATGTAGTCAACACTGATGTTGTAACAGGCAAAGACGATTGCATAAAGATAGCAACGCCCACCACGCTTATACCGACAATATCTCGAGGATATACCACAGAGATAAATGTGACCGTTGAAAATCGAGGTGACTTCGTAGAAACCTTCAACGTAACCATTTACGCTAACATGACGACTAACGGTAACATGACGTTAATAGGAACCCAACTAGTCGTCAATCTATTGCCAGACTACCAAACGACTCTGACCTTCATATGGAATTCCAGCACATTTGCTTACGGCAACTACACCATAATTGCTAACACAACCGACAAAGTCCTTGTCAACGATCTCAATATAACAGTAACTATTCCAGGAGACTTCAGTGGAGACTTTAAGGTTGGCCCTTATGACTTTGCATTGCTTGCAGCAGCTTACGGCTCCACGCCATGGCAACCAGGACCCGTAGGCGAGTGGAACCCCAACTGCGACGTTGGGAAGCCACTCAAGAAAGTTGGACCCTTCGACTTTGCAATACTAGCCGCCAACTACGGCAACGAATATGTATACCCATAATTATTTCTCTCCTTTCCCCTCAATTTTGTTGTATTAAAGAAAATACCACAACTTTTCTACTTATGTTTCCTAAAGAGCTTGTATTCGCGCGCGCAAAATTAGAAAAAAAACGAAATGGTCTTTACAGATTACTCGTAGCGAGTTAGATACAGCGGTTTACTGGCTTGTTCTCTTGTCTTCATCGATAGTTTTTCTTCTATTAAAATAGTGTTCATTAATATTTCTGTCACAGGATCGTTTTTATCCTTTTCAGACATTGTGCGCCTATGTATTTCAGGTTTGTTCAATTCGATTCACCAATTATTCAGAGATGCTAAGATACATCTTAAGATTTAATAAACGTTTTTGTCGAATTGTAGAACTATAAAACACAAAAGTGAGAGAGTGGAGAGATGCCGTTTCTCTCTCACCCACCATCCTGCAGGAATGCTATTGTATTGCTATGCGATGTAGAAATCCACTACTTTCTTCATTTTTCTTGATGGAAGCCATCCGTTTTTCTTCAATTCTTCTACTACTTTAGCTATTTGCGGTTCAATGTTTGCAACCTTAGCAACGTCTGATAAGGTTATTATGCCGATGACTTGTCCGCCTTCTGTTATAGGAAGCTTCTTAATGTTCTTCTTGAGCATTAGTTTAACAGCATCCTCAATGTACATAGTAGGTCCGCCTACAATCAGCGGTTTTGACATTACTTCTGAAACCTTAGTCAGTGACACGTCCTTAGATTCTGAAACAACTCTTTTCAAGACGTCTCTTTCTGTTATTATCCCTTCAACGGTTCCATCTTTGTCAACAATTAGACATCCAATATCGTGCCGATTCATCAGGTCAACAGCATCCTTAACAGTCGCCTCAGCCTGAATACTAACAACCTTTTCAACCATAATCTCCTTAACATCCAAATTAAACACACTCCTAAATCCAAGTCTCGATATTCGTGTAAAAGCAATTGTGTGTAACCAGCACTAACATTCAGTGCGTGCGCATAGGCACAGAGAACTCTTTACCTGAAAGTTTGCCCCCACATATGCACTTGTAATAAATATCCACAGTTCAGACAGTTTAAATACTCACCTTTTAAGTTTGAAATACAGTGAATTCAATGTCCAAGTCGAAAGGCAGGGGCAAACTACGCGCTCTTGCCAAGTTAGATAAAAAAATAATTGTCTGCTCCTATGCGGGCTGTGGCAAATCTTTCGGTAGACCAATTGAGGTTAAAGTTATTGGACCAGATGGTGCACCTGAAATTTATGATGCATGTCCTTATTGTTTCTCAAAAGTTATCACTCACCGTCAAGGTCTGAATCCTTTAGAAAAAATGTTACCGCTTCCCATCACTCTAGAAGAGGATTTAGACATGAAGAAGAGTGGCAAAAGGAAGGACCAACAAACAGGCTGCCCGCATTCATTTGGGTATCTCAGCAATCGTCCAAAAGGCACTTCGATTCCAGATGCTTGTCTAACATGTTCTAAAATCACAAAATGTATGCTCCAATAAGCAGATTGACTTCCACTATAAAAATGGGGAGTTTTGCGGAGACATCCCCATAGTCTCGGATTTCCACAGATGGCAAACAATTAGGCTTGATATTGATTATTCTTTCATAACTGTCTTATTCACTTCTAATCTCTATTTCAATTAGTGATTAGAAAATCATGAAAGCAGAATTGAGGAGCCTCCAAAACAGAAGAAGAGAACTCACGAAAGAATTGGAGTTGCTGAATGAGGAAGAGGAAGTCTTACTTGCAAAGACACGTGTGCTCGAAGGGATGTTGGATATTCAGAGGAAGATAGAAAAGTCTGAGCAATTCGAAAAGGCACGGGAAAAGTTGAAGACTTTAGAAGACTTTGTTGAGAAAGAGGATTGGTCAAAGGATTTCGATTTTAGAGCTCAGATGGTATCGCTAATTTCACGCGGAAATCAACTTGCAGCAACAATTGGAACTTCCATATCAAGAAATGATTTAAAGCTTAATCGTGTGAGATTGAAAAGAAACTTCATTTTTTCGTGGAGTTATAAGAAATTACCCTAATATCTGCAAAAAATGGTGAGTATGCAGGAGATATCGCCATTGACCAGAGAATAGGCAATTCTAATATACCTTCTTAAGATTACAACTACTTTTCATTTCGGATAGGCTTGTAGTACTCAACGTCGCAAACCTACTTAATGTATGTTCACTCTACGCGTTCGCTTTGATAGGTAAATAGTAATTATTATGAAAATCGCAGTTGTCGCTGCAAAGATGTAAATTAGGTTTTGAATGTTATGCACATTTTCGAGGTAACTCAGCTGATGTTTTTGATAGGTTGCGTTCAATTCTTCAAAGCTTTGTTGAAGTTGACTATAATTACCTATTAGGACGCTGACTTCGCTCAGAAAGTTGTAGTATGTTGTGTTCAAGTTATAGAGACTCTTACAGGTTGCGTTCAATTCTTCAAAGCATTGTTGAAGTTGACTATAATTACCTATTAGGACTGCGTAGCTATTCAAAAGATAATAATAGGTTGCGTTCAATTCTTCAAAGCATTGTTGAAGTTGACTATAATTACCTATTAGGACTGCGTAGCTATTCAAAAGATAATAATAGGTTGCGTTCAAATTCTCGAGATCTGTTTGCAGCGTCATGTAAATATCAAGTAATTCGTTGTAAAGACGCAACATTTCAGAAGAGATTATTATGATAGGTTGATCTTTGTGGAGATACGTGAGATATAGAACAGCATATGTCTCGTTGGAAATGTTAAGAAAAGTTGGAGAGATCTCTTCACTACCAATCAGTACAATGTATGGATAATTCATTAGCTCGATAGGAATCCTAATTCGGCAGAAACCAACTGAGCCATCGCCAGTAGCATTTAAGTATATTATCCTGTTACTTGTCTCTTTTCCAACTTCAAATCTGAAATCAGAGATTGTTGAATTGCAGATGACAGTAACCTGATATATTACTTCTTTCAAAGTGACGGTCAAATCAAGAAACATTCCCATTAGAGGATTGTTGTCTTTGTTGTTATTGTCTATTTTGTAGGGGTAATCTCCTATTCCATCTCCATCTAGATCTCGTTCTGTGTAATCACTCCAGTAGTTGCCTTCGCCAATATAATTCCAAAGATTAACTACTTCGGCGGTAATTTCTGCTTGATTTATATTGTTTAAATTGTTATGATAAAAGGTATTTTCACCGCTTAAGATAAGATAAATCCCATAATTGCTGTTGGAGAGTATGCTATTACCAGCAAAAATGTTTCCACTAGAAGAAAGGAGGTAAATCCCTACGTCATTGTTGAAAACGACGTTGCCAGAAACGATATTCGTACCAGAAAAGGAAAGATAAATCCCAAAAAAGCTGTTAGAGATGATGTTGTTTAAAAATGTGCAGTTGGAAGAGAATGAAAGACCAAATCCACAAGTATTTTCTGTTAAAAAGTTATTGCTTATCACTATGTCACTAGAGTGTTCTACCCAAATCGCGCTGTCATCTGCGCTTGTGCCGCTTTTCTTTACAGTGAAACCCTCAACAATAACATTTTTAGCCCTTATGACGATCACACTATCAGTTCCACTGCCATCAACGATTGTAAAGTCTCTATCCTCTCCAGCTAAAGATACGCTCTTATTAACGAAGACATGCTCATAGTATGTTCCTTTTTGTACAAAAATTGTATCGCCTGGATTTGCGCTATTAATAGCTTCTTGTATTGAACCACCTGCTGAGACATAGATTATGTTTGTGTTTGCCTTTACAGATACGCACTCCGTTACCGATGAGATTGCCAACAAACACAAAAGCGTAAAGTAAACTGTCATAATCTTCTTCAATTCACTCACAATTCTTCTTTAAGGATAAAAATTATTAAGTATTGAGGTGAGATATATAATGATTATTTTTCAGACAAAGCTTTCCCCAACAGTATAGAGCACATGACAGCAGAGGAAAAAGCAAAAACGAAGATTATTGGATCGATAATAGGTTGCACAAGAGCCCAGATAATTCCTGCATATGATGCTAATAAAGCAAATACTAACATGAAAATTTTGATTTTTATATTAGTTGGTCTAGTTGTAGGTGCTTTTCGATTAATTAACAAGTTGTTTAAGCGATCTTGTGCCTGCAAAATTTGTTGGTCTGTCGCAAGAACGACAAGATTTTTGTCAACATCTTGGAACTTACAGCTTAAAACTGCATATCTCTGTAACTCCCAAGGTTTCTTCTTGGGAAGAATTCTAACAATGTTGCTTTTCTCCATTTTTTTTAAGATTGTTTGGATTTTACGGATAAAATGAATATCACTTGCTTCTTCTTCTCCATATGCCTTTTTTATTATATCCTTAACGTTAGGAAAATGTAGGTTCAGCTGAAAAGCCATTATTGACTTTGCAAGACCATATTGGTATTCGCCTTCTCGCAAACGAATATTACTTTTCTTGCATTCTGCACTAAGGACTTCCTGCAAAAATAGCATTTCAAAGGATGTTGGCTTAGTTCGAGACATCATCTGTCTCCTTTTCAATAGTTTCAGTTGAAAGAATATAAAAAAGCTTTGCATCTGAGAATGGTTAGTTTATCAAATTCTCAATCCATACTTCTCCATTTTCAACAGATTCTATGGAAAGAACCTGTAAATTTTTCAATGATAACTATTTTAATTGAGGAGTCATGTATTACACGAAGGAAGTTAATTTATCTAGTTTGCTTTTGTACAAAAACATTAGTTCAGATTATTTGCCTTTGCAAAAAAAATATAGGAGTCACTTTGAAATTATAGCCTCGATGCTTGAGGTTGCGAGAAATAATGGTGGGGTAGTTGCATCTTCCTTTTTGAGACACTCGGGTATGAGCTATAGACTTCTCAGAAAATACTTGGACTATCTCACTGAGACAGGCTTCATCAAGATGAATATTAAGGAGGGGAAGGTCTTATACAGGGTCAGTGTGAAAGGACTTGCCTTTCTAAGGCAGTATTACATTTTGCAAGAGATGCTTATCGAGTAGAACAATAAAAAAGAGCGGAAAGGCGAGTGGAAATCAAAACTTCTTATGCATGTCTCCTTCCTCCTTGAAATGTCAACAAATTCCGCTTGCCCCGCAAATGAAGAAGAGAGTCTGATGAGAATAATAAAAATCATAGAATGTGCGTTTGCGTACATACGTATGTAAAAAAAATAATGTTACTTTATTGTGTAACTAAATCTATAAGTCTTAATGTAAATGCGCGCGCGATGCTTGTGTCTTCATTCTTTTCACAAGTTACAACGCCGTGATTCCTTCAGGAAAGCCGGGATAATTCTCGTATAAGGAAGCTCCAGCAGCTATTCCTCCGAATTCCTCAGCTTCTAAAATCAAAGTTCTTAAGCCCGACCTCGCTGCATTTATTCCTGCCGATAATCCCGCAGGACCAGAACCTACAATTATCATGTCATAAACGCTCTCTTTTCCGCTCATTTCCACTCCTCTGAAGTCATTTGATGGCCTAGCTGAGGAAAAACCTTTTGCATGCATTACAGCTGAGTGCGCGCGTAGAGAGGCTTCAGGGTACTATATCCAAGAGTTTCATGTGTTTATAAGACAAAAAGGAGAATAGCAAGGATCATGAAAAACAAATTCGTCTCAGCTGGAATCATAGTTATCGTTGGTGTTATAGCTGGCTACTCGATATGGACTTATGCTAATCACTTAGACTACTTGAGCAAGACCACGCATGAAACAGACCGATGGGCAGTCATCTCGGACTCGAACAGAGATATCATAGCTATAGAAACTACAAATGATGAAATCTGGAATATTCTTGGGAGTTTACATAAAAACCAGACTGCAATGTGGATAGGTGGCATCATAGAAGAATATGATAACAAATGGGGTTTTCGTTTCAAACCTGATACGATTGTTGTAGCACAGATTACCATTGAGGGAGCTCAATCAAATATTCAAGACATAAGCGGAGATCTGAACTATTGGATGAATGTATGGGCAAAAGAAACTTATGTCCTAGCCAAAGTAGTCGAGGCTCATGAATGAGAACTGTTAGCGCGCACACGTGTAATTGGATGCATTTGAGCGTATTCTTGATGTTCTTGTGACTTAGTAGTCTCCTTGACTTTTCAGAGCTTTAGGTTCAAACATCAAGACATATGAAGGTTCTAAGCTTTTTGGAGAATGTTCTACTCCTTTTGGAATCACTACTATTTCTCCCTCGTGTAACGTTATGTTTGGGTGACCTCTCACTCGAATTACTATGCTTCCTCTGTACACGTAGAAAAGTTCATCTTCATTTGCATGTTTATGCCAAGGATACTCTCCATCATACAACGCCAACCGCGCAACCTGGTCATTAACTCTTGAAATCTCAATTGGGGACCACGGTTTAGATAGCCCCTTGATTTTATCCTTTAAGCTAATTGTATGAATCATAACTTACTAACCTCATATGTTAGAATAATGAAGTGCTTATTAAGAATAAAATACGGGCGCATGCAACACTCATACACTGCGCGGAAAAACTGATTTATCTGGCCACCATAGAGAAAACAGAAGGGAAGGCAGATGGACCTGGACAAAGCATTAAGGGGTAGAAGAAGTATTCGAAAATATCTCGCTAAAAATGTACCGGAAGAATTGGTGAGACAAGTCATCGAGGCTGCAACCTTTGCTCCTTCGGCAAAGAATGGTCAACAATGGCGATTCACTGTGCTCACTGGCAAATCAAAAAAAGAGCTGACCGACCTGTTCAGGCGTGAACTTGAAATAGTTTCCCAAAGAATCGGTCGAGAGAACATGGGCTCCTCATTGTCGTCTTGCAGCATTATGGAGCAGGCTCCGACTGTGATAATGGTCTGGAATGCTGGAGAGAGAGGCTGGGAGACTGAGATTCACAGTATAGCCGCTGCGATTCAGAATATGCTTCTGAAAGCATATGCTTTAGGGTTGGGGACTGTATGGATTGGAGACATTTTCTACACGCTTGATGCTTTGAAGGAGCACTTTGGAAGGCCTTGGAAGCTGATGGCAGCTGTCGCTCTTGGATGGCCCGATCATACTCCAAAATCCCGACCGAGGAAATCAGTCGACGAGGTCGCTGAATTTCAGAGCTAAATGAGATGTAATTATACAATTCTCCAGTTCTCAGATGTGTTCTTAAACATGTTGTGTAATGGTTTTTCTGAGCCAGCGTTCCCCAGCATATAATGAACCAACAACAGCGACTATAATAACAGCAGAAGCGATGTAAGGAGCCAGCAAAATAAGCTTATCAACGGGAATCTCAAAGCCGCCAACTGATCTTGGACCAAAAGCGCGAGTCTTGTTGTCGCATGATCCCACATAGACTTTACCGTCAGCAACGGCAGGAGAAAACCACACGTATCCCCGAAGATTTTGTCGGAGAAATTGTAAGCGAGAAATGGTCATTGAGCCAAACGTTCTATGATAAGGACTACAGAGCACCAGAAATAACCTGATACCTGGACGCGCACGTGATGAAAAAAGAACAAAGTGTAGGCAGTACCATCACGTTCTTCGCAGATCGTCTCTAATTTTGTCTGCGAAGGATTTCAGCTTACCATCTTCTGTATAGCTGATTCTGGTGTTTAGCTTAACTCTAAAACCCAACTTTTTTAGGAATAGGAAGAGTTGCTCTCCCGTTACTTCCCTCAACTTTCCTAATGAAGCCAAGTCAACCAAGATTGGTTTCAGTTTCTGCATGACATCAGGAAATTGATAGCTTGCAGTATTGAAAACTTCCCAAGCCCTTCCCATGAAAATCTTATTTAAGACCTTGTCTACATTAATTCTTTCGGCTTTCGCTTGCTTCGCGACTGATCTTGTCCTAAGTTCTCTCAACTTACTCCGTCTTATGGCTTCTAACTCGCTATCGCTTATGGCAACCGTCACCACTTGACCAGCCTCAGTTAATAAATATTCTTCGCAAGCGCCTTCAGAATCTGCGCGCGCTCATGTAATATGAGCACACAGTAGATTTTAAAGCCTATCCATGGATTTATTTTACTCTACAATATGCCAAATCTATTTATTTTAGTTGTTAAACATTGCTGTATTAATTGGGATGCTGAGATAGATGAGTAAACCTGTTGATGTTGGAACTTTACGCGTCGGCGGATATGTAATTGTTGACAACGAACCGTGCCGCGTTTCAAGCCTCACAAAGTCCAAACCTGGAAAACACGGCGCAGCTAAAGTAAGAGTTGTAGCTATAAGCGTTTTCGATGGCGCTAAAAAAACCTTTGTCAAACCCGTGAACGCGCAGATAGAAGTACCCCTTATTGAAAAAAGAGCCGGTCAAGTTCTCGCTCTGCTACCAAATGCGGTTCAAATAATGGACTTGGAAAACTATGACGTTTTTGAGGCAGCGTACCCTGACGAAGAAGAACTAAAACAGAAACTAACATCTGGCGTCGAGGTTGAATACTGGCGCATCTTGGGAAGAACTAAAATAATGCGAACCAAAGGCTAACCACAACTATTACCTCTTATCTTATCCTTTCTAAAGAAGTTGAAACTTTGAAAAATGTAAAACAAATGCGACTTACGCGTGGAATCACCGTCGCCCAGCTGATTAGAGAAATGGATGCCTCCGGAGTTTTAGGCGCTGGGAAAATCGGAAAGGCAGCGAGGCTAGTAACAAAAATGTTCAAAGACCCAGATTACACCGTCTTCCTAACCTTGGCTGGTGCACTTGTTCCAGGCGGCTTGAGAAACATAGTTGCTCAACTTATTGAGAAAGGACACGTGAACGTCGTTGTAACTACTGGTGCTAACATGGTTCACGACATGGTTGAAGCTTTGGGTCACATGCACAAAGTGGGCACGTTCAGAGCAGAGGACAGACAACTGAAGAGGAAAGATATTGGGAGAATCGGCGACATTTACATAGAACACAAAGCCTTCAAGGACCTAGAGAAATGGCTTTACCAAATTCTTGCAGAAATACCCGAGCAGAAACGTCAACAAATTTCCCCTTCCGATCTCCTTCTAGAAATTGGAAAACGGATAGATGACGAGAACTCTATCTTAGCAACGGCTGCAAGAAAAAACGTGCCAATAATTTGCCCAGGCCTGCCAGACTCTATAGTAGGATTTCAAATTTGGATTTACGGACAAGACAAAAAGCTAGTTCTTGACTCTCTTGGCGACATATCCAAGCTTGTGGATAAAGTGTATGAGGCTAAAAAATCTGGGATCATAATTTTGGGCGGTGGGTTACCAAAGCATTTTGCATTGTTCGCCAACACTTTTCGTGAAGGAGTAGATGCGGCGGTTCAGATTACTATGGATAGGCCTGAGCCAGGAGGGTTAAGTGGGGCGTCTTTGGAGGAGGCTGTCAGCTGGAGCAAAGTCAAATCCGAGGAGAACACTGTTACGGTAATCTGTGATGCTACCATCGCATTTCCGCTTATTGTTGCCGCTGCTTTGGAAGAGGTTTAACTTTCCCACCAGTCCCAATCTGCTTTATCGAAGGCAAGGTATAATATGGCAAGGGCTATGCCCCACACAAAAGTTATCACGGCATAACTTAGTGGGGCTTCCACAGTGTTGAGGGCGATCCACGCTGTAATGCCGTAAACCCCTACGAGGATAAAGACGAAAACGAAGAAATAAATAGCGTTTTTTACCGTCAAACTGATTAGGACTCCTGAGTATTGTATCTAAAGCGTATCTATTGTTAAAATTTTCCACAGAATACCTCCAATAGTAGAGGTGCTTAAAGAGAGGCTCTCAATCAAGATAGAACAGCGTTTTCCTTTTCAGCGACTTGTGCAAGCAATTGACTTGCTTTTTCGGTGTTCGATGTTTCTGCAGGAATGTCTCTTATGAGTTTAGCGATTTGAGTCCACTTGAAGCCGTAATACTCGAACATATTGCGGAGCGCGGTGGATGCCTGTCCTATGTATGAGTCTCCTAACTATTTTATTCAACTTTTATTTCATAACCCTTCTTTCTGGGCAACCGAATCTCTAAGATTCCTTTCTTGAATTTTGCTTTTCGTCTCCCTAAGTCCACGGGCACTGGAATACGAGTTTGGCAATTAAATGTGGAGAATTCACCTGTCTGATGGAATATGCCTAAATCGTCGCAGCATACTCTTCGCTTCATTTTTGCACTGATCTCAAGAGTCTTTCGATCAATCGGCTCAACTTTTATCGAGTCGGGCTCAGAGAAGGGTAGGTCTGCAGTGACGATTACTTCATCTGGTGCGACGAACACGTTGCACAAAGGTTCTATAGTGTGCGCTTGAATGTCCCAGGTTGGCTGTTCAGTAGGCAGTAGTTCTTCAGCTAGCGACTCCATCTCTTCCATATACTCATGAATCAATTCGAAAATTGAACGTCTTCTTCTGCGACTTGACATTGCCTTTCCTCCTCTAAACGTAAAGCGGCAAGTCGTACTCTTGTCCTTTATTCATCTTCGTCAACTCCTGTTGGGTACGCTTCATTACATCTTTTGCTCTCAATCTAATTTCCTCTCCTTTCTCAGACAGTTTGGCGACGTCTACTTTGATGCCTATGATTTTGGCTAGCTGTTTTAGTGCGGCTGCTGAGGCTTCAGGGTCAGGGTAGTTGTAGAATGATTGGGCAAGTAAAGCGATTGCTGGAATGTTGCGTTCGGCGCAGTAGCGCATGATTAATGCTTGAGGTCCAACCATGAAGCCTTCCTTTAACACGTCGACTTTGTGATGTTCAAGAAATTTAATCATGTCAAGACTTGAAGCAGTGCCGAACACTTTAGGCTCTTCAATTTCTTGGCGGTTTTGCACAGGTATCCCGCCTATCGGAATTATCATCTTGACTTTCTTCGACTTTCCCCACTCCACGAAGCTTCGCATAAGACGTTGAACTCCCTCAGCAGGAATTGCAGTTTCTGCAATCGTAACAAGCAAATTGCTGTTTCCAAATATGCGAATCGGCGCTCGAGGCAAGCCTTCATGTAACACAACGATTGGCGGCAACAGGTCCGAGTCAATATACACCATTTCAACTAGGTTAAGCTCAGAAATAACATGAGACGAAGCCAATACACCGACAAGGCCAACGTCTGGGAATCCGCAAAGCATTGTGGCTTCAGACGGAATAGACTCGTTTTCCACGAAATTTATAGGAACTTCCAAAGGGTTTTCCCTCTAACTTAGTCTTTTAAAGTTCGACAAAAAGGTTGTGGTAAATCCAAATCCTATTTAAGCGCGCATTGGTTTTAAGGGTAAAGTGAGAAATCATGGCGTTGGAACGTCTCGGCTCATCTATCCACAGTGCTTTAAAAAAGATATTTAAAGCCGCCGTCGTGGACGAAGCAGCAGTGAAGGAACTTGTCCGCGACATTCAGCGAGCGCTTTTGCAAGCCGACGTAAGCGTGCAGTTGGTTCTCAGCATATCGAAACGAATTGAAGACAGGGCCTTGAAAGAGGAGCTTCCTCCAGGCATATCTCGAAAAGAGCACGTAGTGAAAGTGGTTTATGAAGAAATAACCCGTTTTCTCGGAGAGAAACCTGTTCAATTAAAGATTGAGCCAGGCAAACGCCGCATTCTCATGCTTGTCGGCATTCAAGGATCAGGAAAAACTACAGCTTCTGCAAAACTTGCACGATATTTACAGAAAAGAGGACTAAAACCAGCTTTAATATGCGTAGACACGTTCAGACCCGGTGCCTTCGATCAACTAAAACAGCTAGCCAACCGCATCAACATTCCCGTATACGGCGACCCAAAATCGAAAAACACAGTTGACATAGCTCTAAAAGGGCTAAAAGAATTTCATAACAGCGACTTTGTGATAATTGATACTTCAGGACGCCATAAGGAAGAGAAAAGCCTTATTGAGGAGATGAAGCAACTTGAGAAAGCCATCAAACCAGATGAGGTTATGCTTGTCATAGACGGCACCATAGGACAACAAGCCTCGACGCAGGCCAGAGCATTCCACGAAGCCACACCGATAGGCTCAATCTTAGTGGCAAAATTAGATGGCTCTGCCCGAGGAGGCGGTGCCCTATCCGCAGTAGCAGCCATAGGCTCTCCAATCAAATTCATCAGCACTGGCGAGAAAATCGGAGACATCGAAGCCTTTGTGCCATCCCGCTTTGTCGGCCGTCTCTTAGGAATGGGAGACCTAGAAAGCCTTGTAGAAAAAGTCCGCGAGGCTGAAATAAAAATTCCAGAAAAAAAAGCTAAAAAGATATTGAGCGGCAAGTTCACTCTAACCGACATGTATGAACAATTCGAAGCCATGAAAGGCATGGGTCCATTTAAACGCCTCTTACAAATGTTGCCAGGTATGTCCTATAACATTCCAGACGACATGATTGACATGGCTCAAGGCAGACTAGAGAAATGGCGCGTCATCATTCAATCAATGACCCCAAAAGAACGAGAAAACCCAAAAATCTTTTCTTCTTCTCGCCTACGTCGAGTTGCAAGAGGGTCGGGCACTTCAGAGAAGGAAGTTAAGGAGCTTATCCAACAATACAACATGATGCGACGAATGATGAAACAACTTCGACGCAAAAAACTCCCGTTTTTGACTGGAAAGAAACTCCCAAAAGGCTTCAGGTAGGCAGCAAAACCAATGGACATTCTGGAAAAAGCCGCGCACATGCTAACAGGGCATCCTCTCTGCAACCACTGCTTAGGCAGACAATTCGCCCTCCTCGGATATGGCGTAGAAAATAGAAACCGCGGTGAAACAATTAAGCTGTTGCTCACCATGAAAGGGCATCGACTCGCGCTTTCTAAAGACAAAGCAGGAATTATTCTTTTGAAAATAACTGCTGCAAACGGCTCTTTTAACATGGCTCGTGACATTTTGAAACGCTTCAACAAGCGTGCCCACGCAAAAAAGGCATGTTTTCTCTGCGAAGGAAAATTCGAAAACGTTAACGCACTGGCAAATAAAACTGTAAAAAAACTGAAAGATTACGAGTTTACCACTTTTTTGGTCGGCGTCGAATTACCGCTCAAAGCAGCAGAGCGAGAAGACGAATTTAAAGCCCACTTCAACATCATCCATGGCGAAAGCATGAAAAGCCAATTCAGCCGTGATATCGGAAAACGAATATGCGAAATAACCAATAAAGAGGTCGTCTATGGAAGACCCGACGTAGTTGTGCTTGTAAACCCATTTACCAACCGCATTCAACTACAGGTGAATCCCCTCCACGTTGCTGGTAGATACAGAAAGCTTGTCCGCGGCATTCCCCAGTCACGATGGATGTGCAGAAAATGCGGCGGTATAGGCTGTGAAAGTTGTAACTGGACTGGCAAAACATATCAGGAATCAATTGAGGAGTTCATTGGCTTTCCAATGCTGGAAATGACAGATGGCGAAGAAATTGCTTTTCATGGTGCTGGCAGAGAAGATGTTGACGCTCGTATGCTCGGCTCTGGGCGCCCCTTCGTCTTGGAGGTCAAGAAACCCAAAAAACGTTTTATCGACTTAAGAAAACTTGAGAAAACTGTTAACAAACGCGCAAAAGGAAAAGTTGAAGTTCAAAACCTCCGTTTTGCCAATAAAGACACAGTTAGGCGGTTTAAAAAGGCAGAAGCAGCGGAAAAAATCTATCGCGTAATAATAGAGTTTGACCAGGATATTTCCGACAAGGAGCTAGAGAGAATAGAAAGAACACTGACTAATGCTACAATTCACCAACAAACGCCCCAACGTGTTCTACATCGCCGCGCCAATTTGACACGGGAAAAGTACATATATAAGGCAAAGATAAAGATGGTGTCACATAACCGCGCGGAAATCCAAATCCATTGTCAAGGAGGCCTCTATATTAAAGAGTTAGTTACTGGGGATGAGGGTCGCACAAAACCCAGCATAGCAAGCATTCTAGACACCAAAGTTACACCCCTTCAATTGGATGTATTAAGCGTGGTTACAGGAGAAGAAAAATGAAGTCAAAAGGATACCGTCGCAGAACTCGTTCATTGCTACGGAAAAAAGCAAGAGAGAAAGGCAAAACGGGTCTGAGTAAAATACTTAGAGAATACCAGCTAGGTGACCGAGTGGTTGTAAAGTTAAACCCGAGCGTCCACAAAGGCATGCCCCATCGGCGGTTTCATGGAAAGATTGGAACAATAGAAAATAGAAGAGGACAAGCCTACGTGGTGAACGTTACTCAAGGCAAGACAGTAAAGGAGATAATTGTTAGACCCGAACACCTTGAACTTTCTGCAACGTAATCAAGGGAGAATCATAAAATGCCTAGAAAAATTTCAAAACAAAAAATTTTGACCGTGCCAGAAGTTAAGCAGTTATTGGAAACTGTTGGTGAAGAGAATTTGGACCAGTTTCAACGCCGAGCCCTCGATTATACCGCCAAATTCGCTAAAGTAGAAGCGGAATCCGCTAAAAAACTTGTGAAAGGCTTAGTGGAAAAGTTTGAACTTGAAGAGGAAGAAGCGGTACAGATAGTTAACTGCATGCCTGAAAGCATTGAGGAAATTCGTGTCTTCTTGGCGGGTGGAAGAAAAATTGTAGAAACACAGAAATTGGAAGACATACTATCATTTTTGAATCAGCAGCAGAAAAAGGAATAATAGCTTTCACAACATAATAACATGTTATTTCGGTTTGAAGAGGCGAGAGAAGAGGGTATGGAAAAAAGATACGAAGAACACGCCTACATACTGGATTTTCTACCTCACGGCCGTGTAGGCATCAAGCCTAGTTACCGAGCAGGAGCAGTTATCCAAGTTATAGGTGAAGCTTTTTTCACTCTCTTAGAAGCCATAGTGAAAGAAGGCCTAGTCCTCAAACCTCATGACCGAGTTTACGTTGGAAAAGACAAAAGAGAGGAAATCACGTATATAATTGGCCGGGTTGGCTTCGACGAGTTGACTGCGAATGCCAAGATGGAATTACCAAGCGTTACTGAAGAAATTGTTTTGAGACGTGAACGCTGGTTCGTCAACTTCTTTAACACCGCTCAAGCTGTAACTCCACGCATGCACGCCATGGAACTTATTCCTGGCATTGGCAAGAAATACATGTGGCAAATTATTAATGAACGTGAACGAAATCCCTTTAAAAGCTTCGAAGACCTACAGGAACGCACTAACATACCTGACCCAGCTAAGTTGATAACTAAACGTATTGTTGAAGAACTGTCAGGAGAAAGTAAATACCAACTATTTACTCGGGCACCCTAGTGGAACTTCATGAATCTTCACCAAAAAGCAAAGTATCTTATTCGCGTCCATAGATTTTTTCCAAAGAAGCATTTAGGCCAAAACTTCGTTGTTAACAACGAAATTCTGCAGCGTATGAGTTTGTACGCAGCTGTAGGGCGATCAGATGTTGTTTTGGAGATTGGCGCAGGTTTTGGCTTTCTTACACGTCTTCTTGCTCAGAAGTCAAGAAAAGTTATCGCTGTTGAAGCGGATACCCGATTAGTGAAGGTTTTGCGGAATGAGCTTGATGGTTTGGATAATATAGAGTTAATAGAAGGCAACATTCTCAAAGTCACAATTCCGCCCTTCAACAAGATGGTTTCCAATCCGCCTTTCTCAATTTCTTCGCCGCTGCTTTTCTGGCTTCTCAATAGAACTTTTGACTGTGCTGTTTTAACTCTTCAAAAAGAGTTCGCTAGACGCCTTGATGCACCAATAGGTAGCAAAAGCTATGGTAGTTTAACCGTTTTCACAGCTTACCGTGGTGAAGTAGAACTGCTAGCGCCTGTTCCTAACGAAGCGTTTTATCCCCCACCTGGTGTGGATGTTGTCATAGTGACGTTGAAATCCAGAAGAGTGCCTCTTTTCAAAGTGAAAGACGAGAAAGTTTTCGATGAAGTCGTGCGGACTTTGTTTACACAACGCAACAGAAAGGTTCGGAATGCTGTTTTGCCTTTTCTTCATGAACGCGGATTAAAGGGTGTGACAGCGGTGAAAAGGGCTGATTTTTTGCCCTTTAATAACAACCGTGTTCGGGAACTGACACCCGAGGACTTTGGGGTTTTGGCGAATGAACTATCAGCCTAAAAAAGTTTTTTTTGGAAAGTATGTTTTTGCTGTTTCTGAAGAGGTGTACGAGCCTGCAGAAGATAGTTTCCTTCTAGCCGACAATCTACTCGTTAATGAAGGTGAAAAGGTCTTAGACATAGGTACTGGCTGTGGTATTCTGGCTGTGTTAGCTGCCGAAAAAGCGAGCAAAGTAGTAGCTGTAGACATAAACCCTCACGCTGTGGTTTGTGTCAAGAAAAATGCTGAACTGAATGGTGTTACAGCAAAGGTTGAAACACGTTTAGGAGATCTTTTCGATGCCATCAAAGCTGACGAAAAATTTGACTTAATTCTCTTCAATGCACCCTATCTGCCTAGCGAACAAGACGAGGGAAAAAGCTGGATTGAGAAAGCTTGGGTGGGTGGAAAGACGGGACGAGCAGTTATTAATCGGTTTGTCAGTAAGACTTCAAAATACCTAACAGAAAACGGGCGTATTTTATTGACACAGTCAAGCCTTTCAAATGTAGAAAAAACCTTAGAACGGTTTCCACGGTACAAACTTCGTGCAAAAATAATCGGCGAGAAAAAATTGGCTTTTGAGAAAATTATATTGATTGAAATTAGGAAGAAGCAGTCCTGAACTGTTGAAATTTCAACAAAGAACTGGTATCGAGAGTGTTCGAAAGTTTTTTATTTCTACTTCTTAGAACTATGATGACGGTGTCCTGTTATGGGAAAAAAAGGTAAAGCGATAGTAAAAGTCAACGTAAATCAGCTGCTGAAAGACTTGAACTCCGCATACGCAGATGAGTGGATAGCGTATTTCTACTACACTTGGGCTGCAGATTTTGTTGAAGGACTCAATTATCCAAATGTAGCTGGTAAACTGGACGAGATAGCTAAAGATGAGTTTGAACACATGAGTGAATTAGCCGACAGAATCTTCGAATTAGGAGGAGAACCCGAAAGAGACATTGCAGACCTACAAAAAATTGCCAACTGCAAAAAAGTTGTATTTCCAAAGAACGAGAGAGACCTAGAAGGAGTGCTTAAAGCTGTCATAGAAGCCGAAGGATGCGCAATCGACGTTTACAACAAGTTAATCAAGAAACTATCTCCATGCTATGAGAAAGACCTCAGAACCTTTCACCTGATAGAGCACATTCTGTCAGAAGAGATACAACACGAAGAAGCTTTCGAAAACCTGCTGCCTAAGAAATCCAAGAAGTAGAATTCGCTACTCTCTTTTCTTTTTTTCGTAATGTTCAGCGCATTTTTCGCAACAGAATACGTGCTTCTTGCCGTCAATGACACGCGTGTAAACTGCAAATTCGCATTTGTCACCTTGTATCTCTATGTTGCACTGTTCGCATTGTATGAATTTAGTCACTTTTTGTTCGCCTCCTGCTTCTTCTGATAGTCTTTTATGGCTTCATGTAGCGCATCTGCCGCTAGGTTTGAGCAGTGCATCTTTATTGGTGGAAGACCACCTAGACTGTCTGCAACATCTTTTCGAGTGATTTTCATAGCCTCGTTCAAAGTCTTACCTTTTGCTAACTCAGTTATCATACTGCTCGTGGCAACTGCTGCGCCACAACCGAAAGTTTTGAACTTAATGTCAGTAATGCGATTTTCTTTGATTTTGATGTATATAGTCATCACGTCACCGCAGACAGGATTCCCCACGGTGCCTATGCCGTCAGCGTCTGAAATTTCCCCCACGTTTCGAGGGTTTCTAAAGTGCTCCATAACTTTTTCGCTATACACTTTCCCTCAGCTCATTCGGCGTTAATGGTGACATAGCACGCAGCCTTTTAACTATATCGGGCAGCAATCCCACAACATAGTCCACATCTTCTTCAGTATTTTGTTTGCCTAACGTAAAAAGCAGAGAGCCATGAGCTTCCTCATGCTTTAATCCGATAGCTCGTAGTACATGAGATGGCTCCAAAGTTTTAGCTGTGCACGCCGACCCAGAAGATGCCGCCACACCAGCTATATCCAAATTAAGAAGCATCGACTCGCCTTCAATGAAGCTGAATCGCACTGCCACATTGTTAGGCAGCCGTTTTGACGGATGACCATTTAGAAATGAGTATGGAATATCTTTCAACAGTCTATTGATGAACTTGTCCCGTAATCTGCTCTGTCTCTTGCCTTCAGTTTCCATTTCAGCTTTTGCCAATTCTGCCGCTTTCCCCATACCCACAATACTTGGCAAGTTTTCTGTGCCAGACCTTAGCCCACTTTCTTGACCCCCTCCATAAACAAGCGGCTCTAAACGTGTGCCCTTCTTTATATAAAGAGCTCCCACTCCTTTTGGTCCATACATATCGTTTGAAGACAACGTTAACAGATCTATTCCTTCCTCTTGTACATCTATTGCAACCTGCCCAACTGCAGCGGTAGCGTCGACGTGCAAATATACATTTTTGCCATGCACGATTTTGCTTGCTTCTTTTATGGGTTCGATAGTGCCGATTTCTCCATTTGCGTACATGACAGAAACAAGAATTGTTTCGTTAGTCAATTCTTTCTTTAAGGCTTCGAGGTCAACAACGCCATGTTTGTCAACTGGCAAAAACGACACTTTATGCCCTTGTTTCATCAAATATTTGCACACGTTGATCACAGACATGTGCTCTATGCTTGTCGTTATGATGTGTTTTCCTCGGTCTTTGTTTCTAGCCGCCACCCCTCTGATCGCCCAATTGTTGCTTTCAGTGGCGCATGACGTAAAGACAACTTCTTCATTTCTCTCTGCGCCAATCAACGTAGCAACTTTTTCCCTGGCGCTCTCAAGCCCCTTTCTTGTTTCTTGGGCAAAAGAATGTAATGAAGCTGGGTTCCCGTAGAACTTTTCAAAGTAAGGCTTAATCACGTCAATAACACGAGGATCGACGGGTATGCCTGCGGTATGATCCATGTAAACTTTTCTCATAATAAAAACCTCTCATTTTCCCTTCCTAATCAAAAAGTAAACTTTGTTGCCTTCTTTTTTCATTTCTAAGATTTCGTGATCTAAGCGCTTGGCTAAGCTTTGGATGTCCTTTTCTGCAGCCGGGTCATCTGCCCAGATTTCCAAAGTTTCGCCAATCTGCATCTTGTCTAATTCTAATCGTGTTCTATAAACAGGCTCTGGGCAAAAAAGCCCAAGGCAATCTAACGTTCTATCAGCTTTCGTATCCTTCTTCAAGATTGGTCCCGAAGTTTCTTTGCTAAGGGATAAAAAAAGGTTTACTGTTATTGAGTGGAAAAGCCGCAACGAGAGAATTAGAGCAGTTTTAAACTGGCAGTAACGGTTTATCTAGTTTCTATTTCCATGGCGACACCATGCCTTACTAAAACTTTGGCGTTTTCTATAGGCAATGTCGCCACGTCTTCTATTGAAAAAGGGCCATAAACATTCAAATCCGCGCCTACAATAGCAGGGACTTCCTTTAAAAAGCGTAGCAGTATTCTTTTTGATGGCTCAATTTTTTCCTCTACTTTCGAAATTTTCCCCCGTAGAGAATTTTTCAAAAGAGACTGAAAATTTTCAAATGAAGATTTCACTCCGGGAAGTATTCTTTCTTCCTCTAATGTTAACGCTTCTTTCGTCAATGGTTTTGCAGATGTCGTGTGTTTAACTATCTTTTTAAAACGCAGTTTAACAAGTTCTTCCATTAACCGTTTAACATTTGATAGCTCTTGTGAAATCAGTCTTGCTTTAGCTGACTTTTGATCCAACATCCGTCCTTCTCGCCGAATCCGACTTATGTATTCAGCCAGTTTAGCGTAGAAATCCTTAGGAAGCCCTTGTAACTCTGCATTTTCCTTTTCTCTCAACCAAGCATCGTAAAGCACATTATACACGGCTAATCCACCACTTGCGCTGCACCCTTACAGAGTAGAAACAATGCTGCTGCGGTGGGAAGCTCCACATGCGAGTTATCCTTGAATGGCCCATAATATATGTCTCCTATCCGAAATTTGGGTGCTTCAGTAACTTTAACAATCATTTGTCCTTCTTTAAAGGCTACTGCTTCTTTCAAGGGATCAAACTCGTCAAAGCTGGTAAGAGGTGATTCTAATTTCATAAACCCTGTTTTTCCATGTAAGCTTCCGGCTAATCGGATTAGTCGATGAATATCTGTTGTGACTACTGTGTCAATTTTTGCTGATTGCTGGTTGACAATCCATTGAATAATTTTTTTCCAGTTTTGTGGTCCCACACCTTTTACTTCTATCCATCCTTTATTCTTCAAGCTTTCTCGGAGTTTCTCCTTGTTTTTGATTAAGAAGTCGATGCGCGGTTTGCTTAAACCTACTGCTTCAATTTCACCATGCGACTGTTTTGTTAGAAACGAGTCAATTCCCTTGGCAATGCGACTTCTCCAACCTTTCGAGTTAGGTCCAACAACAACTCTGCCTTTATCCTTATCTATCAACCTATGCAATTCTACTTTGAATCCTAACCCAATAACATAGTCCACTATTTCCTTGCGTGCCATAGAATCAAGTAAATGAATTTGCTTGCTTTCAACATGAACGTGATAGCCGCGATTTCCGCTGAAATAAAGTCTTATTTCGTTCTCTGCAAACCCCAAGTCTTCTATCAACATATCCAAGAGCTTAATTGTCTCTTTTTTGGCAGACTCCAAGCACTCGTCACACATCCAAGTCTTAGTGTCAAATTTTGCTTCGCCGCAAGTGGGACATTGTTCAGGGGAGGGGCCCTTACAAGAAAAACCACAATGGTTGCAGACCCAACTATCGTGAACTTTACCACAAGGCGTAGGAATATGGTCTGCGTCAATATCAAACACCAAATCTGCCCCCCGCCAGCCTTTTTCATCCATATCAGCCTCAGGACGTTCATAATAAGCAGCTGAATAATAAACATCAGATGACACGGTTGACGCCAGAAAATCCTTCAAGGATTCGACATTTTCAAACTTTTTGTGACGGAGCATAATTTTACGTGTGTGCGTGTTAAATGGAACGAATCCAAACTCTCGTTGTCCAATAAAAGAGGGTGACAAAACGTTCATGGCGTATGTGTTGTAGTATTGAGCGAATTTTTCTTGAATTATGTGAGATAAACGTCCTTGCATTTTCCTTTTATTTGTAAGCCAAGAGATTTATATTTATAGTGATTTTTCACCGTAACATCACACCTCTGTAACACCAAAAAAAGAAAGCCTCTCTAATGGACGAGTTGTTAGAGCATGCATGCATGACGATGTGTTTTACGGCCTTTTTGTCCACTACACTCGAGAGCCGCTACAACCCTAATCAGCACTTTTGCAAAAGCGTTAAAATACTTCTTGAATTATTATGGAGAAAATGGTGATCTGATGCATATTTCTCTAGAAAATAGAACAGAGTTTTATCTTGTTGGTATTAGTGTGGTGTGTGCATTTTTAATATTTTTTTTTCAACAGTGTGCTGGAACTCTCAATTACTTCATTTTTGGTGGACTTATATTAAGTCTTATTGGGGTTGCTTTATTCTTTTTTGTTAGCAACCACTGTGAGAAAAATGCCCGTCGCCTTGCTCTTCTTGGAAGTTTATTTCTTATTGTGGCATATTTAGCGTGGCCAAATCGCGCTTATTGGCTTAACTGGCATGATCAGAGTTATTATTATAACATGATGTATGAGTTGGCTAATGGATATCTTACACAAGAGACTTTTAGATATGGCATTGGATATCCAATTTTGGCGGTTCCATTCTACTTTCTTATAGGTGCGGATGCTCTTTTCATCCCAAATTTAATGGCTTTCGCTGGAACGATTTACCTTTCATATGGTATTTTTCGTTCCCTAAGTGATGATTTATCTTCAAAAGTTGCTATATTGCTACTTGTTTTCGCCACAACTTTCCCATACCACCACATAATCTGGTGGAGTCATGGGATAGTGATTTTCAGTTTTACGCTAATATGTTATCTTGCATTGGAAAGAGAACTCAGCAACAAAAGTCTTTTGCTCATAGGATTTTTAACCGGCTACAGTTTTTTCACTAGATATGTCGAAATCATAATTTTCATTCCAATGGTTGTATATTTAATTTGGCGGAAAAAGCTTAAAGGACTAACTCTAGTGACGTTAGGAGCGATTCCACCAATTCTTGCAACATTCCTTGCACACTGGCTTATTTTTGGAAATCCCCTCATGACACCGTATAGAACAGAGCTAGGATTTTCTCAAAGTCTATTTCTGCTTGAGAAAATTCCATATAACACTTTCCTCACTTTCCTTTACTACCCTCCTGAAATAGCCCTCAACGATCCCGCCGTGAGCATATTGAAGTTTCCAGTCTTGATATGGGCCTTCTTTTTCGTTTTCGCTCCTTTGGGCTTATATTTCGTCCTGAAAAAACACTCAACTATGGGACAAAGAGGCTACATCATGGCTGCCGCTTTTTCAGTAATTCTATGCGTACTTTACAGCTCTGCTTACTGGCAGTTTCATAGCGGTGTTTTCGGCCAGTATCCTGCTGACTTTCGCTATTTGCTTCTTGCTTTTCCGTTTCTAGCTTTCTTTTCCGCTGTAGGTTTGCTTTCCTACATCAGACTTGGGCAAGAAAAATATAATAGTATTTCAAAATAGGGTAAAACATGACAGAACTTAAAGCAAATAAAATATGCGTTGCAATACCTGCATTGAATGAGGAAAATACTATTTACGATGTGGTAAAGGGCTTTTCTAAACTAGCTGACCATTTCTCACTTTCGGTTCTTGTTGTAGATGGGCATTCCTCAGATGACACTCTAAAGCTTGCTAGAAAAGCAGGAGCGTCTGTGCTTGTTCAAAGGGGAAGAGGCAAAGGCGCCGCAATGATTGAGGCTGTCAGCAAGACTAAAAACGATGTTTATGTTTTCATCGACGGCGACGGTACATATTTACCATCAGAATTTGAATTATTTGTAAATTCTGTTTTAGACGGCAAAGCAGACATGGTTGTTGGCTCAAGATTTAAAGGAAAAATCGAAAAAGGCTCAATTGCACCAATAAATATTTTAGGGAACAAGTTTTTCAACTTAATCACTAGGCTTGTATTTAACGTGCATATAAGCGACATCTTTTCTGGATACCGAGCAGTGAAAAAAGAAGTTCTCCAAAAGATCAATTTGAAAAGTTGCCACTTTGAAGTTGAGGCTGAGATGACCGTGAAGACAATTGCTAGCGGCTTCAAAATCTTAGAGGTACCAATAACTTATTTGCGCAGAAGGGAAAACTCCACGAAACTTAGACCATTCAAAGATGGGCTTTGTATATTTAGAACGTTTTTAATAGAAATTTTAAGAGAGAAATTTTCTCTCTATAGAGAAGCTGTTTGAAGTCGCATTTATCAAGCTGCACGCGCTTTTAATAGAATGTGGCCAAAATACTATCTTTTTAGTTATTGAGATTTTAGATGGAAATCATTTTCGCTGATTTCGCAAATGGCTATTCGTAGCTATGGATGAAAAGAGTTTTTGTGCTCAATTTTGAGCTATTTGCAAACGCCAAGTTTATGGCGTCTAGGCACCACTGAAATGTGAGGTAGGGCATCAACAAAAGTTATATTTGGAATATCTTATTGTGAGTCGAGTATTGATGTGATGGATAAATGGCTCGAATCTTAGTTACTGGCGGCGGAGGGTTCATAGGCAGCCATCTTGCAAGAGAGTTATATAACCGAGGCAATTTTGTTAGAATTGCTGACGTAAAATTTGATGATTACATCCAAGACAAATATTATAGCGAAAAGCTGCAACTTGATTTGAGGATCTTGGAAAACTGTTTAACTGTTACTAAGGGGATCGACATTGTTTACAATCTTGCTGCAAATATGGGCGGCATTGGCTTTATCACCACAGTAGGGGCTGAGGTAATGCACGACAACGTTCTCATAAACACATATATGCTAAAAGCCTGCAGGCAAAATAACGTAAAACGTTATCTCTTCACCTCATCTGCTTGTGTCTATCCAACATATCTACAAACAAATCCAGATGTGAAAGGTTTAAGAGAAGCAGACGCTTATCCCGCCGATCCTGACAATTTCTATGGCTGGGAAAAATTATACACAGAAAAACTGTGCGAGGCTTACCAACGTGATTATCGCATGGATATAAGAATCACTAGATATCACAACATCTACGGCCCAGAAGGGACATATAAAGGCGGAAGAGAAAAATCCCCAGCAGCACTCTGCAGAAAGGTGGCTCAAACAAAAAATCCGGGAACCATAACAATATGGGGCGACGGTAAACAAACACGAAGCTACTGTTACATCGACGACTGCATAGAAGGCACCATTATGCTTATGGAATCAGATTATGGAAAACCAGTTAATATTGGTTCGGAAAGACTGGTAACAATTGACCAGTTAGCTGACATGGTGATAAGAGTTTCAGGGAAAACAATAACCAAAACCTACGATCTTTCAGCCCCTCAAGGAGTTCGGGGTCGAAACGCTGACATTACTCTTACTAGAAAAATTTTAGGTTGGGAGCCTCAAGTTTCTCTCGAAGAAGGATTAACAGAAACCTACAAGTGGATAGAAATGAAATGCGAAGAAGAGATGGCAGTCTCCAAAATTAAGGCGCAAGCTCAACATTTTTAGCTTGTTTGCTACGGATTGTTACAGACAACGCGCGCACATTTTTCCTGCAATCTGAAAAATTAACTATGAACTTGATGCTAAATTTCATGCATTTTCCGATGTTTCATCTTGGAACGTAGTTTCAAAGTTTTCATAATCTTTATCTTTGAAAGGAAGAAGAATAAATTCTCGAAAGCATAAAGGTAGTGTTTATTGAAACCAAGAAACCCCATATTTTTCATTCGCCTAGCTGAAAGATATACAAACGTATCTGAGAAAAACGCGACTTCACCCATTTTCAACAATTTTTTACCCATGAGACCATCAGCATTAATTTCATCAACGTCAAAACCTCCAGTTTTGTCGAAGTAATTTTTCCTTACAACTAAGAAGTTGGTGCTTGTCGAAAACTTTTTGAACAATTTGGGCAATCTTGCAAAAATGTGCCTAACCATATTATAAACTGTGTATTCTATTTTGCCAAGTAAAGATGCATCGAAAGGATATCCAGGACCCGTGAGTGCGATAAGTTCTGGGTTCTCAAATTTTTCTACTATTTTTGAGAGCAAGTTGTTTGGGAAAATTATATCTGCGCATGTAAAAAGCAGAATTTCACCCTTGGCCATTTTTGCGCCAATATTTCTTGAAGCAAATTCTTTATATCCGGGCAATGCCACAATTTTTGCGTTGTGTTGATGGGCAATATTGGTGGTTCTGTCGTTGCTTCCGCCGTCTACTATTAAGGTTTCAAAGCTTGCTGAAGACTGATCTTTAAAGGAGGATAGTAGAAATTCTATATGTTTTTCTTCATTCAGTGTGGGAACAATTATAGATATGTATGGGTCTTTTTTAATTGGCAACTTTTTTTACCACGTCAATCATTTTTTTCATGAAAACCGATTTATCAAACTCTTTTGCTCTATATAGTGCTATAGATGCCATTTTGCTTCTTAATTTTTCGTCACTAACTAATGAATCAATTAAAGCCGCAGCTTCTTTCGCAGATGTATACGAAAATCCGTATTCGCCTTGTTGACCATTAAGTATGTCTAGCCACGGTCCGCCAGAGCGGTGTACCACAGGAACGCATCCAGAGGCCATGGCTTCTATTACCGAAATTCCGAAATGATCACATGGCATAACGTGAAGGTACACTTTTGCCTTGGAAAGTGTTTTTAAGAATTCGCCTATGGGAACGTTAGTTAATAATTTTACGCGATCTTCAACGTGCAACGCCTTCACTTGCTTCTCCAATTTTCTCAAGATAGGTAGCGAATATTCATCAGCTTTCCCCATAACTATAAACTTCGCAAAATTTGTGTGCCTTGCAATTAAGGGAACCCGTTCAAGATGTCTTTTTAGAGTGTAACTTGAGATAGTTGCCACCATGTGTCCACTTTTTCGATTTTTAAAACATCGCGATGAAAAACTTTCCACATCAACTGGGGGGTAAACAACTGTGGATTTGCGGTGGAGAACGTTTTTTATGATTTCTTGCATGAACTTAGAGTTTGTTAACAACTCTCCTGTTGAAATTTTGTCTAAGAATGATAATGCTGTGTCATAAAGAGGTGTGATAGCACGCCACATTGACTTGCTCATAAATGTAGGAATTTGAGAGAAACCTAAAGCTGCCTTAAGTGGAAAGTGAATGTAAGTTATATCTGCTACTGAATTAATGACATCCCCAAACGTATTAATAAGTAGCTTATACTTTTTCCTTGATTTGTTTTGCAAGAGTTGTAGAATATACGCTGTGAAGTATAGGGATGCAATTGGCATGTTTGACAAGTTTTTTGAAAATCTGAACATAGTTAGATAGCTTTCATTATCTGGCAAAGTTACATTGCCGAAATTCTGTTTAACAAGATTCCACTCGGTTTTTTCAATTGTTATAAGCGTAACGTTGTGTCCTTCCCTCTTTAAAGCTTCAATAACAGCTAAGCAAAGCCTTTCAGCTCCCCCAGGGATGTTGAGACTGTGATGTGTGACGGCGATTTTCATTTTTTTCCCCTAATACTTTCCAGTGTCAACGTTTACACTAATAGCTCATGGGTTTTCACTTTCCTTTAAAACTTAGGGTTGGCGTTTGTAAAGAAGTATTGTACCATTGTCTTTAGACGTTATCATTTTGAATTGGGGTTTTGTTTCTAAAAGCGAAAAAACAATTTCCGTTGTGATGGGGTCAGTTTTGCTATCCACAAGCACGTAGTCAACTTTATCCATAGTTTGGTTGACAAAAGCGATAACAATATCGCGAATCTTAGAGTTTATCCATGGATCCGGAACTACATAAGCATCAATTCTGTGAGAAACATGTGGAAATATGTTATTTTGTGTCAGAATTGAAGCATTTGATGATACTGTGCCCAAAACCTCACTTAATAACCTCTCATGTTCCCCTATCTGAATCAACGTTTGATTAGGAAAAAAAGTATTAACTACCGGACTAGTCCCAACAAAAAATATAAGGCTAAACGCTACGATCTTTATGATGGAGCCTTTTGCACCTTTCAATCCCGGTTTTTTTAAATAATTCTTTCTGACGGCAAATATCGCGGCAGCAAAAATGAAAGAAACAAGGTATGCCTCATAGTGGTAGCCTAATGTGTGATGGCATACTGCTTGTGATATAAAAGAGAAAACAAGCCACGGGATAGTCGGTATTAAGGCAGATGGGGCTTTAAATGAAAAAAATGCCAAAGGACCAAAGACAAGCACTACATATAGCAATTTTATATGGCCATCATACGCCAAAGCCTGAATAGCAAGCCATGGTCTCAATACAATTAACAAAGGTACTTCCAACGGACTCTTTGCTCCTAAAATGATAAAATTTCCAGCACCTAGAAACTCTTCTAGAGCAGCTGGATTTGTTGGAAAAAAAGTGTCACGTTGCCAAATCGTAAACCAATACCAAACAATACTCAACGCCATGGTAATTAACGGAATTAAGAGCTTCTTCTCAAGAAGATCTTTACTTTTAATTGCTGAAATAATACGTGTTCTATATTTCCATGCTGTATATACACCTATGAAAAACATGATTTGTGCGGCATGTTCCTCACACATAAGTGACAAGAACACGAAAAGAAAGTATCTTGGCCAGTTTTCTTTCGTAATGTAATAGATGGTGTACGCGAAAAAGAGCGGAAGAAACGCTTGTACATGAAAATCATACAAGTTTACGAAGTGTATTGCTGGAAACATCAAATATGCAACTGCAAAAGTTAAGCCAACAATTCTACCGCCAGCATACTCCTTTGCAAGCTTGTAAATTGGAAGAGCTGCAAGAGCTAGAACAAATGATTGAAGCACCAATAACGTTTCTGGCGTTTGGATGATCCAGTATAAGGGTAAAACTAAGAATAGTATAGGGCTAAAATGTACTCCAAAGAAGCTGCCACTTGGATTGATAAAGAGTTCAGATGTATGATAAAAGAATCCATTAGCGTTCAAAGTTGTCCACAAAGACTGTGTAAATATACCAAGATCCCAAGCACGTGTTTTAAACCCGTAATGTCTAAGAATTGTGATGCCTGAGAAGATAAGAGTATAAATCATTATAGAAAGACACCGAATAGTATCGCTACGATCTTTTCCGAGAAATTTTTTGCTTAACCATGTTTCTAGTTCTTCTATAGATGGCGTTTTAACAATGCTCTCTATCCTCACGTTTTTTCTCTTCCATTCTAGGGTATGGCAATTTGCTTCACAGCAATGTAATCAAGGTACATGTCAACGTGCTCTGAGACATTAATTACTTTAGTCTCGAAATCTATGAGAGGTTCATCAAGGTTGAGGTAGAATGTCTGATTAATCCATGTGTCTTGGTATGCAAAGTCACCTTTTAAAAAAGTTGTCGAATTTAAAATGCGTTGCCCATTATTTGAACAAAGCTCTAGTGTAAACAGTTCGTCAACTAAGGTGTTAGCAAAATTTAGTTTAATCCTCAGGGTTATGTTATATCTGCCAGGTGGCAAAATGCTGCGCGGACCGTACCAGAACATAGGTGAAGCTCCTGAAGAACCATTTAAATACATAACGGTCCCACTCGTTGAGTTAGGGTCTTCCACGATCTCTCCACTATAGAGGGCGAGACTGCTGTGGGTATATGTGACTTTGTAAGGTGCCAACATCTTAGCCTTGTTTTCATAGTTTTTCTTGAAAAGAATTACACTATCAGCGGACACAAAAACTTTGAACCCACGGTTTTCCAGCATTAAAGAGAACATCAGTTCAGTGGCGGATGGGTCTGATCCAAAATCTACAAGGACATATTCCACATTGTTGAGAGTTTCATTTGCAAAGTCTCTGAACTCGGAAATCTTCTCTATCCATATTTGATGTATAACCGGTATTGCATACGCGTTTATTCTGCTCGATACGTGGGGAAAAATGTTGCTTTGAGTCATAACAGAAGCATTTGCTGGAACGTACGTTAAAATCTCATGTATAAATTCTTCATGTTCGGTTATAGGGCTTAAACCATATTCAGGATATACAATTGACACAACAGGACTCAACGGGGACACCAACATAAACGCTGCTAAACTGCAAAGAAATATGGTTGCCAATGGCTTTTTTAAGACTTTCAAGTTATTTCCCTCCTTACTAATTGCGTAAACAGCTGCAATAAAAATAAACGAAATAACATAGGCTGGATATTGATTAAAAATCCCATAATAAGGCTGATAATTTGAGAAAAGAGCGAAAAAAAGCCAGGGAACCGCAGGTAAAACATGTTTCATACTAGAAAATGGTTTTAGAGCAAGAGGACCGAGTAAAATAAGCAAATAGCCGACCTTTGCCAGAAAATCGTAGCCGATAGCAGATATTGCTCTAGCAGGATACAAAAAGACGTACAGAGGAATCATTATTGGATCTTGAAACCCAAGAATACTCCAATTTGCGGCCGCCTTAAACTCGTAAAGAAAACTTGGATTAATCGGGAAAAAATAGTCACGCACCCATGAGGTCATAACATACCACAACACAGCTAATACCATAGTAGCAACAGGTACAAAAAAAACAGCATCTTTGAAATTTTTTGCTTTCAGAATGGATATAATCTGTGTTTTATGTTGCAAGAATCCAAAAATTCCTATGAACATCACAATCAGGGAGGCATGTTCTTCAACCATCAACGATAGAAAAATGAAGAGAAAGTAAGCTTTCCAATTTTGCTTTTCAAAAAAATAGACCGCTGACAAAAAGAAGAGAGGAAGGAAACATTGTACATGAAAATCGAACCAGTTTACTCCCTGAAGCGGAGGATACAACAAATAGACCAAAACAAAAACAAACCCAGCTACTCTATACTTCAAAACATCCTTTACAAGCTTATACAACGGCACAGCCCCTAAAGCCAAAATAAAAGATTGTATGGCAAGTAGAGTTTGCGAAGCAGGATAAACCATGTAAAAAGGTAACACAAGAAAAAGAATTGGGCTGAAATGTATCCCAAAAAAGCTTCCAGACGGATTAATAAGCAACTCACAAGTATAATAGAAAAATTTTCCGTTATGCGAAGTGGTCCATAATGCTTGGTTAAAAATCCCAAGATCCCATGCATATGTTCTAAACCCGAAATCTTTCATTATAGCAAAATATGAAAAAATAAGAGCATAAACTCCAATTGCCATAACGATAACAAGTATACTCAGTTCTACATTGAATACTTTTAAACTAAAAATTCCTTCCAAAGTTTCAAGATTAGCTTTTTTCAGAATTTTTTTTAACTTGATCATACCATTTATTCTCATTTCACTAATACGCATGAAAATAGGCGTTTAGTGATTTCTACTGGTTGGCAGTTTGGTTTTAATGATGTATGAGAGAAAACCTTGGAATTCGGCTGTAGTTAGTTTTGATTTACCCCGCTTCCTGTTTTCAAATGTTATTGGCACTTCCTTAACTTTGAAGCCCCGTGTCCATGCTTGTTTCACTGTTTCTATTTGTATCTCATATGTCTGACTGTGAAGATATCTAATTACGCTCTCTACATAGGCTCTCGAATAACATCTAAAACCACTTGTGCAATCACGTATCCTCATTCCAACCATTGTAGACGCAATAAAATTCGCCACTCGGCTAATTAGTCTCCGCAGAATATGCCACCCGACAATTCTACTGCCTTCTTTATATCTGCTTCCAATAACCAAGTCGTAGCCTTTCTCAGCGGCTGCCAGTAGCTTCGGTATAGTTTGCGGATTATGAGAGTAATCTGCATCCATTGTAATAATATAATCAGGCGGGTTCTCTAAAGATAAGATTACCTTGAACCCATCTGTAATAGCAGTTCCCAACCCAAGTTTGGCAGGCCTTGTAAAAACTAGAATATTACCATATTTCTTCTGAAGTTCCTCTACGATGCTCGCTGTCCCATCGTGACTAGAATCATCTATTACGACGATCAAAGAATCTGGTTTCAAGTTTTTGATTTCCATTATGAGGCTTTCAATGTTGCCTGCCTCACAGTATGTAGGGAGCATGATAGCAACAGATGGTTTTTTCTTTGATTTTTTACCTATTGAAGACAACGCGCAAGAACTTCGTCCCATTATGCTATGGGGCAGCGCTATTTGGTTCACTTCTTTCACCTATCTCTGGAAACGAACTTGAAACTCTGTAATGGTTAGTGTTGTTATAAGGGTTTGTTTATAATAGTTGCGCACACACAATCTGGGCAAATCTCGTTTTACTCTCTTAACTTGACGTTTTTTTATTCAGTTTTCTCTTATAGCACGTTAGTGGGCTCCACGCTTTTTCGCAGTCTTCATCTGGATTTATGCATACGCCATGGGTTTGGAGTGTGGAACATTTTGGGGGTTTGTATTTTGTTCTGGATCCTCTTTGGCCTGCGATGTGTTCTACTTGGTATCGTGTGAGGCGTTCGTTGAAGTCGGAGAGTGTTCGAAAGAGGTCTATGACGTTTTCAGCGGTCATGCCTATGTTTACTAGGAAGGTGGTTAGGGTGAAGCGACCTATGTGGGAGAGGTGGTGGCCGGTGGATATGGAGTTGTAGAGGGATTTTATGCATGGTGGGAAGGCTTCAAGGTCTACTGTTTTTGGGTATTCTTCTAGTTTGATTGCTCCTTTGCGGGCTGTGAACGTGTTTTTGAGCTTTTCAACTGTTTCTTTGACTTCTGGGGGTAGTGTGCTGACTTTTGTGTCAAGTTTTGCTTCTATGTGTTTTCGTATTTCTTCTTGGAGGAGGCGAGTGGCTTCGTGTTGGGTTAGGTAGACTTTGCCTTTATTGAGTTGTCTGTTTATGAGTTTCCATTCTGTTTGTTGGAGGGTTGTGGTGTTTTGGAGGTAGTTTGTGAAGTGGAGTGTGAAGGGGTATGCTTTGGTTTCTGGGGGAATGGTTTCAACGTTCCATTTGAAGAAGTTTGCTATTTCTAGGATGGTTTCTTGGGGTTCTTGTTTTAGGTGTTCGTGGATTTTTTTTGCTTCGTGTAGTGCGTATCTTTTTTTGAGGTATTTGTCGTTGATGGCGGCTACCATCATGGTTGCTACTGGGAAGGAGGCTATTTCTATTTCGGGGTTTTTTGGGGGTTGTGGTGGGGTGGCGTCGAAGGATGCGGTGATGTGTTGTTGGGCGTGTTTTATGATTTGGGGTGTTTCTGTGAGTTCTTGTATTGTTAGGTTTAGTTGTTTGATGTAGTTTTGGGCTTGGAGGAGAAAGGGGTATTTGGCTAGGTCGTCTTTTGTGAGGGGCATAGTGTTTATTCTACTTCTATGCGTGGGGCTAGGTAGAAGGTGAGTTTTCCTTCTTTGGGTTGTTGGAAGTCGATTTGTATGGGCATGTCGTTGGCGAATTGGAGTGTTGCTATTTCGCTTGTGGCGGCTGCGGCTTTGATGATTTCGGCGAGGTAGCTGAGGCTGTAGGTTGCTTTTGCGGATTCTTGGGTTTGGAGGTCGAGGAGGGCGTCGCTGCCTTTTTGGAGTGTTATGGTGGCGCCCATGAGGTCTCCTGTGGCTTGGAGGGTTAGTTTTTCGGTGTCTACTTCGATGCGTACGTGGTCTGAGACGAGTTGGGCGTCTTCGATGGCTTGGCGTAGTCCGTCTGTTGTGGTTTTGGCTGTGGTTTTGAAGGTTATTTTTGGGGTGGGTGTTTCTTCTTCTTGGGGTTCGAGGGTGGGCATGTTGAAGGCGCGGGTGTATCTACCTGTGATGGCGATTTGGAGGCGGGCGGTTTCGGGGTTTAGGCTTAGTTCGATGGTTTCGTCTTTGCTGGTGCGTTTGAGGAGTTTGAGGAGTTCGGCGATGTTTAGGCACATTTTTTGGGGTTCGTCGCATTGGTATTCGTCGAAGATGGTTTTGGGCCAGTGGAAGTCTATCATTGCTACTCTTGAAGGGTCCATGGCGCGGAGTTGGATGTTTTCGGGGGTTATGTTGAAGGTGGCTTCGTCTACAATGATGGCTATGGCGCCAAACATGTTTTGGAGGAGTTTGGCGTCGGATGTTTTAACCTTAAACAATGTTAGATGTCACCTTTGCTTGTGGTTAGAGTATGTGTAAACCACAAAAATAAAAGCATACCGCTCAACAACGTTTCTGATGCGCGCGAAAAAATAAGATTTTGCTTAAACGTGGAGTTTGTCTCATTAGACTGTAAATTCAATATACGATGGGTTTAACATAAAACAATCTGTTCAACTCAGAAAAAAGAGGACGGCATTAAGGTTCACTTACGTCTCTATGTTTATTGGCATGGCTGCATATGCATGTACACCTGCGCTGTCGATAATTTCGTAGCCTATAGCGAAGTATATGCTGAACGCTGTCTTCTCGAATAGGTTTGTTCTCAAAGCTTTAGCAGTCACGTTTTCCCCCTGACTCAGGTAGCCGCTTCCAAAGAGCATCTCCCTCGTCACCACGTCTGTCCCTACAGTCCACTCCTCCGGCAAAGCAATCCTCACATGTCCATCACCCGTATCCACAATAAGCATATCCTTATGATAAGTCACAGCCGCTCCTTCAATCTCCACAGGCTCCGAATTATTCAGCAACCACCAAATCAACTTCAAACCCTCATGTTCACACTCGGCTTCTGCAACTTCTCTATTGCCATTCTGAACCGCAATACTCAACGGCATATACATCAAAGCACCCACAACCACAACAACCACTAACACCACAGCGAAAACCTTCAACTTCGAGTTCACTTTCCATTTCACCTCCTTCAACCATTAACTAAGAAAGCCTTCGCTATGGTCTAAATAAAAGGCGACGCACCTTCAATGTGCACTTAAACTATACACCAAAAATGAACCTAAGCAGACCCTTCCTCGCCCAGCTTCTCCCTAATCAAACTCTCCTCCAAATGCAACAACAATCCAATCCTACGCTCCCACCTACGGAAAAACCTGTGCTGAGCATACAAAGCAAAAACAGTGTAAACCAAGAAAACGCTAATTATTATCATAAAAATGAACTCCAAAGGTTTTCCTTCTGCAAGCGCTCCCAGCGTACTCAAACCCGAAAACACCAAAAGAACACAAGAAACAATAAACCCAACCAGAGAGCCAGTTCTAAACTTATTCCACTCCTCATCCAACTCAGAAAGAAAGTCATGCAGCGACTTCACTGGATAAGCCCGCCCACTCTGCTCAGTTTTCTCTTCTTTAGACATCTTCTTGCACCGCGCGCGCAATTCCTAACATCAACCATGAACGTCACCATTAATAACCACAATGCACCAAAAATGAAACCAACCCCTTACAAAATCGACGGCAAAGACTTACGCAGTTCCACATAAATCTCCCTTCCTTCCTTCGTCAACAAACAATGCCCCTCATCAGTTTCCTTAACAAGACCTTTTTCCACAAGATAAGCCAAATGCTTCAAAAAATCATCATAGGAAAGGCTAGTAGCCCTCCGCCAAACATAAGTCCGAGGCTGTGGCGTCCCATTATAAAATAAATACTCCAAAATCTCAAAACGAATCTGAACAGCCCCTTTCCTCACCCGAACCATCAAACACACCATTAAGCCGATATCCTAATACAGCTTAACCAAATAAAATGTTAGACATTCCAGAATGGTTTTAAAACTTAATATGCACACATCATAGATTGAACACCGAAATTATTTCCTGTACAGAGCCTTCTTCAACGGGCTCAAGAGTGCTAGGGACATTTGAAAGCAAAACCACAACCACAACAAAAAGAACAACCAATGACCCGACAACCCATAACGGATTATCCTTAACCACCTTAACCAACTTCGACAACGATCCTTCCGCAGTGCCAGCCTAATCACCCAAACTTGCTTCAAAAGACGACGCCTCCTTAACACCAGCCTCCTTCCCCTCAACCTTCGCCTTCTCAGCCCCAGACGAAGAATCACTAGCCATCCTCGTATTCGGATAAGGAACAGGAACCGATCCCGGCTCCGAAGGCGATGGAGTCTCACACACATCTGGACTAAAAGGCTCAGCTTCACCCTGCTCCCGCGCCACAACATCCGCCTCAACCTTCTTCTTTACCACTTTCTTCTTAACCATAAACCCACGAACCAACAACAATCCAGTATCCAACACGCACACATTAAGGTTTTTGCAAAGCTCCCACAACCCACCCCTGTTCCGCTTTTAACCTTCCTTTCTTTGCACTAGAATGAACTTGTTCTCGTCAGAATCAAGAAAAGCCGCCGTCCTGCCACCCCAATACTCATCCTTCGACTCACTCACAAACCGCACACCCTTCTTCTTCAGCTTCCTATAAGCCGCATCCACGTCGTCAACAGTCATAAAAACACTCGGAACACCCTCAACCCACTCTCCCTTACCACCCTTCTTGTCTCCAAGACCAAAAGCCAACTCCACACCATCCACATCAAAAATCACATAAGTAGACCACTCCCCCGTCTTCCGCAATCCCAACACCTCCCCAAAAAACCTAGCAGTCTCCTTCAAATCCGAAACCGCAAAAGCAACATGATTAATCCTCCCAATCACCACCACTCACCTCTCCCACAACCAAACCACAACAAACTATCACAAAACCACACTAAAAACTTTCCACAAACCGCAACCAACCAACCAACATATTAGGATCCAAATAGGAAGGTCTACTCTCTGCGCAGAGAAAACGCACA
>Ga0209635_10000217_pt1 | contig 37213 bp, 29 predicted proteins | sample DeeMarSWOR230_32_FD_187463 | JGI IMG/M metagenome (GOLD analysis project Ga0209635, IMG submission 187463) | Marine sediment microbial communities from White Oak River estuary, North Carolina - WOR-2-30_32 (SPAdes) (version 2) | ecosystem: Environmental > Aquatic > Marine > Intertidal zone >...
GGCGGCGCCGTCCTGGCCTACGGGCTGAAGTACGATTCGCTTCCCGGCAAGACGATGACGTTCCGCTGGCACTACTGGACCGCCTCGGCCGGGATCATCCGCGGCCGCGGGCTGCTGGCGGGAATCGAGCTGGTCCGCCACCCTGACTCCCACGCGCCGGACTCCGCCCGCGCCCACCGAGTCGTCGTTGAGGCCCTGCGCCGCGGTCTCATCCTGCTCGCGGACGGCCCCGCGGCCAACGTGCTCACCCTCACCCCACCTCTCACCATCAGCGAGGGACAGCTCGACTTCGCTGCACGCACCCTCGAGGACTGTCTCGTCGCCGCCTGACCGGTTAAGTTCACCCCGTCTCAGACACCCTCCCGTACAGACGAGGAGAGAAAATGCCGGACCCGGACATCACGGTTCAGGGCACGCCCAACCCCAACGCGGCCAAGTTCACCGTGGACCGCACGCTGGTGGAGGGCGGTGGCAGTAAGCCGTATTTCGACCCCGAGGCGGCCGAGGAAGACCCACTCGCCAGCCGGCTATTCGCGATCGAGGGCGTCGAATCGCTCCTCATCGCCGAGGACTTCATTACCGTGACCAAGTCCGATACCGCGGACTGGGAGGCTCTCGTCCCGCAAATCGAACAGACGATCAAGGAGGTCTTATCCTGACACGTAACCCGTTATTCCCACTGGCCGTCGCCGGCCTGACGCTGGCCTGCACGGCTCAGCAGGACTCGAGGTCTCAGGAGGGTCCCGCCATCGAGGCGCGCGCCAGACCGCTACCTCATCCTTCAGTCCAAACACGGCGAGTACGCCTGCGACCAGATCTTCACGCTGCCTGCGACAGGCGGCGTACTACAGCTCGTGAGCACCGGGAAGGGACGCACGACCTGCTCGTATTTCTTCCCCGCAGGCGACAGGATCCTCTACTCGTCCACACATGCGTACAACGATAGCTGCCCACCGTCGCCCGACTACTCCATGGGCTACGTGTGGGCGCTCTATCCGGAGTACGATGTCTTCGTCGCCGACCGCGATGGCGGTAACCTGGTTCAGCTCACCGACACCTGGGGCTACGATGCCGAGGCCACCATCTCACGCGATGGCCAGAAGATCGTCTTCACCTCGCTGCGGAACGGCGACCTCGACATCTATACGATGAACGCGGACGGCACGGACGTAAGGCAACTCACCGACGAGCCGGGCTACGACGGCGGTCCCTTCTTCTCCTACGACTTCACCAAGATCGTCTACCGGGCCTACCATCCGCAGGCCGCAGAAGAGCGGGAGGACTACCTGCGGCTACTCGCGCAGAACCGGATCCGGCCCAGCAAGCTGGACATCTTCGTGATGGACGCCGACGGGTCGAACAAGCGGCAGCTCACCGACAACGGCGCCGCGAACTTCGCGCCCTACTTCTTCCCCAGCGGTGACCGGGTCATCTTCGCGTCGAACGTGCACGATCCAGGCAGCCGCAACTTCGATCTCTACGCGATCAATATCGATGGCACCGAGCTCGAGCGTATCACCTTCCACTCCGAGTTCGACGGCTTCCCGATGTTCAACTCGGACGGCAGCAAGCTTGTCTGGGGCTCGAACCGCTTCAACGCGAAGCCCGGCGACACCAACGTCTTCATCGCCGACTGGGTCGACGACCAGGATCGCTAGTGCAACGGTGCTCACCGGACGAGGCCTGCTGGGGCGCACCCCACCGACCTCGCCGCACAGCCCGCCACTTCCTGTAGGACAGATACTATGGCCACGCTTGACCGCGCTTCCCATCTGGAGGCCTACCCCGACGACCTGATCAAGAAGGAGCGCGAATACGTCTTCGGCGCGCTCGACCTTGCAGCACTCCCCACCGCGGACCGTGAGGCGCTGGAGAGGCGCGACTTCCGCGTTGGAATCGCACTTTCCGGCGGCGGCATTCGCAGCGCCACATTCTCGCTCGGCGTCTTCCAGGCGCTCGCCAAGCGCAGACTCCTGCGCTACCTGAGCTATCTGTCCACGGTCTCCGGCGGCGGCTACTTCGGCAGTTTCTTCGGAGCGCTACTCCAACGCGATCGCAAGAAGCTGCTCGGCGATAAGGCGGGGGACGCGCCCTACTCGACTCGCGGCCTCGTTTCCATCCTCGACGCGGAGCGGATCCTCGCAGATTCCGGGTCCCGACCTCTCAGGTTCCTGCGCAACAACGGTCGCTACCTGGCGCCCGCCGGCTCCGGCGACCTGCTCACGGGCGCGGCCATCGTGCTGCGCAACTGGCTCTCAGCCCACATTCTGATCGGCGTGTTCAGTTTCTTCCTCCTCCTGCTCCTCACCATCCTGCGCTACGCCCTTTGGCCCGAGATGCCGAGTCTCCTCCACCTTCCTCAGTCATGGGGCCAGTACCTGCACCTGAGCCCCTTCGTCATCCCGGCGGCAGCCGTCCTGCTGTTCGCGGCACTACCCCTCGCCTGGGGCTACTGGATGACGCCCGAGCTGGAGCGCGAACGCACCCTGGGCCGATCGATCGCCTGGCTGCTGCGCTGGATCGCGCCCGTGCTGATCGCCGCTGCCGCCTTCGCTCTGCCGCGGCGCTGGCCGGAGGCCTTCTCGCTGACCGGGTCGCTGGCGATTCAAGGCCTCGGCCTCATTGCCGTGCTCACGATCGCTTTCTACGTCCTGATCCGGATCTTCGGCTCACTCGGAATAGAGCAGCGAGACGACTGGATCGCTTCCGTGAGGAATCGCTTCTCCGTCCTCCTCGGGGTCAGCATGGCGGCGTTTCTGGCGATCCTGCTCATGTCCCTCGTGGATACGCTGGGCCTCTCCACCTATGCGGCGGTCTTCGACCTCTGGGCCGTTCTCACCGCGGCCTACGGCGCGCTGCTCGCGCTCGTGGCCATCGGCCGCAAACTGGCCGTGATCTTCGCCCTGAGGACCGAGTTGGAGAAGCGGCCGCGAGTGGCCCTCGCCGCCTTCAGCCACATCGCCGCCTTCGTCATCCTGGCAGCGCTGCTGGTGGCCCTCTCGGCCGTCACGCATGCCGTCGCCTGGTACGGCGAGCAGCCCTACCGCCCGCAGGGGAACACCCTACCCGAGAACTGGCTCGTCGTCGCAGGCGCTGCGGCCGTATTCTTCGGTCTACTCTCGTTCTTCATGGGGCACGTCTGGTCGTTCGTGAACCGCTCGACGCTCCACCCGCTGTACGAGGCGCGCCTGCGCCGCGCCTACCTGGGGGCATCGAACCCTGCCCGTGTCGGCCGGGACGACCCGAGCCCGCCCGTGACCAAGGTGCACAAGGATGACGGCATCGCACTCGCCGACTACCATCCCGAACAGACAGGCGGACCCATCCATCTCATCAACGTGACGGTGAACCAGACCGTCGGCAGCCGGACGCGCGTCCAGCACAAGGACCGGAAGGGGATGGGGATGGCCGTCGGACCCGGCGGCTTGAGCGTCGGCGCCAGGCACCATGCGCTCTGGACCGCCGAAGGGCCGGTGCCGGGCCTGTGGGACGCCTTGAAGCGCCGGATCCCTTTGCTGAAAAGCCCGCCGGAGCAACCCGCTGACCCAGGCTTCCACGTGTTCCCGGGCCGCTGCGAGCCGGAGGAGCTCGATCTCGGCCACTGGGTCGCCATCTCCGGCGCCGCGTTCAGCACCGGACTGGGCTATCGTACGAGCCTCGGCCTCAGCTTGCTCGCCGGGCTCTTCAACATCCGGCTCGGCTACTGGTGGAACAGCGGTATCGATCCCGCACGGCGCTCGGGCGTGGCCAGACCATCAGGCTTGCAGCCGCTGTGGTCCGCCATCAGGATGCTCTTCCCCGGACAGCTCGCCCTGCTGGACGAATGGCTGGCGCGCTTCCACGGCGTCGCCCACCCGCACTGGTACCTTTCCGACGGCGGCCACTACGAGAACCTGGGCGCCTACGAACTCATCCGCCGCCAGCTGCCGTTCATCATCATCTGCGACAACGAGCAGGACCGTTTGTACACGTTCGACGGGCTCGCCAACCTCGTGCGCAAAGCACGCAGCGATTTCGGCGCCCGCATCGAGTTCCTGTCCGCGGAGGCGCTGCAGAAAGCGATCACCGACGACGGGCTGAGACGCTGGTTCGGCCCGCTCGCTCACCTGCGCCGCGGTAGTTGGGACGTTGAGCCCGTCGAGGACCCGGTAACCTGCGAGCGCCGCGTCACCCTCGCCGAGGTCGGTATCGAGCGATTCTCACTCGCCTACGCCGCCCTCGCCGAGATCACGTATCCCGACGCGCCGAAGGGTATGCTGCTCTATATCAAGCCGACCATAGTGGGCGCTGAGCCGGCCGACGTCCTCCACTATCACAGCGAGCACGCCGACTTTCCCCACGAGCCTACAATCGACCAGTTCTTCGACGAGGCACAATGGGAGAGCTACCGCACTCTCGGAGAGCACATCGCCGATCTGCTGTTCGACGACACGGTCGTGTCCGGCTGGACGCCCCATAGAGCAGTAGTAGGGGACGCCTAAGAGTGGATGCCTAACCTCCTCACGCTGATCCTCTCCCCGTATAGCCGATCCGATTCAGCACTTCCTCCAGCTGCCCCAGGATGCGGAGCGTCAGCCCCCAGATCACGTGGCCGCCATACTCGATGGTGGGAAACTCACGGTCAGGAAGCACGTCCAGCTCCAGCGTACCCCGGAGCGCCTCATCTACGACAACGTCGAGCGGAACCCACACCGCGTACTCCACCTCCGAGCTCGTGCGAGTCACGACATCGGGTTGCACCACGACCACGAACGGCGTGATCGCGATGGCCGGGATCCGTCGCGTTCGGGGCGCGACGTCGTCAAGCTGACCGACGAGCTGCCCAACCTTCTCGAGATCCACGCCGACTTCCTCACGCGTCTCCCGCACCGCCGTCGCCCAGAGACTCGCGTCATCGTCGTCTCTGCGACCGCCCGGAAGCGCCATGTGCCCGGACCACGGATCGCGCTCCTGCTCGGTCCGCTTGATCGCCAGGAAATCGAGCCCCGCAGCCGCCGGCCGCAGCAGAAGCGTTACCGCCGCCTCCACGTCGTATGTGCCCGGCTCCGCACGCCGTGCCTCCCGTCGCGCCAGCTCGGCCGCTATCCTCTTGATCAATGACTCCGGGCTCACCGCTTGCCCTCGCTCGAGCCTCCGCGTTCTTTTCCTGCTAGCCTTGCACGACCCCAGCAAACGCCCGTACAGGCCTCATGGACATCCGAGAGCACAAACAAGAACTCCGCAACACGATATGGCACCGCCTCCAGCAAAACAGCGTTGCACGTTTCCCAGGCGCGGAAGGCCGCATCCCCAACTTCGTCGGCGCCGAGGCCGCCGCCGACCGCCTAACCCGGCTCGCTGCCTGGCGCAACGCCAGGAACATCAAGTCTAACCCCGACTCACCGCAGCTCCAGGCACGCAAGAACGCGCTCCTTGCCGGGCTGACCGTCTACATGGCCGTCCCGCGCCTGCGCGAGTCGCTCCCCTTCATCGCGCTGGAGCCCAATCACCTGCGCGCCCCTCCCCACCGCGCCGCCAGCATCAAAGGCGCCGCACGCTACGGCCGCTCGGTCGCGATCGAAGAGATGCCGGCGATCGACATCGTGCTCGCCGGCTCCGTCGCCGTCTCCCGCGACGGCGCCCGCCTCGGCAAGGGCGGCGGTTACTCCGACCTCGAATTCGCGCTCGCTCGTCAGGCCGGCCTCATCGGTGAGCACACCGTCGTCTTCACTACCGTACACCCGCTGCAGATCCTACCGGAGCGAGAGATCCCGATGACAAGGCACGACGTGCCTCTCGACTTCATCGTCACGCCCGACGAGATCATACCCACCACACGGGTCTTTGAGCGACCGCCCGGCATACTCTGGGAAGAACTCGATGAGGAAAAGCTGCGCGCGATCCCCGTGCTGCTCAGGCTCCGACCTGAAGGGCGTACGCCTTAGGCTGGAGCCGCCTTCTGCTCCTCCAGGATCGTGACATAGCTCTCGTAGCGGTGCGACGACAACTCGCCAGTCTCCACCGCCGCGATCACGGCACAATCCGGCTCATGGACGTGGACGCAATCCTGAAACCTGCAATCGCCCAGATACAGCCGAAACTCCGGGAAGCACCACGCCAGCTCGTGGGTGCCCACCTCCCAGAACTGCAGCCTGCCGAGACCGGGCGTGTCCACGACATAGCCACCCACGTCCAGACGCTGTAGCGACGCCGCCACCGTCGTGTGCCGGCCCCGTTCGATCGCCTTGCTGATCTCACCGACCCGCAGCCCCAGCCCGGGCTGCAGCGCATTGAGCAGGCTCGACTTGCCGGCCCCCGAGGGGCCGACGAACAGAGTGATGTGACCGGCGAGCCGCTCACTCAGTTGGTCGAGGCTTGCGCCGCTCGTCGCGCTCGTGTAGACAACCGGATAGCCGATCTCCTCGTAGACGCCGAAACCCTCTCGCGCCTCACTTTCGCTCGCCAGGTCGATCTTGTTCACCACCAGAAATGCCGCGATCTCGCTCTCCTCGGCGAGTACCAGGAAACGGTCGACATTCGAGTAGACCGGCTCCGGGCGCGCCACCGAGAATACCGCACCCAGCTGATCGACGTTCGCCGCGATGATCTGCTCGCGCCGGCCGCGCGCCGTACGGCGCGAGAGTCGCGAGGCACGCGCCAGGTGCTCGCAGATGACACAGCTGCCATCCGGCAGCCGCTCCACCTCGACCTCGTCGCCTACCGCAACCCTGCCGATCCCCCGCTTCCGCTTCAGGCGACCGCGCAGCGCGCACTCTAGCGTCTCGTCCTCGACCTCCACGTGATAGATACCGCCGACCGTTCGCAGCACCCGGCCTTTGACGACCTCACCCTCACCCATCACCCGGACACCAGCCCGTCCAAGACGCGCCTCACCTCGTGAAGCGTGAGCTTCCCCACCTCGGCGCGCACCGCCGCCTCCGTAGCTGCTTCTACGAGATACTCGCTCTCCACGTGCCCTATCGGCTCATCACCCTCCCATCTCAAGAAGAACAGATAGGCGCACCAGGTACCCTCATCACTGAGTTCGGTGATGATCTCCACCGTGTACGAATCGCCGTCCCGTCCCTCGAAGGCCGGCGGTCGCTCGTGCTCGCGGATGTAGCCACCCAGTGTTGCGTCTTTCATGGCGAGACTAGAACGTAGGAGAGCCCGCTTAACGGGTCAACGTGGAACGTGGAGAACGGCCCCGTAACGGCGGGGGGAGAACCCTCGTTAGAATGAGAGAACCCCTAACCTCGGTGTGTGACCGGTGACCCGAACCATCCTGCACGCCGACATGGACGCGTTCTTCGCGGCCGTCGAGGCGCGTGAGAACCCAGAGATCGCCGACCGCCCCATAGTCGTGGGCGCGGACCCTCGCGCTGGGCGCGGGCGCGGCGTGGTCGCCGCCTGCAACTACGCGGCCCGCAAGTACAGCATCCGCTCCGCTATGCCCATCTCCGAGGCCTATCGCCGCTGCCCCGAAGCCGTCTACCTGCGACCTCGCATGCCGCTCTACGCCAAGGTGTCCCAACGCATCATGCAGATCCTGGAGGGCTACACCGAGCTGGTCGAGAAGCTCAGCATCGATGAGGCCTTCCTGGACGTAACGGCTTCCACCAGACTCTTCGGTGACGGCGTGACCATCGCCCGCCGTATCAAGCACCAGGTTTCCGAGCAGGAGCGGCTCACCGTCTCCATCGGCATCGCGCCCAACAAGTTCCTCGCCAAGCTGGCCTCGGACCTCGAGAAGCCCGACGGCCTCGTCGTCGTCGAGCCTGGCAGGGAGAGGGCGTTCCTCGATCCCCTACCAATCGAGCGGCTCTGGGGGGTCGGCCCGAAGACGGCGGAGCGGCTGCATGCACTGGGTCTGCTGACCATCGGCGATGTCGCTGCCGCGCGCCTCGAGACGCTCGAACGCCAGCTGGGCCAGCACCACGCTCTGCACCTACACGCGCTCGCCAGCGGCCAGGACGACCGACCGGTCGAGCCCGAGCGCGAGCGCAAACAGATCAGCCGCGAGACCACGTTCCTCAGCGACACCGATGACCGTGACCTCGTGCAGCGCACACTGCTCGCCCTCACCGAAGAGGTCGCCGCCAGGCTCCGTCGCCGCGGCCTTGCCGCCCGTATCATCACCATGAAGCTCCGCCTCGCTCCCTTCGAGACGCTCACCCGCAGGCAGACCGTGGGATCTGATCTGACTACCACCGATACGATCTATCCAATCGCACTTCAGCTACTCAGGGCCGCTGATCCCGGCGACCGGCCCATTCGCCTGATCGGCGTCGGCGTCTCCGGCCTGCACGCACCCGGCAGCGCTACCCAGCTGAGGCTGTTCGAGGAAGGACGTCACGGCGAAAGGGACGACCGCCTGGCCGATATGATGGATGAGGTCTCAGAGAAGTTCGGCCGCGACGCCCTGAGGCGCGCAAAGCTGATCGACACGGACGAAGAAGACGAGGAGGAGGAAGACTAGGCCGTTCGGGCCCAGACTTAGCGAGGAGCCGGGGGTCACCTCGCGTAGTCAGCGGCGCCTCCACTTCGCCGGGAGGGGCCGGGGGACCGACTCGCGTAGCTTCCGAGCGTCCAGATTGGCTGGCAACGCTTTCGACTGATGGCGCGAGGGCGGAGCGAGCGCTCCCCCGGCCCCGACCGCTCCTAGCTGAAAAAGTCGATTACACCCCTCAGCCCCTCGCAGAGGGCATCCACATCGTCTCGATCGTTGTACACATAGAAGGACGCGCGCGTCGTCGCCATGACACCCAGTCGCCTCATCAGCGGCTGGTTGCAGTGATGGCCCGCCCGCACCGCGATCCCACGGTCGTTCAGTATCTGCGCCACATCGTGAGGATGGAGATCGCCGAGCTCGAACGAGAGCACACCTGCATGATCGCTCTCCGGACCGAACGCCCGGAACCCCGGTATTTCACGCGTCCGCTCCAGCGCGTAGGCAAGCAGATCGTGCTCGTGCGCCTGGATCCGCTCACGCCCGATCCGCTCCAGGTAGTCCATCGCCACCGCCAAGCCCACCGCGTCGGCGATGTTCGGCGTGCCCGCCTCGAACCTCTGGGGCGGCGGCTTATACGTCGCTCGCTCCAATTCGACGAGCTCGATCATCTCGCCGCCGCCCTGGTACGGCGCCATCGCCTCCAGCAGCTCGCGCCGCCCCCACAGCACGCCGATCCCTGTAGGCCCGCACATCTTGTGGCCACTGAAGACGTAGAAATCGCAACCCAGCGCCTGCACGTCCAACGGCAGGTGCGGCGCCGCTTGCGCCCCGTCCACCAGCACCCGGGCACCCACCCGCTTCGCCGCCGTCACAATCTCCTCAACCGGGTTGATCGTCCCGATCCCGTTCGAGACGTGCGTGAAGGCCAGCAAACGGGTGCGCTCTGTCAGCAACTCCTGCAGCTGCTCGATTCGTAACCGCCCCTGCTCGTCGATGTCAACGTATTTCAGACGCGCGCCGACACGCTGGGCCAGCAACTGCCACGGCACGATGTTGGAATGGTGCTCGAGTACCGTTAGTAAGATCTCGTCACCCTCCCCGACGTTATCATAGCCCCAGGCCGTGGCCACCAGGTTGATTCCCTCCGTCGTACCGCGCACGAACACCACCTCGCTCGCGGCCGCCGCACCGATGAAGCGCGCCGCCTTCTCACGCGCGCCCTCATAGGCGCGCGTCGCCCGCGTCGATAGCTCGTGAATCCCGCGGTGCACGTTGGCGTGATCGCGCTCGTAGTAGCGCTTCAACGCCTCGATCACGACCCGCGGCCGCTGCGACGACGCCGCGTTGTCGAGATAGACGAGCCGGTGCCCGTTTACCTCCTGCTCGAGGATCGGGAAGTCCCGCTTGATCGCCCCTACGTCCAGCACCATGTTCGCACGCATTTCCCTTAGGTCTGCCGATTGCTACACGGGGACCAACACTCCCTCGCCGTCATTCCGTCGACACCGGCTCGCCCTTACCCTCCAGCGCCGCATGTAACGTGTGCCAGGCGAGCGTCGCACACTTCACCCTGACCGGAAACTCACGCACCCCAGACAACACCGTCAGCTTGCCGAGCGCTTCTTCGTCAACCGCCGTGTCGTGACCACTCGTCACCATCGCGCGAAAGCGGTCGAAGATCTCCTCAGCCTCGGCCCTCGTCTTGCCTTTGACGACCGTCGTCATCAGCGACGCCGACGCTTTCGAGATCGCACAACCCGAGCCCTTGAAGGCGATATCCTTCACACGCTCGCCTTCCAGCACGACATACACGGTGATCTGGTCGCCGCAAAGCGGATTGTAGCCCTCGGCGCTGTGGCTCGCCCCCTCCAGTTCCTTGAAGTTTCGGGGGTTCCGGCTGTGCTCGATGATGACCTGCTGATACAGCTCGCGAAGGTCGGACATTGGGCGCGCCTCCCGGTGGCCGGGCTGCTGCGGCGCGCCCTCCAGGCGATGGGGGCGCGACCGCGGTCCTAGCTCAGATTCCTCAAGATCTCACCGCGCGGCAACCTGTCCGTGACCAGGTTCTCCACATAGCGGCGGATCGGCTCCTGCCTCATCCGCTCCAGATTCTCAGCCGCAAAGCCGAAAAGCAACAGCGTCCGTGCCGTCTCCGCCGGGATGCCGCGCGACCGCAGGTAGAAGATCGCGTCGTCGTCCAGCTGGCCGATCGTCGCTCCGTGCGTGCACTTCACGTCGTCCGCGTAGATCTCCAGCTGCGGCTTGCTGTCCATCTGGGCCTCGTCGGAGAGCAACAGATTGCGGTTCGTCTGCTTGGCGTCCGTCTTCTGAGCGTCCTTGTGGACAATGATTCGGCCGCTGAAGACCCCGGTCGCCTTGTCGTCCAATATGCCGTTGTAGTACTGCCGGCTGCCGCACTGCGGGCTCGCGTGCTCAACCCACATGAAGTTGTCGATGTGCTGCCGGCCGCGCGGCATGAACACACCGTTCAGCACACACTCGGCACCTTCGCCCGCCAACACCGGGTGCACGTTGTTCCGCACCAACGCGCCACCCAAGAACACTCCGTGGCAGAACACGTTGCTGCTCCGCGCCTGCTGCACGCGCAGCGTGCCGATGTTGTACGCTCGCAGGCTCTCACGCTCGACCCGGTAGTGCTCGACCACCGCGCTCTCCCCGACCACTACCTCCGATACCGCGTTCGTGAAGTACTCGTCGCCGCCCAGCGAGACGTACTCCTCCACGATCGCCGCCTCCGCCGCCTCGCCGACCATGATCAGGTTGCGTGGGTGCGTGACCACAGGGCTCGACGTCTTCGTCGTCGCGAAGATCAGATGGATGGGCCTCTGCACCACCGCCTTCGCTGGCACGTAGACGAACCCGCCGTCCGCCATGAACGCCGTGTTCAGGGCCGTGAAGAAATCCCGCTCGTAGTCGACATGCTTCGCTAGGTGCTGCTCCACCAACTCCTTGTGGAACCCCAGCGACTGCGCCAGACTGCAGGCAATCACACCGCCCGGCTGAGCGCACGGGTCCGAGAGCTCTTCCACGTAGCGACCGTTCACGAACACCAGGCGTGCCGACTCCTGGCCCCGGAAGACGAACGCTGCCAGGTCATCCAGCGTGATCTTCCCGCCAGCGGACGCCGGACGGAACGTCTTCTTCGCCAGCGGCGCCAGGTTCGTGAACTTCCAGTGCTCGTCACGCGTCGTTGGGAACCCGAGCTCCGCGGACCGCCCGATCGCCGCTCGCCTGACCTCCCGCAGCCAGGACGGCCCGCCTGCACCGTTCTGAAACCGCTTGAAGCTCTCGAGGTAACCCTCGAGGCCTCCCTTGCCCTTCACCGCGGCGCTCACCGCCCGGGCTCCCTCACGACCTCGCCCCGGCGGCCTCCGCCGGACCTCGCTCCTCAGCCCAGGAGTAGCCGTGCTCCTCGAGGTGCAGCGCCAGCTCCTTGCCACCCGACCTCACGATGCGGCCGTCAACCAGCACGTGCACGTAGTCCGGCACGATGTAGTTCAGCAATCGCTGGTAGTGCGTGATCACCAACATCGCGCGCTCCGGACTGCGCAGCGCGTTCACACCGTCAGCAACAATGCGAAGCGCGTCGATATCGAGGCCCGAATCGGTCTCGTCCAGAATCGCCAAGCTGGGCTCGAGCACCGCCATCTGGAAGATCTCGTTCTTCTTCTTCTCACCACCGGAGAAGCCCTCGTTCACTGACCGGTGCAGCATCTCGTCGCTCATCTGTAGCTGCTTCAGCTTGTCCTTGAACAACTTGAGCGCTTCGAACGCGTCGAGTTCCTCCTCGCCGCGGTGCCTGCGTATCGCATTCAACGCCGCCGTCAGGAACTGGATGCTCCCGACTCCGGGGATCTCCACCGGGTACTGGAAAGCCATGAACACACCCTCACAGGCACGCTCCTCCGGCTTCAGCTCGAGAAGATTTCGACCCCTGTAGAGAACCTGGCCTTGGGTCACCTCGTAACCATCACGGCCGGCCAGCACCGACGCTAGTGTGCTCTTGCCGGAACCGTTGGGCCCCATGATCGAGTGCACCTCGCCGGCATCGACCTTCAGGTTGAACCCCTTGAGGATCTTCCTGCCCTCAACGCTCACACGCAGATTCTTGATCTCCAGCACTTTCTCTTCCCTGTTCCTCGTTCTTGGCTTGCCCGCCCGCGCTCGCCTTAGCCGACGCTCCCCTCCAGGCTCACGCTCAACAGCTTCTGCGCCTCCACCGCGAACTCCATCGGCAGCTCCCCGAACACTTCCTTGCAGAAGCCCGACACGATCAGCGAGATCGCGTCCTCCGTGCCGATCCCACGCTGCTGACAGTAGAACATCTGGTCCTCGCCGATCTTCGACGTCGAGGCCTCGTGCTCCATGCGTGCGCTCTGGTTCTTCACCTCGATGTAGGGAAACGTGTGCGCACCGCACTTGTCACCGATCAGCAGTGAGTCGCACTGCGTGTAGTTCCGCGCGTTCTCGGCACTCTTCATGATCTTCACCATGCCGCGGTACGTGTTCTGGCCGCGGCCCGCCGAGATCCCCTTGCTCACGATCGTCGACTTCGTGTTCTTGCCGATATGGATCATCTTCGTGCCCGTATCGGCTTGCTGCCTCAGATTCGTCAGCGCCACCGAATAGAACTCGCCGACCGAGTTGTCGCCCTGCAGAATGCAGCTCGGATACTTCCAGGTGATCGCCGAGCCCGTCTCCACCTGCGTCCACGAGATGTGTGAGTTACGACCCTGACACTTGCCCCGCTTGGTGACGAAGTTGTAGATGCCGCCCCGGCCCTCCTCGTCACCCGGATACCAGTTCTGAATCGTCGAGTACTTGATCGTCGCATCATCAAGGGCGATCAGCTCCACCACAGCGGCATGTAGCTGGTTCTCATCCCGCATCGGAGCCGTACACCCCTCCATGTAGCTCACATAGCTGCCCTCGTCCGCGATGATCAGGGTGCGCTCGAACTGACCCGTCTGCGCCGCATTGATCCGGAAATACGTGGACAGCTCCATCGGACAGCGCACGCCCTTCGGCACGTAGACGAACGATCCGTCGCTGAACACCGCCGAGTTCAGTGCCGCGAAGAAGTTGTCGGTGTGTGGGACCACCGAGCCCAGGTACCTCTGCACCAGCTCGGGATGCTTCTGCACCGCCTCCGAGAACGGGCAGAAGATGACCCCGTGCTTCTCCAACTCCTTCTGGAACGTCGTCGCTACCGATACGCTGTCGAACACCGCGTCCACTGCCACACCCGCCAGCCACCTCTGCTCCTCCAGCGGGATCCCCAGCTTCTCGTACGTGCGTACCAGCTCCGGGTCCACCTCGTCCAGGCTCTGCGGCCGCTGCTTGGGAGCCGCGTAGTAGCTGATCGCCTGGTAGTCGATCGGCCCGTAGCCGTACGGCAGGAAGGCCCACCTGGGCTCCCTGCCCGCATCGTGAAGCTCCTTCCAGTGCCGATACGCTTTCAGCCGCCATTCCAGCAGCCAGTCGGGCTCGTTCTTCTTCGCCGAGATGAACCGGATGATCTCCTCGTTCAGCCCCGGCGGCGCGAACTCCTGTTCGATGTCCGTGACGAACCCGTACTTGTACTCGCGCTGCGCTAGAGCCTCTATGCTGTCCGTCGTCGTGCTCATCAACGTTCCCTGTCTGCGCCCGGGCGAGGCGCGTCCCCACCCGGCTTCCCGCTCGCCGGACTGCTTTCCCGCAGCGGCGAGCCCAAAAGGTCACCTGCCTTACACCGGGTCCGCGAATAATTCCGGTTCTTGTACCGCGCCGGCAGCTCTGCAATATAGGCTAGTTGAGACTCAATTTCAACCACCGCCCCCCCTCGCCTTGCCTACCTGCCAGAGCCTGCCCATATACTTGTCTCGGCCCCACCGCCCTCTGCCAAGGAGTCACCCGTGATTCATCGTGAAGATCGCGAAGAGATCGCCGTATTGCGGCTCGACCACGGCAAGGTCAGCGCCATTGACAGCGAGCTTCTGGCGCTGCTGGAGGATCGCCTCGACGCCGTCGCTGCGTCAGCGGCCCGGGCCCTGCTGCTCACCGGCAGCGGCGCCAGCTTCTCCGCCGGCGTCGATCTCTGGCGCGTCCTCGAAGGCGGCGAAACCTACCTGCAGGGATTCTTGCCCGCGTTCCGGCGGACCGTAGAACGGCTGTTCACCTTCAGCCGACCTGTCGTGGCAGCGATCAACGGCCACGCCATCGCCGGCGGCTGCCTGCTCGCCCTTTGCTGCGACTACCGGATCATGGCGAGTGGCGGGGGCAGAATCGGCGTGCCGCTGCTGCGTGTGGGCGTGCCGTTTCCGGGCCTCTGCATCGAGATCCTCCGCTTCGTCACGGGTCCCCGGGCGCGCCAGCTCGCCTACTTCGGCAACACGTATCCGCCCGAGCAAGCGTGCCAGCTGGGGCTCGTCGATGAGGTCGCCGGCCCGGAGGTTCTCCTCGACCGCGCACTCAAGGTTGCCGGCCAGCTCGCCGCCATCCCGGCCCGGACCTTCCAGCTCACCAAACGACAGCTCCGCCAGCCCGTCCTTCAGCGTGTGGAGCACCAGGAGGCAGAGCTCGAAGATTCCGTCACCGCACTCTGGAACGATCCCGAGATCCACGCCTTCATTCGCGCCTATATGCAGCGTACCGTCGGCCGGAGCGACTGAACCGGACAGGTTGCGCAGGCCGAACAGCAGCGGGTGTACGCCGCGCCCCTCCGTTCTTGACCTTCGTTCCTTACGGCGGTAAGTAGACTGTGCTTCCGACAGCCCGTAGCCCCGACAACGGACCAGGAGTGCGACCGTGAACGCCATCGCTCGCTCGATCACCGTCACCGCACCGGCCCTTCTGCTGGCCGCCGCCATCTCAGCGGCCCAGGAGCCCTACCGGACGCCGCCGCCCGACGTCGTCGCTATCGTTGACGCGCCGCCCACGCCGGTCGTCAATGTGAGCCCCGACGGCGCCTGGATGACCCTTACGGACCATCGGGCCTATCCGACTATCGGCCAGCTCGCCGAGCCCGCGCTTGGACTCGCTGGGATCCGCTTCAACCCGCGGACGAACGGCGACGACCAGCCGCCGCTGGGCATCGCCATCAAGTTCATTCGCCTCGAGGACGGCCGGGAGTGGAGTGTCAAGCTTCCTGAAGACGTCCAGCTCACCTATCCCTTCTGGTCGCCGGACAGCCGTCACATCGCGTTCACTAACACGACCGACTCCGGCGTCGAACTCTGGATCGCTTCGGTCGACACGAAGCGGGCTCGGCGGCTCACCGAGCCCGAACTGATGGCGGCCAGCGGTTGGCGCGGTGATCGGCCTTGCCAGTGGATGCCCGGCTCGCAGGCGCTCCTCTGCAAGCTCATCCCGGCCGACCGCGGCGCCGCCCCGGAGCCGCCCCGTGTCCCCGTGGGGCCGACGATCCAGGAGGCGGCCGGCGTACAGGCACCCGTGTGGACCTTCCAGAACTTGCTAACGTCGCCCTTCGACGAGCTGTTGTTCGAGCACTACTTCACCGCGCAGCTGGCACTCACCTCGCTCAGCGGTGAGCTCAAGCTTATCGGCGAGCCGGCGATCTTCAACGAAGTCAATCCCGCCCCGGACGGAGAGCACATACTCGTGAGCCGGGTCCAGCACCCCTATTCCTACCTGGTCCCCGTCCGGAGCTTCCCTCAGGAGATCGAGGTCTGGGGCGAAGGCGGCCAGCACGTCCACAAGATCGCCTCGATCCCCCTGGCCGAGAACGTCCCCATCGGCGGCGTCCGCGAGGGCCCGCGCGATTTCTCTTGGCGCCCCGGCGATCCCAACACGCTCGTCTGGACCGAGGCGCTGGACGGCGGCGACCCGAAGGCCGAGGTCGAACATCGCGACCGGCTGGTCGTCAAGCTGCCCCCCTACGACGGCGACCCCATCGAGATGGCACGCACCGAACTCCGTGCCTACTTCCTCCGCTGGAGCGAGCGCGGCAGCCTGGCACTCGCCTATACCTACGACCGGCCGACCCGCAAGACGAAGACGGTCCTCGTCGACATGGCCTTCCCGCCCTCCGAGCCGCGCATTATCTGGGACCGCAGCGCGGAGGACGCCTATGGCGACCCGGGCGACCCGATGATGCAAGTTACCGAGAACGGTCAGTTCGTTCTCATCCAGTCCCGCGACGGACGATCCATCTACCTGAGCGGCGCCGGCGCTTCACCCGAAGGCGACCACCCCTTCCTCGACCGCTACGACCTGATGACAGGTGAGACCGAGCGGCTCTGGAGTTGTGAGGATCCCTATTACGAATCGGTCGTGGAGATCCTCGATAGCGAGGCGCGCCGCATCATCACGCGCCGCGAGTCGAAGTCCGAGCCACCCAACTACTTCATCCGCGACCTGGAGAGTGGCCGTATCACTCGGCTCACCGATATGAAGGACCCCGCACCGCAGCTGACGGGAATCGAGAAGAGACGCATTCATTATACCCGCGCCGACGGTGTCGACCTCTCCGGCACACTCTACCTGCCGCCCGGCTACGACGAGGGCACACCGCTCCCCACCGTCATCTGGGCCTATCCCTGGGAGTTCAAGTCGGCTGACGCCGCCGGCCAGGTGCGCGGATCCGAGAACCGCTTCACCTTCTACCGCGGCTACTCGCACCTCTTCTTCCTGACCCAGGGCTACGCCGTGCTCGACGACGCCAGCATGCCCGTGGTCGGCGAGGGAGATGAGGAGCCCAACGACTCGTTCGTTCGCCAGTTGGTGATGAACGCCCAGGCCGCGGTGGACAAGCTGGTCGAGATGGGTGTGACCGACCCCGACCGGGTCGGCATGGGCGGCCACTCCTACGGCGCCTTCATGACTGCCAACCTGCTGGCCCATTCCAATATCTTCCGGGCCGGGATCGCGCGCAGCGGCGCCTACAACCGTAGTCTCACGCCGTTCGGGTTCCAGAACGAGCGGCGTACTTTCTGGGAGGCGCCCGAGGTCTACTTCGCTATGTCGCCGTTCATGCATGCCGACTCGATCGACGAGCCGATACTCCTACTGCACGGCGAAGCGGACACGAACTCCGGAACGTTCCCCGTCCAGTCGCAACGGCTATACCACGCCGTCAAGGGTCTCGGCGGGACCATCAAGCTCGTGATGTACCCCCACGAGCAGCATGGCTACCGGGGCCGCGAGACCGTGCTCGACGCGCTCTATCAGCAGTTCGAGTGGTTCGATCGCCATGTGAAGAACGCGTCGCCGCGCGAATAACCGAGGACCCAGCACTAAGATGGCGAAGGAGCAGGGCAGTCGCCCCTGCTCCTTTGCCGGTTCCCACAGCTCGGTGATGGCCCGGGCGCCAGAGGGACCCAGCCCCGGACTGAGACCCTAACGCAAAGCCAGAGGCTCGCCCGCAGCCATCCTCAGATCGATCTCGCGCCGGATCCCTTCGTGCATCCCGCGACTGATGGGATAGCGCCAGGCGATCGCCATCGCGATGAGATTGCAGACGCTGGGCGTCCCCACATACAGCAGGCGCAGCGTCCAGATCGCCGTCGGTACCTGCTCCACGGCACCCGGCGCATAACCCGACAGATCCAGAATCGGAAAGGCGAGCCCCGCGCTCAGGGCCGCGGCCAGCTTCTTGATGATCGACCAGAAGCCGATGTACTCGCCCTCGCGCCGCGCCCCAGTCTTCCACTCATCGTAATCGATCACATCCGCCTGCATCGACGGCGGCAGCGCCATCACGCCGCCGAGGCCCAACGCCGAACACAGGACGATCACGCTGAACAGCACCGCATCCCCGCGCCCCAGGAAGATCGCCCAGACGAAGGCACCGGTGTTGACCCCCAGCGCCAGCAACCACGCCCGTCGCTTCTCCAGCCGCCGGGCCAGGTAGATCCAGACCGGCACGGTCGCCGTGCCGATCCCCAGGTAGATCGCCAGGAAGACCGGGCCAGCCCGGCTGCCGAGCACATGCTCGACGTAGAACAGGATCATGGTCGCAGCCACCGAGACGCCCAGCGCGCTCGTGGCGTACGCGGCAAGCACTATGCGGAACGGGCCGTTGCCCCAGATCGTCTTGAGGTTCCGAAAGAACGCCTTCGGCCGCTGCGACTCCGCCCACGTCCGCTCACGCACGAACAGCAGGCAGACACCGACCAGCAGCATCACCAGCACGGCGTACGTCAGGCCAATCAACCAGTAGCGCTGCCGTTCCCCCGCTGCGCCCGCGGGGAGATCGACCCCGAGACCGACCGCGATGGGGATCAATGCCGCCAGCAACGTACCGGCCAGAATAGCCCCCTCCCGCACACCGAGCAGCCGTGTCCGCTCGTCGTAGACGAACGACAGCTCCGCGCCCAACGCTTCGTACGGCACAGTCACCATCGTCCAGAACAGGAAGAACAGAAACGTGAGCGCGCCCAGGTACAGACCTTCGAGGAGCGGTCTCTCGATGTGTGGCAGGACCACCAGCAGCATGAACGTGCCGGCGAGTGGGATCGCACCGAAAGCCATCCAGGGGCGACGCCGCCCCCAACGGCTGCGCGTGCGGTCGGACAGCGCGCCGATGGCCGGGTCGATCACCGCATCCCAGACCCGTGACAGCAACACCACGACGCCGAGGACCGTCAGGTCAATCCCCACCACATCGGCGTAGTACTTCGGGAGAAAGACGTAGAAGGTGAGCGCCAGCGCTGCCAGCACGAGCCCCGGTGCACCGTACGCCGCGATGGTCCGCGGCGTCAGGGTCCTATTCGTGCCCACGAAATGACGAAGGGGGCGACAACGCTAACGCTGCCAGGCTCGCGATCCGTGCTCCGCAGATGTAGTGACCGCCACCGCATCAAGCACAGCGTCGCCGGCGAACTCGAGCCGATCGGTTCGCGTCGCCACATCCAGCAGCACCCCTAGCGCGACGTTACCCACCCTCAAGATACCGTCCTCGTTGATCAGCTCGACGTCGTCGTACGGGGTGTGATACTGCGCGTGCAACCCGGTATGAAAGAACAGGACGGGCTTGTCCTGTTCGTAGAAGCATCGCTGGTCGCTGCGGTTGATCGATGTCTCGCTGTAGGTGATTTGCAGGGATTCCACATTCGCCTCGGAAACGACATCAGCCCATCCCAGCGACGAGGAGCTCCCGATCAGGATCAGGCTATCCTCGCGCAGCCGGCCCACCATATCGAAGTTCAGCATCGCCACGATGCTGTCCATCACCACGGTCGGCATCTGACAGAAGTACGTGGAGCCCACCAGTCCTATCTCTTCGGCACCGTACGCCTGGAACATGATGGAGCGCCGGCCCTCTGCGCCTACAGGCAGACGCTCGATCTCCCTGCTCAGCACTCGAGCCATCTCCATCAGCAGGGCCGTGCCGGACGCGTTGTCGTCGGCACCGTTGAACACCACAATCGAGTCGGGCGCAACCTCTTCCCAGCCGATGTGATCGTAGTGCGCACCCACAATCACCCACTGTCCCGCCAATGTCCCTTCCCCGAGCAGCACGCCCAGGACGTTCTGCGAAACGAGCTGCCCCTGAATTCCCGCCGCTCGCGAAGTCCGCACGGCCAAGAACGGGAACGTCTGGAAGTAGTCCTCTACGCCAGGCTCGAGACCGTAACCCACGAACGCACTGCGCACGTATTCCGCTGCCTGCAGCTCGTAGTCCGATCCGGCTTCCCGGCCATACATGCTGTCCGCGGCAAGCGTGTTGAGGTGCTGGCGGATAATCAGCTCGCTCAGACGTAGATCGGGCTCGCCGGTGCTAGGCCCTGAGGGAGAATCGCAGGCCGCGACCGACAGCAGCAGCACAACCGACAGGCGCTTCAGCAATGAGGTCCGGCCGCAGGCGCGATGCGGGAACAAATCGTAGGCGTTCAAGTTGGCGGATGTCATCGGTCACTCACCTCACTCACCTCAGACCACTCCGTCGCGCTCGACCCACGGCACGGTGCCGCGCTGCGCGTATGTACCCACATCCATGCCGTATCGTTGGGCATATACTAGCGAACACCGTACACAGCGGACAGACCGGCTCGGTTGCCTCACGGGCGTGGCCGCCGGTTGCCCCACCCGCCGGCGCGGGCGATGTTACCCGGCACTACCAACCAGAGAGGACTCATCGCATGAAAGCAGCGATATTCCGACAGCACGGTGGTCCCGAAGTGATCGAGATCGCTGAGGTGCCGCGCCCGGAGGCGAAACCCGGGGAGATCCTGATCGCGGTCAGCGCCGCCGCCATGAACCACCTCGACCTCTGGGGCCGCCGTGGCTTGCCGGGGCTGGAGCTCGAATTCCCGCATATCGGCGGCTCCGACATGGCGGGAATCGTAGCCGAGCTTGGCCCCGGCGTAACCGGTCTGCAGGAGGGCACGCGCGTGCTGGTGAACCCCAGCCTCTGGTGCGGTGAGTGTGAATGGTGCGCTAAGGGCGAAGAGAGCCTCTGTACCTCATATCGAATCATCGGCGAGCACACGAATGGCGGCTTCGCCGAGTACGCCGTCGTGCCCGCCCAGAACGCGCTGCCCATCCCCGACGACCTCTCCTTCGAGGAGGCCGCGGCGGTGCCGCTCGTCTATCAGACCGCCTGGCGCGGGCTGATCAGCCGCGGCGGTCTGAGCGCTGGCGAGACGGTCCTCATCACGGGCGCCTCGGGTGGTGTTTCGACTGCGGCCATCCAGATCGCCAAGCAGCGGGGCGCTCACGTGTTCGCGGTGACCAGCGGCGCGGAGAAGGCACGCCGTGTAAAGGAGCTGGGCGCTGACGTCGTTTTCGATCGCCTCGAGTCCGACTTCTCGAAGGAAGTACGCAAGGCGACCGATAAGCGCGGGGTCGATCTCGCCTTCGACAGCGTGGGCGCGGCGATTTGGCCAGATATCATCCGCGCCCTGGCCCGCGATGGCCGCCTCGTCACCTACGGAGCGACCACCGGTCCCAAGGGCCAGGCCGACATCCGAATCACCTTTTGGAAGCAGCTTCGGATCATCGGCAGCACCATGTCGAACCGCGCAGAGTTCGAGGAGGTCATGTCGCTCGTCTTCCAGAGGCAGCTGTGTCCGGTCATCGACGTGGTCTGGCCGCTCGACCGGGCTCGCGAGGCCCACGTGCGACTCGAAGCCGGTCAGCAGTTCGGCAAGATCGTCCTCACGCCCTAAGGGCGATGGCACCCTCATCCCCTCCCACCCACCCCGCGCCCTCTGCATCGCAAGAGATCAAACGCAGGGCACTGGCACTCGGATTCGATCTGGTCGGAATCGCCCCTGCACAGCGGCCGGCGCACGCCGAGTTCTATCTCGAATGGCTCAAGCGCGGCTATCACGGCGCGATGGCGTATCTCGAGCGGCCCGACGCAGTAAAGCGGCGCCTGGACCCGAGCACGGCGTTGCCCGGTGCGCGCGCCATCGTCGCGGTCGCCATGAACTACAGCAGCCGCGACTCCAGCCCAGTGGACGATGGGTCGCGCGCCATCGTCGCCCGCTACGCTCGAGGCGCTGACTACCACCAGCTTTTCGAGGAGAAGCTCGAGCAGCTTGCAGGATCGCTCCGCGAGCTCTGCGGCCAGGGCACTGGCACCCGAGCCTATGTCGATTACGGTCCCGTGCTGGAGCGTGACCACGCCCAGCGTGCCGGGCTCGGCTGGATCGGGAAGAACACTGTTCTCATCAACCCCGCGATCGGGTCATATCTCATACTGGGCGTGATCCTGACCGACGCCGAGCTAGAACCTGACGAACCCTTTCTGCCCGACCACTGTGGCACGTGCGAGAGATGCGTCCAGGCCTGTCCTACGGGCGCGATCCTAGCCCCGCGCGAGCTCGACGCGCGGCTCTGCATCTCCTACCTGACCATCGAGCTCCGCGGACCTATCCCGCGAGAGCTCCGGCGGCTCATCGGTAACCGCATCTTTGGCTGCGATATCTGCCAGGAGGTCTGCCCCTGGAACTGTGAGACACCGGCGACGCGCGAGCCACGCTTCCAGCCCCGGGAAGAATTGACCGGTCCCGACCTGGTCGGACTCGCGAACCTGGGCGAAGCCGAGTTCCGCGAGCACTACTCGGGCACGGCGATCGAACGCGCCAAGCGTCACGGCTTCCTCCGCAACGTCGCGGTTGCCCTCGGCAACTGGGGCGATAGCGCCGCGCTACCAGCCCTCATCACGAGCTTGAACGAGGACGTGCCGCTTGTCCGCGGCCATGCCGCGTGGGCGCTGGGATGTATGGCGACGCCCGAGGCACGCTCCGCCCTTCAGAACCGCCTCCAGCTTGAGCGCGACGATTGGGTTAGAGAGGAAATCCAGCTGGCCCTACAGTGCGACTACAGTGGTTGTGACCCGTAGCTATCGAGCCCACCCGCGCTATCGCTCGGACCAAGTCCGCAGGGCCTCCAGCCTCGCAGCCAGCCGATAACGATCACCTGCCGAGATCCCCTCGACCTCCAGGGCCCGCTGGTAGAGGGCGGCGGCGCTCTCGACCTGTTCCGTACCTTCGTAGATGGCACCGAGCAGCAGGTACGCCTCAGCATACGCCGGATGCCGCTCAATCATCTGCTCCAGCACCCGGCGCGCGGCGTCCGTGGCGCCGCTCTCGTGCAAGTAATACGCCTGCGTGTACGCGTACTTCGCTTCCGTCGGCGCCAGCTCGCTGGCCTTGCGGCACCAGTCGATCGCCTCCTCCAGATCGCGGCTGGCCACCAAGACAGCGAGGTTGTAGGCGGCAATCGCAGAGCCCGAATCGACCGCCAGCACTGCGCGCAAAGCAACCTCCCCCTCGTCCTCTCGGCCTAATTCGGCCAACAGCAAGCCCAAATTCAGATTCGCGGCTGCATGGCCCGGCTCGATCGACAACGCCCTGCGCAGGCTTTGTTCAGCCTTTACGTTCTCACTCAGCAGGTTGTACGCCAGCGACACGTTGACCAGCGGCTCAACAGCGCGTGGCTGCAATTGCGTCGCCATCTGGAAGGAGTGGATTGCCAGTTCCACTTCACCGTGATCGAGATAGTAGTTGCCTTTGTTGTAGTGAGATGCCCAGTCGTCCGGACGGCTCTCCAGTGACGCCAGGTACTCCTCCAGAGCGCCGCTGAACTGCCCCAGGTCTTCGCCCGCCAGTAGCCCATCCGGATACGTGGACAGCGCATAGGCAGACCGCACGCGCACGAGACGGTAGTCGTCCTGCACGGCTTGCATGAGAGCATCCCGCGTTCTCGGGGTCGGCCTGAAGGCGAGTCCGCTGGCCGCCGCCGCTCGCAGCAACGGTGAGCGGTCCTTCAGCGCCTGGACCAGCGTGCTCCACTTCTCCTCGCGATCACAACTGGCGAGCAGCCGGATCAGAGACGTCGCATACACCACGTCACGCTCCGGGCTCTCGATATAGGCCAGCATCTCCGCCAGCCGCATCCAGTCTCCTTCACGCGCCGCCTGGATCAGGCCAGCCGCTTCAAGGATCGGAGCCTGGTAACCGCGCGAGTGCCACGCGCGCACCCAGCGGTCGGCCCACGCCGCATCACGATCCCTATGGCAGAGGTTGCACGCGTTGGGCGATCCCAACGCGAGCGTCGCGGCCGGCACCGGCGGCCGCATAGAGTGATCACTCCGCTGCATGCGCGCGAACTCGGTCTTGGGCATGTGGCAACTCACGCACACGTTGCCCGGACTGTCCGCCGCGTGATGTGTGTGCTCCGCCGCCTGCCTGACACGCTGCTCGTGGCAAGGCACGCAGGCGTTGTTCGCCCGATCGCCCGTGTGCCGGTAGCGCCCGCTGGACGTATGACAGTGTAGACAGTCCAGCTGCCCGGCCACCACGCAGGGGCTCATCAGCCACGACGTGTAGGTGTAGTTCTCGCCCAGGTCGCGCCCATCGGGATAGTAATCGGAGTGCTCCAGCGTCACGAGGTCGTAGTGGTCGAAGAACCGATCGCCCGGCTGGAAGCCGGTCGTAAGCGGGATCATCTTGGCGTGGCAGGGCCCACAGGTCGCGTTCGTCTGCTCGGCCGTGAAGCCTCTGTAGCTGACGAGCGCCAGCTCATCACCCGAGCAATCCGGATTCCTTCCGCAGGCACGTACGTGATCGGCACCGGGCCCATGGCAGGTCTCGCAGTTGATGCCCGGCTCCAGCCAGACGGTATGGTAACTGTCAGTCGCCTTGTCGTAGTTCGTGGAGAGCTGGCTGACATGACAGCTGTAACACGACGTGTTGAACGTTAAAGGCCGCTCCCTCCAATCGAGCGGCTCGTCCTTCCGATCGACAAAATGCCGCACCATGCTGGCCGTGGCGTCGTACCACTGCTGCTCGCGCACGTCGAACGCCAAAGGCAGGACCTGATAACGCCCCCGGCTCAGCGGCGTCAGGAAGAAATAGACGTTCTTGCCACCGAGCACGTGCTCGATCGCATACCGGTGCCTCCCCTCGGGCCCGCTCTCCTGCACCCAGCCTGCTCCGCCCTCGATCTCGACCCGATAGCGGTACTCGCCGATCACGATCTCGCCCCGCTGCGCCACGATCTGAGTCCGGGCGAACTCCGCGCTGAACGGCTGCATTGCCAGTCCGTGCTGGGAGGGAGCCCAAAGCTGGTAGAAGCGCTCGTGACATTCCCGGCAGCTGACTGTTCCCGAATACCCCCGAGCCGGCGAGCTCTCCCGGCCCAGCCGCCAGAGAGCGATCATGAGGGCGGCGAAAAGCAGGATCCCCACAGCGCCGAGGAGGGCTCGCAGCCGCTTGAAGCCCGGAATCTCCATGGTTCGACCCGATCCCTCATTGGAGCCAACGCGGGTGACACCGACAGACCCTAATACTGGCGAGTCGCCGAGCGACCAGCCAACCCCCACTCGACATTCGGCGACGGGTACGGTGGGGTGGGCCGGGCGCCCGCTACTCCTTTGGCGGAGAGCAGCACGACCACGCTATCTTAGTTGATGAGACCTCACGCAGGACCTGAAGACGATCCCGAAGATCCTACTCCTCGGGGGTGCAACGTGCTGCTGTTCGTCGTTCTAAGCGAGACCGAGGGAAGCCATGCGGTAGCCGTATTCAGCACGCGCACACGCGCGCTGACCTTCATCGAGGAGCGTGCCGTCCAGAACCCGCGAGTCGAGGAGGTATCGCTGCCAGGCGAGTATGAATATCCCGCAGAAGTCTACGGCGCTCACGGCGGGGCTGACCCACCAAGGTTCATCGCACTCTTCATCGATCGCGCGGAAGCCGAGGCCGCAGCCGGCGCGGGTGGTCATGTGAAGACATTTCGGCCGGACCGGAAGCACGTGGAAGATATGCATTAGCGTGACGGGTGATTGCCGCGCCGACCGTGTCGTCGAGCGTCACTCGCGAGCGGGCTCTACAGCGACCATCAGTATTCGAAGAAGGTCACCTTGGGCCTCTCACGGATCAGACCGGCCCGATAACCGCACTCCAGGAACTGCCTGACAGCCTCACGACCGTCGTCACCCGGGTCCAGCGCGCGTTGGCTCAGGGACGCCCCAACGAACGCGCCCGGCGCTTCGCCCAGTGGATCACCGGCCGAGGGAAAGAGATGTCTGAGCGTTTCAGCGCGATGGCTCAGCGCGTACTCGATGCTGCGCCTCAGATGTTCACAAACCCGCGTCGTGAGCTCGCCGCCCAGTCCCCGCCAGGCGACGTAGCCGCCCAGAGGTAGCGGCAGACCCGTGCGCTGCCGCCACCACTCGCCCAAGTCGAGCACCAGGTGCAGATCAGCCACCGCAGCCGAGAATCGTACCTCGGGCACCAACACGCCCGCGTCCGCGAAACCATCCCGCACGTAGCTCACGACCTCGTCGAAGCGCACGAACCGCACGGTCACGTCCGACTCGAAGAGCCGGAGCGCCAGATGCTCCGAGGTGAACCTGCCTGGCAGGGCGACAATGCGACCGGTGAGATCGGAAGGATTCAGCGGCTCACGCGCTACGACGGCTGGCCCGCAGGGCTCGCCCATGCTGATGCCGTGGGGGAGCAACACGTAGTCCTCCCAGGCGCGGCCGTAGGCGTGGATCGACATCGCAGAGACATCCAGGTCGCGCGCCAACACTCGGACGTTGAGTGTCTCGACATCGCCCAGCTCGTGCTCGTAATCGAGATCGCCCGTGTCGAGCTTCCCGGTCGCCAGAGCGTATGTCAGGGCTGCGTCAACCGTGCCGGGGCTGTACCCAAGTAGCAGTTTTCGGCCCATCAAGTCTCTCGCTTCCAACCTAGGCGCTGCTCAGGGCCGGTTGGCGGCCACGATCTCCTCACCCGGCTCGATCAGATGGATCGCGATGCCTGTTGGGACCTTCGGCCAGAAGTAGGTCGTCTTGGATGGCAAGCGCCCTCCCGCGAGTGCCACCTCCCGCACCTGACCGACCCGCGGCGCCGCTAGCAAGGCAGCCGCCTCCGCCCTACCCGAGCGCACGCGGTCCAGCGCCTCAGCCGCTTCATGCACATAGCTCAGAAGCGCCACCTGCTGCGCCCCTGTCAGCGCCAGGCCCTCGCCGAGGAGCACTGCTTGGAAGGCTTGTGCCGCGATCGCGCTCGGCAACTGCGCTTGCCGCAGGCTGAGTTGCCAACCGCCCGGCTCGCCCCGCACAGCAAGAACGAAGGTCGGACGCCCCACTTCGCCCTCCAGCCTGCGCGCAGCCGTCTCCAGTTCCGCCACATCGAGTCGGCGCACCTGAAAACGATGCGACACCCTCTCGAGGGCGCCGTTCCAGTCCAATGTGCCCCCGGCCACCACCCGGTGGGTAGGCAGCAACAGCAGGCCGGGATCGCCCTCAGGGACCACGTAGGCCAGCACGTAGTCGTGCGCATTCCGGCCCGTCTGCGGGGTACCGCCGGTGATCAGCCCCTCACGATAGGCCAGCGCCGTCTCGTAGCGGTGATGACCGTCGGCGATCAGGAAGATCTGATCCTCCAGGGCTGCTGTCAGCGCTTCGATCTCTTCGCCATCCACAACCCGCCACATCTCGTGGTACTCACCAGCGGGAAACTCCGCCTGTTCCATGGGCACGCCCCGGGCCAGCTCGCTCAACCTGCGGCCGATCCCACCGCCCGGATCAGAGCAGATGAGGAAGACCGGCGAGAGCTGCGCCCGGCAGGCGCGCATGAGTGCCAGACGGTCAGCCCTCGGCTCGCTCATCGTCCGCTCGTGCGGCAGCACAATGCCTGCCTCGAAGGGCGTTAGCCTGATCAGTCCCCAGAAGCCGGTCCTCACGAGCACGTTACCACTCCGGGTGAAGCGGTGGAGGTGCACGTAGAACGCCGGCTGACTGTCCCGGGCAAGGCTACCGGCGGATATCCACGACCCCAGTGTGCGAGCTGCCTCCCTGTAACGTTCCGGCCCCTCACCTTCCGGGTTCGTGACACGAGCGATGTTGTGTGGATCTCGGCGGCGCAGCTCGGCTGCGGACTCCGGCGTGATCACATCGTAGGGCGGCGCCAGCACGCCTCCCAGGTCGCCGACCCGTGCGAGCTGGAAACGCAGCGCTCGAAAGGGCGCAACCTTAGCTGCGCTCAAAAGTCGGCGTCGCCCAGCCGGCCGCGGGCCGCGGGCGCCGCAGCACTCTCCAGCGAACTCTTCAGCGCGTTGAAGATCAGCGGGTAAGTCGCGATCGCCTGCCCCCGGTACTGCGGCCGGAAGCCGAATAGGATCACCCGGCCCCGCCCGTGCCTCACTACCGCCAGGGCGCCGTGCCCACCCAGGTGCTCGCCGCCGCTGATCCAGCCGCTGAGCAGCAGCTCGTCCTGGCCGAAGCGCCCGACGATCTCGACCCGATCTCCGGCATCGGCCTCCGGCTCGAAGGCCGCACCCCGCTCGAACCAGGCGATCGTGCGCCTCGGCACACCTTCCGTCAGCCAGTGGTCCCGCTCCAGCTCCAGCCTGAGGATCGAGCCGGGCACATAGAATTCAGAGCGGCCGAGCCCGGCCACCACGTTCTTGACCGGCAGTTGGAATTGCTCGATGGGCAGCTGAGTAGCACCATTGAAGGCGATGAGCGTGCCGCCGGCGCGCACGAACTCGTCCAGCGCCGCCACGCCGGCCTCGCCCAAACCGCCCACATACTGCGGCGGCATCGTCCCCTCCCGGTGCCCCTCGATCATCCGCTCGGCCGAGAAGTCCGGCAGCAGGATCGCATCGAAGCGCGCGCGCAGATTCCCCGCACGCGCGTCCGCATCGCGCAGCTGCTCGTAGCGGATCCCGTACTCGTCGAACACCCAGCGGGTCCAGCCAGCGTCCATCGACGGGATCCACGGCTCGTAGATCCCTACGCGTGGCTGCCGCCGCCGGTTGGTGAGGCCAGGCACGTCCTTCTCGTAGGATGGCTCCTCGATGGGATCCGACAACTCCACGCCCGGCAACTCGTTCACCGCCACAACCTCCACGCCCATCAGGAGGGGCAGCGTGTGCGCGGTCGCATCGTACGGCGTGCGCAGCGGGCCACCCGGGTACTCACGAATCGCGGGGTACTCCTGCGCCTCCAGCAGTGTCTTGGCGAACCCTGAGTACGGCTGCGCAAGCGGAATGACGTAGGTGCCTGCTGGATACCGGCGACCGCCCAGCACGAAGTCGGCCCGCGCACGCCGGACTTCCACATCTCCCGTCACCAGGATCCGCAGCAGGTCCGCCAGCCCGTCTGGATTTTGATTCGCCGCCGGGATGACGAACGCCCGCGGCCAACCCTCCCCGCCGCCGATCGCCCGCAGTCCGATCTGATAGAAGTTGGAGAGCCAGCGCTCCCGATAGAGAGCCGCCTGCCTGAGCAGCGCGAAGGCGCCTGCTTCCATGTAGTCCACGATGTCGGCCAATCGCCACTCGCCGCCGCGCCAGGGGTCCGGGAACCGCCACGAGCGCTCCCGTACCTCGACCCCGCGACCCTCCAGCGAATCGAACGGCACTGTGATCGGCGTCGCCAGCCGCGCGCTCGCCGTCTCCGTGAGGACGCGCACGCCGCCGTGGTAGTGCTGGTAAGCGCGTGCCGGCGTCCAGGCATCGAAGATCGCATTCACCACGATCCCCGTCTTCCCCTGCCCGTACATCTCCCATGCCATCGCCGTACCCAAGGCGTTGACCCCAGCTATGAGCAGCGGGTCCACGTTCGGCTCGACCGGATCCGTCCAGGGCGGTACGAAGAAGCGCGGCCCCTCCGAGCCCATCTGGTGGATGTCGTGCACGATCTGCGGGTGCCAGACGTTGTGCAGCTTCGTGACCGCCAGCCGCGTCTCCTTCTGGGTGAATGCGTACCAGTCACGATTGTCGTCGTGGCCCAGGTAATGGTGGTAGAGGAACGGCGGCGACGCGCCTTCCCACGGCTGACCCAGCGTGCTCTCGTACCAGTCCACCACCAGCTGGCTGCCGTCCGGGTTGAGCGAGGGCACGAGCAGCAGGATGACCTCATCCAGGATCAGCCGCGTTTCCGCATCGTCCCCGGCGGCCAGCCGGTAGGCCAGGCGCATCGGCATCTGATAACCGCCCACCTCCGTCGAGTGGATGCCGCCGGTGATCAGCACGATCGTGCGTCCCTGCCGGATCAGTTCCTCCGCCTCCAGCTCGGACTCCAACCGTCGCGGATCGGCCAGCTTGCGCTGGATCTCCAGGTAGCGCTCCAGCTGCCGCAGGTTCGCCGCGCTGGAGATCGTCAGCGCCACTAAGGGTCGGCCCAAAGTCGTGGTCCCCAGCGTATCGAGCCGCACCCGATCGCTGGCATCGGCCAGCCGGGTCAAGTAGCGAGTGATCTCGTTCCAGTCCGCCAGCTTGTGATCCGCCCCGACCTCGAAGCCGAGCACGGACGAGGGCGTGGGAATCGCGACCTGCGAGGCCGCCTGGGCGCTGACCAACTCGGGGAGCAGGAGCAGTGCCGTCGCCAGACCACACAACTGTCTTACGGGCATCTCAGACCTTCGCGTTCGATGGGTTCCTGGTGGTGCGTGGAGTATTGTGCGCACTCTAGACACCCCGTGTGACCCCCGCAAGGCTCACCGCCGCCACGGTCACCTGGCTGGCGCCCCGCCCCCCCTTGACTCTCACCTGACTGCCCCTTCCCACCATGGCCTCGGAGCTAGCCCGAATCGCTGTAGTGATCGGGGATGCGGCGCGCCAGAGCGGGCGCGGCGCGTTGGCTTGGACATAGATCCGAGGAGGGAGAACGATGAACGGCAACGAGCGAGCCTCTGTGGCTGATCTCTATCAGATGGACCCGGACCGACACCTGTTCGCTTGGATGCCGCGCCGGCGTCAGCCGCGCAGGCAGGCACTGAACCTGGCGGTCGTGAGCCATTGGCTGGGAGCCTGGCTGGTGGCGATCTGGGCCCACTGGCGGGCGACCCCGGCAGGCGCCCCGTGACTGGCCGGTCCTGGGGCCGTTTGGGCACATGATCGCTACATGATCGATCACATGATCGCCCCGCCAGCCACCTGATCGGCCGCCTGACTCTCACATGATCGGCGGGGTCCTATGATAGCGGTGGCTAGACAAGCGCAGGGTGGCTTCACCCAGTGAGTCTGGCGTTTGCAAGAAGAGAGTCCACGGGAGGAGTTCAATGAACATCGGCCACCGGCCTTCGACGATAGATATCTACCAGACAGACCTGGAGCGCCACCTGTTCGCGCCGGCGCCGCGGCGGGTCGCGGGGCCGAGCCTGGAGCTCCTGTCCGACTGGCTGCGCGATTGGCTGGTGAGCGGCTGGACCCGCTGGAAACAGCTGGCCCAGGCAGTGAACCTCTAACCCCACCTTACCTCCTTCGTAAGCCCCACGGGCCGCCGAATGGCGGCCCTTTCCTCTTGCCGTGGTTACCACACGTGCCGGGTGCGTCATCTGGGCGGGCCGAGGGGCGCCCGGAATCAGGCGCCCCTCGCTGCGGGTGGGTGTCAGGGTGCCGCTGCTGCGACGGTGGGGCTGAACCGCGGTGGGCTGTACCGTCCTCACCGCGGGAGGGACTCGCTGTCCCACTTACTACAGCCTGCCTGACTCGATCACGGTCAGCACGACGTACAGGAAGAAAGCCAGCATCGCGACGTAGAACATCCCGAGACCGACGGCCTCTCCCAAGCCAGTGACTTCCTTGAACCTGTTGATCATATCCTCCATCACTCCTTGCGCCCCAAGTCCGTATCGGCCCACTCATACACCTTCCCCTATCCTCAGGCACCAGGATAAGGGGCGAGTATCAGCCGGATCTCAGCCAGCCGTCAGCCAGACCCTCTGCGTATCATCTAGGCGTCATCCGGGAGAGGTGGGAGTTGTAAGGTGAATTCGCTCATACACTTAGGCGGCCGAGCCGCCATAGCGGCTCGACCGATGCCCGAGCCAGTCCGAGCCGGTGTCGGCCAGCGAATGCTTGCGCCTCTGTGAGTGAGCCCACACCTTAGTTTCAGCAGTCATCGATGCGCCGCAGCTGTCCGCTCGGCGGTCCCCGATCCGCGCTGAGCTGTGCGTCCCCCGTACTCCAGGCGGGCACCGGCTGCTCCGCCGATCGGCCAGCCGCGAGCACATGAGCTCACAAGGAAGTGGGAATGTCGAGTCGCCCGGCCCCAACGACTCTCCGCCGCCCGTGTCCAGCGGCCTGTAGCCTGCTCGCCGTCGTCCTATGATCGAGCTCAGCACACTGGGCCGCGGCAGCGTCCGCCGTGACGGCGAGGAGCTGGTCGCCATCTCGAAGCACAAGCAGAAGTATGCCTTGCTCGTCTACCTGGCGCTGGAAGGCCGAGTCACGCGCGATCGGCTGCTGTCGCTGTTCTGGCCGGCGCGGACCGAGGAGAAGGCTCGGCACTCGCTCTCACAGGCGCTCTACGCCCTGAGGCGCGAACTGCAGGAGGAGTGTCTGCAACTCGAGGGCGACGTCGTCGCCGTTGCCAGCGAGAGCTGCTCGCTGGACGCCAGGCAGCTCGAGGAAGCGGGCGCGGCGGAGGACTGGGGTAGGGTGATCGACCTCTACGCCGGAGCGTTCCTCGAGGGCTTCGCCCTGCCCGGGGCGCCCGAGTTCGAGAAGTGGCAGTCGAGCACGCGCTCCCGGCTGGCCCGACTCGCGCGCCGTGGCTTCGGGCGGGCGGTCGAGGAGCAGGCAGCGGCAGGTGATGTATCCGGCGCGTTGGGGACGGCCTCGCGTTGGGTCAAGCTCGACCCGTTGGAGGACGAGGCGCAACACGCGCTCATCGCACTTCTGGCCAGGTCAGGGAACCGGACGGCCGCCCTCGAGCAGTACGAAGCCTACCGGAAGCGGCTCGCCGATGAGCTAGAGGTCGAGCCGCTCGAAGCGACGGTCGCGCTGGTCGAGCAGATTCGCGCCGGCGTGGCGCCGGCCCGTGAGGAGCTGGCCGAGGCCGTCGAGGTGGCCAGGGAGGTCGAGCCCGGTCGCTGGCCGCAGCTTTTACGCGAGCTGCGCGGCCGCCGCGTATACCATGTGGCGGCCGCATATCTCGCCTTCACAGTGCTGGTGCTGGAACTTGGCAGCACGCTGATCGAGCGCGGGATACTCGCGCAATGGGTCTTCCCCGCGCTCCTTGTCTTCTCCGTGATCGGCTTCCCGTTCGCACTCTTGCTGGCCTGGGCGCAGGAGGAAGCCCGGGTGGGGGTGGCCGTGCCGACTCGACGGCGCTGGCCACGCTGGGCCGAGAAGGTCCGCGCCGTCCACTTGCTCGCCGTACTCAGCGCGCTGGTCGCGGGGCTGCTGATCGGCCGCGCCTTCCTGTGGCGGGGGCCCGCCGCTGAGGCACCCATGGAAGCGGCGGCCTTCGACCCCGCACGTATCGCGGTCTTCTACTTCGACGATCTCAGCGAGAACAAGGACCTCGGCCACATTGCCGAAGGCTTCACAGAGACACTCATCACTCAGCTGGCACAGGTGCCCAACCTGAAGGTCCTTTCCCGCAACGCGGTGAAGCCCTACCGAGACACTGAGATCCCGCTCGACAGCATCGTGCGGCGCCTCGGGGTGGGCACCCTCGTCGAAGGCAGCGTCATGGGTTCGCAGCTGCAGTTGCGCGTTAACGTCCAGCTGATCGACGCCGCAAACCTCGCACACTTGAAGAGCGCGGCCGTGGATGGAGTCCGTGGCGACCCGCTCGCCCTTCTCGACCAGCTCGCCGATACGGTATCACAGCTGCTGCGCCAGCAACTCGGCCTCGAGATACGCCTGCGAGAGTCGCGGCGCGCCACGCAGAGCACCCAGGCGTGGGAGACGCACCGGCGCGCACGCCAGATGCTCGAGAACGCCAGGGACGTCTGGGCGGCGGGTGACAGGGTAAACGCCGTCCAGTTGTACGAGCGCGTCGATTCGCTGTTGCGCGTTGCCGAGTCACTGGACGCGAGCTGGACCGACCCCACCGTGCTGCGTGGCTGGGTAGCGTTGGATCGGGCGCGCCTGCTCGAGCAAACCGCTCGCGCCTACGACCGGGAATGGCTGCAGACCGGGATCCGCCACGCCGAGCGCGCCCTCGCTCGCGATCCCCAATCCACGACGGCGCTCGAGCTGCGCGGGACACTACGGCTGTATCTGTGGGAAACCGCCGACTCCCTCGAAGGCCCGCGCCTGCGTCAGTCCGCCGAGGAGGACCTGCGTGCTTCAGTGGCGGCCGATCCCAGCAATGCCTCTGCCTGGAGCCGACTCAGCCAGAGCCTGCGCTACGCTGGCCAGTTCGCGGCAGCCAAGCAGGCGGCGGTACGGGCACTTGAGGCGGATGAGTTCCTCACCGACGCCGTGTACATCTACTGGCAGCTGTGCAACACTTCCCTCGACCTCGAGCAGTTCGCGGATGCGATCCAGTGGTGCTCGCGAGGCCGCCAGCGCTTCCCTGACACGCCGGTCTTCGTGGAGGCCCAGCTGATACTGCTCGCCTCGTCCTACGGCCCGGAGCCCGATGTCGAGGAGGCCTGGCGGCTCGCCGAGGCCCGCCTCACTCTCAGCGCGCCGGCGCAACGCCAGGTTCTGGAGCCCACCGGGCTGATGGACGTGGCCGCCGTGTTGGCCCGTGCCGGTCTCAGGGATAGCGCCAGATCGGTCATCGACCGGGCCCGCGGGTTGGACGCCCGAAACGACCCTTGGGCGGACTACACCGAGGCCAACGCGCACCTGCACCTCGGCGAAGCGGACGACGCGCTGCGCCTGCTCGCAGAGTTCCTGAGCGCCAGACCGGACAGGCGGGCCTACATCGCGAAGGACCCGTGGTTCCGGGTCCTTCACGCTGATCCACGCTTCAGGGCTCTGGTGGGAGCCGACAGCCTATCCTCACCACCTCAGAGGTAGTGACGCCCGCAAGCCGAGTCCCCGACCCCGTTACGGGTTTCTAACGGACGGTGTCTCCGGGTTGTGGCGGCGGATCCACGATGATCTCCGGGTCGTCCGTCCAGATGCGACCTTCCCACTCCAGCGCGATGAAGTAGCCGTACTTCCCGTAAAGTGCGTCCGGGCGCACCCGGGCAGCCAGCGCGTGGCCCGGCCTTCCGTTGAAGCGTCGTGCCACGAGCGGGCTGACGCCGGCCAGCTCGACTGCCAAGGGTCCCTGCTGGCTGACCCAGCGGATCGCATCACCCGGCACGACATACACCGGATTCTGCGAGTACGTGAAACGGCCGTACTCGTCCACTCCAACGATGACCTCGTGAGTGTCACGTCCCGGCTCCTGCCGAGCCAGTTCGATGTCGTTAGAGGGAGGCACATCGGCTGACTCGCTCTCCACACGCTCTACGGCCCGGGAGCTGGAGCAGCCGACGAGCGCCACGACGACGACTGCCAGCCACGGCTTCGCGTTCGCTCTTCCCATGAGTACCTCCTGACAATGATGGGGACCTGCCGCCCAGTGACGCAGCACCAGCTGTCGCTTGCATCCGGGATATCCCAACAAGCCAACACTGGCGCCTCAGCGGAGTCCGCGACCTCTACTCCTGCGGTTGCGTTCGGGTGATCCCAGCTCGTGCGCGCTCCGCTTCCTCCACGAACGCCGGTTCCGCCTGGCTGAGCCAGCGGCCCGCCGCGACATAGGCAACCGCGGCCTGACCCGTCTCACCGATCGACTCCAGCGCTCCACCCAGGGCCAGCTGGGCCCTGGCACCCCAGAGCAGGCTGCCGAGCGAGCGGGTCTCTACCGCCCGAAGCGTCGCGGCGGCAGCTGCGGAGTTGCCCCCTGCCTTCAACAGCTCGGCCAGACAATACCTGAAGAATGATAGCGCCCCCCAGTCCGGCTCCGCCCCGGCCTCGGGGTGGGCCTCGACCGCACGGCGCAGCCTATCGAGCGCGGCCGCGGTATCATTCGCCGCCAGCGCGAGCTCGGCTTCCAGGCCGGCAGCCAGACTCGCTGCCAGGCGGCCTGCAGCCGTGCCGTCCGAGGCCCCGGCCAGTGCCTCCGCCGCCTCCCGGGCCGCTGCCTCCACACCGCTACGAACGGCAAAGGCTCCATTCAACCAGGCGTCGCGCATCCAGCTGCGGAATTCCTCCGTGTCTCCCGGCGGACGCTCAGCCACGGGCAACAGGTACATCGGTTCATCGCCAAGCCCGTATACCGCGACCAGCGCACGCCAGGCCTGGACCTGCTCAGGCGGCAGCCCAGCGCGCTCCGCCTCGTCGAGCCAGCCGTAACCCGAAATCGGCCGCCCGCTGGCGAACTCCAGCACTGCCATGAACTCGGCGACGCGAATGCGTCGCGCCCACCGTCGGCTCGGCTCGAGCATCTCGTTCACCGCCGCTCGCGCCTCATCCTCCGGATCGCCTGCCGCCTGCAGCATCAGCTCGGCCAGCGAGCGGGCCGCAGGTAGGAACGCGGAGTCCTCACGAACCGCCGCCCGATACCCGGACACGGCCTCGCCCCACTCGCCCTCACCGGCCTGGACCTGAGCACGCACGTAATGCTTCATCGCCGCCAGCGACCTTGTCTCCCGCCCCGTCGCCCGCAGCGCCGGCAGGTCCGCCGCTGTCCACACGCCCTCGACCAGCGCCAGGGTGAGCTCGTCGAGCAGCGCGAACAGATCGTCCCGGGCGCCCCGCAGGTCGGCCCGCGACAGCAGCTCGCCGGTCTCTGCACCCATGAGCTCGGCCACCACCCGCAACTCGTCCCCACTGGCATGGAGGTCGCCGAGCACCAGCGACGTGGCGCCCAGCTCCCGCGCCAGACGACTCAGTTGCCCCGGCTCCGGCACCGTTGCCCGGCTCAGGTCGCTACCCTGCCAGCGCCGTAGCACCAGACGGTGGTCCACGCTCTGGATCGGACCGAAACCGTCGAGGTTGAGCGAGAGGAGCTGTGCCACGCCCGCCGCCAGCCCCTCGCCGGCCGCGTCCGCCCCGTGCGGCTCGAACGGCAGCACGGCAACCCGGACCGCTTCGCTCGCTACCACCGCGCTAGTGGCCAGGACCGGCTCTTCTTCGCCGCCACGCGGCCACAGCGAGACCGCCAGCACGACGACCACCACCAGAGCTGCCGCCACAGCCACCGGACCTCGGCGCTCGCGCAGCCACGCGATCGCCGGCAGCTCCCCGATCTCCAGCTTGGGGCCAGCTTCCCCAGCACCGCCCACCGACTCTCCCGCCGCCGGCGCCTCGGTTCCCACTCCGGCCGGTTCCTCAGCGACCTCGGCACCCGCTGCCTCTTCCGCCATCGGCTCCTCGCGGATCCGCTCAACCAGCGCCAACGTGTGCTCGAGCGGCTCCACTTCCAACTCCCGCGCCAGAAGATCCCGGTAGATATCGAACTGGCGTAGTGCCGCCACCCGATCACCGCGCAGATACAGGCACTCGATCAACAGGTGCTGCACCTCGTCGTCCAGCGGGTCCGAGCTCAACAGCCGCTGGCAGTACTTCACCGCACCATCGTAGTCGCTCGCTGCTCGCGCCTGCGTGGCCAGC
>Ga0209635_10000220_pt1 | contig 37131 bp, 31 predicted proteins | sample DeeMarSWOR230_32_FD_187463 | JGI IMG/M metagenome (GOLD analysis project Ga0209635, IMG submission 187463) | Marine sediment microbial communities from White Oak River estuary, North Carolina - WOR-2-30_32 (SPAdes) (version 2) | ecosystem: Environmental > Aquatic > Marine > Intertidal zone >...
AAAGGGCACCTGCTCTACACTTAGAGTCTCGGAGGTCCCCAAATCTACAGAAGCGAATTAAGCTAAATTTACCAGCCGACACCCGATTCTTGTGATTTACTCATTATCTCAAGCGGTCAGGCTTACATCCACCACATATTTAACAAAATACTAAAAGGTGACATCGTGCAATTCTGCCATGTGGTATACAAGGTAACAGCTCGAGTATAAATTCCATACTAAGTCCCTATCTTTAAACAATATGCTTGAACCTTTCCTCTGTCTGTTTAAATTATTAACCAGAATAATTTATCGCGAAAAAACGGGCAAGAAACAAATTCCCTCAATGCTACAGTTGTCATTGACATCATCAGCCCAATCATTTACGCTTTTTATGCTGGCTACGGCGAAAGCGAGACTGGAGGCATTGGTCTGATACTCGAGACTCGAGGGAAGCTAGATGATTATTGTGGGTGAGAAGATAAATTCAAGTCGAAAGAGTATCGCGGATGCGGTTGAAAAAAGAGACGCCAGCTATATCACTGAAATAGCCAGGGAGCAAGCGGAAGCCGGTGCCCATTATATTGACGTCAACGCCGGGACATTTCTGGAAAAGGAGCCCGAGTATCTTTGCTGGCTGGTGGAGACCGTACAAAGTGAAGTGGACCTCCCCTTGTGCCTGGATAGCCCGAATCCACATGCTTTGTCCGAGGCAATTAAGCGGCACAAAGGCGAACCCATGATTAACTCCATTTCTCTCGAGACAGAGCGCTTTCAGTCACTTCTTCCTGTCATCACCTCTCAATCATGTCACGTGGTCGCTCTCTGTATGTCGGAAACATCAATGCCAACTACTATTGAGGAGAGGGCACAGGTTGGCTCAGAACTTATCAACAGATTAACCAAAGCCGGGGTTCCTCTGGAAAAGATTTATGTGGATCCATTAGTACAGCCTGTCTCTGTAGATACCAGGACGGGTCTGGCTACACTCGGAGCCATCAGTAGAATAATGAATGATTTCCCTGGTGTTAACACCATCTGTGGGCTTTCCAACATATCCTTCGGACTTCCAGAGCGTCACCTGATTAATCGCAGTTTTCTGGCTCTTTGCCTCTCTCATGGTCTGTCGGCCGTCATTTTAGACCCGACTGATAAGAGGCTCATGGCAACCCTTTTGACGGTTGAGATGCTTCTTAACCGTGATGAGTACTGTGAAAACTTTATTGCTGCCTATCAGACTGGACGCATTGGCGGTAGATAATACTGTCGGTTTCTGCTCAGTATAGAGAACTTAGGGAGATTGAAAATGAGTGATTTGAAGGCGCTAATTGAAGCCGTGATAAAGGGAGATATCAGTACGGCGACGGCAGAAACTCAGCACGCGGTCGGCACTGGTCATAATGCCCAGGACATTCTCGATAAAGGACTCATCGCTGCTATGGATGAGGTGGGCGAAAGATTTTCAAAGGGACAGATATTTGTTCCTCAGATGTTGCGCTCAGCCAAGACGATGCAAGAGTGTATGAAGGCGCTTGAGCCGTTCTTTCAAGAAGGTAGCATCACTTCCAAAGGGAAGGTAATTATCGGTACGGTCAAGGGTGACTTACATGATATTGGCAAGAATCTTGTTTCCATGATGATGGAAGGTGCCGGGTTCACCATGTTCGACCTGGGAGTGGATGCTTCTCCGGAGCGTTTTGTCCAGAAGGCGCAGGAAATAGAACCGGACATCGTTGCCATGTCAGCACTGCTATCCACCACCATGCCGTCGATGCGACTAACTATAGAGGCCCTCAAGGAGGCCAGCCTCAGAGACAAAGTTAAGGTTATGATTGGTGGTGCCCCCGTTACTGAGAAGTATGCTCGAGAAATCGAGGCAGATTGTTACGCACCGGATGCCGGTTCTGCCGTGTCTAAAGCCAAGGAGATACTCGGCATTTCCTAAGCGAATCCTAATACCTCAAGGGGGGCGAATAATGGAACCAGCAGAAACACCTACCTTCCAACCTCGGTTGAGAGTATTGAACCGTGAGCAGGCCCTGGTTATCCATAACGCTGCTCTGGAGATTTTGGAGAAGACAGGATTCAGAATGGAGCATCCCGGGGTTGTGGAAATGCTCACTGATGCCGGGTGTAAGGTCACCAACGGTGATTGGCTCAGGTTACCTGCCTATCTTGTTGAAGCTGCGCTGGCCTCCGCCCCCAAGCAGATTGTCCTCTATGACCAGAGAGGGAACAAAGCCATGCCACTGGTTGACGGTACCCCTTTCTATGGCACCGGTTCAGATGCCACCTTTACTCTCGACTTGGAAACTAGTCAACGTCGCCGTGTGGTGCTGGAGGATGTGGCCAATTTTGCCCGGCTGGTAGATGGGCTGGAGAACATTGCTTTCGCCATGTCTATGGGCAACCCTGAAAATGTCCCCGTGGGGGATATCTACATTCATGTTTTTGCCGAGATGGTGAAAAACACGAATAAACCCATCGTTTTTATTGCTGACAGTGGCCGGGATATTGCCAGGATTCACGGGATTGCCTGCAAGGTAGCGGGTGGCGAAGAAGAGCTGAGGAAAAAACCTTTTTTGCTTAACTACTCAGAAGCAATCAGCCCCTTACGTTTTCCTCAGAATGTGATGGAGAAACTGATTTTCTGCGCCGAAAAGGGCATTCCAATCTGTCTCCCCTCTGGGTCTAACGCTGGCGGGGGAGCACCGGTTATGCTGGCCGGTGCCATGGCTCTCGGAATCGCCGAAAACCTAGTCGGTCTGGTGATACATCAACTGGCTGGCAAAGGTTCTCCTTTCCTGTTTGGCCCTAATGTTAGTGTATTGGACATGAAATCTACCGTGATTTCATACGGGTGTCCTGAGTGGAGCCTGACTCAAGCGGCACTGGCTGACATGCGCGACGAAATCTATGGTCTGCCGATATGGGCCTATGCTGGCGCTTCCGATGCCAAGGTCATGGATGCCCAGGCGGGGGCGGAAGCCATGTTCTCTATCATTAGTTCCATGCTTTCCCGCTGTGACGTGATACATGATGTTGGTTTTTTGGAATATGGAAGCACTTCTTCTCTGGAGATGGTAGTCATGGTCAACGAACTGGTAGCTATGAGTAGATTCTTCACCGAAGGCATTCCGGTAAACGAGGAAACGCTGGCTCTCGAGGCTATAGAAAGAGTGGCTCATGGGGGACCCGGCTCCATCTTCCTCACGGATGACCACACTTTCGAACATTTTATGCAGGCCCAGTTCCTACCGGTTCTTCTGGACCGCAACCGCTACGATTCATGGAAGGAAGCCGGGGCCGCCGACCTATATCAACGCTGTAATTCCGAGGCTAAGAGAATTTTGGCGGAACACCAGGTGGAACCCAAGACAAAGGAAATAGTTGAAGAGATCGACCGAATCCTCCGGGGAGGCTAGCAAACTCTGAAATCATGGGAACAAGCTTGCCATTCTACCAGCCATTAACACCTGAAGACATCAAGCAAATCGATGATACTGCACATCGGATACTGGAGGATGTTGGGATTCATATTTGCGACGGTGTCTTTCTTGATGAGTTGAAGACGGCGGGAGCAATGGTTGACTATGACAGTGAGTGGGTACGTTTTAGTGCGGACTGGCTTGGTGAGGTCTTAAGTCGTGCCCCATCTCGCTTCACTCTTCACTCTCGGGATGGTCAAAAGGACCTGTTTTTAGGAGAAGGCAAGGTCTACTTCACTAATGGTGGACGAGTGTTTCGTCTTTACGACGCAGAAGCGGACGATTACCGTCTTACCCTGCTAAGGGACGTAGCACAAACAGCCAGGCTGGTAGACCACCTGAAACACCTAGATTTTTACATTATTGCCTGCCAGGCCCACGACTTAGCTCCTGAAAGCTATCACCTGAATGACTTCTATCATGCACTCAACTGCACGACGAAACATGTCATGGGTGGCTGTGACAACCTGGATGGTGTTAGACAGGTGTGGGAACTGGCCAGCTTTATCGCTGGCGGGGAAGACAAACTCAGAGAAAAGCCCTTTGTTTCCATAATAACCAACCCCATAAGCCCCCTCACTATTGAGGCTAATACACTAAATATACTCGCTTTCTGTGGTAAGTACGGTATCCCCGTTACTTGTGCACCAGCTCCGATTGCTGGAGCGACTTCGCCGGCCACACTGGCCGGAACTCTTGCCCAAATGCACGCAGAATCATTGGCTGGAGTGGCTATCACCCAAGTACTGGCCCCCGGAGCTAAGGTGCTTTATGGTGCGGTACCTGCCATCATGGACCTGCGCAACATGGAATTCGCCATTGGCTCCGTGGAAACGGGTATGATGAATGCTGCCGCTGTTCAACTGGCCAAGCTTTATCACCTTCCTGTCTACGCCTCTGGTGGCGTAACTGAAGCCAAGAAGCCCGATATTCAGGCGGGTTGTGAAAAAACCTTGACAATCCTATTAACCGGTATGGTGGCGGCAGACTGTGTTCATCTTGCCGCCGGAATGCTCGACTCAGGTAATGCTATCTCCTATGAGCAGTATATTATTGATAATGAGGTCATCGGTATGGTTAAAAGAGTGCTGGCCGGCATTAGCGTGAATCAGGTAACCCTGGGCTTCGATGTAATTAAAAAGGTCGGGCCCGGCGGGAACTATGTCACCGAAGACCACACTATCGAACACATGCTGGATGAGTTTTTCTATCCTAACCCCAGTGTGCGTCTAAACTTCGATATCTGGCAGGAGGCTGGACAACCTGATATGTTGAGTAGTGCCAGAGTCCAGGCTCAACAGATTCTGCAGGATAACAAGGGAGACCTATTAGCTCGAGACTTGATTCGCAATGCCTTCCAGGGGATTCAAAATGTCTAAAGCGACACCATCAAACGGGATTAAGCACAGTATAGTGCGTATCCTTGCTTGTCGGGTTTTCAGGCCGGCCCTAGAGCACCTAGGGCTGGAGAGGGAATACTCAGATATTGAGCTGACATACTTGCCGCCCAATCTCCATCTCAGGCCCCAAGAGCTGGGCAAATACCTGCGGAGGGAGATTGCTGCGGCCGAAAGAAGAAATGAGCGGATAATATGTCTTTACGGGGACTGCTTTCCTGGTATTAGTGACTACTGCCGACGGCATGGAGCTAGCAGAGTACCCGGACCGTATTGTTGGGAGATGTTGCTTGGTAGTGACCGTTTTAACCGCTTACTTGAGGAAAACGCAGGGACATATTTTCTGGAAAAAGAACTTATCTGTAACTTTAGAGATTACTGTATCGAACCTCTTGAGCTCTATGACGATGAAATGAGAGAGGAGTGTTTTAAGCACTACCATCGACTACTCTATGTGCGTCAGCCATCAGACCCAGACCTGTTGACAGAGGCTAATGAAATAGCTGAATTCCTCGGGTTGTCTCTAGAGATTCAAGACGCTGATTATTCGCACCTCGAAGAGAGACTTAGCGAACTTCTTTAGCTCGGGTTTGTACTATGAATAGGAAAAAGGTGCTAAAGCAGAAATCAGGGGACAAGAAACAAGCCAGCCCCTTGATTCGAAAAAGAAGGCGCAAGGCAGTATATGTCTGGCTGAATGTACAGCCTGAAGATATCTGGCTCAGAGTTCGTCATAGCGATACCATTCGCAGGGCGTTACGTGGTGGAGATATCAAGCTGGAGGGGGACTGTGGGGGACTGGGCAAATGTGGTAAATGTAAAGTCAAAATTCTCTCACTAGCGGATGAACCAACAGAGGATGAAAGAGAGCTTTTGGATGATGCTGAACTGGAGCAAGGAATACGTCTGGCTTGCCGTACCAAGATGTCCCATGACCTGGTGATTTCGGTTGGTGAACCAACCACCGAACCGGAATATTTCCAGGTACTCACTACCAGTCACGGAATCAGTAGCAGGTACATCCCTGAATCAGAGCTGGAGCCTCTGGTAAATAAGAAGCTTATCACGCTACCTCCCGAAGCTCAGGACAAAGGACCTTCCGATTTAGACCAGATAAAGCTGGCGTTGGGTGATGAATATCACAACCTCATGGCCTCGCTTCACTGCCTGCGCACATTGCCTCAGGGACTTAGGGAAAGCCGATATCACGGAACTGCGGTGCTCCATGGGGATTCACTTATAGACTGGCAGAATTGGGAGGAGGTTCATCGCCACTATGGTCTGGTCTTTGATATCGGCACAAGTACCCTGGTCGGTAAGCTTTTCAATTTAGGTGATGGCAGTGAAGTCGCTGTTGCTTACTGCCTAAACAGTCAGAACAAATACGGCTCGGATGTGATAAGTCGCCTGCAGTATATAAAAGAACGTCCCAGAGGACTGCAGATCCTGCAATACCTCCTTGTTCGAGATTTAAATCAGCTTACGGCTCATCTCTTGCAGACAGCAGAACTCGAAGCAAACGACATCTTCATAGCCGTCGTTGCGGGGAACACTACCATGCAGCATCTACTGCTGAACCTGCCTCCTCTTGGCATTGCTGAGGCCCCTTTCTTACCTGTAGTAACGGACGGGCTGGTCATCAAATCGGGCGATGTCGGACTCAAATTGCATCCAGAAGCCCGGCTCTACACTATGCCCGTGAAATCCGGCTATATCGGTGGAGATTTAATCAGTGATATTTTAACTTCCGGTGTTGCCGAACAAAAAGAAATAATACTGGGGCTGGACTTGGGCACGAACGGAGAGATTTTTCTGGGGAACAGCAAAAGGTTACTCACCTGCTCAGCAGCTGCTGGCCCTGCTCTGGAGGGCGCCAGGATCTCCGACGGCATGATTGCCAAAGCCGGGGCCATTGAGGGTGTCCGTCTGGAAGATGGTCAGCTACAGTATCAGGTTATCGGTAACATCCGGCCGAGAGGAATCTGTGGTAGCGGACTGGTTGACTTGGTGGCGGTACTTTTACACTGTGGCATCATTAACCACGAAGGAACAGTTCGTCGCTCACGAAGAAAGTCGGCTGGAGAGCTAAACTCTAGGGTAATAAAAAGAAGGGCCGCTGGCTATAGATTTTTAGTTGCTTCTTCCGAAGAAAGCCACGACCAGAAACCAATATACCTAACGCAAAGAGATGTTCGTGAGGTACAGCTGGCTAAAGGGGCCATTGCCGCTGGTATTAAAACGCTCATTGATCAACTAGGCATTGAGGCTAAGGACATAAACCGCGTCTACCTCGCCGGTGCACTTGGTAATTACGTCGACCCAATCAGTGCTATGCGCATTGGTCTCCTGCCACGCATCAATCCCGACATTGTCCGGTCTTTAGGTAACGCTGCCAGCAGCGGGGCTTCCATGGCACTGTTGTCTAAAAAGCACTGGCAAATGGCTAGAGACCTCGTCGATTTCATTGAGCATATTGAACTCTCTTATCGTCCTGATTTTAACGAGTATTTCATCGAGCACATGGATTTCCCGACGAAGAACATGTGGTAAGGGTTATTAGTTCTTAGACTATCTCTCGATATAGTGTCTCGAATAGAAAATGAAGAAAGAGTCGAATAGAAATCTAAAAAGGTTGATGCAAGAAATTCGGTATCTGTGTAACGTTCTGCTCGCTTGTTCCATCCCTGCTTGATACGCAGGGAGTCAGAGGTTCAAGTCCTCTACCGCCCATATTTTCTACCCTGTCAATCAGCGTAGTTTAACTCTGAGAACGCAGCTTCCTTACCCTGCGTCTTATCCAGTAGCGGAAGAGAACCTCACCAGCCAGAGAGAGTGCCCACATACTGATAACACCAAAAGTCATCCAACCCGCAATCCAGACACCGGGAGGAGCAAAGCTGCCGAACCGCATCAACATCCGAAACAGGTTAAAACCAAACAGCAGCCACACCACTGCATATATAGCCGCCAACGCCGATGCCAATAGTAGCAGAGGTGTCAGTGGCAGTACCATTCGCCATATCCTCAGTGTTCTTTTGCGCACAGACTTCAGATAGGCAGTCCGCCGACGGCGGAATTGCCGCCAACGCCACCAGAAGTAAACTACCAGAGCAATGAAAGCCGCTACGGAAGTTGCTGCCGCGGCTATCGCCATCTTGTCCACACTCTGCCAGGAGCCCCACCACGGAGCAGTTGGCAGCACCAGTTCTTGCTCCAGCAACACACTAGCCACATCGGGAGCAATGCTATGTGCTCTAGAGCTACTCTGGCTATTCACCAGCACAACCACCCCCAGTTGATGCTCAGGCACCAGAACCATGTCAGCGGCGAAGTTAGAGGTATCACCACCATGCCAGACGAGTGACAAGCCGGTATCGGAATGACTAATAAGCCAGCCCATCCCATAGCCAATTTCCCTGCCATCCTGCTCATAACTTATTCCTGGTGTGTGTAACTCCTCAATAGTTTCCGGCGGTATCACCTGCTGACCATCGATTATTCCACCATTGAGGTGTACAATAAGCCACTTCCCCATGTCTTCGGCAGTAGACATGACCCAACCTGCGGGGACGACACTGCGATAGACCGGAATATTTCTGGTGATAACATGTCCGAACAGGAGCTGGTGCCCATCTGCCCTGTCCATCTCATCAGCCTCGCTGGCAACCATAGTAGTATGCGTCATACCCAGAGGGATGAAGACACGCTGCTCCAGATATTCTTCAAATTTAACACCAGAAACTTCCTCAATGATGGCTCCAAGCAGGCAATAATTCAGATTACTGTACTCAAATGACGACCCGGGAGTACGATCAAGGTGTACCTTTTCTAGGGCTGCCACCAGTTTATCCATAGCATCATCACCCGAATGAATAGCCAGAGGCTCGGCAAACGTTCCCGGCAAACCACTCGAGTGATGCAACAGATGACGTACCGTTATCTCTGCTGCAATTTCTGGGTCAGCCGTTTTGAAGTCGGGCAGATAGTGACTAACAGGTGAGTCCAGATCCACCAGATCATCATCTCTCAGAATAAGCACCGCCAGTGCCGTGAACGATTTACTGCACGAAGCCAGGTCAAACACAGTTTGGGGAGTCACCGGGTACGGGTTCTTGAGACTGGCCGTGCCGAAGCCCTGCAGATAGATAACCTGGGCATCCTGGACAACGACCACAACCACACCAGGAATATTCTCAGCCGCCATTCTTTCAGAGACTAATTCGCTGATATCCATCTGTAAAGTCCCATCCGCTTGTGCTGATGCTTCTTGCCACCAGCCACCCCAGTATAGCCCCCCGACGACTGCCATCACGGGTACCACGACTGCTACGACAATGGACTGTACCTTACTTATGCCCAGCATTACAGATTTACCACAGACAATTGTAACTGCTACCTGCAGCCCGCGCAAATTAAAAAGATTACTAATCGGCTAGAGAGACCAGTACTTTCGGTGGATATGACTCTCAATGCTGGTGAAATACAATTATATTAGGTGATACGTAGATACAAAGGCATGGGCTCCCCGAATGGGAAACACCGCCAGCAGTATGCCCTCTGCGACGCAGGTTTGGTGAGCATTATCCTGAGCTTTTACCACCTGTTCATACAAACTGGCTTCCGTTGGGCCAGAGTGATATAATGCAAAATCATTGCAAACAAAACACCCTGCAGAAAACTATTGATAAAGTAATTCACCTGTTTTAGAATAGGCGGGGGTAATAATAAGGATGACGGACAAGAAAATGGAGCCGTCCGAAATAGAGCAACTAGATGAACCCTCCTCTCCCACACCTGCTGACACCTGGGATTTTGAGGAAGTGGTGGCCAAGGCTGATAAGCTCGGCCGAATGGCCAAGGAGGCTGCAGCGGAGTCAGTAAAGATATCCCAGCGGATGATTGCCAGGGCTGAAGAGATCAGCCAGCAGGCCAAAGAAGCCGCTGAGGCAGCATCACTTGCCTCACAAGAGGCAATAAACAAGGCTGAGGAAGCAAGCCAAGCAGCTAAAGAAGAATGGGAAGCATCAAACAGGGCTTTTAGCAGGGCACTGAGTGCGGCTGAGGAGGCAAAGGATACATCTCAGAAGACAATGAGCCGGGCAGAAGATGCGATTAGGCTTGCTAAAGAAGCCGCCGAGGTTGTCACCAAAACATCACAAGAAGCTAGCGACAAGGCGGAGAAAACATCTCAGGCCGCCTTAAAGACCGCCGAACAGGCAGCAGTTACTTCTCAGATAGCGGTAGGCCGAGCCGAGGAGATAGGTAGAACAACCCGGACGGCTGTCGAGGCATCAGTGAAAGCGTCACAGGAAGCGGTACGTAAGGCTGAGAGCATCGCCAGGTCAGCCGAGGAAGCGACAAGGACATATACCAGGGCCTTCGAGAAAGCAATAAGTGCTACCAGGTCATCCGAGGAAGTAATTGAGGAATCAAAGAAGGTATCTCAGGAGGCAACAGACAAGGCAGAAGAACTGACCAGAATAACCGAAACGGCTATTGAGGAAGCGAAAAAGGCATCCCAGGAGGTGATGGGTAAGGTGGAAGATATGACCAGGGCTGCCGAGACAACCGTTGAGGAATCAAAGAAGCTGTCCCAAGAGGTTATGGGCAAGGCGGAAGAGATGACCAGAGCCGCCGAGACAGCCATTGAAGAGGCAAAGAAAGATTCACAGGAAGCGATAAGCCAGGCTGAAGGAACCACCAGAACCGCCGAAACAGCGGCTGAGGAAGCGCGAAAGGCATCGCAGGAGGCGATAAACAAGGCTGAGGAGGTGGGTAAGACAGTCTGGGAAGCGGTTGAGGAATCAAAAAGAGCTTCGCAGGACGCAATAAGGAAAGTTGAGGAACTCAGCAAATCAGCCATTGAAACAGTTGCGTCATGGGTGGCAGCGTCAAAAGAATCCGTGGAGATGGCCCGCAAAGCCAGTGAAACGGCCAGAGAGGCCGCTGATACGGCGGCACAAGCGTCACAGGAAGCTATCAACCGGGCACAAGAAGTAAGCCAATCGGCCAAGAAAGCCGCCGAAGCATCTCTGCAAGCCGCCAAAGAAGCTACCGAGGCATCCAAGAGGGGAGCTGAAGAAGCCGCCCAAGCATGGCTAGGAGCGTTTGAGAAACTGCTGGGACGCGGTGGACAAACAGCCAGTCTTACGCAGGAGGTCAGCCACATCACCGAAGAATTAAGAACGACAGAACAGCCCGCCGATAGCCAGGCCGATGAAACCAGTGACGCCCTTGAAGACGCCGGTGACACCTCCGAATCCAGCACCAAGAAAACAGCGCGCAAAGCTGCTAAAGCTACACCCAAAAAGAGCAGAAGACAGGCTAATATCGAGGACCGTCTGGAGTCCCTGACCAGGATGTATGCAGCAGGCCAATCACGGCAAACTGACGAAGAGATTGAAGAAGAGGAAGACTAAACAGACTGCCATTGCTTTAACAGTCACCCACAAAAGCGTATTATTGGCAAAAACGGATAACAAGGAAACCAACAAATAGAGGGGGTATTCTTGATGAACAAGAAAGGGCAAGCCGAGAAGGCTGTCAATCAGGCTGAGGAAAAAGCCGCAGAAACGGTTGCCGAACCACAAGCAGGCTCTCCTGAGCAGGCCGGTAACTATCTAGCAGAACTGCTAAGCCAGGCAGAAAATGCCTATACAATGTACCGGCAGGCCCAGAAAGAGGTAGCCAACGGGTATAAGAAACAAGAGCAACAGCTAGAGAAGGAATACAGAGAGGCTGAGAAACGGGCAAGCGAAGCTCTTGACAGGGCACTGGACAGGGCCCGCAAGGCTCGGGAGCAGGCCGAACAGCAAGCGGAAGAGGAATTCAGAGGTGCCCTAGCGAGGGCTGAAGAAACCTATCAAAAGAGCGCCGCAGAAGCTATGAAAGCCCACAAGACCGCCACAGAGCAGGCCTGGAAGAAATGTATGGACGCCCGAGAAGATGCCTGGAGTATCTTTCAGGGAGAGAAGGTAGCAAGGTAACGCTCGGATTAACCTGGGTAATGCTCACCTGAAGACGAAAGCACACGACTTACAACAGCAGAGGAATATCACGGAGGGCTTCCTCGAACCCGACCTGCTGCTCTCCGATTTCCCCCCGCCGTCGTTTCTTAAGATAGATATATCTGAGGGTCCTGCTAAAGTAGTCCGAGATTTTCGTAGAGTTAGTCAATTCAGATAGTACCAGGGTAACATCGAGGAAATCCTTCCCCCTGGGATAATCACCACTACGTATCGTGGCTTCCGTAGCAATACTTCTCAGCGATGCGGACAGGTCCTTTATCAGGTCCATACTCATTTGCTCATGAGGTGCCGTCAGAAGGTACAGCGCTCGCCGCGCATCATCAGGTCGACATTTCAGCGATAACGCTGACTTTGCCTGATTCATGGCATGAATTCCCTTGTCGGTTTCAGCAACTGCATTCCTGAAATCCAACTTCCCTCCGAAGGGGAGTTTGCCTCGTGAGACCGATGCTCTACCATGCCCGATAACGGACCAACCAGATAGTGTCTGGATTATGTCTCCAGCATCCAGCACCTTTGAGCCGATGAACTTGGCGTCTGTTTCTTCGCCAGCACAGAGCAGATTATAAAACGGGTCTACCACGTGGGCATTAATCCGGGCCAGGTTATTCCTGATTGAATCCTTATCGGTAACGAATCTCTGGTTATCCACCAGGAACACGGCATCCGCTACCAGATAGATAGACTTGAGGCATGTCCCCACATTGTAGATAGACCTATCCTCTGTTAACTCCTCGTAGCGGAAAGGAAGAACAACAAGCGCATATACCGGTTTGTCTGTGTAGCGTTCCTTTACCTGTTGCGCCAGCTCGGCAATCGCACCAGAACCGGTACCTCCAGCAGCACCAGCAATTAACAAAAAGGCATCCGTATCCGAACGCTGTTGTGCCCGCGCCACGCCATCCAGAACCCGGTCACCCTCTTCCCTGGCTATCTCAGCGCCCAGTTCATTTATCTTGCCAACACCGTGGCCACCCGACTTTCGGCCACCGATGAGAATCCGGTGACGGTGGTCAGGCTTGATAAAGGTCAGCCCACTTAAATCCGCAACATCGGTATTGATGGCCAGGGCTTCTGTAACTATCTCGGTGCCGCGATCCGTGCGCGCTCTTTTATCACGCCGTGCGAACTCATCAGCAACCCGACCTCCACATTGCCCACAACCAATGACCAGTAATTTCAAACGTCACTCCATAACCGGCTTAACGTTGCCAGATGAATTTTACTTACTATATATGCGTATTCTATACATAACTACACCAAACTGTCAATACTTTACACTCAAAGCTAGCCCGAAAGTACTAGTGCGACAGTATCGAAGTCATGGCCGACCAGCCTCAGACCGAGTTTTCGCCAGCGCACCAGAGTATTGACAGGGACACTCAGCTTAGATACACTGAGGTAAAACCACGGTACCGTTACTGGGAGAAATACCGTATGAAGATACTCGACAATCTGCGGAAAAGAGGGGCAAGAAGAACATTCCAGCGACTTTACGAGTATTGGCTGGAAAAGGACATCCCATCTGTCGAAGGCACTATTTCTGGGCGTGCCGATGAGCAGGGAGGACTGGAAGACCAGTCAGTAGATGAAGAACTCACCCTTAGAGAGGCCCTGCAGAGACCGCTTACAAAAGTCCCAAAGCCAAGAGACACGATACAGTTACGCCTACCAATAAGATATGTTTTTATGGGAGTAGCATTAATCGCATTACTTCTGGTCGCGCTGTCGATAGTCTCAACCGTCCTGATTATGCGATCCTGCTAATTACGATACCACTCTGTACAGATTGAGACTGACCTATCAATTCCCCGAGGCTAGCTCATCCTGCTTTGTTGACACAGCCCAAAAGGGAGTACTATACTCCGAATGCGAGCATGCGAGGTAATCTGGAGCAGTAATACAATCCGAACACGAGGAGCAACGTGCAATGAGCCTGTTCGGTAGGATAATCGATAGGATAGCAGGAAGATCCAAAGATAAGACGAGGCATCGGCTCTGTACTCATCTACGCACCATAGGTCTAAATGTGCAGGTGGCCGAACGAGGCCTACCTGAAGAAGGTATTTACGGTGGCCTCCTTGGTACTTCTCTCGGCCTGCTAGCAGTGCAGGAGAGCCCGATACGATGGATTAATATGCTCGAACATCCGGCCAGCCGGTATGCGTCAGCCGCCTTTACCTATGTCTACGTAGTACCCGACCAGCGGGTACGCAGCGGTGGTTACCTGGAACTGCGGTCAACTCGACAAAGAAATGCGTCTGTGTATGGGCGGGTGATTGACCTGTCATGGACAGCCAACTTTGTGGGTACACGAGTTACCACCGCTGCGGATGAAGAGTGGGACGAAGAGATGGAGGAGGGTCTCCTCGACCGGCTGAACAATGATACGCCGCTGAAAGAGGGCTTAATCAGGCTGAATGAGGATATCATGGTACGCAGCGTTCCCAATTTCTGGTGCTGGGCAATATCATCAGGAAGCTACCAGGAGAGCGGACTCGGCCAGGAATCGAGGAGGATGGCCCCATCGCAAGAACAGTGGGAGTGCTACGAGATGATTGCCCGCCACCTGCTGGAGTCCAGCACAGAAGAGCAGGACACAGAAGCTGGGGAAGCAGAGAAAGACCCCGAACCAGAGCCATCAGAGGGCGAAAACCAGCCCGACTCAGAATCCTCAGAAGAGTCATCAGAGCAGAGTAACTAAAAGGATTATAGACATAGTATAGCCACTCCAGATAGCATAGATTCGCTGTTCTCGAAGCATTAGAAAGTAGTTATATGCCTGACTTAGCGTGCGCTTTTGGTAGGCTGATACCAGAACAGCAACCCTCGGCCGGGGGCAAGGGAGGTACCCTGTCCCGTCTCTATCAAGCAGGCTATCCCGTACCAGACGGCTTTGTGGTTCTGCCCTCCGCCTTTAGCGGAGACGAGATACTACCCGAGGCTTGGTCACAGGTGCAGGCTTGCCTGGCCCGCCTTAGAAGTCATGACCCTAATGCTCCATTTGCCGTACGCTCCTCGGCTGTTGCGGAGGACTCGGCACTGGCTTCATTCGCCGGAGCATTCGAGACGGTACTAAACATACGTTCCGACGAAGAAGTCATGACAGCCATAAACACCGTGCGTCAGTCCCGACACAGTGAGCGTGTTAAGGCCTATAGCCAAGCACAAGGTGTGCCGTTAGTCCACGAAATGGCTGTCATCGTACAGTGCCTGGTGAAGGCTGATATATCAGGGGTTTTATTTACCGCCGACCCTGTTACCAGCAGCCGGAGCCGGTTGGTAGGTAACTATGTTCATGGACTTGGTGACAAGCTGGTATCAGGAGAGGTTGAGTCTATCGACTTCTCCATGGAACGACCGAAGTGCAGATACAATGCGCCTTCGGAGATAAAGCGATTCTCCCGCAAGCTATACAAACTGGCTTCTCGACTGGAGAAGGACTTGGGCTGCCCGCAGGACATCGAGTGGGCTATCTCTCAGGGTAAGGTCTACATTTTACAATCAAGACCAATCACAACAATGATAGGCTTCAACCCCGTCACCGGCGAGTTCAATGATAGCCTAACAGGTGACTTTATCTGGTCATGTGTAAATTCTGGAGAGGCAATGCCCAATGTAATGACGCCGTTTACCTGGTCAACCTTCAGTCGCACATACAATGAGCTGAACATATTACCCGGTTACGACACGATGGGTAACATAGGCGGGCGTTGCTATCAGAACAGCACAGTTATGGTCACCTTGCTGCGAGCCCGGAAAAGCAACGTAAAGGATATGATTAAAGAACTGGGTGGTGTACGTGAGGAGTACGCTAACGAGCTCGACAAGGTTCTTATTCCCATCCCCGGCATCAACTTGTTCTCTATACTACCGGGCAGTCTCAGGATGCTGAGGAAAATACGTACAGCCACGAAGGATCTGAAGACATTCATTAGTGAAAATCCAGGCTGGTGCCGTGCTCAGTGCCAGCGAATAAATGAAACTCAGAATAATGAAGAGCTTGTTACTATTTTTATGAACGAGTTAATGCCCCACGTGCTTGATGCTTTCTGGATTACAATCGCCACAGCATGGCGCCACGCAGGTCTTACCGGAAAGCTGCGGCGCCAGCTCACCGAGATAGTTGATACCATTGACGCCGATGCACTGCTGTCAAATGTTAGCAGTGCCGACGAACTGCTGTCGAGCCTGGGTCCGGTTATGGGCCTGAGCAAAGTAGCCCGCGGTTAGATGAGCCGTGATGACTACCTGGAACAATGGGGGCACCGTGGGCCACTGGAAGCGGATGCGTCTGTCCCCAGGCCATTTGAAGACCCCGACTGGCTCGACAAACAGCTTGAGACCTTCACCAGAACACCTGTCGACGTCGAAAATATGCTCAGCACACAGCGTGCTAAATTCAATGTTGCCTGGGAAAGGCTATGCGAACGTCATCCACGCAGGGTAAAAAAGATGAGACGGAATCTGGACAGGGCTGCGGAGGCCAATCGTATGCGGGAGGCGGTTCGCTCTGAACTCACGCGCCTCGTCTGGGTATCCCTTACCTGGGCACTACGTGCTGGTGATCTAACAGGAACAGGTAATGATGTATTTTTCCTTACCCACGACGAAATACTCCAGCTTCTGCGTGGTACCGACATGGCCACAGCTTATATAACTGCCCGGCGCCACACGTACGAAAGATACAAAGCGCTGCCACCCTATCCCCTACTTATCCGGGGCAGGTTTGACCCGTTCCAGTGGGCGGCAGACCCTGACCGGTCTCAGAATGTCTTCGACGCCAGCGGTCTGCTGCAAGAGATGAGACTAAAAGGGCCCTCTGAGAACGTTATCCTTGGCACCCCCGGCTCAGTAGGGCGTGTCGAAGGCACGGTCCGGAGACTTGACACCCCCGATGACTGGGACAAGCTTTTACCTGGTGAAATACTGGTCACCTCACAGACCAACATCGGCTGGACGCTTTTGTTTCCAAAAGCCGGGGGTATCGTTACCGATATCGGGGCACCGCTGTCTCATGCCGCTACTGTCGCCCGTGAGCTGGGTATACCAGCCGTCGTTAACTGCGGCGACGCCACTACGCGCCTGCGTACCGGTGACCGGGTACGTGTCGACGGCACTCAGGGCACTATCGAAATCTTAGAGGCCGAGGCATAACCTACTTGCCGGTGCTTACTCCTCCACCGACCGAGAAACAGCCGCCGGCATCGTCCCGACAAATCTTATTCCCCCATCGACTACTTCTGCTGTCTCCACATGAAATCCGTCGATATTGTTTAGCTTCCATTCAACAAGACCGACAAGTTCACCAAGGCCACTCTCAATCAGGCTCTGCGGAACAGAAATTCTCCCGACCTGTGCCGAGTATATCTGTGGATTTATGACCTGGCCATTCGCTACAGAAGCACTCAGCTTAATGTAGAATGGAGGATTCCCCCAGACGAACCACCTCAGGTAATCATCTATGAGCTCTGAGTATTCTTCAGCCACCCCCATGGCATCAATCCAATCCCGCAACATGCCAATATTCAGCTTGCCGGAGAACTCTACTGTGTTGTCATCGTTCACCCTTACCTGGCAATCGGAAAGCGGGAAATAGATCCAGGGATTATTCGCCCAGGCAGTGAGCTCCCTCTCGTTAAAACTGGCATCAACGGCATTCTGACCGGTGGAGATATAGCTCTCTTCCAAGGGCAAACCCGGTTGTAGTTCAGTGACTTCCCACCCCGCCTTGGCACGTCCTGACAGCCTGTCCGCCTCAGTGTACGTTACCCCGAGGTCTTTCGGCTTATCTGAACCGAAAAGGGTCGATACACCGGGCACCAGACCAAAGTACCCTCCAACCAGCACGATGATAATAATGAGAACCACCAGCGTTATGCTTAGCCATTTGAAAAAACGTTTCATTTCTTATCTCCTTAACCAAGAATCCTCCTCAGACTAACCCTGGTATGTACCGACCAGTGTTGACTCGCCGAGTTTATGTCCCTCCATGGCAGCTATCACCTGCGACTTAGTAGCGCCCTGAGGCAGGGTCAACATCGTATCAAGTGCATAGATTGTGAAATGGTAATAATGAAGCTCACCGGGTGGTGGTTCACAACCATAATAACCAACATCGCCATCACTACCGATGCCATGAACAGCACCTTCTGGTAAATGCGAGCTTGCCCCCTCTGCCAGTGATGTAACATTTGCAGGTATGTTGAAAACAATCCAGTGAACGCATGGTATGCCACTCCAGCCTTCAGGGTCTTCCATTATCAGGACAAAAGACTGTGTATCCTCAGGAACACCAGTCCATTCTAACGGAGGAGATATGTTTGACCCTCCCGCCCAGTAGTGAGCATATTTAGTGGGTATGGGAGGTATGAGATCTCCATTTTCTAATTCTAATGCACTACTGGTGAGTTCGAAGGGTGGAATAAGACTGAAATAAGCCGTTACTGTCTTATCCTCATTCATCCTGACAGTTGTAGTGGCCGGTAGAGTAGTGCCAGCTACAGCAACGAGTCCTTCCCACCTGTCAAATTGGTAGCCTTCGTCAGCTTCTGCTACAAGGTCAACTCGCTCATCTCTACCATAGGTAAAAAAGCCCTCACCTGGTTCAACTACACTACCACCAGTTGAACTGCTCACAGTGAGATTGTACGACGACCTCACACCCTGGCAGGTCCATTCCTCAAACCTTATCCAGTCCCACACGGCTCCATTGCCACCACTGAATTCGAAAGTCAGTATATGTTCACTGTCATCTAGCTCGTCAATAATATAGAAGGTCTCAATGAACCGCTCGTAGCTTTGCCACCAACCTTCGTCTGGACTGCCCTCACGCTCTAAGGTATCCAGCACAGTCCCGTCCAGGCTTATCGTCATTATTTCTACACCTGAAGCACCGGGGCTCCAGGAAAATAACAGCCTGCCCCCAAGCGGCATTCCGCCTGTGAAATGTATATTGATAGTTGGAGCGATGTTCTGCTCGTATTGACTCAGCGCTGGGAACTGGTCATATGGGTCGCCGACATAGAAATTTTGAGTTCCCACAGGAGCACTGAGGTCAAGCTCGTCCTGGGGGTCAGCCATCTGGTCTTCTTCAACGTCCCCGATCTGCCACAACGTATTCCAGCAAATTTCAAGAGGGATAACTGTAATGGTCATATCTTGGTAATCCGTGTCGTTGCCATCATCTACAACGAATCGAACGTGATAAGTGCCTGCCCGAAGGTAGGAAGGTGTCCATGAGAAACTACCGTTTCCATTGTCAAATACTGCGCCGATTGGTAATCCTCCATCTGGTAAAAGGGACGCTGAATAGGTTAACTCATCTCCATCAAGGTCCGTGGCGGAGACCGCGAACTCAAGCAGATGCTCCGCGATAACAGACTGATCCTCTATATCATCGAAGATTGGCGGGTTATTAGGTGGCCCCCCAACTGTTATTGTACACGGTCCCGAACCCTGAGTGTCTAATACCTCGAAGAGAATTGGGGGTGCCAAGTCATCCGGCTGTTGCAACCTAATAACCACGGTGCCAGCGCGATCAAACTGAAGCTCGATGCTGTCTGTGAACTCCATTTCTTCGTCTATAGGATGTACCATAGTAGACTGTTCCCACACAGTCTCCCTAACTATAATGACAGGTTGTTCATCTTCGCCAGGACTAATCCATTGATATGCCCAGGTGAAGCCCTCGGGAATATTATCTACGCCATATAAGTATTCAGGAAAACCTTCTCCGTCATATTCCATTATTATGTCAGCTATGTGTACCTGTACCGTTACCGGCTCGTTAACATCGACTTTAGTGGCCGAGCAGTTGTACCAGATAAGACCACTTCGAGTCATTAGAACTCCTCCACAGGTACATGCTTGTAGAGGAATCATGACCAAAGCCAGAACCACGACTACCGAAAGTAGTTGAAAAACACGACGATAACTGAACATAGAATACTCGCCGTTATACTGTCTGTAACTGCAACTTACGACGGGAAAAGATTACTAATTCTGGCAGGCATTTTGGGCATTGTCAAGATATTTTTCCTTATCCCAAAAAATCGACCACGCCATGAGATTAACCAGTTTGACACAAGCAGCCCCCAGCGTTAACATTATCCCCAGCCATGTGATGTAGAGGAGGCTTTATCAATGGGAGAAATCTCTCCTGATTTCCCCGAGTATGACAACCAGACCACCGAAGTCTGGGACCAACTCGCCGAATGGTGGGACGATAAGATTGGTGACGGCAACGACTTTCAAAACTACCTGATAGAGCCTTCCACGGAACGCCTGCTGGCGCTGCAGCCCGGTGAAAAGGTACTGGATATCGCCTGCGGGGCGGGACGTTTTACCCGCCGCATGGCCGCCCTAGGCGCTAATATTACGGCTATTGACCACTCGGAGAAATTCATCAAGCGGGCTAAGGAGCGCACCACCGAGAATGCCGACAGAATCGAGTACATGGTCCTTAGTGCTACCGACCGCTCAGCCTTGATGTCACTCGGCCAGGCAAAGTTCGATGCCGCCGTCTGCACCATGGGCCTGATGGACATGTCCTCAATCGAACCACTTATCTCGACCCTGCCAAAGCTGCTCAAGCCGGGCGGACGGTTCGTTTTCTCGGTCACTCACCCCGTCTTCAACTCCGGCACTTCGCGCCAGGTGGCCGAGCAACACGTCGAGGATGGAGAGATAGTAATCACTCAAGGTGTCACCATAACCGACTACGCCCGACCTTTTGTCTATATGGGTCTGGGTATTATGGGGCAACCTATCCCGCAGCACTACTTCCACCGGCCTATCAGTCTGCTGTTCAACACCTGCTTCAAGCACGGATTCGTCCTCGACAGCATAGAAGAGCCGACCTTACCCGAAGAACTGAAGGGCAAATCAAGAATGCCGTTATCCTTCAATAACATGCCCACAATGCCGCCGGTATTGGTGGCGAGGATGGTTCTGAAGCAATAATCGGGAAGAAGGCTGCCGGGTCTGCTAACGCATCCGTAAAATCTCAGACGTACCTGTTATCATGCTCACTTGCCACGCGGAAAACTGTGAAAGATATAATGCCATAAACACCATTTATTCAGTCTTCAATACCAATGTTATTAGAGGGTATGAAAATGAGACGAGTGCCCTTTCTGTTGAGTCTGTAGCCTCTTCACCCCAGTAGGGTCTCACCGAACCTGAGTATTACAGCTAGGACACTTCCGAGCAAACCAATATAGCCTTTTCCCACACTCTTGACAACGCCCTGCTCTTTCCTGCTTTTCCACCCATTGCTCAATTCCACGCTCCTTCATATCCCGCAAATCCTCAATTACGTTAGCATGATGCGAAATACCATCGACAACGTGAACGCCTGTAAAATCTTCTAGCCGTTGACAGGGAAAGTCAGGACATTGGAAGCACCACGTCACTTTCTTGTCCCCGGCGCATCTACGAAAGCCGTGCCTACAATCCACACAGAGGGGGAATAGTTTATCAGAGAGACAGCCATCGCATCGAATTTCTTCCATGGGTATATTGGTACTTTGGGAGATTTTTTCTAATTGCTCGACATCATTTTCTTGGTAAGCAAGGTAGTTCTGACACGTCCCACAATAAAGGCCACAGATACCGACCAACTTTCTTGCATCTTGCCTCATTACCAATCTCCTTCCTTAGCTTTTGTCTACTCGTAGACCCGTCAGCAATTGGCTGTCTGGGAATGACCATTATTTTAAACACGACCGATAGTATCTCTACCCGTCGAGATCCTACGTCGTCACCAGCGCTTAATCAGGAGAGCTGTCACTCTCTGGTAGAGTATATCCGCTGCATCAGCAGCACATCCAGCCTCCTGCCGAACTTCTCACCAACCTCCCTCATGATGCCCACATGCCCAAATCCTAACGATTCATGGAGATGGATGCTGACGGCATTGCCAGTGGTTATCCTGGCCAGTACCGTGTGAAGACCTACCCTCTCCCCCTCCCGCATGATGTCTTCCAGAAGCTTCCTGCCAGCACCCTTTCCTCGGAACTCCTCCTTTATGTAAAGCGAAATCTCGGCGGTAGCAGCATAGGCATAACGCGACGACCAATCGCTGAGCGACGCCCAGCCAATAACAGCACCATTCAATTCGACTACGAGGACAGGATGCATCTGGTCGTGGCTGGTCAACCAGGCTCTCTGTTCCTCCTCGGTCTTCGGCTCCAGGTCAAAGGTGGCATCGGTCGTCAGGACAGCCTCATTGTAAATATCGGTAATCGCCTTGATGTCTTCAACCTTGGCAGCTCTTGTGGTGAACATCGTCTCACACTATCACAGAAATTTGGACTATATTGCTCAAATTGTAACACAATTGTTACCTTACACTCGACTTTACGACAAAGCTGATTTTCTGCCATGCCTGTTTATCAGGCATAAATGAAGGAAAACCCTTTACGTACGCATGGTATTAGGCTATAATAGGTCTGGACAGAGCAAGGGAAGATACAGTAGGTTCTGTATAGTGGCAGTGCTCTGTTTTCTTGTGTGCAGGACTCACCTACGAGCATATCTGATGGATACGGCGGAAGTGCCGCGTGCTCGGAGAGCGTTGCACGGCTGGTGTGTGTTAGTATAAAATAGGTGCGGCAATTGGCCAGGAGGTTCTGCAGTGACTGAAAGAACTGGAAAGAGCGGAGGCCAAACCAAGCCTGGTGTCCTCGTAGTTGGCGCTGGCATTGCTGGTATGCAGGCTGCCCTGGAGGTAGCCGATGCTGAACACCAGGTCTATCTGGTAGAGAAGTCACCCACAGTCGGCGGGCGTATGCTCCAGCTCGACAAGACATTCCCAACCTTAGACTGTGCCTCCTGCATTGGCACACCAAAGATGAGCCAGGTGGGCTCTAACAAGAACATTGAACTGCTGACCTGCAGCGAGGTGGACAGCGTTTCCGGCTCGGCTGGTAATTTCAAGGTCAAGGTTCGCACCAAAGCCAAGTTCATCGATAGCAGCAAATGCACCGGCTGCGGCGAGTGTGCCAAGGTCTGCCCCGTTTTCGTACCCAGTGAATGGCAGCTTGGCCTTGCCGACCGTCAGGCGGCCTACCGTCCCTTCGCCCAGGCAGTTCCCAATGTCTTCACCATAGATAAACGTGGTCTGCCACCGTGCCGTGTCGCCTGCCCGGCGGGCGTTAATGCCCAAGGCTACATTGCCCTCATCTCACAGGGAAGATACAAGGAAGCCCTGGAAGTATTGAGGAGAACGATGCCTTTCGCCGGAGTCTGTGGCCGGGTGTGTATGCATCCCTGCGAATCAGAATGCGAAAGAGGCAAGGTAGATGAACCGATTGCTATCCGTTACCTGAAGCGCTTCATGGCGGATTATGAACTGTCGGTCGGCAGAGAGAAGGCCACACCGATAGAACCAACTCATGAGGAAAAGGTGGCTATTATTGGCTCCGGGCCGGCGGGTATTGCCTGTGCTTATGACCTCGTCCGTATGGGTTACCCGGTTACCGTCTTCGAGGCAGCATCGGAGCCGGGCGGACTACTACGATATGGCATCCCCGAGTACAGATTGCCAAACAAGATAGTTGATGAAGAGATTGCTTATGTGCAGGAGCTCGGAGTCGAAATCAGGTGCAACAGCACAATAACAAATCTGGAAGACCCGTTTAATAATGGCTACAAGGCCATCTTCCTCGCCGCAGGTGCTGGCCTCGGACAGAAGATGGGCATACCTGGAGAGGATGCGGAGGGGGTGCTAAACGCCCTCAACTTCCTGCGACAGGCCAACGCGGGAGAGAAGGTCAAAATCGGTAACAGGGTGGCGGTGATTGGCGGGGGCAATGCAGCCATAGACGCCGCCAGAGTCGCCTACCGCCTCGGAGCTAAAGAGGTAAATATCATCTACCGCCGCTCCCGGGATGAGATGCCCGCCGCCGCTGAGGAACTCCGCGAGGCCGAGAAAGAAGGTATCGTCTTTAACATACTGGCAGCACCAGTCAAGGTACTGGCTGACAATGGTAAAGTGACCGGCATCGAATGTATCCGGATGGAGCTCGGTGAGGCTGATGCCTCCCGACGGAGCCGTCCTGTACCAGTCGAGGGCTCCGAGTATACGATTGACGTCGACAATGTCATCATGGCCATCGGCCAGGCAATAAATAAAGAGACGCTGCCCGAACAACTTGAGTTCACCAGCTGGGGAACTGTTGCTGTTGACCAGGTTACCCTGCAGACTAATATCGACGGTGTCTTTGCCGGCGGGGATGTTGTTTCGGGGCCCGCCGACGTCATCGGCGTGGTTGCTACCGGTAAAGAGGCGGCGATATCTATCGACCGCTACCTCAGGGGAGAAACAGACCTGGCAAAGGGACGACCAGACCATCGGGAAAGGGTAAAAGACGTTCCCAAGGTAGGAGTAGTCAAGGAAGCCCGGGCCATGATGCCCGTGCTCGAACCGGAAAAACGGAAACCTTCCCCCGAGGTCGAGCTCGGCTTTACCGAGGAAGCAGCTATCGAGGAGGCCAAACGCTGCCTTAACTGCGGTGTCTGCTCGGAGTGCCTGGCCTGTGTCAACGCTTGTGAACGTGACGCCATTGACCATACCATGAAGGACGAATACCGGGATGTAGAGGTCGGTGCTATTATCGTCACCACCGGTTTCGACCTTTTCGATCCCACCCCGATGACCCAGTACGGCTACGGGAAGTTCGACAACGTATTTACCAGCCTGGAAATGGAGCGGATGATAAGCTCCACCGGCCCAACTGAGGGCCAGATAATGCTGAAAGACGGCTCAACCCCCGAGAGCGTTGCCATCATTAACTGCGTCGGCAGCCGTGACGAGAACTACCACGAGTACTGCTCACGCGTGTGCTGCATGTATGGCCTTAAGCATGCCCACCTGATAAATGAAAAGACTGGCGCCACTGTTTACCAGATGTACATTGACATGCGCTGTTTCGGTAAAGGCTATGAGGAATTCTATAAACGTATCTCAGAGGAGGGCATCAACTTCATCCGTGGCAAGGTTGCCCAAGTTACCGACATCGCTCAGAATGATGAGGAGAAAGGCAAACTGGTTGTGGTCTGCGAGGACACCCTGCTCGGTCAGATAATACGTGTACCGGTGGATATGGTGATTCTCAGCGTCGCCATCGAACCGCGAGCCGACGCTGACGAGGTTGCCAAGCTCTTCGGAGTTGAGCAGGACAAGGACGGTTTCTTCGAAGAGAAGCACTACAAGCTCGACCCTATGGGTACCGTGACCGATGGCATCTTCCTGGCCGGATGTTGCCAGGGACCAAAGGATATCCCGGACACAGTAGCACAAGCGATAGGGGCTGCGGCCAAGGCTCTCGCCCTAGTTGCCAGAGGTGAAGTCGGTGCCAAGGCCGAAGCTGTAGCGGTTGGAGGGAATTAAAGGAAAGCGGGTACTTAACGGCAATATGGAGAAAAGAGTCGGAGTATATATATGTCACTGCGGGTCAAACATTGCCGGTTACCTTGATGTTGAGAAACTAACCGAGTACGCCCAGGGCCTCGATTCGGTAGTCGTGGCGCGTCACTATGCCTTTATGTGTTCCGACCCGGGACAGGACATGATAAAAGATGACATTCGTGAACTCAACCTCAATCGGGTACTGGTCTGCTCATGCTCCCCCACCCTACACCTCCGCACTTTCCGGGAAGCCTGCCAGGCTGCCCGACTGAACCCACATCTCTGTGAAATGGCCACTATCCGTGAGCTTTGTTCGTGGGTGCATAGCCATGATGAGCAGGCAGCGACCGAAAAAGCAATGGCGCTGGTAGCCGCTGGGGTAAGGCGCGTTCTTTACCGTGACCCACTGGAGACTAAATTTGCCCCGGTCAATCCCAACACCCTCATTGTCGGTGGCGGTATTGCCGGGATACAGACTGCCCTGGAGATAGCCGACTCGGAGCACAGAGTTTTTCTAGTAGAGAAAGAACCCAGCATCGGCGGCCGCATGGCACAGCTTGGTAAGACTTTCCCATACCTGGAACCAGCTATAGATATTCTCGCTCCCAGGATGAAACAACTGGCGGCCAGTGAATACATCGAACTGCTAACCTACAGTGAGGTGACCGAGCTATCTGGCTATATCGGGAATTTCGAGACCAAAATAACTAAAAAAGCCCGCAGCATTGACGCATCCAAGTGTGATGGCTGCGGTATCTGTTGGGAGAAATGTCCTGTTGAGGTGGACAGTGAGTTCGACTACGGACTGAGTAAGCGTAAAGCAATCTATCGGCCGTTTCCTGAAGCAGTACCCAATATACCGGTCATAGACCGCGAACACTGCACCCACTTCCAGAGTGGCGAGTGCACCATCTGTCAAGAAGCATGCCCGGCCAAGGCGATTAACTTTGAACTGGAAGACGAAGAAGTAGAGGTGAAGGCTGGTGCCGTCATCGTCTCCACCGGCTATGATATCTTCGACCCCACTCCAATCGCCCAGTATGGCTACGGCAGATTCGATAACGTTATTACCAGTCCCGAGTTCGAGAGGATGGCTAGTACCAACGGGCCTACCGGTGGCAATATCGTCCTCAAGGATGGCTCTGCGCCCAAGAGTGTTGCCATTATCCACTGCGTCGGCAGCCGGGACGAAAACTACCAGCAGTACTGCTCGCGGGTGTGCTGCATGTATAGCCTTAAGTATGCTCGCTTCCTCAAGGAAACACTTGATGCCGACGTCTACCAGATGTACATTGATATGCGCTGCTTCGGTAAGGGCCACGAGGAGTTCTACAAAGAGGCATCAGATACCGGCGTTAACTTCATCCGGGGTAAGGTGGCCCAGGTTACTGATATAACCCAGGAAGACGAAGAGAAGGGCAAGCTGATAGTGGTCGGCGAGGACACCCTGTTGGGGACTTTGATACGAATACCGGTAGACATGGTTATCCTCAGCGTGGCCATGACGCCACGCGCCGAAACGGACAAGATTTCACGAGTATTCCTGCTGGGCTGTAGCCGCGATGGCTTTTTCCTCGAACGGCATCCCAAGCTCGACCCCGTGGGTACAATGCTGGATGGCATCTTCGCCGTTGGCTGTTGCCAGGGTCCCAAGGATATTTCGGACACAGTAGCTCAGGCCACCGGAGCGGCTGCCCGGGCGATAGAACTTATATCCAAAGGCCGGGTAGAGATGGAAGCGGCTACCGCCTCGGTTGATGAGGAAGTATGCAGTGCTTGCGGTTACTGCGAAGCCATCTGCGCCTATAATGCTATCGAAGTCGACCCGATTAAGAGACTGGCCGTAGTAAATGAGGCACTCTGCAAGGGATGCGGTGCCTGCACGGTGAACTGCCCCTCAAAGGCGCTACAGCTCAAGAACTTCGGGCCGAAGCAGCTAATGGATGTAATCGACGAAGCAACAAAGGAGTATGTCGGTCTGGCCGGTTAGGCCAGTTTAATGATTAGGAGCACGTAATGGCGGATAAAGTTGGTGCAGTTCTAGTCGTCGGTGCCGGAGTGGGCGGCCTCAGGGCAGCCCTGGACCTGGCGGAATCAGGTTTCAGGACCTATCTGGTCGATAGCAGCCCGGGTATCGGCGGTACTGTTCCTCAGCTTGATAAGTGGTTCCCGGACAACGGCTGTGAGTTATGTAAACTACTGCCCGTCTTCTCTCGCGACGGCTGCTCCCAGTTCTGCCTCCGTCGCGACATGGCCCACCCGAACATCGGGCTACTGCCCAATTCACAGGTTCAAGAGGTGAGCGGGGAGGCCGGAAACTTCGAGGTAACCATCAACTCAGTGTCTCGCTGGGTCAAGACGGAACGGTGCACCGGCTGCGGACTCTGCGCCGAAGTTTGTCCCGTTGAGGTGCCCGACGAGTATAACGATGGCCTGCAAATGCGCAAGGCGATATACGTCCGCAGTCCTCAGGCAATACCGAATTTTTACTGCATCGACCGCGATGCCTGCACCAAGTGCAGCAAGTGCATCGAAGTGTGTCCTACAAATGCTATCGACCTCGATTTGCCAGATGAGACGCAGAAAGTAGCTGTGGGAGCAATTATCGTTTCCAGTGGTTTTCAGGAGTTCGATGCCGCCAAGATGGGCCAGTATGGCTTCGGCCGCTATGCCAATGTCCTCAACAATCTCCAGGTGGAACGGCTGCTTGCCTCCGGTGGCCAGACTGCTGGCGAATTGCTGCGCCCCTCCGATGACAAAGTACCAAAGAAGGTCGCCTTCCTACAATGTGTCGGCTCCAGAGATACGGAGCGTAATTACTGCTCGAGTGCCTGCTGCATGTATGCCCTGAAAGAGGCGATACTGATAAAAGAGCGATACCCCGATACCGAAGTCACCATCTTCTACATGGACATGCGTGCCTTCGGCAAGGGCTATCATCGTTACTACCAGCAGGCCCAGGAGCTGGGGGTGAAATTCGTCCATTCCCGCGTCTCCGTCATCAGGGAGAACCCCAAGACCAAGGACCTGCTACTGCTGGCCCGTGCCGAGGATGGGACTGATATTCGTAGTGAATATGACCTGGTGGTCCTGGCAGCCGCCCAGTGCCCCTCAGCCCGCACTGCCGAGCTGAGCCAGATACTGGGAGTAGACGTCAACCAGTGGGGTTTCATCCAGAACCAGGGCTGGTGGCAGACCCGAACGAGTAAAGAAGGCATCTATGCCTGTGGCTCAGCGGCTGCTCCCGCGGATATTGCCGATTCGGTAATACAGGCCGGTGCTGCTGCCTGTGAAGCCGCAACCTTACTCGCTTCAGTGCGGGGCCAGCTTGTTGAAGCGGAGACTGAGTCTGTAAATTCGGCAGCCAGTGATGAGGAGGCCAAAGTAGCCGTTTTCCTCTGCCAGTGTGGTGAGGAAATCACTGCCGTGGTCGATACCGCCCAGGTGGCCGAATTTACCCAGACCCTGCCTGGTATTACAAGTGTCGAAGAAGTATCTTTCCTCTGCTTGCCAGAAACGCTGGAAGAGGTCAAGAAGAGTGTTAATAAATCAGGCGCTAACCGTGTTATCTTTGCTGCTTGCGCTCCCTATCACTACCATAGACTGCTCGGAAATACAATGCGAGAGGCCGATATCCACCCTTCGTGTTGGCAACTAGTCAATTTCCGTGAGCAGCTTGCCTGGGTACACAAAGACAACCCGGAACAGGCCACCGAGAAGGCCAAGAAGATACTGGCGGCAACTGTAGACAGGGTCAGGATGCAGGAGCCCCTCAGAACAACTCCGATGCCAGTCGAACAGCAGGCTCTGGTTATCGGAGCTGGTATTTCCGGAATGGTCGCCGCCCTGTCTCTCGCCGAACAGGGATTCGAGACCTATCTTGTGGAGAAATCTGCCAAGACCGATGGTCATGCTGCCGAGGTACAATACAGCCTGGGTAGCGAGGACCCACAAGCCTTTATCAATAACCTCCGTGAAAAGGTAAAGAACAGTTCCCAAATACACCTCTACTCCGAAACCGATGTGGTTGAGGTCAAAGGCCGCTCGGGCAATTTCAGCAGCACACTGAAGGCAGCCGGCAACACGACCACTGAGATAACACACGGTGCCATAATCGTGGCCACCGGAGCCGAGGAATACGTGCCTACCGAGTACCAGTACAGACAGAGTGACAAAATTATCACGCAGAAAGAGTTACAACAGCTTCTTGTTAAAGACAACCTCGGAAAACCGTCCACGGTTGTTATGATTCAGTGTGTCGGCTCCAGAGATGAGGAACACCCCTACTGCAACCGCACCTGTTGCTCGGATGCCATTATTAATTCCCTGAAGATTAAAGAGCAGAGCCCGGAGACAGAGGTCTACGTCCTCAATCGGGATGTCATGACCTATGCATTCCGTGAGGAATACTACTCGAAGGCGAGAGAGGCCGGTGTCCTATTCATCCGCTTTAATCAGGACAATCCACCCGAGGTAAATGCCACTGACAAGGCAATCTCCGTCCGTGTTGACGACCCCGTTCTTCCCGGAAAGCTCGAAATAGACACCGACCTGCTGGTGCTGAGCACCGGCATTGTCCCTGGAGATAACCAAGCGCTGGCAGAGACCCTCTCACTGGAACTGAATGAAGACGGATTTTTCAGAGAAGTGGATACCAAGTTCCGGCCAGTCGATACCGTAATCGATGGAATCTTCATCTGTGGACGGGCGAATGCCCCGAGGAACCTTGACGAGGAGATAGTTCAGGCCCAGGCAGCTGCCCAGCGGGCCGTGAACATCCTCTCACGCAAAGAGCTGCAATCTGGCAGGATTGTCTCCGAGGTCAATGCAAGACGATGCAGTTTCTGTGGCATCTGTGTTACTGTCTGTCCCTTCAATGCCAGATGGCTGGACGAAGACGAACACGTCGCCGTGGTGGACGAGGCACTCTGCCAGGCCTGTGGTGCCTGTGTGGCCGCCTGTCCCAATAGCGCCGCCAAACTACGGGGGTATCGAGACAAGCAAATGCTCTCCACGATTGAGGCTGTCCTATAGGACACAAGGAGTAAGATAGATGGCTGAAGGTAGTAACGGATTTGAGCCCAAGATAATAGGTTTTCTGTGTAACTGGTGCACCGCCTCGGCGGCTGACCTAGCAGGAACGACCAGAGCACAATACCCGCCCAACCTCCATCCGATCCGCGTCATGTGTAGTGGCACCGTCGACCCCGTCTACCTGATTAAGTCGCTGCTTTCCGGGGCCGACGCTGTGATGGTGGGTGGGTGTCATCCCGGTGACTGCCACTACGTATCCGGTAATTACAAGGCAAGAAGAAGGATGGCCATGCTCCAGAACATCTTCGAGTCCCTGGGACTGGACGCAAACCGCATCTGGACAAGATGGATAAGTGCCAGTGAGGGACCGGAATTCGCCGCAGCGGTCAGAGAAATCACCGAGGAGACAAAGAAACAAGGCCCGAATCCCTTGTCTGCTGACTGGGCTTTGTAGGAGGCAATAATGACAAAAAGTGCTACCCTGACCGTAAAGGATGGGAAAATACGCAGCAGTATTAATGCCCTGCTGAAAGACCTGCTGGACAAGCAGGTCGTGGAAGCAATCCTGGTGCCTCTGGCGCATCCTGCAGGAAACAACGTGGTACAGGGCCTAGTTACCAACCCTGAATACGCCGAGCAGGCCGATGTCTTCGCCCCGGTGATGCCGGTAAACACTGGCCGAATCATCCAGGCGATGACGAGGCTGACACCGGCCAACAAGAAGACTGCCGTGGTGATGCGGCCCTGCGAGTTGAGGGCGCTGGTTGAACTGGTGAAGCTAAGACAGGCCCAGCTTGATAACCTCTACCTCATCGGAATCGACTGCCCTGGGGCTTATTCGGTGAGTGACTACGTGAAATTTGCTGCCGAGAAGACCTCGGATGACTTCCTGAAAGCCGCCTGGAACGGAAAAGAGGACCCCATGCTTCGGGCAGCCTGCCAGGTATGCGAGTACCCCGTGCCTCTGATGACCGACCTTACCGTCGGCCTGGTTGGGCAGGACCTGGGCAAGGGTCTAGTCCTCCTGGCCAGCACGGAGAAGGGCAAAGAACTGCTGGAAGGACTTGGCCTCACTGCCGAAGAGGACAGTCAGGCAGCCACCCAGCGTCAGACCGCGGTCGACCAGCTCCTCGACAAGATGAAGGGAATCCGGGAGAAGTTCTTCGAGCGGACCAAGGAAGAGATTGGCGGTATCGATAAACTGGCCGCCGTTTTTGGCCCGTGCATCAAGTGTCAGAACTGCCGTGTAGCCTGCCCCGTCTGCTATTGCCGGGAGTGTTTCTTCATTTCTCCTACCTTTGAACTGGAGGCAGAAAAATATCTTGGGGCGGCGGAGAAGAAAGGGGCCATGCGTATGCCCACCGATACCCTCCTCTTCCACCTCACCAGAATGACACATATGGCCGCTTCCTGCATCGGATGCGGTGCCTGTGAAGAGGCCTGCCCCAATGACATCCCGTTACTGAAGATATTCCAGCTGACCGGTACCAACGTGCAGAAGCTCTTTGACTATATCCCGGGGCGCAGTCTGGAGGATGAGCTGCCTCCAACCGCCTTCAAGGAAGAAGAGCTTGAGTGGATAGGAGAAAAATGACGGTTCGCCTCATCAGTGAACGAGGAACGGAAAGCGCCGATCCGGCTTTCACCCAGGAAGTACTTGGGGCCAGCGCCGCCCACCTGGAACGCTGCTACCAGTGTCAGGCGTGTAGCTCCGGCTGTGCGTTTGCCTATATCTTCGACTATGCCCCACACCAGTTATTGAGGATGGTGCAGCTCGGGCTTAAAGATCGGGTGCTGGAAAGTAAGACCTACTGGCTGTGTGCTAGCTGTGAGACCTGCGCTACCCGTTGCCCTAATGATATCGAGATAGTGCAGATAATGGACACCCTGAGGCATATTGCCTTCCGCGAAGGGTATACCAAGCAGACCCCGTTGCCCCTGTTCCACCGCACTTTTCTGGGTGGTGTCAAGAGCTACGGCAAGGTGTTCGAGCTTATGCTAATCCTGCGATATATGCTTACCAGCCGTGATATCTTCAAGCTCAGCGAGCTACCCAATAATATGAAGATGGGTTTCAACATGTTTTCAAGGGGCAAGCTGGCCGTTTTGCCGGACAAGATAAAGGGAAGGGCAAACATCAAGCGCATCTTCCAGCAGACGGAGAAAAAGAATGGCTGAGAGCAAGACACTTAAGTACGGCTACTATCCGGGTTGTTCACTTGAGGCAACAGCCAAGGAATATAACGAGTCGGTACGGGCATCAGCCAAGCTACTGGACGTGGAGCTTGTAGAGTTGGATGACTGGAACTGCTGCGGGGCTTCTTCGGGACACTGCACCGACCCCGAGCTTTCCCTGGCCCTGCCTGCCAGAAACCTGGCCATCGCTGAGAAGCTGGGGCACGACCTGGCCTTGTCCTGTGCCGCCTGCTTCCTCCGCTTCAAGCAGACCAACCACGACCTCCGTGCTAATGATGAATTACGCCAGAGGATAGAGCAGATTATCGATGCACCCTACCAGGCAAAGATAGAAGCAAGACATGTCCTGGATATATTCGCTCGTGAGGTCGGGCTTGAAAAAATCCAGGAGCGGGTAAAGAAACCGCTCAAAGGACTGAAGCTGGCTGCCTATTACGGATGCTATCTGGTACGCCCTCCTAAGGTCACCCAGCTCGATGACCCCGAAAACCCGATGATAATGGACAACCTGCTCACCACTATCGGTGCGGAGCCTGTAGACTGGAGCCATAAAGTGGAGTGCTGCGGCGGGGGCCTGTTGCTCGCCCGGACCGACGTCGTCGTCAAGCTCTGTAATGACCTCTGCCAGGCAGCCCTTGACGCTGGAGCAGTAGCCCTTGTGACCGCCTGTCCACTCTGCCAGGCAAACATTGAACTGAGACAGACTATTGGCGTGCCCGCTTTCTACTTCAGTGAGCTGCTGGCACTGTCCCTGGGAACCAGTGAAAAAGAGTTCAAGTCCTGGATGAAGCGCCATATACAGAACCCGGTACCGGCCTTGAAGGCACAGAATTTAATCTAGCATGAGATATAAGGGGGAAGACCCAAGATGGAAGCAGTAGCACCCTTTCAGGACGCAATAGACATCATCAAGGAAGAGGGCGGTGAAATCGCTAAGATGTGCTACCAGTGCGGTCTCTGCACCGGTACCTGCCCCTGGAACCTGGTCAGGGGCTTCCTGGTACGCAAGGCGATGCACCAGGCACAGCTGGGTCTACCCGACTTCGAAGATGAGGATATGTGGCTGTGCGTCACCTGTAACGCCTGTGTCGACCGCTGTCCGCGTGGCGTCAAGATTATTGATGTCTGGCGGTCTTTCCGCCGGGCAATTACCGAGATGGGAATCGGCGGAGTCCCCGATTCGCTCCGTATTACGGAAAAGAATATCTCCAGCGTGGGCAACCCGCAGGGCGAGGACCGCGAAAAGCGCCTTGACTGGACTAAGGGCCTCGATATTAAGACCCATACCAAGGGCACCGACATACTTTACGTGGCCTGCTGCTATAACTCCTATGACCCGCAGCTTACCAGCGTTGCTACGGCCACGGTGGAGGTCCTGAAGAAGGCTGGAGTTGACTTCGGCATACTCGGCAATGAGCTTTCCTGCTGTGGCGAGAGTGTACGTAAAGCGGGGGCTGAGAGCGTTTTCCAGAGCCTGGCACAGAGCAACATCGCCCTGTTCAACGAGGCCGGTGTTACCAAGATAATCACCGCCTCCCCCCACTGCTTCCACACCTTTAAGAACGAGTACCCAGAGCTTGAAGGCAATTATGAGGTGGTACACCTGACCCAGTTCCTCGCCGAGCTAATCAAAGAGGGCAAGCTGGAGTTTAAAAAAGAAATCAACAAGAAAATTACCTACCACGACTCCTGCTACCTGGGTCGCCACAACGATGTCTACGATGAGCCGAGAGAGGTCCTGGAGGCCATTCCCGGTGTAGAACTGGTGGAGATGGCTAACCACCATGAGAACAGCTTGTGCTGCGGCGGTGGTGGTGGCCGCATCTGGGAGGAGACCAAGAAGGGCGAGCGCTTCTCCGATATCCGTCTGGAGCAGGCGCTGGACGCCGGGGCCAATGTCATGGCAGCCGTCTGCCCTTACTGCCTGGCCAACTTCAAAGACAGCGTCACCACCATGAACAAGGAAGAGGAAATCGAGGTCAAGGACATCGTCGAGCTTGTCCTCGAAGCACTGTAGACATCGGTTATACTGGAGTTCAACTTACCAATACATCCACCGTTGAAAGGGGGCTGTTATGGCTAAGAAACTTTATCGTAGTCGTAAGGACCGGAAAATATGGGGAATCTGCGGTGGTCTGGCTGAGTATTTCGACATCGACCCCGTCGTTGTCAGGGTAATTTTCGTAGCATCCATATTCTGCGAAAATTACGGTCTCTGGGTCTATCTCATTATGTGGTTTATTGTCCCTGAGGAAAGCTAGTTCTATCAGCCCGCTCAGTCCAGCTTCTGGAGCAGTTTCCGATAGAAGGGCAGGCTTACCACGAAGGGGATAATATCGTACAGAACTCTGAAGAGCAGCGAGGCCAGGACGGCCTGCTCAAAGCGTGTCCCGAAGATTGCATAGACACCGGACATGGAGGCCTCCTGTATTCCCAGTCCGGCGGGTATCATGGCAACGTTACCGGCAGAGATACCAACGCTAAAACCGGTCAGAAGTGAGCCGAGGCTGAGAGAGATACCCAGGGCATTGAAGCAAAACCAGAGACCAACAACCGTCACCACCCATTGAAGGACAATGAGTCCCAGTGGGATAGCAAGCACTATCGGCCGACCCCGCATCGCAGCCAAGCCATCGCTCATTGCCATGTCAAAGGCAGCAAGGAAAGAAGTAATATTTCGCTTGAAGAAAAAGCGCCACAACCGGTCTATTTTATCTAGTATCCACTTCCTCAGGGCGCTTTTGAATAGAAGCAGGGCAGCAATAGCCAGCCCAATAAAAAAACCACTCGTGAACACAATCAGGATTACTACATTGTAGACGGGCAGGTCATAAGTCACGAGGACATAGACAAGTCCTATTGGGAAAATGGTAGCCAGTGTAATGGCATTGAAATAAGAATGCAAGAGCGACGCGGCCATAACCTTACCTGCCGGCGTCTGGTCACGTTGCATCAGCAAAACACGCAGGGAATGACCGGCAAGACCCCCGAAGGCCAGTATGTTGTCCAGTGTTACGGATAAAATACCAATCTTAAAAACATCTGGCCGTGGTATTGTTATGCTTATGGTCCTGCATATCGATACAAAAGCACCGCTCAGGCAGAAGTATGAAAGAGCAATAAATAGAAATGCTATCAGTGCCAGCTTCCAGTCCGCCTTCTCACCGAGTTGCCAGGCCTTTTCCCAGTCCATTAAAGCTAGCAGCACCGTCAGCAAAGCCACCGCTATAATGGCTAACAAGACAAACCTGCGAGTAAACAGTTGTTTTAAGCGCAATTCAACCTCATCCCAAGTATTTTTTTGTGGGGTGAAGTGCAGAAAGATACGGAACAGCCGGTGTCCTGCCTGGTGAGAAGATTCGATTCGTCAAGTGCATTTACAAATTTACCTGGCCAATATTAATACCCTTTAGGTACTGCCGTCAATCCATTCATGCTTTATGTGGAGGAAATATTCCATGTTTCCTTATTCCGCCACGCTCTGTCAACCCGTCTCCATATTTATGTCCCTTTTCTATTGTGTTATCATTTAAGTAGGACAATGCCTATTAAAGCAGTTGCTACCAATCGTAAAGCCCGCCGTGATTATCATATCATGGACACCGTAGAGGCCGGACTGGTGCTTACCGGCTCGGAGATAAAGTCAATCCGCGCCGGCCGGGTCAGCCTGGGCGATGCCTACGTGCGCCCCGAAAACGGGGAACTGTGGCTGCTGAACGCCCATATCGCTCGCTATCAGGCAAGCAGCTACCTCGGCCACGAGCCTACCCGGCCACGCAAGCTCCTGCTACACCGCAAGGAGATTACCAGCCTCACCAGCACGGTGGCAGAAAAGGGCTTTACTCTGGTGCCGTTACGACTGTATATTAAAGATAGCATTGCCAAGCTGGAGGTGGCGCTCGCCCGGGGCAAGAAGCTCTATGACAAGCGTGAAACAATAATGCGTCGGGAGACAGACCGGGTTCTAGAGCGCGCCGTTAAAACTAAGGTCGGTCCGAGGAGGTGACAGATACAGTCACGCGGACAAAGCTAAATGGGGACGCGTGGTTTCGACAGGGGAAGTATGTTACAGGATTGCAGGCTGAGGTTGCCGCTACCCTCATTAAACAAGTGGCAAAAGATAACTGGCAAAGAACCAGTACTAGTTGCCGCCTAATTAAATAGGCAGCACATCCACCCCTACCCCACCCCGGCGGGTGGGGAGTGGGTGACGAAAAGTCGGGGTGCCACCACCCCAGGGTCGAGTAAGGTGGTGAAAGATAAATCGACTGGCCTGACTGGACCCGGTCGGCAGGGGCCAGCCGGGTGAGATTAAAGAGCTGACTAAGCCTGTAGGACATTCTGGGCAGCTTCCTTTGGACGGGGAGTTCAACTCTCCCCCGTCTCCACCAGAAATATAGACGAGCCTCTGGTCTCAGCACCGAGAGGCTCGTTTATTATTCAATGTCAGACCCTCCACGTGAAGCCGCCGTCTATCACTTTAGAATAGTCCTTTTGGTTCACTATTTATGTACCCACAAATCTTATCAACGGAACAAATAAATGCAATAATGTATTAATTAGTTGAAATTGCTATAAAACTATACAAATAGTAA
>Ga0209635_10000221_pt1 | contig 36958 bp, 27 predicted proteins | sample DeeMarSWOR230_32_FD_187463 | JGI IMG/M metagenome (GOLD analysis project Ga0209635, IMG submission 187463) | Marine sediment microbial communities from White Oak River estuary, North Carolina - WOR-2-30_32 (SPAdes) (version 2) | ecosystem: Environmental > Aquatic > Marine > Intertidal zone >...
ACACTAGGATAAATGTGTATATGTGGTATTACGATGGATCTAGTTGGTATTATCTGATTAACGATACTCATTACGATGGTAGTACTGCATATAGAAATCTTACCCATTCCTTCAAAGTAAATTCTACTCAAGGTGAACATATCGTAAGATGTATAATAGATTGTGTTGTAGGTGATAATCCACCTGGTGTGATTTCAGATGAATGTGCCGATACTGAGGAAAGTTTTTTTGACAACGACGACGTCAATTTCACTGTCACCGGACCTTTAACATACGACTCCTGGAACCTAAACATCACCGACTACTCCAACCTAACAAGATCTGACGCAGTTAAGGCATACACACATTGGAACAAGGATTTATCCACAGCAAGAATAACACACAACGGGACTGTTTCTGACGTAAGTTATGATATCACTCCTTCTTTAAATTGGACTAACTATACCCTTGACTTATCCAGTACATCAGAATTCTCCAACTTTGGTTTAATAACAGTCTCTGACATCTGGGTAAACGACACTTATGGCCTTGAAAACAACACTTCTCCAAGCCACTACTTCTATCTATGGCGTGTATTGGATATATACGGAATCTATGATTATCAACCAACCGTATACAACGGATCTACTGTTAATCTGAGGTGTAAAGTAGCTGACCATCATACATATGATAACATAGTCGATTACAACATCTCTTTCTACAGGAATGATACTCTTTTAGGGGTAGTTGCTACCAACTCAACTGGCTACGCAGTTTATCAGGATGTAGCTGTAGCATCCGAATTCCCACAAACCTTTCAGTATGTTTGTAACATCACAAGCAACCCAGAGATATACTACAACATCACACCACAAAACTCAAGGAATGCTACTGTACAAGTCGTTGAGTTTGGAAAAATCACAGATTGCTCTGTTTTAGATGAACCTGGTTCTTATTATTTAGCTCAAGACATTACAGATTCATCAACTGATTATTGTATAAACATAACATCAAACGATGTCATCTTAAACTGTAAAGGTCGTAGAATAGATGGTAATGATACTACTGTGTATGGAATCTATGTCTACAGAGACTCAGATCAAACAACAAACATAACGATAAAGAATTGTAACGTGAGTGATTGGAATAATGCAAATATTTATTTCTACAGGGCAGACGGAAACGATTTCACTAACATAAATTCAACTTTGGGATACACTGGCTTTCACTTTTATTATTCAGACTCAAATACCATTTCCAACTGTATCGCAAATTCTAATGATAATTACGGTTTCAACATTCAGGATTCACACTCAAATACTATTTCTAACGTTACAGCAAATTCTAACAATGATCATGGTTTCAAAATTACTAATTCTAGGTCAAATATTATTCTTAATTCGGTTACGAAGGAAAATAATAAATATGAACTGAGCATCACTGCATTTTCAGATTATCATTGTAACAACAAAATAGAAAATCTTACCGGTTCAAATGACTTACCTGTAAAATTTTTCAACCACTCTGTTAATCTAGCTAATGAAGAATTATCAGAATTAATATTATGCAATGCAGACAATTCAAACATTACAAATATAACGATAAACGCATCTCAAACAAAGAAAAACAATTTGGTTCTTATAGTTGAAACAGACAATTCAAACTTCACTGATATAATTTCTTCAGAAAATTACTACGGCTTCTATCTTCATACTTCAAACTCAAATACTTTTTCGAATTGTTCAGCGACAAAAAACAATGTACGTGGTTTTCATGTTCAATCCTCAAACTCAAACACCTTTTTAAATTGTAAAGCATCTTCTAACGACAACCAAGGCTTCTATCTTTATTATTCTGACTCAAACACAATTAATAACTCAAGAATAGAAAATAACACAAATCATGGAATTTATTTATCTTCTGCAGGTCAAACTGGAGCAAACAAAATCTACAACAACCTCTTCAAAAACAATGATAATTTTGAATTTACTGGAACAATCTACACCAACTCTTGGAACACAACGAGACAAACCGGTCAAAGAATCTATTCTCCAGGGACTGAAATAGGTGGAAATTACTGGACGAATTCTACAGGCAATGGATATTCAGACACTTGTAACGATACTGATTATGATGATTTCTGTGATGATCCTTATCAATTGGCAACAGACAACATAGATTATCTTCCGTTAACTTCAAAACAGAAATTTTCAAAAGTCGATGAAATCTCTTTAAACGAGAGCTTAATTTATAACTTTAGTTCAGTAAAAGCCTCTTGTAAGGTAATAGACAATACCACATCCAATCCTATCCAGAACTACAACGTAAGTTTTTACAGAAACGACACCTTCTTGAATTGGGCTTTAACTAATTCTTCTGGTTATGCTAACTTGATTTTTGATGACACAACGACTAACTCTCCAGCCAATTACATCATAAAATGTAACATCACTGATGAACCGGGTTTAGGTTATAATGTATCTGGAGTTAATTCTAAAGATACAACCTTGAAAGTCATTGACCTTGGTATTCAGGCATTTTCCACTCCTTCTTCCACGACTTACGGAAAAACTGTCGAGATAACGGCAAACATCACTAGCAATGCCTCAGCAATAACACTCGTCCAGGCCAACATTTCCTTCTATAATAGGACAACTGACACATTAGTGATTAAAGATTTAACTCATAAACAAAGCTTCTCTGAAACAGAACACGAGTACAACCTTACCTATTCCCCAGAATGGCCATCAGACTACTCAGTCAAGATAACAGTCCAAGCAGGAAGAGAAAAATGGGATACCACAACCTTCGAAGTCTGGGGTTACTCAGAACTCGATCAAATAACTCTGAACAGTTCTATTATATATAATGCAAGTGGCATCCAAATCAACTGTAATATCCAAGACAATGTTACTAATAACCCAATCCTGAACTATAACATTTCTTTCTACAGGAACGATGTTTTTCTCGTCACCCAAGTCACCGATGCCAACGGCCTAGCAAGCTATGATTATTTCGTCACTGTCGATAATAACGCTGAGACCCTCAACTTCAAATGTAACATCACAAATCAACCAAGCCTATACTACAACGCTTCCTCAGAAAACTCAAAGAACAAAACTTTACAAGTCTATGAATTGTTAGTTGACGCAATTGCTGACCCTTCTACTGTTGATTATGACGACACAGTCTCGATAATCGCAAACATTTCTGGTAACGCATCGACAATAACGAGTGTGATATACAACATGACCTTTACTAACATATCAAACGGAAAATTGGTTCAAGCATTCGAAAATGGAACCATGGATTATGAAAAGAGCTATTCCCCAACAAAACACGAATACAAAAAAACTGGTACACCATCAAGATCAGGAGATTATGACGTCAGCATAACTGTTCATGCAGATAGAACAAAATCCAACACAACGAGTTTTAAAGTCAGTTTTGGCATTCCCATCATAACATTCGCTTACCCAAACTACAGAGTTATGATCAACCAAACCTTCAACTTCACTGTAAACATTACTTCTTCTGGAGACTTATGGTACACTAACCTATCGATATCTCTCACTAACGAAACTGTCATGAACGTCACTGCAGGACAATCTTATTTCCTTCCAACCCTCTACAACGTATCGAACAGTTCAATAATCGTGACAAAATGGTCGATGCAGTCTAAAGAAGCTGGGTTGAGCGGTGTAACTTTGAACACTACTCCTCAGAACGGATCTTCCAGTTCAGATTTCACATCACATTCGATAATGTATCCAATCATAGAAACAACTTCACCAATCAACGTCACTGATAAAGAAAATATAACCGTCAAGATAATAGGAAACATCACAGGAATATCTTCTATCAATTTCTCTGTTTTCATACCATACACTAATGACATAATCAATGGTACTGCTATCTACGTAAGAAATCAAACAGAAGCTACTTGTACTGGTGAACCACTAACCTCGGATAGGTATACTCTACATGAAAACTATGGAGGTAATGCGACTTGTAATGGAATAGACTGTGTTTCAGCTATCGATAACAATACAGAAACTTCTTACATGAGTGTTGGGGAAGACAGTTCGAATCAAGCCTTGATCATTAAACTAAAATCTGAAGAGACGATAGAAAGGATCATATTGACATGGCAAAATACTACTCATGGAGGAATTTCAACCATCTACTACAACAGTTCAGGGAATTGGGTGACTAATCCTACGATTTCAGACCTATCTCCACCTAATGCTAAGACATCTCAAACTCTGACAGGTTTCACACCATTCAAGACAAACGCATTAAAGATGAACAACACAGTGAATGATATAAAAGTTTATGAGTTCGAGGCTTACGGCACTCTAGGAAGGGTCGGTTTATGTTACATCTACGAATACAATTTCACTCAATCAACCAGGTCAGGAACTTATTCCATTAATACTACTACAAAAACACAGAAAACCATAGTGACTCAACCTTCATCCTTCTTTGCCAATTACGGTTATCCTCAAATAGAAATTAAAAATGAAACATTTTTTAAGGGTGCAACAAACAATTATTCTACCACCATCACTGCTAGTAACGGTGACTTGAGAAATTTGACATTAAACTTAACAATCTATAACATTTCTGTCGTGCAAAATTCAACCCCGAGTGAAACATTTTTGAAGAATGTTCCAGAGATTTTGAGCGGGAATAGTGATGAAGTAGAATGGAATTTACTTGCAATGGATGATGGAATAACTGATGCGTTCATCACTGTAAATAGTACAACAAATAAAGGTAACTACAATCAATCAGAAGATTTCAATATAAAGGTTATATCTCAGGCGGGTAAACCACCTGATGTTGCAAACTTCTGGTTTAGTTATCAAGGTGTTAAAACCAATGAAACCAATCTCTTAACATCATTCAAGATATATGCTAACGTGAGTGACGACGTAAAAGTTGACGAAGTGAAGGCCAATCTAACCTATCCCGGTGGATACAATGTTAACTTGTCAATGTCAGGTCCAGCAACATTTGGTTGGCAAACTTGGGATTATACCTTTGAAACCACCAATTATCCTCTAAACGAGACTGGAAACTATACGGTCAGTATAATAGCAATAGACCTTGGTGGACAAGAAAACGTCAGTGGAACTTATGGTAATTATCCTAAATACATGACATTCTACGTCAATAACACTTACACCTTAGAATTAAGCTCATATGAGACTTTATACATGAGAGGAGAGGATGTAAAGGTCAAAGCAAAGGATGTGAACGGTAATGATGCACAGAATGTAAATTGGTACGTAAACATAACTAAAATCAATAAAACATCTACAGAAACGCCAACTTCATTAACAGAATACACCTATCAAGTTAAAAATAATGATCCCGTAGGAAACTATTCTATTTTTGCCAATGCTACAAAGAATGGGAATTCTGGAATAGGTAGTTGGGATTTCAACGTGAGTAAGGACTATTCTATATCAGTATACAGCATATCACCATCATCACCCCAATCTCCAGGATCTTTATTGAACATACAGTTTCAATTGAGAGATGCGAGAGACACTTCGCCTACTGGGGATAGGACAGCTCATGTAATTTGTTTGAACGGAAGTTATTCTCAAGAAACTTTTCCAACGCTGTTCACTAACGATTATTTGATTATAACTCAGTGTTATGCCTCCAATTCATACAGTACTTCATATGATGTTTACGTCAATGTATCAGACGATTACAACAACACAGGTGAAAATACATTTACCTTTAGTACAAGGTCTCAAGAAGGTGGTACTCCAACTGGTCCAAGCGGTGGTGGAGGGCCAGCACGTCCAACTTGCACTCCTGAAGCTGATTATGAAACAAATTGTACTGATGAAAAGGATAACGATTGTGACGGTGCAACTGATTGTGCAGATGCAGATTGTTCTGACTTCTCTGCATGTATAAAAAGAATCCCAGACTTCTACTTTAACTTATCCACCTCAGAAATAGAAATAATCCGCGGAGAAAATGGAACTGTACTAGGTTCGATGGTAAACTCTGGGAACACAAAACTAAGCCTTGTTTCCACAGTTGATGTTGAAAAGAGTTGTTGTATCGTTCAATTACCTTATAAGTTCAACCTTCCTGTAAAAGCAAGTTCAGACTTCTCGATGTTAATCCATGTCAACACTTCCACACCACCAGGAGAATACGTGTTAGATGTAAGAATCAGATATCCACCTCTAGAGAATTCTAAGGGTGTTAAAGTTATAGTGAAAGAACATCCTTTGATCTCGAATATCTTGGGAACTGTTCCATCTTCTATCTCAGGGTTGATACTAGAATTAAATGAATACAATTTAGTTGGCATCGATGTCTCTCATTTAGAGGACAGGATAAATAAAATCCAAGAAACGATTGATAAAGCAAAAATAGCTGTCCAGGAAGACGACCTAGAACTGTTGGAAATATACAACAATGAAATAAATTCAGACATGGAATACATTCAATCCGAAATGGATAGGCTTTCCTTGAGAAAAATAATGTATGCAAACAAATGGACAATAACTTACGGTATCATCATAGGACTCGTATCAGCATACTTAGCGATACAGATCTTAGTACCCTTCGTCAAGTTGAGCAAAGAAATAGTGAGTCTACAATTTGAAAAGGCTACGCTAGTTCAATCTAGAAAAGAAACAGAAAAAGAATACTTCTTGAGGAAGATAGATGAACAAACTTTCAGGAGGATAGTCGAACAAAAACACAGCCAAGCCCTGAAAACGACCTCTACTATAAACCTGAAAAAACAACAGAGAAGAGACCTTCTCAGGAAAAGATTGAACCCGTTATACGTAGGAGTATTAATAAAAAGTAAGTTGACGAAGAAAGAGTCTTGATAAAAAGTATAATATACGAGAAATCAAAATTATTCTTATGGCATTGAAAGTCGAGAGAATCAGTACTGGTGTCATCGGCTTAGACGATAAGATGGAAGGAGGGTTTTTCAAGGGGAGTGTCAATTTCATAACCGGTAGGACAGGAACAGGTAAAACAGCCTTTTGTAGTTCATTCCTGGTTGCTGGGGCCTCTAAAGGAGAGAGAGGGTTGTATATAACGACAGAAGAAAGGGAGGTAGACATAAGGGACGATATAAAATCGATGTTCGATTGGGATATAGACGCATTGGAACAAAAGGATTTAATCAAGTTCATTTCTATGAGACCTGAACTTCCATTAAAGGCAGTTTCTGGTGAAGAAGTGGCAAAGATTGTTAAGTTGTACATGTACGATCTCATCTCAAAAGTACAAGAATCTGTAAAAAAATTCAAAGCACATAGACTCGTAGTAGATTCTGTTTCTTTAGTTGAAGTTTTCATAAAGGATGATTATTTGAGGAAGATAGCCTTGATGCAATTCGTGGATAGGTTGAAGGAATTGGAAGTAACATCAGTCTTGACAGGCTCGATTCAAGAAGGGACCGAAGTTTTGAGTACTTCTGGATTGATCGAATTCCTTACTGATTCTGTCGTGAAACTGGATTTTGTCCCGATCGCTGAAGAATTCAAGAGGACATTGACTATCAGGAAGATGAGGAGGACTGACCACTCTGTCTTGATCCATCATTTTGATATCACGAAGAAAGGTATAAAGGTAATTGAGATTAAAGAGTAGTAATCATCTCTTCTGGAATAGTATCTCGATAACATCATCATTCTTTAGAACATAATCTGCTCCAAGCTTACGTTTAGTCTTTGATTCCAACCCACCGATAAACTTTTCTCCGATGTCGGAATGAATGGAAAAAGCAAACTCCTTCAACGTGGTCCCATTCTTTACTAAGAAAGCATCAGGTAAAATATTATTTTTTTTATCGCTCAGTTTGTTGATATCCGCGACAGGATAGACAACTATGTTATCCAAAACTTCGAATACAGACTTATTCAAACATTCCTGAATCCCAGTAGAACCATACGTCTTCAAAACCTTCTCTTCTATAATTTTCAAACCTTCCCTCTGTTTTTCGTCTATTTTATTCTCATCTTTTATAGTGAAGGAATTATTCTTATACTCGACAACTCCTTTTTCATTCGCCTTCTTCAAAGCTATCTCAGAAGCGGCAGAAGTTGGTATTATCGTCAAGTCAGGGAATTCCTCTCTCATTTTTTTCATGTTTTCATCTGATCCTGGTAAGTCAATCTTGTTCGCAGCAATGATGATCGGTTTAGATACTCTCCGTAGTTCTGATGCAAACTTTTCAATATCGTCAACCCCAACTTTATCTAAAACCAGTTGAATGTCCCCTTTTTTAATTCCTAGTCCAGTCAACTGACCAGTTAGAATATCCAATAAATCCACCTTAGAAAATTTCTTTTTAGCAGTATATTTTGATAAACCCCTTTCAACGATACCGGCAAACCAAAGGTCTATCTCCTTTGTCAAGAACCTTATGTCATTACACGGATCATATCCTGATGTCATTTTACCTTCAGCATCTGTCGTGCCAGACGTATCGACTATATGGATGAGACATGAAGCCTGACGGAGATCATCTAAAAACTGATTACCCAATCCTTTACCTAAGTGTGCATCTGGAACTAAGCCTGCTACATCGATTAGTTTGACTGGAATGTATCTCTTTCCATCTATGCACTGAGAATTTACAGGATTACATTTTAGATTATATTTTTGACAAACGCAATCACTGATGACATAACCCATCCCAACATTAGGTTTTATCGTGGTGAAGGGATAAGCAGCTATAGGAACATCTATCAACGTTGATGCTTTGAAAAAACTTGATTTACCCGATGAAGGTTTTCCCACCAATCCAACTTGCATTAGACCACAATAAAACTTAAAATATTTACTTATAAATAAAACAACACGAAAGATACTAAACAATTTATGTGTCGAAAATAAAGGTTTTAACATGAAATTCCCGATATGCAAGGTCTGTATGAGGAATGAACTCCTCTGCAACGCATGTGCAGTCAGAATAGGAGAGCAAGAGATAAAGGTAGATGAAATAAAGATGTTTAGACGTTTGAATAAGATTTTAAAGAACCAAAAATCCTTGAAGGATATAGAAATAAAAAGAGCAGTTGGAAGTAACACATTGATATTGATAACGAGAAAGGAAGATGTGTCAAAACTCATAGGGAAAGATGGCTCAATAGTCAAGAAGTTGGTGAGAGAATTGAACAGACCTGTAAGGATCGTGGGAGAGCCATCTGACATAAATCAATTGGTTAATGATATCTTGTTCACTGTTCCAATCATGGGTATAAACATTCTCTACAAACCGGAAGGTCAGATATACAGGGTAAGAATCCCAAAGTCGCACAGGGCTAAACTTCCTGTATCTTTTGGTGTTTTGGCAAGCATTTCTCGATATCTTCTCGACGCTAATGTAGACGTTATCTTTGAATAAACCCTTATTCTATAATAGGTGACTTTATTGACAAGAATAGCCGTAATAAATCGTGACTTATGCAAACCTAAGAAATGTAATTATCTTTGTGTAAGCGTTTGTCCGAAGAACAGATCAAAAGAAGAATGTATAGTCGAGGACGAAGATTCAAAGTTCCCTGTGATAGATGAGAACATTTGTATCGGTTGCGGTATTTGTGTTAATAAATGTCCGTTCAAAGCAATAAGCATAGTCAACTTACCAGAACAACTTAAAGAAAAACCCATTCATAGGTTTGGTAAGAACAAATTCGTACTTTTTAGATTACCCCATCCCATACCTGGAGAAGTAGTGGGTTTAGTCGGTTCGAACGGTCTTGGTAAAACAACTGCTCTGATGATTCTATCTAGTCAAATCAAACCAAACTTGGGCGAAAGAAAACATGCTGATCTATCAGAGTTGATAACTCTATACAGAGGAACGGAGTTACAGAATTATCTCGAGAAACTTCGTGACAAAGAAATGAAAGTTTCTTACAAACTACAGAGAGTTGACCAAATTCCAGAAAAATACACCGGAAAAGTTTCCAAACTATTGAAAAGAACTGATAAGAGAGGTATCTTGAGTGATTTGATAACGAGGTTTGACATTGAAGATGTACTAGACAATGACATAGATAAGATATCTGGTGGTGAATTACAGAGAGTCTCGATCGCGGCTTGTCTTGCTAAGGATGCTGATATCTATTACTTGGATGAACCTACTAGTTTTTTGGATGTCTTCCAGAGGTTGGAAGTTTCAAAAACGATAAGAGAATTCTGCAAAGACAGATCAGTCATCGTTGCCGATCACGACTTAGCAACTCTTGATTTTCTCGCAGACAGAATTCACATCTTCTATGGAGTTCCTACAGTCTATGGTATTGTATCGAGTCCTTATTCTGTTAGAGCAGGTATAAACACTTTCTTGGATGGATACATAAGAGAAGATAACGTGAGAATAAGGAGTGAATCAATTGCTTTCGCATCGACCTATGTTCAATCGACGAGAGGAAGTAACGTTTTGATAGGATTTGATAACATACAGAAAAAACTCGGTAAATTCAGTTTGACTGTCAAAAAAGGGCAACTATATGAAAAAGAAGTGTTAGGAATGTTGGGTGCGAATGCATTAGGAAAAACAACATTCGCTGAAATATTGGCAGGTAAAACAAAACAAGATGATGGTGAAATAAGCGATAAGATCAAAATTTCATACAAATCTCAATATCCTCACACAGATTTTGATGGCACTGTTCATGAATTGTTAAAGTCGGTTTCAAGAGAATTCGGTACAGAGAATTACAAATCGGAAATAATCAGACCGTTGCGCCTAGAAAAGTTGTTAGAAAGAAAGGTGAAGAAACTTTCTGGTGGTGAACTACAGAGAGTTGCCATAGCAGTTGCACTTTCTCAAGAAACAGATGCCTATCTTCTGGACGAACCATCTGCCTTCCTTGACGTTGAAATGAGATTATCATTGGCTGACATGATAAGGAAGTTGGCTAAAAAAAGGGAATGTTCTTTCATGATAGTGGATCATGACTTGTTGTTCTTGAGTCAAATCGCTGACAGAGGAATGGTTTTCATGGGACAACCTGGAATAAAGGGTTATACAGAGGAACCCACTAGTGTCGAGAAAGCATTCAATTCTTTCTTGAGTAGAGTTGGTGTCACTTTTAGGAGAGATCCTCAGACCGGCAGGCCAAGAGCGAATAAATTCGATTCGAAACTTGATAAAGAGCAGAAAGAGAAGGGAAAATACTTCATGAGTTAATGATTTATTTAAAAAAAAGAAAATTTAATCATGAGAAAAGGAATTGCGGTTCGTACGATATTACTTTTGGTTATTGGTATATTGGTTGCTGGAATTCTTGTTTATATGGTGTATAGGAGTTTCACTGGAACGACATTAAGTCAAGAAGAATGTAGATCGAGAGCGATTTCATATTGCACGCTTTGTTATACATCGAATTGGCAATCTGAAATAAAAGCTGGTGCGGCAGCTTGCACTGCTGATCATTTTGGAACTACATGGTCAGACACGAGTGATTGTACTGATACTATTGTGCAAGAGGATTGTAAGGCTTTCATAGGGGGATATGTGGTTCCTACAACAACTACAACTACTGCTGCCCCTTAGTTTAATCTAGAGTTAGACACTTGAACATTTTCAATTAAAGTCAATTGTGTTATTTGGAAAATTAGTTATAGACTTAAATTCCAATCATCTTAAGTAAAGTTATGGATTATAAAAACATCATTAAGATCTTTATTGGCATTCTGATAATCTTTTTTATCCTCTACAACCTCAACTTGAAGGTTTTGGTTGATGTCATTTCTGAAATAGATTTGAGATGGATTCTCGTCGCTGGAATTCTAGGTTTCATTGCCCATATGGGCGTTATCTATAGATTAAAATACGTACTCGATAAATTCCATAAAATACCTACCAAAAAAATATTCTGGTCTCATTTCTTCGGTTATATCATCGGTCTGTTAACCCCTGGTAAGCTCGGTTATTTATCGATAGCTTATCTATTTAAAAAGGAAAAGGTTCCTGTTTCATTATCTTCCTCTGTATTAATCTTTAATCAAGTTATAACACTTAGCATTCAGGCCATACTCGCTAGTCTTTGTTTAGTTTATCTCCTTCTTATAAAGAGCGTTGACATGAAAGGAATCACATACTTGGTTATGGCTTTAGGATGGATATTTTTCCTTTCTTCTGGGATTTTATTATTCTTTAAGTTCGGAGCTTCTAAATTAAAATTCATCAAGAGATTACCCTACGGTGAAAAAATATTCAAATTCCTGAACAGTATGGACAGAGATTTTTCCAAGGTCAAGAGTTTAATACCAACAGTCTTCATAATAACGTTGTCAATGTGGATTATAGCAGGCTTGGCTTGGTCTGCCATAGGGATGTCCTTAGGAATGGGGTTGCCAATCCTCTCTTACATACTTTTAAACCCTCTGATATCATCCCTTACATTCATTCCCATATCACCCTCAGGAATAGGTTTCGCCGAGGCTGGAAGCGTTTTAATTTTCTCTCTGCTCGGAGTTCAAGCAGAAAAGGGGTTTATTCTCATGGTTATAGACAGGTCTATCAATCTTATCATTAGTTTATTGGGTTTGAGAATTCTGTTCTTTAAAAAATGACTTTTAACTTAAACCCAAATAATGTTTAAAAGATTATTTCCTGAATTAAATCAAGGGGTGTTTTCAATAACTGAAAAAATACTACTCATAAATCCGAATTATAATTATCCTTTTTCAAAACAGAAAGATTTACCTATATTCAACAGAGTCTGGCCTCCACTTTCTGTTGCAAATTGTGCAGCATTGTTGGAAAAAGAAGGATTCCATGTTGAGATAATAGATGCAAATGCTGAAGGATTATCTCCAGATCAAGTTGTGAACAGAGCACATGGTTTCAATAAGATATTTATTACATCCTCTTCAATCGATAGGTGGCAGTGCCCTCATTTGAATATAAATCCTTTCTTGGAATTTGTTAAGAAAATAAGAGAGAAAAGAGATAAAGAACTTTATGTTATGGGAGCACATGGAACTGTTAGACCAAAGGAAATACTAAAAATAACAAAAGCAGATGCTGTGATAATTGGTGAACCTGAATTAACTATTTTGGATATCTGTAAAGGTAATAAGACAGAAGGAATATGCTACGAGGAAGACGGTAAAAAAATCCTTAAAGAAAGAAAAACTCCTTTAGATTTAAACACCCTTCCTATACCAGCCTTCCATCTTCTACCCATGAAAAGATATTTCTATGAGGTTTTAGGGCGTAATTTCACTCTATTAGAAGGTTCAAGAGGTTGTCCTTTCAACTGCATTTTTTGTTTGAAAAAAATGTATGGAAAATACAGAACAAAATCTTCTCAGAATTTGATTAGAGAGATTGAGTTTGTAATAAATGAGTTTGGAGTGAAGAATGCATATTTCATGGATTTGGAGTTTACAACCAATAAAAAATTAGTTAACGATGTTTGTGATTTTCTGATTCAAGAAAAGTTTGATTTCAACTGGACATGTCAAGCTAGATTGGATAGTGTTGATTTAAAAATACTTCAAAAAATGAAAAGAGCTGGATGTAAAATAATACATTTTGGTGTTGAATCGGGTTCATCAAGGATTTTAGGTAAGATAAATAAAAAGATCGATCTGAAACAAATCGAAAGGGGGATTAAATTAACAAGAATAACTGATATAGACACAGTTTGTTTTTTCCTCTTTGGGTTCCCTAGTGAGACGATTAATGATATGAACAAAACAATAGAATTCGCAAAAAAATTAAATTCTACCTATGCTTCCTTTCATGTGGCAGCACCTTACCCTGGAACACAGTTTTTTGAGATGGTTAAAGAAAATTTAAGTGAATTATTTCCTATAGCATACACGCAATCACATTCCTTCAGTACACTCAAAAATATGACAAAAAAAGCATTTTTTCAATTTTACTTTAGGCCATCTTTCATATTATCTACGATTCTAAGCAAAAACATAAAACTACTTCCAAAAGAATTGAAGTTATTTTTAAGTTATGTCATGAGAGAAAAAATCTAATCTTTAATTATGAAAATCTTAATCAAAGGAGAAGCAGGAAATATGTTGAATGAAAATTCCCTCAAAGAAAACCTATCTATAATCATCCTTTATCAGTTTAATTATTCTTGATGGTGTGAGTAACAGACATAAAACAATAATGAATGAAAAAAGAGAGATTTTACCAATTATATTTTCTAAAGGCGTTTGTTTAAATTCTAAAACAATCTTTTTATAACCCTCGTCTCTTAGGTTAATACTCATCAGATCATCATATGTCCTCTTAATCGTAATTTCCTCATCGTTTACAAAAGCATGCCATTTTGGATTATAACTAACAGCAAATACTATTTCATTGTTCTGTTCCTCATTGTCAAGAATGTACTCTAATCTTTCGTAAGTAAAGTTAAATGTATAAAATGTAATATTTTTTGATGAAACAGCAAAAATCCCTCTTTGTCCTAAAACCTCCCATATGGTTATTAAATCATTTTGAAATACAATCTCAAAATTCTTAGATTTTTTAAAGTTGTTGAATACATCTTTATTCCATGTAAGTATATATTTCACATTCCATCTTAGCATTTTCTCATATATTTCATTTGGATCATATTCATGGAAATGTTCTGTGAAAAAAACATTTTTACTGGCCGGACTTGATTCCAGAGGGTGCCCACCTAATGTAAATTTATCAGTCTTTAGGTTTATTACATTGTCAATGTTACTAAATCCTGGATAAGAATAATTTCTAAGTCCACCTTCCTCAGTTATAAATGATAAGTCATTAGCATTATTTTCAATCCACTCAAATGCCTCGTTATATTGTTGATATGCATAACTTTGTTTATAGTGTGCTTCGACTCGAACGGTCCTTAAAGCCAATTCCTTCACACCATATACAGATAAACTGAATATCATAAAAAATACAAAAGAAAAAACCAAAAAACCAAAAAACCTTTTAAAAGCGGGATAATTAAGGCATTTCATGTTTCTTTTTAATGGTCTGGATAAAAGATTTTCAAGTATTTTTATTACTTCAGTAATGGATACAGCGGCTAAAATACTTATCAATAAACTTAAAAATGAGAGAGCTCTTGGTTTAAAATAAAACAAAATGTTATCAAAAAACTTTATACCTGTAGTTATTAATCCAAAAGAAAGTATAAGAGTTGTGAAAGTAAGTAGGCATATAAAAGTGTATTCGTGTTTATTCTTTCTAATACAAACAAAAATTCCTATTATTGAGAGGATATTTATTATACTGTTACTAATAATTTCCCCCTTTATGAAATTTACTATGAAGTCTTGAAAATTTATTGGTGCGAAATGTGCAGATATCCCCATTATATTATAGTAAGCTATAATTGGATAGATTTTAAACAATGAAATTAAAAAAATTAAAGAAACAATTAATAAAAACCGCTTAATACAAAATTTAAACTTTTTATGATAGATGATAAAACAAAGTAAATATATTAACGTTGATAGAAAAAGATATACGGCTGTAAGAAAATGTCCGTATGTTATTATTGCGGCGGTTAAAATATAAAAAAGTACAAATCTAAACCTGTCTGTTAAGGCTTTGTGAAATAGCAATAAAGCAAGAGGTAGGAGCATTATTGCGAAGGCATTTGGAATCAGACCTATTACAAAAATACTTTCAAGACCATTTCCGTATATTGTTGAGACAGTTAAAGAAAAAAATGCTGCAAAAATTGCAACAGTTTTATCTAGTTTAAATCCTCTTAACAAAGCATACATAGTTACTGGTAAAAGAGTATAAGAAAGTGCCATAAGAATCTTCATAGAAGTTTCTACTGAAATTAATCCAAGTGAAGAATAATGTAATAGGCTTACAAATATGTAGAACAATTGTGAATAAAATAAAAAAGCTTGATAACCTAAAAAGTTGTAAGGAAACCATCCATCAATTTTTAGATTAGGAAAAAGAGTATAAGTCATGAATTTTGATTTTAGTAAATGAGATGGTCCATCCCAAGAGCATGAAAAACCATCCTCAAATAATGGTAAAACCAAAACACTTCCAAAAATAATTATAAAACATAAAATAATTTCGAATCGATAGTTCCAAAATCCTTGTTTAAGTTTTCTCATTATATTTGGTTTTATTTTTTTTGCAGATTTAGTCGGATGCATATTTAAATTTTTATTTGATTAGCATAAAGATATGCATATGGTAGAAAATAAAATCATTCTAATTAGTCCATCTTACGATTATCCGGTATTAAAGGAAGTCAAATTTTATTATAAATAACACTCAATTCGCCTATATTTTAATTTTTAACTAAACCATCACAGACTTGGAATTTCTTAACGCTACAGTTGAGTATTCATTTACCAAGTGAGAGTTTCCTTTAAACCATAATCGAGCCTATATTACTCAAAATTATTTGATGAGCTTCACAAGGTGTCCAGCATTGGGGACACCGTTTTTCAACTATCTCTTTCTTCACCGCTTTTGCTTTTTCTGATTGTAATATTTTTTTCAAGTCATAGTTGCCATCTCTCAGGTTGCCAAGTTTTCGATTGAAAATGGTGCATGGATAAACATTCCCATTGGGATCTATGAAGCAAGATAAATTAAAAACATTACAGTTTATTGGTATCTGTTGAGTTTCCAAATATTTTTCCCCCAGTTCCAAATACTTGGTTTCGATCAAATCGATAGGGTTCACGGTATTTTCTCTTAACTTTAAGATCGTTTCAATCTCACTTTTTGCCTTTTTCAAAAATTCCTCGCTCACTTTTTGGTCTTCATTCTTATAATAGATGTCAGACACTTGGAACAGATTTACATGGAAGTCATTCACTCTTATCTCTGGAATTGTTTTTCTAACTTCTTTCACAGTTTGTCTAAAAAAACCAACGTTAAAAGGACTAATAGTATACCCGAAGAAAACGTTGAAATTATCGAACAGCTCCTCTAATTCTTTTAATTTTGTGTACGTTTCGATTGATTTATCCCACGATTTCTTAACACCTCTTATTCTGTCATGAATAGTTTTTGTCCCGTCTAAGCTAACTGTGATTATGTATTTTTTCTCAAAAAATCCCAGAATTTTTCTAACCATGTCAAAAATTAAATCTGGTAATAAACCATTGGTTGGAGTTGTCACCATAAAAAGGTCTGGAACGTTTTCATATAATGTTTTGACGATTTCGACATAATCATTTCTTAAAAATGGTTCACCGCCCGTTAATCTAACCCAGTGAATAAAATCGATATTTTTTGTGAATTTTCTTATCTCTTCAAGCGACAATTCATTTCTTGGATTTACTTTCCAAATACTACAGGTTTTACAACGTGAGTTACATTTATAAGTAACAGCAAAATTTAACTCAAATGGACTGAAAAAACCCAAGTTTGTTAAAAGAATTTTTGAGCCTAATTTTAACTGTGGAAAAACCATTCTAATCACAGAACATTTCATGAATAATTGTTTTAAGAATTACGAATCCATCTTTGAAGGTTTTGAGCTTACCTTCACCTCCTCTTCTAGATTTTTCATAACTCGGGATTTCTATGACTCTGAGTTTCTTTTTAGCGACCTTTATTGCTATTTCAGTCTCAACGCCGAACCCATCAGACTTTAAATTCAAGTTTTTGATGCAACTTCTTCTGAATGATCTATAACCATAGCAGAGATCTGAGTAATTCATATCCCATAAAAGATTTACCAAGTAAACAAAGAATTTATTTCCCAATTTTCTATACCAAGGCATATCCTCTGTTCCACCACCCTGAATAAAACGAGAACCCATGCAAATGTCAAAGCCACTTTCTATTGCTTCCATCAAGAGACATATTTCGGTGCTTTTATGAGAACAGTCAGCGTCCATGGTTATTATTATATCACCCTTTGCGACTTTCATTCCTTTTCTTAAAGCAGATCCCTTCCCCCTATCATCATAAATCACTTTAGCATCAAACTTTTTGGCAATTTCAACAGTCTTATCAGAAGAGTACCCATCCACAACTATAATTTCGCTCTTTAACTTTCTTTTTTTAATTTCCTTATACAGCCCTTTAAATAATGTAGGTAGATTTCGCTCTTCGTTTAATGTGGGTATGATTATCGAGATTATTTTATCACAACCAGATAAATTTATTTTTTATATAATACTTTAGTTGTGATTTTTAATATTAGAATTCTAATTTCGATTTGATGAAAAAAACCATTATTATCAAACCGTTTGGATTAAAAAAATGACTTTGTAACTTGAAAAATTAAGCTATAAGAAACTTCTCCATCATAGTATTTTCCAATTTATCATTCGATAAAACTAGTTTAATGAATATCGTCGGGAGTTACATCACGTACAAACTTATGTTTATGTATGGATTAATAAATATGAAACAAAAGTGATTAAGTGGATGGATTAAGCATAATAATTCCAGTTTACAATGAGGAAAAAATAATAGCCAAAAATACAGAAAAACTTTACTCTTTTCTAAAGAATTTAGGAGTAAAATTCGAAATCATAATAGTAGATAATGGTTCCACGGACGAAACTACCAAAAAAGGAAAAATACTACACGAAAAATATTCAGACTCAATAAAATTCTTCAGAATTAACAGAAAAGGGGCAGTTGGTTGGGCATTCAGAGATGCTGTCATCGCTGCAAGATACGATAAAATAATTTCGGCCGATATGGATTTGTCAGTAGATTTAAGTTTTATTCCAAAATGTTTAGAACTATTAGACTATTACAATATCGTCATCGGTTCTAAAAGAGTCGGGTCTCAAAGAAGACATCTTTATAGAAGATTTGCGAGTGCAATCTTCATCTTTATGACAAGAATATTTCTGGGATTAGGTTTTTCCGACTACTCAATGGCAGCCAAAGGCTACAAGAAGAAAGATATAATCGAAGATGTTAAGAAAGTGGATAAAGGCTCGTCTTACGTTATTGAGTTGATTTATTCTGCCAAGAAGAAGGGTTTAAACATGAAACAAATTCCTGTTCATTGTCATGATAGGAGAAAAAGTAAATTCGATTTTATCGATGAAGTTCTCTATCGTTTCAGGAGTCTTCTGACTTTTTGGTTTCGTGAAAGGATAATATAGGTGATAAACAAAATTCCGATGACCGTCAATATACTCCCAATTTTGTCTATAAATCCACTAGTATAATACAATTTCACTGTTTCTTGACTCGGGAAGACTAGCATGAAAGATGGTGATACAAGGTATATTTTATCTGCTCCTTCAACTTTCCAATTGGGATAGTAAGATATCCTGATGATGTGAGGTTTTCCAAGACAGTTAGTTGTAAACGTGACTTCTTCGTTCGATACAAATTCTTGGATATCACAATCTTCATTTGTCGGAATTCCGGTCAAGTCATCCAGCCTTTCATTAGTTATGATCGACTTAAATCTAACCCTATCTTCATCTGAAACACGCTTTACAAAAACCAATGGAACATCAACCTTATCCAAATCCTTAAACCATTCATAAGAGATATTTTTCCAATCCCTTGTTTCAAACAAAACTGGCTCATAATTTGGGACAATGACATACTTGTTTTGATTAGTCATTAACTCGTAAATTTCGTAAGGATCTATGATCTCAACCCTTCTGTATTCTGGATGATTTCTTAAGGCATTCTTAACTTGATCACTCCTGGCTATGAAATATTGGACGTTGAACATCTTTAGATGTTTTGTTCCATCATCTATGTTGAAGCTTGTACAATGCCAAATGTTCCAGAAAGGACAGGAATTGACTTTTGAAATTTCAGATTGGATGTAGAAAATGAAAGGTGATGATATTGTAGATTGCATGTAAAGTCCTTCTAGTGTCGACCTACCTGAGAATAAAGGTAAGGATTCGAATGCACGGAGAGTACCTGCAGCGTTATGGTCAGGCGAATGCTCATAAACAACCCTCGGGTCGTTTTCAGTTCCAGATACGAAATCATTCACAGAACGGAAGGTATCCCATAGAGTTTTTGCCTCAAAACCTTCATAATTCCAGTTTATCCATGTAGGAATGTAAGTCGTCGATTCTTTTACCCAATAAGAAACTACGAGCAAAACAATCAAGGCAAAAAGCCATTTTGCTTTAAACTTTTCAACAAGACTTGAGAGTCCATATCCTGCTATTATCATTAAGAACAATTCCATGAAAGGGACGTATCTTATGTTGATCACACCCATAGTCTCTGCGAAGAAATACAAAATTACACTAACAACAAGAGAAAAAAATAAAAAACCGAGTCTCTTATCACGCTTCTTAATGAAGTCGTATAAGGTAATTAGACATAAGGGGGAGAATACTGCGATGATTTTTGGAAACATTTTTTCTATTTCTACTCTCCATGTATCAGCATAGGATGTTGTATAATGGATATGAAACACTAATGGTATTATCCAGAAAGCTATCAACAAGAATGCCAAGAGATAAGTTTTGAAAAGGTACATGAAATTCTTTACGAATTTTTTCCGTTTTCTTTCCAACAATAGAAAGACAGATGTGAAGCCTGCAAACAACATTGTGTAGACATGCGTTAGAGATACCAGTGCAAAAAGAATAGAATTTGAGATTTGGAACTTATTCTCTTGTAAACCCCTGTACAACAATCCGAAGAATAAGACTGTTAAGGACAGGCTTACACTATAAGAAAACTCACCTGCGAGAGTGCTCGGAATGTTACCACCCCACATGGAGTTTGCTTCGATGAAGAGGAACGGAAGAGTCAAGATTGCTGTGATTATCGGTGTTGGAAACTTAAACTTCATCAATTTCATCGATAAGAATGTCGTTAGAGGTAAAGAGAATATTCCTAAAACTGTTACTAATTTGAAGGCTATCTGTAAAGAAATGGCATAACTCAGAAGTACCATTAACAGAAAAGTGAGAGGAAAATAGAACTGGAATATGGGAAACCCAGCATACCAACCAGGACACCATCCGATTATCTTCCAATTCGGCAACAGATAATCTCTCATGTATTTTGCAGGATAATAGTCTGACGCCATATCACCTCCTGAAGTTATTGTCTTTGAGAGCATCACTTCAGGTTTAAAGTAATTCAACAGGAATAAGAATATCGAAATTAGGATGACAAGATTAGTCAACCTCTCAAGAGTGAGAATTTTTAAAATCTTTTTTTTCTTCATTTCTTCTTTCCCCTGAATTGATAATAGATGAAAACTGCAACCAAAGCGACAATAACTGCTACGGGTAGCCAACTCGGCAACTCTACTATACCTGATTTTTCAATTATTTTAATTATTCCTCTTCCGAGAGATGAGTAATGTAAACCTTCATGCTCATATTCTATGGAAGCCAAGATCACATAACTACTTCCTGCCAAAGCAGAAAACGAGGAAACATCAAAATTTAATTCTTTCTCTTCTTTTGGTTGGATTAAGATTGTTCTTTCACCATCGACAACCTTCAATTCTCTCGGTAATATTAGTTTGACATCTAATTCATGGGAGACGTCATCTAAGTTTCTTACGGTTATTGTTAGTTTTTTTGATTGTTTTCCACTCAGAGTCAACTCAGAAATTGCTACCGATATTTTAGAAACAGTCGGAGTCTTGTAGACGATAGAACTTGGGGAAACGGAAGAAAAGGGATAACCATTGGCATCAGAATAGTCGACCAAAACAACGAGAGGATAATTGCCTGGTGAGATATCTTTCTTTAGGCTTACGTTTGAATCACTTTCAAACGGAACGTTAGGCATCAATGTTCCGACGAAGATAGGATTTGATTCGAAATCTGATATCAAAGAGATCTGGACGTTATTAGCGGACTCGTCACCTGAATTTAATAGTTCTACGTGGATTTTAGTGGTATTTTCGGTCATTGTATCAGTGGAAACAGTCGTAGTTAGGGAGATTACAGTGGCTGAAACTAAAGGGAGAATGAGTAACAAAATTGACAGTAAAAACAGTCTTTTCATGAATCTATATTTAGAAACTAAATTGTTAATAAATTTGTGATTTTTTGTTGATTGGTCATTTATTATTGTCTCTATTTTGGGATTATCGCTTTCTCAAAACAATTGTTTTTTTAAACAAACATAATAGCCAGTAACAAATAGATATATTTATATATCAGATGATAAAAAAATATATCATATGATACAAAATTATATCACATATAAAATCTTACAACTTTTTTTTGATTATCCAACAAAGCATTTTCAACTAAGAGAGATTTGTAGAATCCTCAAATTGGGTATGCCGTCTGTTATAAATCATGTGAAAAAGCTTGAAAAGTGGGGATTTCTCAAAAAGGAAAAGAAGAGGGTCTATAACAGTTATACTTCCAGAAGGAATGATCTCTTCAAATTATATAAGAGAAATGATATTTTGCTGAGGCTTCATGAATCTGGGTTAATAGAATTTTTAGCAGATGTATTTTTACCTGATGTGATAGTCTTATTTGGTTCAGCTTCAAGAGGAGAGGATATAGAGGAAAGTGACATAGACTTGTTAATAATTGCAAAAGAAAAAGAGATTAATCTAGAAAGATTTGAAAAGAAACTCAAAAGAAAAATTACTTTAAACTTCGAGACAAAGGTTTCAAATATTCCAAAGGAACTTCTAAACAATATAATTAACGGTATCGTGCTTTATGGATACTTAAAGGTGCTTTGATGAAGTATTGGAAAGAATCTCAAGAAGAAGTTAGAAATGTAAGGCCGGATAAAGAGATGGCTAGAGCCATACTAAAGATGATTGAAATCAGAATGAAAGCTTTAGAATTAAAAGATAGAAAAGAGTTCACATCGCTCGTGGTAGAAGATTATTATGAAATAATAAAAGAAGCTATAACTGCGTTAATGGCTGTAGATGGTTATAAGACATTAAGTCACGAGGTTTTGATAGGATATTTAAATGAATTTTTTCCTCAATTTTCTCAGTCAGAAATAATGTTGACAGATCAACTTAGGAAGTTAAGGAATAAGATCACTTATAAAGGATTTTTTGTTAGTCCAGATTTTCTAGAGAGGAATGAAACAAGAATAAAAGAAATAGTGTTAAAGCTTAAGAAAATTCTTGAAAAGAAACTAATGGAATAAAATTTAGCGTATATAGGATTAAAGGGTAGATTAATGTTTACTTAAAATGAACAAAACGTTTATAAATAAGTAACAAAATGAATAGCAAATACCATCTTTTCATGAATCTATATTTAGAAACTAAATTGTTAATAAATTTGTAATTTCTTGTTAATTGGTCATTAATTATTATTTCTACTTTAGGGTTATTGCATTCTTAAAAATTAGAAAAGACTTTTCATTTCTTTTAAATATTTTAAAACTAGGTTAACGAATGGTTTTAAATTGCCTTTTTGAGCCTTTTGCAGGGCGTTATAATATTTGATCCTATCTTTATTCTTTATATCAATAGCAGGGAACTCATTCTTAATTAAGATAAAATTTAATAACAACCTTCCTGTCCTTCCATTAAAGTCCACAAAAGGATGTATGCTTTCAAAAGTCGTATGCATATAAGATGCTACGATTAAGGGATGATATTTTTTCTTATTTTTATTATACCAATTCATTAATTCTTTAAATTCTTTTTCAACAAACTGAGGTTTTGGTGGAATAAAATCTTTTACTCCTCTTATAAAAACCTGTACTTTTCTGAATTTACCACAGTTATCTTTTGAGAGTATGTCGATGCTCAAAATCTTATGAATTCTACAAACAAAATTTTTATTTACATCTTTTTTATAACTCAATATAAAATCAAAAGCCTTTTTGTGATTTTCTATTTCTCTAATTTCTCTTAGAGTCTTCCCTGGAGGTGTAATTTTATCGAAAAGAATCATCGAAGTTTCTCTCAATGTTACAGTGGATCCTTCTATGGCAGAGGTATTGTATGTAAATTGAGTTAAAAACCATTCATAGTACTTTTGCCATACTTCAGGTAACATTTTTTTGTAACTTTTATATTTTTGTTTTATTTCTTCCAGTTCTTTTATCTGCTTTTCTGAAAGCAGAGAATACAAAGGATCTGTGGATTTAAGGAAGTTATTAACTTTTTTTTCTAGTAGAGTAGAATACTTTTGTTTCAATTTTTTTATATCGTTATTAGATAGTTCGCCTTTTCCGATATAAGCTGTAAACTTTTTCCATTTGTTGTTTATTCTAACATTTTTAACTAGGTAATGATATTTTTTTCCCTTTATTGTTTTTTCGATGTGGTATACCATAAAAATAGTTAGGTGGCACTAATATTTAAAGATATATTTTAATTGTGCTACCTAAATAGCTTAGATTTAGGATAAGGCATAGTTTCTGTAAATCTATATTTAGAAACTAAATTGTTAATAAATTTGTGATAATATATCTTATTTAGAGCTCATCCAAACGAAAAAATATTTTTAGGATGAATACCTTTTAATATAGAAATATTTAAATACCACTTAAAAGTAGTGATAAATAAACAAATCTTAAAGAAGTGACTTAGAAATGCCATATTACAATCCGGTGAATGTCGGTAAAGGGATAAATAGTGGAAGGATAGTCGACCATAGAAGTAAACAAGCTCGTGCAGAACAAAAAAATGCGAGACACGACGGAAGATGGCTCAATAACTTGAAGAAGCTCAAAAATTTAAACTCAATAGATTTTGAAAATTTAGTTCATGCGATGGCTTATTTCTCACCAAAGAACTTGTCAAAAGAACAAAAAATTATAGCAGGAATAGCGTTAGCTGTTTTTGCAACTGGGGTGGCTTATGGTGTAGCAAATCATATATCAAATCAACAGAATAAGATGGATAAGTATAATCCAAGAATATGGGATTTAAACTATAATCGTACAATAAGTTCAGGTGTTCCTCACAATGTCACTTTCAGGTCAACAGATGTCGTCGATGCATACAATAACACTAGCACAGAAAATATAGCCAAAGCAGTAGTTGAGGTATCACCACCTGAAGGAGTCCCTATAAATGTAACTGCCAAAAAGCTTGAGAATAATTTATTTTCCTCACAGTTTAGTAATACAGAAAAAGAGGGGGCATATCCATTCAGAGTCATAACAGTGGATAAGGCAGGAAATCCATCGGTAAAATATGGCGAATTTGAAGTAATAAGTGGTGATAAACAAAATTTTCTTAAATGGGCCTTAGATAATGGTTATCCTAAAAATCTTAGTGTGGATTTGTACGATAGGAGTAGCGTAATTAGACAATCCTATAAAAGTGGTAGATTAAACGATTTGAAGAGATATTTAAGGGTTGCAACAATAAATGGTTCACGAGGTCCAAAAAATATCGCTATTCAATACTTACAACAAATAGAGAATGATGATAGAGTAGAGAAAAAGCTTGAGGTCGCTTCAGAGACATTTAAACTCGTTGAAGAGTTAGGAACATATAACTTGAAAAGAAGAGAAAGTGTATCTATTCCTGGGAATTGGACCTTAGCTTCATCTAAAGGTTTGCCAAAACAGGATAATAATGTTGTACAACGTTTGATTAGAGCTTCAGAGATAGATCCGAGCATAGTCAATTTTTCTCCCATTATATACAAAAGTGTTAATTCGAGTGACGTGTACCTCATCCCAATACCATCTAGAGAAACCTGGATCACGACTGGGTTTTTGGAAAGGATTAAAGATAGTGGTTTTGATATATTAAATCATCCAGAGATGTTTTTAGGATTAAACGTAAAAGTCATAGCCAATACTTTTTCCCTTTTCGATGATCCTCATGGAATAAGCTACTATGATAAAAACATTACAGTCGTTGACCCAAGAGTATTGGATTTGATAATGCTTCAGTGGGATTTGAAATCTCAGTTTGCGCCTCAGTTTAACGGAAGTGATATGCTTTACAATCGAAATCTTCCATGGTACAACAGCACAGAACTAAGGGAAATGTATTCGGATATGAATAAATTAAGAGCAGAGCTGTTCAAACTATTCAAGTTTCAACCAGCCACATATAGCATAAAAGATGGAAAAATGATTGCAGGAATAGAAGGAGCAAAGGTTGCCTTAAGTCAGTCTTTTGAAGAGTACAAGAATATAGTTGCTCTTTTGGACGATGAAAGTTTAATGGAATTTTGTAATAAACGTTTTATGCAATGGTTGACGGATAGGTATGCTCATGGCGTACAATATACAACAGGCCAATTTCTCGGGTTTACTGATGACGATATAGATGAGTTAAATATTACCTTACAGAAAGGTAGAAGTGGTGAAGACGTTCATGCTTATGGTAATTTATTTAAAAAGCTAATGGAAGAGAGATACGGCATAGACCAGTTCTTAACTGAAAATTGGGAATACTGGTTATTAGTAAGGCGTATAGTGGGATACGAAAGAGGAGGAAGTGACCGCGCAGGATACGAGGGTGCACCTGAGAGTTATGTAACACGAAACATACTTCCTGGAGTTTTTCGTATGTTTGGTTTTCCAACTAGTTTAGTAGTAATCGATCCAACTCCTAGTGGTGCTTCTGGTTCGGAATGGACTATTAGCCTACCACCATATGTTGCTGAAGGTTTAAAGAAGAAATTTCCTGAACAGAATATTTATTTCGATCCGGAGTATGGGATCGGATTATACTCTTGTGGGGATGGATTAATTAAAGAAAGGGGGATAGACAGTACAAATCAACCGATAAATCACGGTGTACTAATAGCTTTTAGATGGGAAGGCAATAAAAGGGTCTACATCATGAAAAGAGATTAGTGAAAAAATTTAAAATTCAATGAAGAAAGTCAGTCTATCTTTGGTTAAAAATTAAAGAAACAAATTAGAGTTTTAATAAAGAAAAAATCTTTTGGAAAATTTGAACTATCAAGTCTATTATGCTATATTGGGGTATTACAGTAAAATCTCCCCCCACCCAATTATAACTGCCATTTTCAGCAACGCAAGTATATTTAGTTCCATTACTCTCAACTATGACACCAACATTATTTTTATCACAATTAGTCCATTGTGGTGGACTTGATACTAAACAAAAAAAACTTGCATCACGCCAATACGGACCTTCCCCTACACAATCACCCCACGTATCTGCAGGACCATCAGGATCACTTGAACAACACATACCTAAACAGTCTTCATCTCTGGAACAATCTTCCAATCTTCTACATGTATAATCTTTTAAGTCGTTTATCCTACAATTTAATGTGTGAGGACAATCACAAACTTTTAGATAACCATCTTCGTACCCAGTACAATGAGCATCATCTGTACATTCAACAACATCTACAGTACAACTATCAGAAAATAACCAAGCAAAGTTATAATCAGGGCAATCTGCTACAGTATCAGTAGCACCAAGTGTTTTTAATGTATATGTATATGTTCCATGAGTTGAAGGTGCTGTTAAACTTCTTGACTTATCATTCCACCAACAAGCACTATCACCATAGTCTTTATAACATTGTCCTGATTCATAAGAAGGACCAGTACCTCTGTAAATTGCTTGATATGCATAGGGATTGGAATCAGTAGTGGGAATTCCGTTAATTTTATAGCTGATCGTGAATGTTTGACCTATCTGAACTTTACTGGTAGGACATGTAACATCTTTAATCCGTGGGTTTGCTGCAAATTCCTCATCCAAATCACTTGGAGCACCACAAGCTTCCTCACATTCTCCATCTCCACTTGCTCTAGCACCACAAGTATCTGCAACATCTACTGTCGTAGTTTCTCTTCTATTAGTCCAATCGCAACCACCAACAGGTCCACTTCCCGGGCTACCATCTGTTATTAGGCATTTATTTTCATAAGAATCCCATACTCCTTTACGCCAATAAGCTCCAGGAGGTGAAATAACTCTCCAAGTAACATAACACTCATCGCCATCACTTCCAGAAGGGAAATTGATACAATCCTTTAATTGATAAACACTAGAACCACTGCTACCATCACAATAATATATATTATTGTTCGTATGTTTCCAATAATAAGTATTACTTACATACTTCATGTAACATACTCTATCGGTTGTTCCGCAACTAGTCCAGACATTACAATCTTGACAAGAAACCTCTCCTATTTTTGTGGTGAGAGAAGAATCGCTGTAAGCAGGCGAATAACAGTTTGAACAGAACCCAGAACATCGTGTTTCACCAGGCGGTAAAGTAGTTGTCGTTGTCGATGTAGAACTAGTCGTAGTCGCGGAACAAGGACTACTACTACAAACACCACTACAACAATAACCACCAATACATTCCGCATCACAATCACAGGAATATCCGTCATCACAGTCTAACACTAACCCATCACAGCCATCTGGATTGCTAGTACAAGTAGGACAAGGACAACTTGTGTAACAAACACCAATGCAACAACAACTACTAGAACATTCCGCATCACAATCACAGGGATATCCGTCAATACAGTCTAACTCTGAATCACAGCCAGTTGGATTGTTGTCGCATGATGCTGTACATGATGTATGACATTTGCCATCCCATCCACTTGCCACATCACAACACACCTCAGAAGTACCCTGCCAAGAGCCCCCATAACTCGTGCACTCACTTTCAGTAAGCGATTCGCAATCTTCAAGAAATTCACAACATCCCGTTGTAGTACAGTCCATATTAAGAACTTCGTAATCTCTTTCTCCACTATCAGAAAAATCATTATCGCCATTCTTATCTATACATGCATAGTAAGTTGGTTGGGAAAGCGGGCTACAACTTCCACCTCCATTAAAGCTGTCGGAGCAGCCAGAGCCTGAAACTGTACAAGAGCCTTTTGTTGTACCAGAACAAGCACCATCCCTTATGTACACTGTTTTACCATTGCAGTTACTTAGTCCACTCGCAGTTGCCGTTACTGTGGAGCCTGGTGTAGCTGGATCAGGGTTTAGACTCAATGAAACCGAGCCTGAACAAGAAGGAGGAGAAGTCGTAGAAGTCGAAGTAGTCGGTGCCACTGTTGTCGACGTGGTTCCAGGACAAACACAATCAAATTGACAACACATATTTGAATTACATCTATAATAGCAATTTGTATCACACTTGCCACAATCGCTATTTTCAATACAATCCCCACACATAGGTTTAGCTTGGGTGATGGAAAAATTAATAAAAATTATTACTAAAAGTAACATCAATCCTATTTTAAAGTTTTTTATCATTTAAACTCCCTCTTCTTTGAATGGTTTCCCACAGCTATTCCAATCATAAATTTCACTTTCAATAGGAATTTCACATACAAATGTAGTCAGTCTTGTTTCAGATTTCCAAGCACCCACAAATATCTTATCTTCACCTTTAGGCAAATAACTTTCACAGTATGTAGTTTTAGTTTTGTTTATAAACTTGCATCTCAAAGTACCAAATTCTTTGAAATATATTTTAACAAGAGACAAACTAGATTCAGGGTCTAATTTTTCTGTTGTATCAAAATCCAGGAACACCTCAACAATGTTGTTTAATATATTTTCATCTTTTTCATTGTATTCTGTAGACACATAAAATTTGGCATCATCATTTTCCCAATTATAACCATATAAATTTTCAGAACCCACTTTCCCTTCTGGTAACATTCTTTGCTCTATAATTAATTTCGAAGGAGTAAATTCATCTTTAAGATTTCTATTGAGAAAATCTCTTATGATTGTCTCTTCTTCAGATTTTGAATGAGTTATATTTATTTTATAATAATAAACCAAAACAGTAGTGCACGCTACGATTGTTAACAAAATAGCAACAATCAATTTCGTAGGCCTTCTGCTAATTTTTTTCTCAGAATCTGTTTCGTATTTCCTTTTCAGTTCTTCATAATCCATGATTAATTATTGTATTTTTATTAGTAATAAAAGTTTTTTTACCCCAAAAAAGTAATCTTTAATCAATGTCTAAGAAATCTGCAATTATTTTACTGACTTTTTCAACAATTTTCTTAATTCTTATTCCACACAATATAGAATCTCAGGGATGGGTAGAGTGTAAACCTAGTACAGAATGTTTTAAGTGTTTAACTTATTTTTGTACCAACATGAGTAATGATTTTCAATGGAGAGATTCAGCAGAAGAAGATTCATGTCTTGGTCAAAGGGATGGTTGTTATCCCTTTGGAAATGGTTGTGAAAAAAGAGATTACTCATGCGGTCCTGCTGGTACATGCTTTTCTAGTGGTGGTTGTGTTGTATACGTGGACCCGGCCGATCAACATACTGATAGCTCTTGCTCCTATTCAGGTTGTTCTGCTAACTTGTGTAGAAGGACAGGAACTTATACTAACTGGCGTTGTGTTGGTGATTCATGTGAATCTACCATAAGTTCATGCTCTACACCATGTTCAGTTAATACTTATTGTTCAGGAGCAAGTTGTATTGGTGGTAATTGTGCAAGCGACTCATGCGGAGCTACGACATTGAATAAGAATTACAGGTGCAATGGTGGTGGCAGTTGCTTACCATTAAACAGTTATACTTGCGATTCTGGCACTCACACCAATTGTCAATCTGAATCATGTTTAGGGACTGATTACAACTGTACGTTTGACGGTAGCACTTGGGAGTGGAGAACTTCTAATCCATCAGAAGTATGTAACGATGGTGTCGATAATGATTGTGACACTTTTGTAGATGGTGACGACTTAGATTGTAATACATGTGATGCTACTAACGTATGTGATGAATATGAGGGTAAATACTGTGATGGAACTTTTTGGGTGGGCGGAAGTAGTCACAATTTTGCCTGTGGCACTTGTAGAACTTGTGGGGGAACAGCTGCGTTAAATGAGGGTGATTTATCATGTGATAATCTAATAACAGGAGATAGTGGTCTAAATTGTAATGGCCTCTGTGAATACTGTAATAATGGTTTATGTGATCCTCGTGCTGCACAAACAGACATTGAGAATGAATGCCCTGGAAATTGTAATGCTTGTAATGGGGCTAGAGCATGTCAAAATTACAATGTCTTCTGCACTGGCAACTGTGATGTATGTTCAGGAGGCAACTGTGCAGCCAATCATACAGATTGTACAGGTAACTGTGATTTCTGTAACCAAATAACTCCCACACAATTCGACTGTGCAGGAGACAACACTCAATGTAGTAATACAGATGTTTCATGTTTTTGTTCAGGTTCCGGAACATCTTTCAACTGCCAAGCATGTAATGATTGTTTTGATTGCAGTTCTTACAGTTGTAATCCTACGTCAGAGGCCAATGACGGTAACTGTAATCAAAATTGTACAAATTGTACGAATGGTATATGTGTAACCAGGCAGGCTGAAGATGATGTTGAAGTCACCAAAACATGCTACTGGTGTGATGGTGTTAACCAAGATCCCCAACCTCATAGCTGGGGTAATGGTATTGGTTGTGTGGGGCCGAACGCAGATTGTACTCACTGTTTCAATGGAAACTGTATCGATTGGGGTCCTGACGAATGTATCCAAACTAGTTGTGAAGGCGTTCCCTGTGACACATCTTGTTATGATTGTGTAGACCCAGATGGAAATATTAATACACCTAATGCTGTTTGTCAGGCAATTACAGATAATGATGATAACGGTTGTTTAGACCCCAATAGTTGTGTAGGAGGAGGTTGTTGTCCTGACTGGGACGATAATTTATACTGCGATGAATGTAATCCAGGTACCGATATAATCTGTCATACTAACTATCCTACAGGAACTTATTATGATTGTTCCCCACCAATCCTACAATGGTCTCATAATGTTTGCCCTGGTAATGAAGTCTGTAGAGTTGATACTTGTAATTTAACTAATGCAAGCATGTCGAGTTACACTCTACCTTCTGGACCTTACGATTTAGATGATACAATAACTATACCTTATACCACAGACAATGTAGGTGATATCACTTGGACTTTCTTAGATGAAGCCCAAATAACAAAAAATGACAGTTCTAATTTATGGCCTGCAAAATGGGATACTTTAACCCCTGGAAATTCGGTGTCTGACACACTAACTTATAACATACTATGTACAGATCCTACAGGAGATTGGTTTTGTGATTTGTACACTTATACTGATCAATCAGCTCAAGGAGGTTGGAGAGTGTCAGGTGTTTTCTCTTCTAAGTTTAAAGTAGAAGAATGCATTGATAACTCAAGCTGTCAAACATGTATAAATCCAACCTATGAATGTAAAGTCGTCAATAACACCTGTGCACCACCATGTACAGGAACGATATCCGTATCTAACGATGTTACCAATTGTGATAATTCTCAGTTCACTGTTACGATAAATAACACTGGTGTAGACGATTTAGTCGTTGACATACATGACGAGCTATGGGAAGACACAAATTGTGATGGTATCAAAGAAGTAAAAGTAGATGAAGCATCATGGTCAGATGTTCCAATAAATGGACTCACTCACACGACAAGACAATGGTCGACCATCCAAGCAGCAGACCCATACAGATGTTACAGTCACATAATATATTTCTGTTCCAAACCTTTCGCTGGCAATAACAGATGTTGGAAGAGTACTTCTTCCTGTTTATCAGAAGCAAATGCAGGAAATATGGGAATAGTAGAGGATTCAATGTTTCAATGTATTTCTGGAGTTGGAGTGTGTGGTGATGCCGTCATAAACATAGGTGAAGAATGTGACGGAGGCCCACCAGTAAGATGGGGTTTATGTGAACCATACGAAGATTGTAATAGAACAACTTGTGAATGTTACGATTTAAAACCAGAGTGCACTGGTTGTTTATATTATGATTATTGTACAGACGGCATGGATCCCTTGACAGGAGATTCATGTTGTAACGATACCGATACTTATAAGATAAATGTTCCTTGTTGCATTGATGAGACCACCGTTCCTCCTACCCCTACGTTAAATTGTTCGGAAGTAGATTATAAACTCAATCCAGATGCAAATGCCACGCCAGATTATTGTTTCAATGCTGAATGTGATATCACTGGAGCATGCGTGAAAACTGGTTATAGGTTACATGTAGTATCACAAACTTGCTGAGGAGAAAATGAGTTGATGATATGAAACAAAAAAAATTCTCATTTTTTGGGTTTCTTTTATTCATTTTTTTAGTATCATCTCTCTATGCTCAAGAAGCTAGAATAAACATGGAGAATGTTGGTTTCGGAAAAACATCTCAAGATGCTCGATTCAATGTATACAACACTGGAGAAATTTACTTAACAAACGTTACTTTCTATGTTGATGGAAGAGAGTACAAGACAATTTATGGGTTATCCACTCCAGGCGACGGTTTTGTTACAACTTTGTACTTACAACCAGGAAAACACTTAGTAGAAGTAAAAACACCGGAAGGGGCTTACGATTCTCTCGACATCACAATATCCTCTGCTAAAGAAAAATCATTCGAGATCATAGAAGAACCCCCACCAATCTCTGAAGAAAATATAACTTGGATAGCTGCAATAATTCTTATAATTATATTAGTGATAATAGTATGGTTATTCATAAGAAAGCCAGAGTTAGAGAAGAAAAAATCGTAATTCTCATAATTTTTTCGATTTTTCTTTCCTTCTTTTTCTTTATTGAAATCCAAAAGAAAGTTGAAATAATATTTTTCACGAATCCAAGATGTTTTGTAGCAAATAGAACTGCTAAAGTCTTGAGAGAAATAAAAAGTGATTTCAACGATAAGGTTAATATCAAAGAAATTAAAGTTAACATGTACAACGGCGACCCACCTGACACAGAAGAAATTAGGTTATTAAGAGATACGTATCAAGTTTATGGTGTCCCAGAGATAATAATAAATGGGAATGAACTTACTCAAAAATACACAAAAGATAATTTAGAAAGGACTATATGTGAAAATTTTATAATTAAACCTGAGGTATGTATATGAAAAGAATCCTATCTTTCATGACCGGTTTATTTTTCTTTTGTTTTTTGATTAATATTGTATATTCTGCTTGTACTCGAGAAACTCCTTGTTGTTGTCAAGAATATCCGGGTGGAGAAAAAAAATGTTTCACTGAAGGATATTGTTGTTACGTAGGAGAAGAAAGAGAATTCTGGAACCCGATATCATGTTTTGACTTCATGGTATGGGTAGAACCTACACGGAGTATGTTCACAGTCGGCTCAAAGACTAGAATAAACTTATACATAAAGAATCTAGGTTATGCAGACAATTATTATGTAACACACAACATAACCTCTGATAATCCTCATTTAATTCAGGTTGATATGACTGGTGTTTCACCCGTTAATGATGTAGCCTACGAAGAAACGAGGATAGTTTATCCTAGGATAACAGTTTTAGAATCTCATACAACAGGAGTGGTATTTTTCAACGTGACTTCAGAGACGAATATGAACGTATCCAGAAACGCTACTTTAACCATTTTAGAGGGGGGTGATTTACCTCTGAGTTTACCTGAATTTGATTTCTTTGGTTTGATTGCAATTATCTTTTTGGCGAGTTATCTATATTTTCGAAAAAGAAAATAAATCAATGTATGGAAGTGAAAAATATCCAAATAAAAATTTTATTGATTTTATTATCTCTTGTACTTATTTCTATACATATAGTGAGTGCTCAAAATTACGATTTTAAAATATGGGCAAGCGGACCACAATTATTCACGATTGGTAGAGAAGAAATAGTAAATGTATACATTCTGAACAACGGGACTGAAACCGATAGTTATACGATCGATTTTACAAAACAAGCAATGTATGGGTTAGATGATGTTTCGCATCTCTTAGATGTGTCAATACCTTCAGATAAGATAAATTTAGTTAAACCAAATGGAACAGGGAATACATTCGCAACGATAACTTTAATGGGTCCTATCACTAGTGGTTCTATAACTTTCAACGCTTCATCAGATTCTGATCCGTCGGTTAAAAGAGAAGCAATTCCCATTAATGTTTTGTCAGGAACACCAATTAGTCTCCCAGAATTTGGATTAATGGGCTTAATACTGTTGATCTTAATATCTTCATTAATAATATCTTATTCCTTTCATATCCGCTAACATCTTTTCTATAACCTTAAGCCTTTCCTCTACATTCTTGTTCTGAATCTTGATGCTCTCCATCTGAGTCAACAAAAGGTCTAACTTTGCTTTGACGTTACTCACATCAATGTCCTCTCTTTCTGTTAATCTTGGTGATGGAGGAGCCATTGGTTCGAAAGTTGGTGGTTCTCTTGTTAATGGTTCACCTGGAGGAGGTAAAGGTTTTGTTTCAGTTCTTAAAGGGGCGAGTGGTTCTAAATCTGGACCTGGTTCTTCTGCTAGAGGCTCTTCCTTCTTTCTACGAAAAATTCCAGTTATTTTTCCAAAAATTCCCATACTCCCAACTTTATAAGTTTTTTAATCCTCAATACTAATTATTTGTAATTCAGGCTTAAAATATTCAACAAGGAGGTATAACGATGGTTGAATTTGAAACCATAAAATCAGAAGAAATTAAGTTCGGAAACAGTAATTTCATAGAAGTCGCAAGAAAAAAGGCAATTACACCTGAAGGAGAGAATGAATTCATCTCAATATCCAGGGGTTTCTACATGTTGGACAAGGAGAAGAGATACAGGAAATCTTTTACCGTACCAATATCAGAAGAAGTCGTTAACTTCGTTTCAGACAAATTAAAAGAAATGCTTTGATTATTTCAATAGACTGAAAAGGTCAGACTTCGTTACTATTCCTATCACTCTTCCTTTTTCAGAAACAAGAACAGCTTGATGATACTCTAATAAAGATTTTACAACATCTATATGATCATTACAAGTTATTATTGGAAAAGGATCATTCATCAATTCTTTAACTTTAGTTTGACTCGAGATATTGTCTAAATTTCTCAAGATAATCTTTTCACTTATACTACCTGTGCATTTTCCTTCATCCATCACAGGAATTTGGGATATATCATTCTTCTTCATGAGTTTTACTACATGATTGATAGGGTCTTCAGGATTAACAGATATCAACTCTTTGGTCCCAATATCTTTACATCTCAACCTGCTGTTACTCTTCAACACAGACAAAATTTTATTGACAGTGGATAACCTCGGGTTCACTTTTTCGTTCTCTATCTTTGCTACATGAGCTTGAGTTATGCCAACAGCCTCAGCCAACTTCTGTTGTGTTATTCCAGCTTCTTCTCTCATCTTCTTTATCAATTTTCCTGTTATCATAACTATCAGTTATATTTATTCATACTAATTATAAATAATTATATATAATATGAAATCTAAATATATTCATGCAGGTTTTCATCGAGAAGTTGAACCAAAATCCTGTTTCTGACCAAAGAATAGAGATAGTTGAGAGAAAGGGAATTGGTCATCCAGATTCACTCACTGATGCAATTTGCGAGTCTTCTTCCAGAGTTGTTTCTCAATACTATATAGATAACAAGGGTTTCATTTGTCATCATAACTTAGATAAGGGTTTGTTAGTTGGAGGCGTATCCAATGTCACCTTTGGTGGCGGTGAAATCATAGAAAGACCAGATGCGATAGTAGCTGGTACTGCAACCATTATCACTAACATCGACGAAATCAAGAAACTGATATTTGAAGAAGTCGACAAATACTTTCAGGATACTTTAAGGTTTGCAGATAAATTAAACCCAGAAATTTTCGTTAGGATTCACCCTGGTTCTCAAGATTTAGTCAATATATTCAAAAGGTTCAATAAAGGTGAGATACCCCCTGCCAATGATACATCCTTCGGGGTTGGTTTTGCTCCTATGACACACTTAGAGAGTACGGTCCTTAATGTCGAGAGATTCTTGAACTCGAAAGAAATGAAGAAAAAATATCCTTCCATAGGAGAAGATATCAAGGTCATGGGAAGTAGGAATAACGATAACATTGGTCTCACGGTTGCCATAGCATTCATTAGTCAATTCGTGTCTAGTCTAGAAGATTATTACGAACAGAAAGAAAAGATAAGAGAATTAGTGGAGAAAAAGTTCAAGACTGATAGTATGCAAGTCTCCATAAATACACTCGATAAAGAAGATAGCATTTACTTGACAGTTACAGGAACTTCTTGGGAGAATGGG
>Ga0209635_10000222_pt1 | contig 36822 bp, 28 predicted proteins | sample DeeMarSWOR230_32_FD_187463 | JGI IMG/M metagenome (GOLD analysis project Ga0209635, IMG submission 187463) | Marine sediment microbial communities from White Oak River estuary, North Carolina - WOR-2-30_32 (SPAdes) (version 2) | ecosystem: Environmental > Aquatic > Marine > Intertidal zone >...
ATTTCGGAAGAATTTTGCCAGTTCTGTTTCTTTCCCCTTTTTCCCACGTAGTACTGCTAAGCGTTCGTAAACGTTCACTATTTGCAGGAAGGGCATGCCTTTTTCTGGTTCTACCCCTTGCATGTATAGACGTATGCGATGGTATGGTATGCCCATCTTCCACTCTATTTGTTCCGGTGAGAATCCAGCCTCAATCAGGTGTAGCAACGCTTTTTTTGGCGTTCCGTAAGTTTCAACAAGCTCTTCGAAGGATGGCGGCTTAACTATTGACATTTACTCGTTTCACTGTTGTTTTGTTTCTTCGGTTTCTGGCATGGGTTCTACTGCTCTCAGAAAACCGTCCGGTGTTATGTCAACTCTTGTTCTTCTTCTCTCAAAATTGCACATTCTGCAGTCTAACACGCGTGAGATGCGCACGAATTCCCCTCTGTTTGCGGCTAAATCGACTTGCTGGTCTTGCCAGTAAACCCGTCCATAATCAACTATTATCGTTCCGTCAAGGTTGTGCGCTAGGCCTATGCCGCCAGCCATCTCGTAACTGTCCCAATTTTCTCTACTTCTTTGATTCACATACAACGCGGTTATGCCGTGGACTTGGTTGTATCTAGCTAGTTCCATGACGCGGTATTTCAATGCTCCCCGATAGGCTTCAAGCACGGTCACAGAGTCGATTATGGCCAGTTCGATTTTCTCCTTTTCAGTAACGTAACGGTAGGTTTCAGCGAAAGTGGTCCAGTCCCGCAGTTCCGGATAAGCCACAGTGTCAAGCACAAACAGGTTTTCGTGGATTTTGTTCCAGTCCAAGCCTAAGATGTCTGCCTTCTGTTTTAGGCGAGACTGCAAATCAAATCGTGGAGTTGGGCTTTTCCATGTGTCTTCTGCTGTTGCATAAAGCACTCTTCTCTTGGTGGCTGCTGCCCTGACGGCTATTTCTTCGACAAGTATGGATTTTCCGGCACCGGGCAGACCTGTAATTGCGAATTGTCCACATATTGGTATGCCGTTCAGGCTTTTTCCCTCGTGTGTTATGAAGAAGTGGTCTATGAAGGTGCCTGTTGAGAATTCCACTAGAGGTTTTTTGGCTTCTGGTGCCTCGTCTGGTCTTGAGACAAGGGAACTTAGTTTTTCTTCCTTTCTTTCTATTCTTGTTGTCATTGGTTTTGTTGCCAGTCTCCATTCGTCTGTCGGTTTCTTAGCAGTTTTCATTGCTTCTGCAAGGGTTTTTGCCATAGTTTTCATCAGTTTCTCAACTTCCGGGGTTGTGGCAGCTTCTTCTGCTGCATGTGGCTGCGCCTGAACTTCTGGAGCCTGCGGTGGCGATGAGACTGGAGCAGCAACTTCAACCGTAAGCGTCCACTGCTCCCCTCGCCGTTCAATAATTCCCCGACCCTTCAAAGACTGTAAAAGTGCATAAGCGGAGTTCGGTCCATACTTGGGTATATCCAAACCTTCTGCGATTTCGTTGAGTGACGCCTTACCATCACGTGTTTTAAGGAATTCTAGTATGTTTTTTTCTTCAACCATGAAGTCCACAAGTTTAAATAAGCTTAGACAACTATAAAGTTCACGCTTTAACCTTTTGTTTTGGTGCGTGTGCAGTTCTGTCAAATAATGGAGAATTTCAGCTGCTCAACAAATCAGGTTATAAGCATGAAGATGTAAAGATGAAAGTTCTTGTTCAAGCTTGATTGGGATTAGCTATGGTTAAGCCTAGAATCGGTTTGTCCATGCTTTATTGTCTGGGCGAACCATTCAAGAAAATGACTGAACACCTTCGTAAATTGGAAACGGTTTACATAGAAATTGTTGATGAAGGCTTTCACGCATTAGACACACAGAGGGTATCAGTATTGAAAAATATAGGGGAGTCTTACGGCTTAAAATACTCTGTCCATGCACCCTTCGCAGACATAAACATCGCTTCACCATCCAAGCCAATATTGAAGGCTATGCTTAAACGATTGGAAAAATCCATCACATATGCAGACGCTCTAAATGCTTACATGTGGGTTTTTCATCCAGGATTGAAAACTGGGGTCAGCATGTTCTATCCTGAAAAGGACTGGCTTCAAAATCTGAAAACCACACGCCTGCTATTCAAGTTTGCAAAGGACCGTGGCTTGGAAGCCGCAGTCGAAAATGTGCCGGAACCTTTCCCGTTCGTCATGAAAAGCGTTGAGAACTTCACAAAGTTTTACAGCGAAGTTGATGAAGACATAGGCTTGGTTTTAGATATAGGACACGCAAACATCAACGGGCAAATAGAAACTTTCTTAACAACATTTGCAGACAAGATAGTGCACGTGCATGCACATGACAATCATGGAAAAAGCGACCAACACCTAGGAATAGGTTACGGTACGACAGACTGGAACAAGGTTGCAAAGCTGTTGAGAAGAATATCTTATAATAAGACTGTAATTATCGAGTCTGTTGAGCATGTTGGGGAGAGCATACAAAAATTGAGACAATTGTTGGCTTAACGCATTTCAACTGTTCAGAAGTGGAATTTCTATTCTCATGAAGTCTTCTGCCACTTGTGTGTTTTTGAAGATTTTCTGTGCTTGTTCCAATAGCAGGCTTGTGTCCCCATATCTTGCACTAATATGCGTTAGAACCAGTCGTTTCACTTTTGCTTTTTTTGCGTTTTCAGCCGCTTGACTTGATGTTGAGTGCCCGTCTTCTTCTGCCCTTTCAGCCAGATCGTCATCGAACGTTGCATCGTGAATGAGCAAGTCTGCACCATCCGCAAACTTCACAAAACCCTTAAACGGTCTAGTATCCCCTGTGTAGACGATCTTTCTTCCCGGTCTAGGAGGCCCCAAAACTTGTTCAGGCTTCACGACTCGACCATCAGGCAGCTTCACTTTGTGTCCGTGTTGAATTCTAGACCACATGGGTCCCTCCGGAACGCCTAAGATTTTGGCCTTTTCTGGATAAAACCTTCCGGGCCTTGACTTCTCAACCAGAGTATATGCAAGGCTTGGGATTACATGATTTGCCCAAACCGCTTGGACAGTGTATTCCTCTTCATCGCAGATAACGCCAGCCTCCTCTATCTCCTGAATTTCAACGGGAAACGTCAAAACAAACTGCACCGTTTCTCTAATTGATTCGATGAAAAGATTTATTCCCGGCGGTCCATAAACATCAAGCTTTCTCTCCCTATCCAGCAAAGCCATGGTCTGCAAGAGTCCAGGCAAGCCTAAGACGTGGTCTCCATGCATATGCGAAATGAAAACTCTCATTTTCCTATGAAAACCCGCTTTAGCTTTTATCATCTGCCTCTGAACGCCTTCGCCGCAGTCAAACATTAGCTGCTCGCCTTTACGTTGGATGAGAACAGCTGGCAGGCTTCTTTCAGGCGTTGGAACGCTTCCGGCTGTGCCTAGGAAAGTGACACGCAGACTCATATCGTTTACACCTTTTCGAACGCGGTTATTTCTCTTGTTAGGCTTCTGTGAACATAAACGAAGTGGGACTCTAGATGTTTATACCCTAATGTTGTGCCTAAGGAAACAATGTTCAATGTTTTTGGTGCAGCAATACAAACCCGTCGTCCCGTATCAAGCATGTAATAGGCACTTGTTAAAACTTCCTCAACTATCTGTTTGGTTGTCCGTTTTAAGGTGGTTGCAGATCTACCGTAAGGCGGATCGGTTACAACACAGTCAACCTTAGTTACTGGTATGTCCCGTGCATCCGCGACGAGAATGCCTTCAGTTTCAATGTTGAAAAAAGATAGGTTTTGAAAAGTTCCTCTTGCCATTCGCTTTTGAATGTCAAAGCCCAAGACTCGGCAGCCGATGAGTGCAGCCTCAATGAGCATGCTTCCTGTTCCGCAGAACGGGTCAAAAACCAACTCTCCAACCTTAGGCTTTGCTAAGTTCACCATGCACCTTGCAAGCTTGGCGGGCATTGCTGAAGGATGAAAAAACGGCTTTTTCTTCGGTCGTCTTTCGACAAAAGGTTTAGGTGGGATTTCAGCAAGTTTCACCCCAAAGATGAATTTTCCGTCTGTTAGAATTCCCGTAAAGGTTTTATCAGGATTTCTTAGGTTCACTCTTGCTTTGGCCCTTTTGTTCAGTACGAGTTCACCGAGCTTCCTCTCAAGAGTCATCCCATTGATTTTAGAAGCGTAACTCTTCACTCGTTTCACGCGAACTGCAAAGCTTTCCTTCTCCCCTAGAACCTCTCTTAGGCTTACTGAGCCCATGCTCTTCACTATTTCGCTTGTTTCAGCTTTACAATTGAATAGTTCTAGTGCGCAAAGCCTCGTAAACGCGGCCCTACGCTTTACAGGTTCTACGCAGCCCAAATCGGCTTCAAGCCTTAATGTTTGGTCGAGTTTTTCTGATGTCTTGAAAGCGTAGCCTTCCGCTTCAAGTATCATTTTCAATTCTGAAACTGGGAGGGTATCATGCTCGCCAGAAAGCAGAAAGAAAAGTTTAGCCACGTTTATGCTCCTTTGTCAGGTTAGTTCCCTGCTTAGTAAAGGTGCAACAGAAACTTTGCTCACTCGGCTTGGAACAGTGTCTGTGCCAACGATTTCTTCAACCCCAGCTTCAAGAATTCGTTTTTCAGCGTTTCCGATCAAAAGTGGATGAACACAAGCTGCGTAGACCTTGTCCGCTCCAAGCTCTTTCACGAGTTTTGCTGCTGAAGCTATCGTTCCTCCGGTGCTGATCACATCGTCGAAAATTATTACAGTTTTTCCGGCTACGTCAAGCGGCTTCTTTTCCATGGTGATCTGCCCAGTGTGCAGGTCCCTGTGCTTCTCCAAATAGCTACATTCGCCCCCTAAAACTGTTTTTGCCTCTTCAGCAAGCCATAATGCGCCATCGTCCGGCGCAAGTGCAAAAACCTGGTCAAAACCCTTTTGTCTGAAATACTCAGAAAGCAGCGGGATCGCTGAGACTGTTTTTGCTGGAAACGGAAACTTTGCTAAAACCTTCTCCTGATGAACATTCACCGTTGTTAAACTGTCAACCTCAACTGCTTTAAGTATACGTGAAACAGCTTCAATGCTTACGGCTTCGCCTTTAAGGAACACCTTGTCTTGACGTGCATAAGCCAGATAGGGCACGACAGCGGTTATTTTTTTTGCTCCATGTCGCTTGGCTGCATCAGCAATCAACGCTAACTGGATAAGCCTGGCATCTTGTGGCGGACTCGTCGTCTGCACTATGACCACTTTTTCATCTTGCACTGTTCCTTCAATCCGAATGTAACATTCCCCATCTGGATAGGTTTTGAAAATTAGCGGCGTTGCTTCTACACCTAAGAGTTCTGCTAGTTGTTCTCCTAACTGTTTGGAGGCTGGCCCTGGAATTATCTTCATAGTTTTCCCGCACTTAGATGCCTTTTGTTTGCATTTTAGGTTTCTGCAGATGCTTTGTAGTACTTTATGAGTTCTTTCGCTCTGTCCATGCGGATTTTTTGTTCTTCAACCATTCTCTCAGCCACCAAATCTATCATTTCACCCGTTGCACCAGCCGCTACAGCAATGTTTCTAGCGTGAAGAGACATGTGTCCACGTTGTATTCCTTCATGAGCTAACGCGCGCAAAGCTCCAAGGTTTTGGGCTAAGCCCACAGCCGCTAAGAGTTCAGCAAATTCATTAGCAGTTTTTACGTCCAAGATTTTTATGGCTATCTTCGCTATTGGGTGTGTTCGCACGGCTCCGCCTATTAAGCCTACAGCCATCGGCAGTTCAATTGAGCCGACCAAGTCGCCGTTCTCATTTTTCTCCCATGTTGAAAGCGTAGTGTAATGTCCGTTTCTGGCTGCGTAGGCGTGGGCTCCAGCTTCTATTGCACGGTGGTCGTTGCATGTTGCGATTATGACTGCAATTATGCCGTTTAATATGCCCTTGTTATGTGTGGCTGCCCTATACGGGTCTGCAGCTGCAAAGGTATAAGCGTTCACTATGCTGTCTACGATTTCTTCTCCGCCAACAGCATTTTTAGGCACTACACACCATACCCTTGCCAATCGTTTTGTAGCCAAATTTGAGATTATCCGCAGATAGACGCGGCCTCCCGTTATGCGTTCTATTATTGGAGCAACAGCCTCGGCCATAGTGTTTACAGCGTTGGCGCCCATAGCGTCTCTGCAATCCACATGTAACTCAGTAATCAGCATGGGTCCTTGCGTTGTGTGGATCACTTTTGCGTCTAGGTCTTTCGCTCCACCGCCAACAGAAACAAGTACTGGATCTTGATCATTCGCCTTCTTCAGAATCTCTTCTTTCGATCGTATGACACGCATCTTGGCTGCATAAGGGTCTTTTATGCCTACTGCTTGTATCTGCCCGATCATTATTGGTGGTGTGCTGCTTGTGTGGAAGCCTCCGCCTTGCCTTACCATTTTCGCTGCGTAGCTTGCCGCTGCCACAACAGAGGGCTCCTCAATAGCCATGGGAATAAGACAGTCACGCTTGTTTATGAAGAAGTTTACAGCTATGCCCAAGGGTACAGGTATAGTTCCGATCACGTTTTCTATCATGCGGTCAGCCAAATCTAAAGGTAAGGAACTGGTTTTCTGCAGTAAATCCGTCTCTTCATCGGTTAGGTCAGCGAATTCTTTGACAAACTGTAAACGTTTTTTTAAGCTTAACTTGAAAAATCCTGAAACCATGGATGATCTGCCCATACATTTCACCATTGTACTGTACAATCAAATAACAGAAATGATTGTTTTACTTTTAAATCTTAATCTCCAGACCTACCCACGCGTGTAGACGAAAAATGTTATAGAACAAAATTCTATTTGCGGCGGCTTTTTTCTTGTTGTTTCCAGAGCGTACTGGCTTCGTCTAACTGATGTAGGTAACGCATCTTTTTTCTATCGTAGTGAACGCTCAGGATGAATCCCGCGGAGATCAGCACAAACCCGAGAATCGTTAAGATCAGACCTAAAACACTGGAAGGATGAGATAATTGTTGATATGGAAGCATAAGAAACCATTGAGGGCTTTCCGCTATGATAATATTTTCGAGAAAACCCCCTACCAAGAAAATCGAACCTAGGATTATTGTTAGATACGCGAGAATTTCGTTGTGCGCGGATTCCTCTGCTTTCATGTGCAGATAGTCTCTGAAAGACAATCCATTTCACCATTAAATGGTTGCGAAACGACAAGTTTGTCTATTTAATCTAAAGTATCAAGTTTATGATTTTGAACTTTGAATCAAACATATGGATTCTTAATAACTTGCGCTGAGAAGAAACAATGAGTTGAAACAAAACCCGTTAGTCTCAAAAATATGGTTTGTGAGAGTCTCTTCGATGAGTAGTAATAGCGCGAACATTTTGGGCAAAACGCGTGCGTGAAGAAAGGTTACGATATGTATTCTAACGTTCTTTTTTGAAAGGTTGTTCTCGTAGGACTTTTAGGATGTATTCGGAAAAAGCTGCTATTTCTGCTAGAGTTAGCTTTGATTTTCCTTTCTTTCTGTTTTCGAAGATTATTGGTATTTCGCCTATTTTTGAGTTTTGAAGTTTTGCTTGTCTGATTGTTTCGATTTGGATTTCGTATGTTTGGCTGTGCAGTCGTGGAAGTGCTTTTTTGATGTATTCTTTGGAGTAGCATCTGAAGCCGCTTGTGAAGTCTTTCAGTGGAAGTTTGATTAGTATGCCTGTTATCTTGTTAGCTGCTTTGCTTATTAGCAGTCGGCTGAGTTTCCAGCCCTTGACTTTTCCTTTTTCACAGTATCTGCTTCCGATGACGAGGTCGTAGCCTTTTTTCGCCAGCTTCAGCAGTTTTGGAATGTCTTTGGGGTTATGTGAGTAGTCTGCGTCCATGGTGACTATGTATTTGGGCTGCTTTGGCAGAGATAGAAGAAATTGGAACCCGTCTCTTATTGCTGTTCCGAGCCCCATCTTGCGGGGCCTGTTTAACAATATTATGTTCTTGTACTTTTCTTTTAGCTCTCTAACAATTTTTTGGGTTCCGTCAGGACTCGAATCGTCTATGACCACTAGCGTAGAATTAAGTCTTAAATTTTCGATGGTGTGAATTATGTCTGCGATGTTTCCGGCTTCGCAGTATGTGGGAAGGATTATTGCTACCTGTGGGTTGGTTTTCATTGTTGTTTTGCTCACTGGGTCATCAGCTTGTTAACGGATTTTAAAATGTTCGCTTTGTATATATCAAACTTTCGACGCTTTTTAGAAAATTTTCAATTAAATGCAGTGTACAAAAAATGGAAATGGTCGAGTTGGGCGAAGAGGTTTTTGGAGTCTTGTTTCAACATTCACATGAATGTTGTTGTATATGCATACACTTGAGAAAATAGCATTCGTAGTATAGTGCACGTTACAGTGTTGTTTCGATTTGTAGTTAATTATATTTATTCTTGATTGTAGATAATTGCTCATAAGTTTCCTGGAATGATAATTGTGAACGCTGTCAGGATGAGGCCCCTAGTTGCTCGTCTCTTAGTTTGGGTTTTGATTGCTGTAGTTGTCTTTGAGTCGTTTTCCTTTTTTTCTCAATTGGGGCGCGTGGTTTTGGGTGAAAATGAATCGTGGCTGCTGTTGTCGAATGTTGAGTCCCAATTGTTCTTTTCATCAGCAGCTATTGCGCCTGTTTTTGCTTTGCTCTGGATGTTTTCATGGATAGTTTGGCCTCTCAAGGTTTTTTTCCGTCTTTGTTCGACTAGATTTCATCGGAATACTGAAGTCGAATGCAAAAAAGCGTTTTTTGATGAGATTTTGAAGACCATTCGTTCAGCTTTGGACAAGGTGTTCAGTCCTGTTGATTTTGGTTTGAATTCCAAGATTTTGATGGTTGTATCTTTTGTGCTAGTTATTCTCGTCACAGTTTACCCTTATATGCCGATTTTGAATCCATCCGGAAAATTTGTGGGTGTGGATGTACCGTATTATAGAAGACAACTAATGGAGTTGGATTTGTTTGACAATCTTCATAGTGGCATTCGTAAGGTTTTCTTTCAATCTCCAGATCGTCCGCTAAGTTTGTCCTTGTTATTTCTAGGGTGGAAGTTCACTTGGTTTTCTGCGGGAGAGGCTGTACAGTTTTCGTCTATTCTGCTCGGAATGCTTTTGGTGTTGGCATCATATTTCTTTCTGCGGCAGGCTGGGTTTAACGGGTTTTGTGTCTCTTTGACTATGCTTTTCACAGCGGTCTCTTATCATGTTACCGTTGGAATGTATGGAGGACTTCTTGCTAATTGGATTGGCCTTGTTTTCCTGTATTTGTTTGGGGGATTTGTTTTTGTGGGTCTTAAAAAGGAATCTTGGCGTTTTTGTTTTGCAGCTCTGGTTTTTCACTCTTTGTTGTTGTTTTCTCATGCTAGTACTTGGGATATGAGTATGGGGATTCTGAGCGTCTTCTTCCTTGCGCTTTTTTTGGAGTGGCTGGTTAAACGTGGCAATTCTTTTAGGCCTTTGATGTTGCTTCTGATTTTGATTGTAGGTGTCTCTTTGAACATTCTCAGAAATCTAGTCTTAGGTGTTGGATTTGGTACAGTTGAAGCCTTGGGCGTTGGTGAAAGCCGTATTTCCTTGGTTAATATAAGAAACTTGTGGCAAACCTTGATTTTGTCGCTTGAAATCGAAATGGGTATTTCATTTATGAACCCTGTTTTGCTGTTTTTAGCCTTTGTTGGCGGTTTAGCTGTTTCCTTTGATAATAGACTGGTAAGCCGGTTTTTCACGGTATGCCTTATTGCGTCATCTATTCCTTTCATTTTTGGCGATCAAGTCGTGCAGACTCGAATTCTGTATGATTTGCCTGTTCATATCTTCTCGATTTTTGGTTTAGCCGTTCTGTTAGGCTTCGTCGAACGACTAGTGAAAGATCAGAAGGTAAAAGAAAGAATAAGTTCCTTGCTTGTTCTGCTTGTGATTTTTGTTAATCTCAATTATGCGATGCGTTGCTCGTTTTATTTGACGCAGGTTGATTTCTTTCCAGTTAGATGATAAAAGCTCTGCTGGGCTTTGCTTCATTTGGGTTAGCTATTAAGTCTTAAGTCATAAGTTTTATATTGGCTATGCATCAAAATGTGTGTCAATCGGTTGAGTTCACAGTTGATAGTGAGAGTGATTCAAAACGATTGATCACAAGGAAGAGTACGGAATGATGAGGCAATTGAAGGCGTCTTTTGTCAAGATTGAAAGGTATTTCATTAAGAAGCCTGGAGCTTTTTTCATAATTGTTTTTGACATGCTCCTCATTGCTTGCGCATTCTTGCTTATTCAAGGAAATCCGTTAGTTAATGATGTTGCGGTTTTTGCGTATTGCTTGTTGATTGTTGGTGTTGTTTTGCAGGCGCTTGCTTTTTTGAAGGATAAGAGGTTAAGGGTGTGAATCCAGTTGAAAAAAAGGTTTGACGTCTCAGTAATTTTGTGTGCTTACAATGAGGGGGACGTTATTGAGGAAACTATCGATAGAGTTGATAGTGTTTTGTTGGAGACTGGTTGGAGTTACGAGATTATAGTTGTTGATGACGGTAGTTTAGATGATACTAAAGAGAGGGCAATAAGTTATAGGGACAGAAATGGAAGTTGTCTGAAGATTCTAGGTTATCAAAGAAATACGGGGAAGGGGAATGCTGTTAAGGCTGGTTTTGAGCAAGCTGAAGGCGATTTTATTGTTGTTGTAGACAGTGATTTAGATGTTGATCCGAGATATATTCCGCGTTATATTGAAGCTTTAAAAAGCAGTGACATAGCTGTCGCTTCGAAATGGCATTCTGAATCACATTCTTCAATGATGCTAAAACGGAAATTCTTGAGTTTCGGTTTTAACATCTTGTCTAGGCTGTTTGCTGGAATAAAACTGAAAGACACGCAGACGGGATTGAAGGCTTTTAGAAGGAGTGTTCTGGAGAGGATGATTCCAAAGCTTGTTGTTAAACGGTATGCTTTTGATTTGGAGTTGATGGCTGCATGTAACCATTGCGGTTTCAGGATTACCAGTTTGCCAGTTAGCATTCATGTTGAGAGCATTATTGGTTTGAAGGATATTGTAAGAATGGCCCTTGATCTCTTCAGAGTTGCTTACAGATTGAGAATCTTGAAATATTACCAGCGTGGTTAAAAACTATACGTGGCTAAGGGCATATAAAGGCATATATTGCTTTGAATCGAATTATTTTGCATGTACGATAAAACGTGAGAAGAGTGGAAAGGCTTAAAGTTTTAGTGTTTAATTGGCGTTGCTGGCTGAATCCTAAGATGGGTGGAGCTGAGGTTTTCACTCGTGAAGTTTTGAAGAGGTGGGCAGAAACCGGACATGATATCACGCTTTTCGCTTCTAAGTTTGACGGTTGCAATGATGAAGAGATGGTTGATGGAGTTCGAATTATCAGACAAGGTGGTAAATTTTCGGTCTACTGGAAGGCTAAGAAGCTTTACACTGAACATTTTTCCAAGGAACGATATGATGTGGTTATCGACGAAATCAATACTAGACCTTTTCTGACCCCTAAGTTCGTTAAAAATGGGGAAAGCATCATTGCGTTGATACATCAGCTGGCTAGAGAGTACTGGTTTTATGAGACAGCTTTTCCAATGAATCTTTTAGGCTACCATTTCTTTGAGGAGAGATGGTTGAAGAATTATGCAAAAATCTTAACGGTGACTGTTTCTGATAGCACTAAAAAGGATCTGGTTGATTTAGGTTTTGAGAGGGTTTTCGTTGTTGGTGAAGGATTAAATTTTGAGCCTTTGGAAAGGTTAGGTGAAAAAGAAGATTATCCCGTGATAGTCTACGCGGGCAGGTTGAAAAAAGCCAAGCGGCCGGACCATGCCATTAAAGCTTTCAAGATTGTCAAGAGGAATATCCCTGATGCGGAGCTTTGGATCATAGGAGATGGCTATCTTAAGGATAAGCTGACGAGAATCGCCTGTGAAGGGGTTAAGTTTTTTGGATCGCTTTCCAATGAAGATAGGAGAGACTTGATCAAGAAAGCCTGGGTCTTAGTCAATCCCAGTGTTAGAGAAGGCTTTGGATTGAACGTTATTGAGGCTGACGCTTTAGGTGTGCCATGCGTTGCTTATGATGTGGCTGGTTTGAGGGATTCTGTAATAGATGGGGAAACAGGGCTTCTCGCCAGACCTGGTGACGTGGAAGCTTTGGCAAAAACAGTTGCCAACGTTCTAACGGATGAAAATTTGAGGTTTAAGCTTTCAAAGAAGGCTCTGTCACATTCGAAGAGTTTCAGCTGGGATAATGTAGCGGACGGATTTATGAAAATCATTGAATCTAACGGGGATTCAGGTGCAAAAGTTTAGCGAACAACCGCTGGTATCTGTAATCGTTCCCACAAAAAATTCAGAAACCACTATTGAGATATGTTTGAAGTCAATAAAGGAACAGGATTATGAGAATGTGGAAATCATTGTTGTTGACAACTACTCAACTGATAGGACTAGAAATATTGCAGTGAAATATGGCGCCAAGTTCTATTGGAAAGGCCCGGAAAGAAGTGCTCAAGTCAATTTTGGAGCTAAGAAGGCACGTGGAAAGTACATTTATAGAGTTGATTCAGACTTCGTCCTTCAACCTGACACCATTCGAGAGGCTGTGGAAACCTGTGAGAGATATGGTTATGATGCCATAGTCATTCATAATACTTCTGACCCTAGCGTTAGCTTTTGGGCTAAGATTAGAAAAGTCGAGAGGGATTGTTACAAGAACGATGAACTAAATGTTGCGGCACGTTTTTGGAGAAAAACAGTGTTTTCCGCTGTGGGAGAATTTGACGAGAATCTTGTGGCAGGCGATGATTACGACTTTCACAATAGGCTTGTGGAACAAGGTTTTAAGATTGGGCGGATTAAAGCACAAGAAATCCATATTGGGGAACCGAAAACTCTAGTGGAAGTTGTTCGAAAACATTACTATTATGGTAAGAACATACACAGATTCATTAAGAAAAATCCTGAGAAAGCGCTGTGGCAGCTAAGTCCATTAAGAGCCAGTCATGTTAAGGGCTTTTTGAAATTTTGTAGAGACCCCATGCTTCTGACGGGGTTTGTAATTTACCAGGTTGCAAGATATGCAGCAACCACGATGGGAATGATATTGTCAAAATTTTGAAGGACATAACAATCCTTTATTCGTGGTTCGACTGATTTTTTTGCTTGATCCTAAGTCTGATTAAACGGAGAACCCTTCTTATGTCTTTTATGCTTAGAAACATGAGCAAGCTGGTTGGAAGAACGACTGATAAAATTACTGATATCAAGAAGAAAGTCTGTGTTTCATAGTTTATAGTTATAGTAAGGCTTCCTGAGGCGTCAATTAGCCAACCATTAGCAAACGTGTTCGCTCTCAGATGGTTTGTTTCCGGAATGGGATCGCCGTTTACAGCGATCTTCCAGTGTTCATCGTAGCTTTCTAAGAATACTAAGATGAATGGTCCTTTTGATTTCACATCTACCTGGTAGCTTGTTGGAGAGTTTTCTTTCCAGACAAGTTCTTCAGGCATTATCAACGTCTTATTTGTTATTTTGTTTGGAGAAGACAGGTTAAGGAAAACCGAATATTGCAGAGTGCTCCATTCAGAGTCAGATATACGTTCATACATTTCATCTAAAGATGAAGCGTTCAGAACGTTTTCAGCAACGTAAACTTTCTGCAATGCATGTTCGTTCTCGAATAATGCAACTTCTTCCCAATCATTGACTAAACTCAGTTTTTTGTTTTCTTGCAATCTCAGCTCATTTGCTGAATAGTAATTGCCGTTTATGATCTTCCTTTCAAGAATGAGATATTTGATTCCTAGCGTACCTAGAAACTTCGAAACCTCCGTCGGTTGAGCGTAGACTTTCAGCTCCCATATGCTTATCAATTGGAAATGTGTAGCCTTGGTGAAGTTGAGGCGAAGTTTTCGGGTTGGAGTTGGTTTCTGAAATGGATGGTGGCGCTCTTCGAAAGTGTTATTCTCTACAACTATTTGGGTTGTCCAATTGTGGCCATTCCACGTCTCTACAGTGTAATCTTTTGCGTACGCTGATTCAAAGAAAATTGCCATGTTTAATAATTCTTGAGTCTTATTCCACTCAATCTCAAACCATTGAGGAACACCTAAGTCAGAAGACCATCTTGTATGATTTACATCACCATCAACTGCCTTTATTGGCTCAAAACCGACTCTTTCTATCGAGCTTGCTGAAACTTTTCCCCTCTTTTCAACACTCTCATAGTTAATGTTTGTTCGTACAATTTCGTTAAGTTTTTGGGTAATTATGTCCACGTTTTCAGCCTCTATATATTCAGTTCCGGTTCCAGATATTACAGGCTTCGAAAAAATAAGTGGATAAGGGTTTCCGCTACCAAGTACGCCTTTAGTAAAATTATAGACTACGTATGTGCTTCTTCGCGGAAGCATAATAGCCCAATATTCACTTTCAAGCAAGCCATTTAGCTCAGCGTACGAAGGTGGGAAATATGAACCCTTGATATTAGGATCAACCCAGTTTCTGGTAACATCACCTACTGTTAAAGGGTAGGACGTAGATACAAAAAGCATAGCAGCCAAGCTTACTATGAAAATTTGAAATGCTTTGTTCTTGAAAATGTGGCATAGCGCTGAAAACGTGCAACCCATAAGAATGCCAAAAGAGAAGATTACGAAGAAGATCCAATTGGAAGCCTCTCTAAAAACCATAAGTAAAGGAAGCCCGGTCAAGGCAGTATACAAGTTGTCTCCATATTGGCTGAAGCTAAAACCTGAAGTCAAGAGTACTGCAACCGCTGCAATACTTCCAAAAAATACTGTGATTTTGTGTTCTTTTGATAAGAGAAGACTCGTAAACGCCAATATAGAAGGTAAACAGCATAAAAAGATGATTAAAGGATCACTTAAGTACACGTCCTTATAGGGAATGTATGGTCTATCGAGAGCACCACTATAGAAGCCCCATCTAGCAATAAGTCTTGTCACATCAGATATTCCAAGACCGCCAACGAACCATGGTAAAGACATTTCAGAATAGGCTGAAGTTAGGATATCAAAATTTGAGAAGATTAATGCACCAACCCAAATAGACCCTAGAAAAAACGCGATGCCAAATACTAATAGAAGCTTCACAAAATGATACAATGAAGTTGTATCCAATGAGACCCTGAATGTTTTTTGAGGCCCTCTCCTGTTGTCTAAACCAATCTGTATTTCCTTACCTATTAGAAGAAAGATGGAAACCAATCCAAGCATAATTAAGCAAATGAGAGTTGTTCGGTAATTTGGAAACGTCGCGAAGGTCAAAACACAGAATATTCCAGAAACTATCATCAGCTTGTAAGATTCTGAATTTATGCCTTTTACAAACGTTACTAAACAAGGTAGGATTAACAATGCTGTATTCACAAACCCTATTGCGGTTACTTCTCTGTCATTAATTAGATACACATTTGAAGTCAGATACAAAGCGGCCACAAACGATGCTGTAATGTTGCCCTTCGTGAGTTGCTTAACAAATATGTACATAAGTATTGATGAAAAGAGATATACTAAAAACACAGCTATTATTTGTGACACGTATGGACTTGCGCCAAGAATTTGAGAAGCCGTTGCAAAAAGATAGAACGGATCAAGGATTCTAGGCGAGTAGATTGAGGGTGTGCCGAAATCTATTTCATCCCATGTGTATGTGATGCGCTTAAGGAAGGCTTCTTGGATTAGTGGCTGTCTAAAATCTCCGCCAATCACCATATATGGATATTCAAACCAGTTGAGAACTCTCAGGCTGAACAAGAAAAAGACAACTAGCACTAGTAATTCTGTGGAGTTCAGGCCAAGTTTCTTTTTCAGTTCTTTCAAGACTGCATCTTCCAGCCTAATATTATTTGACGAGGACTCTTCAATAACTCTTGCATCTCTTTACATTTCTTTCTAGTTCACCCTTAGAGTTTATATAATCTACTTTATGAGATATAGAGCCAAAAATATTTCAATAAACAAAAATAAGTTTCATGACTAGTGTTGTGAAAAATGGGAAGCAAAAAAACAAACGCCTTCAACGTCTTCATCTTGGAAAACATTGACATAGTAATCGCTCTAGCAATCATTGTTGCCGTGATGTTTCTTCTTGTTGGAAGATTCTTACTCGCAGAAGGAACAATCATGTTCGGCGATTTTGTGCCAACCCTGGAATTAAGACAATATTTCAGAGTCAACTACCCGTTGTGGTCTAACAGGAACAGTTTCAACTACGTTGGTTCCATGAGGCTGCCCTATCTCATAATCTTTTATTTTCCATTCTACATTGCAAACGCTCCTGCAGAAGTCTTCTTCAAGTTTATGATAGTGAGCATGTTTGTAATATCTGGATTTTCAATGTATGTTACAACAAGACATTTTCTAAACAAGGTTCATGCTGATAGAAAAACCGTTTTATTATTCTCCACGATCTCTTCGCTTTTTTACGCCTTTAACCCTTGGGTTATGGACAGGGTCTACCACATTTTTCTTCTTGTAACCTACTCTTTCCTTCCTCTAATACTTCTGATTTCCATTCGGATTTTTCATGAAGAAAAAATTGATTTTAAACGAGTTTTAGCTTTAGTCTTGCTCTGCTCCATCGCATCCACAAGTCCCCACAGCCTTTTCTTTATTTCGCTCCTGATTGTCTCTCTGTACACGTATTTTCTTTTGCTAAATCGCAAGCAATTTGTCCCTAAAACTAAGAATCTTGCTTTGTTCATAATACTCTATGTTCTGGTTAACGCTTTCTGGGTAATGCCTCTGGCTAACTATTCGTTTTCTACTGGTTCGCTCCACCCAGACTATATCATTCAACTAGATGACGTTAACATGCTCAGTAGAAACAGTAATTTATTCAACGTTTTCAGACTTGTTGCCTATTGGTGGCCTAAGGTCAGCCATTCTTTTGACGTTCCCTTCTTCAGTACTTTTTGGGTTTTTGCAAGCTTAGCTGTTCCAGCTGTCTGTTTTCTAGCTTCAATTTTCCACAAAAAAAACAGCCTAATCACATACTTTTCTCTCTTAAGTGTCGTCCTCATTTTTCTCGCGGGTGGAACTCGTTCTCCTTTGCCGGGATTTTATGAATGGTTATGTTTTGACGCCCCTGTTCTGTCTGCTTTCGGATGGCTTTTCAGAGATCCTAACAAGTGGACGCTTTTGCTTCCTTTAGCGTACTCTACACTGCTAGCCTTTGTATGTCTTGGAATCTCAGGGTTAATTAGAAGGTTTAAAAGGGCGTTTTTCAGAAAAGCAACCGTTCTGGCTTTTGTGTTTCTCCTTTTTTCTCTTGTTTTCGTTTACATAACGCCTTCTGCAACTAATTATTTTGGAGGACCGTTCAAACCTGTCAAGGTTCCATCTGAGATTTATAGTGTGAACAGTTGGCTAGGAAATGACTCTGCTTCTTATCAGGTTTTATGGATGCCCTCTTATGCAGAGTACGGTGCCACTTGGGTTTACAACGGTTGGTCGGGCGCTTTTGAACTGGATTCCTCAGCAAAACCCACCTTTGATAGTTACTCCAAACATTGCAGAGGTTATTTCAACTATTTCAATGCGACTTTGTCGGAGAACAGAAGCAATTATGCTGCAGGTTATCTTAATCCCTTAAATGTCCGCTACATAATTTTCCATAACGATTCCGTTTTAGTGAATGGTAGTGACCTGTTTCAAAGTCTCAAGCATCAGAATGATCTGGAGCTTGTTAAACAAAATGGCACCATCTATGTTTTTGAGAATAAGGAATGGAGTGAAAGCGTTTTCCAGCCTTACGGAAAGGTTATGGCTGTTGGCGGCGGTTTTGATGAGTTCGTTTCGCTTAACGCGTTAAAGGTTTTGGATCTCTCGCACTTTTCTGTTGTTTTTCTAGATCAGAATCTTCCTGGTTCAAGTGTAAACTCTGACATGTTTGTTTTGAGTGGAGACTTGTTGAGTGACTGTCTGCCTCTCTTTCTTAACGAAAGTGTTGTTGTTGCTCCTTTCGATTTTTCCAGGCGTCACAATCCTGCTGAATGCTGGTCCAAAGCTTCTCTTTACGACTTGGCAGGCGGTCCCTTCCATCTTTATCTTGAACAAAATAATGTTACATGCTGGGACTTTGATTACGACAAAGGAGTTATTTTCACATGGGCCCCTTCTGTCAAGTTAGACATCCCATTTAGTTCAGCCTCCACTGACGATTACAGATTGTTTTTCAGAGTTTTTGAGAATGCTGCCGGGGGAGAAGTAGCCGTTTGTCTCGACGGTTTGCTTGTTGGAAAAGTTGATACACGAAGTCAACCTGAAGGTTTTGTGTGGAGAGATGTCGGCATCTTAAGAGATCTAACGTTGGGAAGCCATGTTTTGACGTTAGAAAACATTGATGGTTTCAATTCTGTCAATTTGATAGCAGTTATGCCTGCGCAGAAAGCATTGGAGATGAGTCAGATACTTGAGAATAGATTTCAAAGCAGGGATTTGCTATACGTGTTTGAAGCTGAATCAGACATGCTCAGGGAAAACGCTTCCGTATCTACAGGTTACAGTGGAGAGGCAAGTAACGGCGAGTTTGTTGAACTCATTTCTGGTTCAAATGTTTCAACAAATGTAGAACTGCTGTGCAATGGCAACTACAGCCTTGCATTCAGGAGTGCAGGAAATATGCTGCTCAAGATCGACAACAAGTCTTACGAGGTTAGCTCGGAGCTTTTTGATTGGAAAATTCTCAGTCCAGTAAACTTAAGCTCTGGAAAACATCAAGTTGAAGCTTCAAGTTTATCAATCGACGAACCGGCAAAGTTAGACGTACTATGGCTATTGAAGCTGGATGAAGACAACTGGTCAGGCAACACTTCAGCTCAAGTTCTAAGCGTAAAAGAATATGACCCCACAAGGTTTGTTGTCGAACTTGATGTGAATGAACCATTTATGCTCTGTTTTTCCAGCATTTACGACCCAGCTTGGTCTGCTTCGTTTAACGGTCGAACCGTCAGTTCCATGCGGGTTTTTGGTGTAGCAAACGGTTTCTGGATAAATACAATTGGCAAGATCATTGTAGCTGTTGAGTTTCAGCCTCAACGGTGGTTCTACATTGGGTCAGTTGTCAGCTCGACATCTCTGTTCATATGTGCTGCCGTCATGTTTTATGGTTGGTGGAGGAGAAAAAGAAAACAAGATGGCTATGGTTTAAGGGGCAGGAGAAACGTCTTCGGATTCTTCTGGCTCTTCCATTACAACTTCTATCTTTATGTTTGCAACAAGTATACCTGTTATTGTGAGAATTCCTCCGACAACAGTTAGAGGCAAGCCCCATGATGATGTCCAGCCCGTTTGGATAAAGATTAAGGCTGAAGTGAAAGCCAGTATGCCTGAGATCAGTGTTGCCAGTTGTGACAACAGTTTCTTATCTGCGTACGTGTGCATGGCAATGCTACACCAAGCTAGGATCGCAGTTGAATGAGCTATCAAGCTTGTCGTGACAAACGTGGCTGTCGACGTGAAGGATTCGGCAGATTCTGTTAAAGCTGAAGGAAGGCTTAACGGCAGATAAACTTGCAAACCTGCAAACTGGCTCCAAGGCAGGAACACTGAAGCCAGATTTAGGATTCCACCTGTCAAAATTATGTAGAACAGTTTTCTGGGAAAACCACTTTCTGTTCCAGCTTCTCTTGCTTTTTGCTCGTGCTTATGACCACGTCTGTGAAGAATATTTCTTGTCTGATGGATTGCTATTGCCACTGGAGTCGCGACGGTCGCTGTGGATAAGATCAGGTTGAGGGCAATCTGTTTTTCAGCCGTGTAAGTTGTTGCCATTAGCGCAAGGATGATCTCGTCGCCGTAGTTTGGAAACCAGTGTTCATAGATTAGTATGCCTGAATTAACATCGTAAATACAGGTCAGTGAGGCGTCCGCCACTGTTAAGGTTATGTTAATTCCTTGAAATGTTCCCGCTTCCACTGGGAAGTCTACCGTCTGAATTGTTTTATTGATTATTTCTGGAAAATAGTAGAGTGTATCCAGTTGGCTTGTCCATTCCAGCTTGCCTTGCAGGCTTTCAGCTATGCATTCTGGAGGCAGATAGATTAAGGCTGTAAAATAATCTGAGTATGACGGAAACCCGTTCTGATATTTAACCGTAACCTTTGAGCCTTCAGTTGAACCCTCGAAAGTGAAGCTGCTTCGAAAAACAAGAGCTGTCTGGTTTAAGGTTAATATTCTGATTGAAGCATCCCAAGTTTGGTATGCCGCAAATCTTGATCCTCTTAATCCTTTGTAAAAAAGAGTTGAGCCTTCCCGTATTTGCATTTCGTCTGCAAGTGAGAATGGCGAATTCAAGATAAGAACAAAGAGAGTTATAATAACTGCTGGGATCAAAGAAGACTCAAGTTTAGATTTTGACACATGTCTTCACCCGTTTGAAAATGAGCAAGAAAAAACATGGAAAGAAAAAAGAAGAGGATGTTGTGTTTTATGGATCGAACTCTATGTGTGCAGTTGATTCTGTGGGTAGTTTCTGCCACCACCATATGTAACTCGGAGGCGAGTCGTAGGCATAAGGATACAGCGGAATAACGATGTCGCCAGTCCATGTTACGCCTGAATCGTAAGCATATGAGATGTCAAAGTTGTTGTCGCCGAACTCTGTTATTGTGCCAAGGGCTTTGACAACAGTGAATCCGGTTGGTTCACGGTCTCCACTTGTGTAGTCTATCTCCAATATGAGTGCTACTGTGCCGGCAGGTATCCAACCGCTGGTACTACCCAAAACGTATTGGGAAGCCCATGCTGTAGCCCAGAATGTGTCTCTTCCATCCCAGCCGTATACCGTTAGTCCTCGTGTTCCATTGACGTCTCTTGCCAAGGCTATTACTGCATATCCTTCCTTGAAGCCATGTGTGTCCAAGCTTGTGTCCCACGATGAGATTGGGAAGTAATCAATGGTCGGCTCGCCGGAGTCACTCGTCGGCGCGGAACCAACTACTGTGCCGCCGTCAACGAGGGCGCGTACGTTTGTGCCTTCCCTGCTGATGGCGAAACAGAAGTCGTTGAAGTACCTTGTCAGACTGTTTGCTTTCATACCGCCGATGCTCTGGATTCCGTTGGGACTATAGTCTATTGGGATGTACATATCTGAATACCAAGTTCCATTGTACCACCATCTTTCAGTCAACGGATCCTTTGAGGGATACCAGTACCAGCTGTCATCTGTTGCGTTGTAGCTTGACCAGCCTCCGGCAATGGGTTCAGGTCCCTCCTCAGTTACATCGTCGTAGACATCGAAGGCGAATTTCTTTAGAACGGTTCGCTTGTATAGTGTTGTGTCAGTGCCTGTTCCCTTTCCGCTGTTACTGAACTCTTCGTAATAGTCTCCGCCAAACTCGTTTAATCCGTATGGTATTGTTCCTTTCATTCCTATTACAGGTGCTATCCATGGGAACATTGTGTCGTTTCTGTCAAACAGCATGAATGACTGCGCCCACCAGCCATAACAGTTGCTTCCTATAAACCCTGCACCGCCACTGTCAGTTGTAGCCGCGCTTTGTCCAAGTCCAGTCCACATAAATGGTGGATATACCGCGTCCCCCGTCTCGTCGTACAGCGTGGTTAGGTCTTCTGGGTTGAACACTTGGTTTAGCAGATATTGAACTTCAGCGTCAACATGATCGTAACTGTATAATGCATCAATGTCCATCGCTGGATAGGGATTATCCGTGAAGTCGGTCATCCCGATCACCTCAACAAACCTCATCTGTCTGTTAGCAGCCTTAGCAAGCCAAGAAAGCATGTTCGGCCAATCTGTATTGTTGTAACGCCACTGGGCAATTACCCATGGAGTCTTCGGCTCGCCCGGACCGTCCGGTGGATCAGGAATATCTGCGACAGCCGTGCCCCAGTCGAGGAGTCTCATGTGACCCAGACCTGGATCTGGAACCAGAGGATTATACACGGTGTATTCAGTTGTGTTCGGCCAGTAACCTGCAAAGAACAGGTATTGCTCAAGCGGATCAAAAGCTTGCACAACGTCGAACTGGTCCTCCCCAGTCAGTGGATGCTGGTAGACGGTTGTATCGAAGTTGTGGAAGTAGTGTATGTAAGCCTCGTTTCCTGGGTTTATTCCCCTTACCATGTCAAGCTCGTATCTCTCTGTGAAGCAGATGTCGCTTATCAGGTCTAGGACCTTGGGGTCAAGGAGGATCTTGACATCTTTATAGACTATAGCGTATTTCGTGTCTTTGTTAAAGATGATTGTGACTACAACTTTGGCAACGTCCTCATCATAGTAGCCGTCGTGAACTATGGCTTCAGTTCTAGCAACAACAAGCCTTGCACTGTCATATAATATCTTAACGCCGGCAGGAATTACACTGCCCTTAGTAAGAACTGCGTCGTCGTCATCTGGCATGTACTCGCCAAACCAGCTCCAAGCTTCTCTGCCACCCTCAGTTACTGTCAAGTTACTGTAAATTGCCCAACCCTCAATAGCTCTTATCGTGCCTTGTCGGGTATAGTTCATGTAAAATACCCAGCCCTGAATCCAGTATTTTGGATTTACATCCATTGAAGCCCAAGACTCTGTGTCTTCCCACTCGTCGCTGTCCGCACCATAAGCGATGCCAGCATTATCTGGGGTAGCGAACTCTCCATACTCTGTTACACCAACTCTGAGACTTTTGTTTGCATCAAACCAATCGTCTTCCGGGCTCAGAGTATATTCACCGTAGAGCCCTTTGTATTCATGTGCCCACTGGTTTACTTGGTATGAGTATTGCATGCTGTCGTAGTGGTCGTTGCCTGCAACTCCTTCAAAAATTGCATAATCTGCTCCGCCTGATGATTGTCCGGACATGAAGCCTAGGATTGTTGGCGTAATTACAATTGGCAAAATCAACGTTAAAGCTAACAACAACATCATTAGGTTCTTAGAATAGTTTTTCACGTTCATTTTTTTTCCTCTTTAACATTGGTCTTTCTATAGTTTCACTACTCAGATTTAAAAGGTTTTCCATTCTAGAATTATAATATAGAATAAACTCAGTAACATGGATTTCTTGAAACGCCTCGCTTTTAAGAGAAACCGCGCATTAAAAAGTTGTTAGCGCACACGCTCATCGAGCAATCTTAACATATTATGTTCCTATCCAGGAATTCGATGTATGCTACACATTGTTTTTCGTGTTGATTGTCAAGATAACTTGTCAAGGAGTAGCCCAGAAGTTTTCCGATGGAAAATGCAAACTTGCGGGCTTCGAAAGTGTTTTATTAACAAGAAGCAGAAAACACTGTGACAGTGAAAGTTCGTGATGAAACAGTCACTCAATCAGCAATTTGTCTCTCTGACCGGAGCAAGTTTGGCTAAGGTGAAAGCTTGGGCTTTGCGTCGGAGGGTTTGGTATAGAGCTTTATCGAGAAGCGAGAGGGGTCAAATGAATTTAACAATAAGGATAGTGAAGAAAATCCATAATTCACTTCTAACCAGGGTGTTGCATTCGATTTTAGAGAAGCTGTTTAAGGCTGCTGAGAGTGAGTTTTCTCGTCTTATGAGGAAGGTCGGTGAACCTCTAGCCAAGAAACTGAGCGACATCGCTAAGGGTTGGGGATGTAAATCCGCTAATGCTTGGGCAAAAGATACAAGTTTCATCCGGTTCTTAACCGTAAATTACATGAATACACCGGGGTTGCACACTGTATGAATACGATTTGTTCTTGGCCATCAGTGCTGTGCGCTCTTGTGTATGTTCCGTTACAAGCTCTTGACAGACTTTTCAAGGAATATGGGGACTTGGACGGCTTCACGGTTAATAGGCAAAAATTTTATAGTGCTGTACCCAAAAGAAGTTGTTTTTGTGCACGCCTTAGCTAGGTGAGGATGTTTTGGTCGAAGTTGAAGAGGCTGGAGCGGTTACCGGGAATACTGTTGTTTTTGCGGGCAAGCCGTTTGTTGTTGTTGGTGTTCCAGCGTTCAATGAGGAGAAAACAATTGCCAAAGTTGTTATTGAAGCACAAGAGTTTGCGGATAAGGTTGTGGTTTGTGATGATGGTTCAACGGATGTGACTGCAGATATTGCTGAACGTTTGGGTGCGGATGTTGTTAGACTTGAGTGTAATCGGGGTTATGGTGCTGCTATTCAGTGTTTGTTCAGGCGTGCTAGTGAGTTGGGTGCTGATGTTTTGGTTACTTTGGATGCTGATGGGCAGCATGATCCAAGTGAAATTTCTTTGATAATAAAGCCTATTGTTGAAAATAAGGCAGACATTGTTATAGGTTCGAGACTTGTTGATGACCGGTCAGCATATGCTATGCCGTGGTATAGAAGGGCGGGTGTGAAATTCATCACTAGGCTTGTTAACAATACGTCAAACCATCGCATTAGGGATGCGCAAAGCGGATTCAGAGCATATAGCCGAGAATCCCTAGAGAAATTGACCATGTTAGAGAACGGCATGGGCGTCAGCGTTGAAGTTCTAATCAACGCGAGAAAACAAGGATTAAGAATTCGGGAAGTTTCAGCGACGTGCAATTACGGCAGGGGCGTGGAAAATTCTACGCGTAATCCGATAAAACATGGAGCCAATGTGATAATGTCAATCGTGAAGCTTGTGGTTGAAGATAAACCTTTGATGCTGTTGGGGATGCCTGGGTTAATATGCTTGATAGCTGGAGTTGTTTTCGGAGTTTGGATGCTGCAGATTTACGCTGCGGAGCATCGCATAGTGACAAATATTGCATTGGCTTCTATGGGATTCATATTGATAGGGTTCTTCGCCCTTTCTACGGCTATAACGTTATATGCGATTTCGAGACTTTTAGAGAAAACGAACAAGAATAATTCAAATATTAAGCATTGAAAAGGAATTCGAAAATTTCACAATGGGGTGAATTGATGAAAAAGGCTCTTATCACTGGAATAACGGGGCAGGATGGTTCGTATCTAGCAGAGTTTTTGCTTTCTAAAGGTTATGAAGTGCATGGAATTATCAGAAGGGCAAGCACTTTTAACACTGCGAGGATTAACCACATCTATGTGGATCCGCATGAGCCTCATGCGCAACTTTTTCTTCATTATGGGGATCTGTCGGATTCGGAGCAGATATCGAACATAATTTACAATGTCAAACCGGATGAAGTTTATAATTTAGGCGCTCAGAGTCATGTTCGCGTGAGTTTTGACATTCCAGAATATACTGGGAATATCACTGCCTTAGGCACTGCAAGGATTTTAGAAGCTATCAAAAATAGCGGAAACAAGATCAAGTTTTATCAAGCTTGCAGCAGCGAAATGTTTGGGAATTCTCCTCCACCTCAGAATGAGGAAACATCTTTCAGACCGAGGAGTCCTTATGCGATTGCTAAACTTTATGCTTACTGGGTAACCGTGAATTATAGAGAAGGTTACAACTTGTTTGCATGTAATGGAATCTTGTTTAATCATGAATCTCCTCGCAGGGGTGAAACGTTTTTAACGAGAAAAGTAACTAGGGCAATAGCGAACATTTTAGCCGGAAAACAGAAAGTTCTCTACTTGGGAAACCTTTATGCAAAACGAGATTGGGGATACGCTCCAGAGTATGTGGAGGTAATGTGGAAAATTTTGCAGATCAACCCGCCGGAAGACTTTGTTATTGGAACTGGTGAAGCACACTCGGTTAGAGAATTTGTTGAAAAAGCTTTTTCATATGTCGATCTTCGATTTGAAAAATATGTAAAGATCGACCCTAGATATTTCAGGCCTACTGAAACTGAAGAATTAATTGCCGATGCAGAGAAGGCTAGGAAAAAATTGGGTTGGCAGCCGAAGATTAGATTCGGAGAATTAGTGAAGATAATGGTGGACGCCGACATGCGTAAAGTTGGTTTAGACCCCATTGGAGAAGGAGACGAGATCGTAGAGAAGAAGTTTTCGAATCGATGGTGGAAGACAGACTAGCATGAGATTCTGGGCGGACAAGAGAATATTGGTGACTGGCGGAGCTGGGTTCTTAGGCTCCTTCATAGTTGAGAAGCTTGTAAAAGAAATGAAAGTAAATCCTGAAAATATTCGGATTCCAAGAAGTAAAGAGACGGATCTGAGAAAATGGGAAAACTGTGTCAAAGCCGTCAAGAACATGAATGTTGTCATTCATTTGGCAGCTAAAGTGGGCGGTATAGGATTTAACATGAGATATCCTGCAACCCTGTTTTATGATAATGCCATAATGGGAATTCAGCTCATGGAAGCTGCTAGACAAGAAGATATACAAAAATTTGTGACGATAGGCACCGTGTGTGCTTATCCGAAGTACACTCCCGTTCCGTTCAAAGAGGAAAACCTATGGAATGGTTATCCGGAAGAAACAAACGCGCCTTATGGCATCGCCAAGAAAATTCTTCTAGTTCAAGCTCAAGCCTACAGAGAACAATATGGTTTCAACGCTATCTATCTATTGCCGGTTAACTTGTATGGTCCGAGGGACAATTTTGATCCTGAAAGTTCGCATGTGATTCCGGCGCTTGTAAAGAAGATGGTGGACGCGAAGCTAGAAGGAAAAAAAGAGGTTGTTGTTTGGGGCACAGGGAAGGCTTCCCGAGAGTTTTTGTATGTGGAAGACGCGGCAGAAGGGATTCTTTTAGCAGCTGAAAAATACAATAAGCCGGACCCTGTGAATCTAGGTGCAGGTAATGAGATCACGATAAAAGAACTTGTCGATTTAATGGCGGAGCTTACTGGGTATAAAGGAAAAATCGCATGGGACACTTCATATCCAGATGGACAACCGCGACGATGCCTTGAAACCAGTAGGGCTAAAGAAGAATTTGGGTTTGAAGCAAAAACCGACTTTGTAAAGGGGCTTGAGAAAACGATTAATTGGTATCTTTCTACGAAAGTCAATTAGTAAACGAGAATCTAGTGGAGCAAATACGACTACGCGCCCTTAAAGGAGATTCGTAGGACGGCCTTATGGTCTATGAAAATCGCGAAAAAAAATGACATGCCCCTAGTAAGCGTAATAATTCTGAATTACAATGGTAGAAGTGATCTTGTTAGATGTCTGGATTCACTTCGCAAAACAGACTATCCCAATCTTGAGACTATCGTAGTAGACAATGGATCGACAGATAATAGTGCAAGCGCTGTTCAACAGATGTTTGAACATGTAAGAGTGTTGCTAAACGAAATCAATTACGGATATGCCAAAGGAAACAATATAGGTATTCTAAATGCACATGGAGACTACGTCGTACTGCTAAATAACGACACTTTTGTTCATCCAAATTGGCTAAAAGAGCTTGTTGAGGCAGCTGAAAAGCTGAAAGAAGACTGTTTTCTTCAACCCAAAATCTTGCTTGCGGATAATCCTCAAATTATAAACTCTGCTGGAAATATGATACATGTTGCTGGATTTGGCTTTCCAAGAGGTGCTGGTGAAAGAGATATTGGTCAATATGAAAAAGAAGCTGAGGTAGCGTATGCCTCAGGCGCATGCATTTTCACATCCCAACGGGTAATTAGAAAAGTGGGTCTATTGGACGAAAGATACTTTCTCCAATTTGAAGATCTTGACTGGGGATGGCGAGGTAGGATGCAAGGAATCACATCGCGCTATATACCAAAAGCCGTTATTTATCACAAGTGGGGCGGAACTCTAGGACGTCTTTCAGAAGAGAAGAGTTACTACCTTGAGAGAAACAGAGTCTATACCCTGCTGACAAATTATTCAATACGAACATTAATAATTTTGTTTCCTGTCATTGCAGTTACGGAAGTTCTCGTGTTAATCTATTCTCTTGTAAATGGGCGGTTAGAAGCGAAAATTAAATCGTATTCAGATTTAATCAGAATGAGACAAGACATAATCAAACGGCAATATCTCATTCAGAAACGCAGAGAAAAACCTGACAAAGATGTCATGTCTGTTTTTTCTGACATTCTTAAACATCCGCACCTTGAATCACCTGCTGTACAGATTGCAAATGTCTTTTTTAGCAGACTATGGCATGTTCTACATCGTTATATCTAATGTAGTGCAACAATCAAGATTGATTCCAACCAAGTCCTAATCCTCTCGATTTGAAGATTTTAGATATGCAAAGAACTCTTATAGTCATCCCAAATCCGCTCCCTGGAACTGGGGGTGCTGAAACTCATTACATGGAGATTGTTGATTCGTTTGTTAAGATGGGAATAGCCATTGTGCTTGTATGTGCTAAATCTTCGAATGATATGATGACTAAAAAGTTTGATGTTGAAATGTCGAAAAAGAATGTTCGAGTGGCTAGAATTCCTGTCATACCCCCTAATCTATATACATCAAGAGGTAACATTACGATTTCTTTACAGCTTTTAGCTTTTTGGATTGCGTCATTTCTTGCGGGGTTATATGTGATCAAAAAATATAATGTGAGACATTGCTTATTGCGGCACTCAATTCTATTATTTCCTGTAGTAATATTGCTGAATTTTCTGAAGGTGAATATTGTTGCAGATGGCCATCTATTGTCTGAAACCAATTTTCAGCTCTACTTTTCCAATCGCATTTTTGCTCAGCAAAAGAGTCGGAGCTTAACCTTTGAACATATGATTTTTGTTCTCTTCAAAAATGCTGAAATCATCACATTTTCGTGCTATGCAACATTTCGCGCTTATTCTCCCATAATCGCGTTAAATGTTGAACATTTTTTGAAGACTAACCTCATACGTTCTGCTCCGCAAGTTGTTATGATACCACCCAGCGTAGATCCCAAAAGAATTCGACAAATGTCGGATTCGCATCGCAAAGTTCGTGGAGTTGCGTATTTCGGAGTACTCGAAAGCTGGTGGGACGTTGATACTTTAGTTAAGAGTTTCTCGTTGGTTTTTCACCACTTTCCCAATATCAAGCTCTACATCTATGGCGATGGACCCTTGGCTGAATCCATAGAAAAAATCGCTTCAGAATCTTCTGCTTCACAGGCCATTTTCTTATACGGAGCGGTTCCTAGGGAACAAATATTGCGCGATTTCAGCAATTTTGATATAGTTGTGGTTCCTATGTTGTCAACTGCTCCTCCAGGCATACCCATAAAATTGATCGAAGCTTTGATGGGTGGAAAGGCAACTATAGTTTCCAACATCAAACTATTTCATAACATCCTTAGTGCTGATGATGTTCTTTTCGTGAAAACTGACAATGTAGATGAGTTAGCAAAGGGAATAATAAAAATCGTCATAGATGATAGACTTCGTAATCGATTATCAATCAATGGGCGCAAGAAGGCTATGGAACTTTTCAACTCTGAAAAAAACTATCAAAAACTTTTGAGTTTGATCTTAAAACACTCTTGAAAACTGGATAATTAATGTTAGATGAACTTGCATTCGTTGCTTGGACGACGTTTGTTACGATTATTCCAGGGGCGGTGATACTAATACTAGGTTTTTACAAGCATAGTCAAACTGTAGAAAGAGACTCATTACTGCATTCTGTTCTTTTGAGCATAAGTTTGAGCTATGTATTTGTCGCTATGACGGGTTATTTTCTGGACTTCAGTCTTGGTGTGTCTTGGTTCAATTTCCTAATAGTCACCTTGGTTCTTATAGGCGTTTTAGTCTATTTCCAGAAGTCAAGACTTGTTCAACTGATCCACGATTCATGCAAAAAAGTGAGAGATTGTTGCGAATTCAAAGCACATGGACTGTCTATTGTTACTGTTGCAGGTGTTGCGTTGTTTGTGTTGCTTCCTTCATTGAGGTCTATGTATTTATACCCTTCAGATCCGCTACTGAATCTCTACAAAGGCAGGCTTGTCAGTACAGATCAGCATTTGGCTTTAAGTTACCCGGAAGTCGCCCGGACTTGGCCTTTAGGCTTGTATTATTTGCTTGGCATCACTTTCTCGTTTAACATCCATCAATCAACCAATTATATGAGACTGGCTGGCGCATTTTGGGGGATCTTGACGATATTTGCTATCTACGAGTTAGCACGAAAGACAACATCGTCGAAAGTTGTAGCTCCTCTCGCAGCGTTGACTATGGGAACTCATTATATTTGGGTTTTCCTCATCTCTCAAAAAGGGGCAATAGCACAAAGTTTGTCCACATTTTTGATGGTGATCAGCCTTTCCCTAATTCTGGATGTAGTAAACCAGAAAAAAAGAGCAATATTTTTCTTGTCGTTTTTGCTGGGAGGAATGTGGTTATACCACCCACCCACAACAGCAATTTTGCTATTACCAATCTTAGTGTGGTATTTTATTAGTGGAAGAAAACTAATTCCATCAAAAAAGGTGATACAAGCAGTAGTTGTTTTCCTCTCTGCATCTTCCCCATATTGGTTACTACTCACACCAAAAAGTTTTGAACAACGGATTGTCATTCCCACATTGCAACCTCTTATGCCAGTTGTCTCTTCCTTTGATTATTTATTTTCCCATCCATTTCTCGACCATGGCGCTGGTATAATCCCGATCTTTTTTTCTGTTATTGCCATAATGCAATTTTTCAGACACAAACGACATCGAAATTTAAGCACATCTGAAAACCGTCTATATATCACCGAGATTATTTTGCTGCTTTTGTTATTTGAGTATCTCTACTACATAAACCCACTATCAGAACTCCGATCTGTATTAAGCAGAACCTATGAGCCTGAAAGAATGGTGATTCATCTAGCTATTCCTATTTCGTTGTTAGCTGCATACGGTTTAGATTCTCTGATACCACGTAATCTTCGCCAAAACAAGAAAATTCGCTTATTTTTGGTTTTCAAGTCCCGAAAACTCTCGATCCTCACACTAAACCAAACCAAAGTTCTTCTAATAGCCTCTACATTGTTCTTAGGCCAGTTTTGTTGGGGAGCTTGGACATACGGAAACAAGTGGCATGGCTTTGAGCTCTATCATGGACGAGTAACCGAGGACGAGTGGAATATGCTTATGTGGATAGAAAAGTTCACCCCTGAACGTTCCAGAATCCTAATCGATCAGATCACAGGCGGAGAGAAAGCGGATTGGACAGGAGGCATACAGTACTACAGCTCAGATGTGCATACTCCAGTAGGCGAACGAGATTTAGCGTGGATGGCTTTGGGAATGCTAGTTCCAAGAAATATTTTAGGTAACCCAGATATCTTCAATCAATCACAGACTGAGAAAAATATAAACGAGCTTAAAGATTTCTACGAAACAAACCATATCGATTATATCATAGTAACTAATTCTGATAAATATCCATATGTAGTGAACATGATGCTCAAATACGTATGTCATGTCGAGGGCGCAGTCTTGCTATATAATACTACCTCCTCGAATTACTAGGTACAACATGTCACGTGAGCAGTGTATCACCAAGATGCTAGCGAAGAAAAAACAAAGAAATGTCTGGAAAAACCGGTTTGAGACTACACAATCTTACATGCAATGGCATCTTTTCAATTTTAAGCTCTGTGATTTGGTTGATTTTCTGCAGGAGATGACAATTGATGGAAACTGCAGCGTTCTAGATATTGGATGTGGGCTAGGAAGTGTAGATTACGTCATATCCAAATATACACAAGCAAACGTAACAGGGTTAGATCTTTCTACTACGGGAATTGCAAAAGCTCAGCAAACCAGTCAGCTGTCTACGACTGGTTTGTCTTTTATACTTGGCGATGCGGAGAGTTTGCCAATAAAAACACGTTCCCTTGACTACGTAATTGTAATGGATCTCTTGGAGCACTTGCCCAACCCATTAGATTGCATAAGAGAAATAGAGCGAATTCTGAAAAAAGGGGGTCTCGCATTATTCTCAGTTCCAAACAAAGAATATGATCTAACATTGGATAAACTAGTTGAGCTTACTTTTCCGAAAATTTTTATCAAACGAATGAAAAAAGTTGGGCACTCAAAAGACCTTTTTTTCACTGTTTCTGAACTGTCAGAGATGTTAGAAGTCACACGAATGAAACCAGTTAAAACCGAGCATTACTACACATTTTTCACTTCGCTCCACGATGTATGGCTAATGGAATTTATTAGAACCATATTGGAGATACCGCATTTGCCTTCTCACAGGTACAGAAATGAGAAACACGCACAAATCATCTCTAGATTAAAAAGATACCACCACAAAATGTTTCCATATATTAGAGGAGTTCTTAAACTCTTTGACAGAACATTACAACGGATTGGAGCAGGCAGTGCGGGTTTCTGGATACTAGCACAAAAGAAGTGAGAGAAAAGGTCCATAGAGATGGACTTTTTGGTGATTGTGAAATGAAAAAACGCATATGTTTCTTAATGCACATGGATCACGAGATCAACAGTTATTTAGATCTGGTTAGAGGTTGTGAGATAATACTCCATAATTACTCACAATTTCTGATGAAAAAAGGGTATGAACCAATTTGGGTGCTGTTAGCTAAGAAGGATCTTAAGATTCCGCGCGTCTTCCATAGAATCCCTCTCGTTAGGATAGAACGCAAATTCACAAGTGAGTTGAATCCAATAAACTTTGTCACACTCTTCTTGAAACTGGTGAAAACACTTAAGAAAAGAAATGTTGAGATTGTTTATACACGAGTTTCGTCTTTGGGTTTTATCGCAGGTTTCGCGTGTAAAATCACTGGATCGCGATTTATTTTTCATGTAGAAGACCTTGAAGCAGATTTGACAAAAACTTTGACTCTAGAAAACTCTTTCTGGGTCTATCTAAGAGTGTTTCTTCTAATGCTCGCCCAGAAAGGTGCTGTTTCCATGGCTACAGTTGTCATCACGGTTTCCAAAACCTTCAAAAACTTTCTAGTAAGGAATTGGCATATTCCAAATGTTAAAATAGTTCCGCTCTATGAAGGGGCTGAAAGGAAGCCTCAGCTGTCAAGTCCTTCCAAGTACGATTTTCCAATCTCAATTGTTTATTTAGGAGGAGTTTCCGAATACGATGGACTTGATGTACTGTTAAGAGCATTTCAGATAGTTGTCAGGAAATATGAAAATGTAGAGTTAGTGATTGCGACATTTGCTGGAGAAGACAAAATCGCGCCATTTAGAAAAATGCGTACGTATTTGGGTTTGGACAAGAATGTTAGATTTGTTAGCTCTATCACAGGTCAAGTGGCTCGAAGTTTAGTTAGAAACTCAAATATTGGTGTAATACCAAGAAGAAAGACACTAAGCACCAATCTGACGACATCCTCTGTAATTTTCCTATACTTTTCTGAGGGGAAACCTGTTGTTGTGCCTCGACTAAAGGCTATTTCGGAACTAGTATCCGAAGAGGCCTCATTCTACGAGCCTGGAAATTTTACCTCTTTAGCAGATGCGCTTATTCAACTTATATCTGATGATAGATTAAGGGAAAAATTGAGGAGATATTCTTTGAAAATGAGAGATGATTTTTCCAGAGAGAAGATGTGTGAAAAACTAGTAAATATTATAAAATCTTTGCCAAGAAGATAAAACGGATTGTTATGACTTGAGAGGTCAGAATATGAAAGTCTGCGTATTAGGTATCGGTAAGGTGGGTCTTCCTACAGTCAAGTACATTAGTGATAGGAGTCTTGAGGTTTGGGCCTACGATATAGATCCCATTGCCATTGAGAGAGCCAAAAAAGAGGTAAGTCTCAGAGCAACGACCAACTGGCATGATATACCACCTGTGGATATCTACATTATATGCGTATCTACAATGTGGAAGAGGAATGCGTTCGATTTATCTCGTATTTTCGATGCATGTGAGAAAATAGCGAAAAAAGCTCTTTCGTCATCTCTAGTTTCTATCGAAAGCACAGTGATACCAGGTACGTCCAAGAAAGTCCATGAAAGCATCTTTAAGAAAAAAATAAACCTAGTTCATGTACCGCACAGATATTGGGCAGAAGATCCACTGAGACATGGGGTCAAACAGTTAAGAGTCATCGGAGCGGTAAACCAAGAAAACCTCAATGTGGGTTTAAGATTCTATAGAGACATTCTTGAAATACCGTTACATGTGGTCTCATCAGTTGAAACAGCTGAAATGTCTAAAATAGCTGAAAACGCATGTCGCTACGTACAAATCGCATTTGCCGAGGAGTTAAAAATGACATGCGAAGAAATCGGGTTAGACTTCGATGAAGTGCGAAACGCTTGCAACACAAAGTGGAATATTGAGGTACTTGAAGCGCGAGACGGAATCAAAGGACACTGCCTCCCGAAAGACGTAAGGTACCTCACGTCCTTGACCACTTACGATGCCATACTTAAAAGCGCCATGATTGTTGACAGGAAATACAGAGAATGGCTACCACGAAATTATGCATTGGCAAACATCAAGCACAACGTTTTAACTGAATAGAAAACAGAAGATGCAACAAGAACATCGTGTTGATTGAGGGGGGTCACACGAAAAGTGTTGCTACTTGACAGCACTTACGCAATTAAACCTAGAACCCAACTCGCTCCTGCCCACACAAAAAGGAGAAAGCCCGCGCTTCAAAAAAGGAAAGATGTGAAATTTGTCGGAACCTAGCGCCAATTATCTATACTGTAGGGTATTTTCTGGATGGAAAGGAAAGGGCAAGTGCCGACTCCATGCTTCTTACGGGTCGTAGACGATGTGAGTGAAGTACATTGACCAGTCGCAGCCAGGGAAGTCGCAACCGTCGCCCCAAGCTGTCTCGCAACCACAAAATGTTGGCCCGCAGACCTTGACGTTGTCCAGAAACGTTCCAAGTGCATCAGAGGTACTCATGTCAGCGAATTCAAGGCGAGTTATGTAACCTGTCGCGGTTAGTGTATATGTGTAATACGTCCACATAGTGTCACTGCCTCCAGCAAGGCTTATAGTATCAACTTCAGTTCCGTCCCACATCACTTTTAGGACATTGTTGGAAACGTCTGTGTTGGGGCGTGGGGAGAAGTGGAACTTGAGTTGATACTGTTCACCAGGTACTGTTACGAGTTCTTGGGAGATTCTGACGGAAGTCGGTTCATAGTGAATACCGTTCACAGGCCCATCCCAGTCAGAATCCAACTCCGCCCACTGACAACCCTCAGCAGCCATCCAATCAAACACCCGTCTCTGCAACTCAATGTTAGCTTCAGAAGGCCTCGCGTAACCCTCATACATGCTAGGCCCTGGCATCCACTCCACACCCCATCCAAGAATCTCACCTGAAGTATAAATGTCCCATTTTTCCTCAGTCGTCACCACCGGCTCCTCAAACCCACCGTTAACAACAATATTTCCGCCATTGCTGGTCTGAACAGGCAAAGCATTCAATGCTACGTTTAGCACGCTCGTAAGAAGCAATACTATTATTATTTTTGTTTTCATTTTCATCTTTCTCCTATCTTCTCTCAATAGTAACTTTTCAGACGTTCGCTTATAAACACGTAAGTAAGAATACTCAATATTGCCAAAACCAAAATATGATACAAACGTGTATATCCAGACCCGAAAACTGCAGTGTTTTCGCCTTTTTAACATAAATCAACAACATCTTCTTCTGGACGCTTAGATTCGCTCGCAGGCCCTGCGCACTGTGACTGTAGGCTTTTCCCAGTTTAAATAGAATGTCAAGTAATGAACTGAGGGTGAAGTTATTGGCAAGAAGTGTTCGAAAAACCATGATTGTGACAAGTCCCACTCGTATTTCTGGTTTGGTTCTCACTTTTTTAGGGTTGGCGTTCATTATTGCTGTATTGTCTAACGCTTGGGCTTCAGGAGTTTCTTTTTCTGATTTTTCAGCGTTTAACGAGTTTCTGTGGGCAAACCGTTTCAACATCGGGTTAGGAATTCAATTCGAACTTGTCTACTTCATTATCGCGGGCGCTGTCACAATCCTTTTAGGCGTCTCTCTGTTGGCTCGTAGAACGGAACGTGTTGAAGAGGTGACTGTTATAACAGAAGACGTTACGGCAACCTTGGAATGTACCGTTTGCGGATATCGATGGAAAGAAATTTTCTCGGAAACACAACTAGATTCCATGGGATTCCCCAGAAACCGAAAAATCTCCAGGAGAAAATGTCCAGCTTGTGGAAGATTCACCCGCCCCAAGATAGTAAAGGTGCGAGCCCCTCGAACGTTCTGAATAACGCTTTATGAACCTATAAGACCAAGAATGCGGCACTACACAGAAGAAAAAGATTACAGAAAAGCCATAGTTTTGGCTCTATAAGGAAGTTGGGGATTTCGGTATTAGATCAGACCACCGCTGATGTAATGTTGTTAGGTTTATTGTTTTTCTTCGCTGTTTGAATTTCTTTTTATCGCCTTTTTTATTCTTTCCATTAAAGGTTTTTTCTTCGGTTTGGGTTCCGTGTGTGGTTGCACATTCGATAATTTTTGGGTTAAGGGCATTTTCTGCAAAGCCATCTGCTTGTGATACTGCTCTCCCTTCACAAACTTGCCTCTAGCATTTCTCCAAACATCTATTTTTCTGCCTTTGCGGAAAATCCACTGATGCACGATTTCAGCTTCCGAGATCATAATTCTTTCACTTAGCTTCTTTTGGATTTCATCGTCTAGCATAGCTAGGCGTCCCTTTTCTTTTGGGATGCCCTCAATGACCAGTATATTATAGCCTTGTGCTATCCTCTTGGCAGTTTCACCTAGCTTGGGAATAGCAACAAAAATCGGTAAATCAACCTTCACTTCCGAAATCTTATAAATGTAGAGTATAAGGGGGGATACGCTTACTTCGACGTCTCCGACAGCATGATCGACAGCTACAATGCGTGTGCAGCCTTCGAAATTCTTCTTAGCTATGAGACTGAATTTGTGTTGAATGCCACTTTTTTCTCCAGTCACTGTGGCAGGCATCTCAACGCTGAAGTCCAGATCAGTTAGAAGCTTGTAAATACTTTCTAAGCTTGTAACGTTTTGTCTGATTTCTTGTTCTCTATCCGTATTAAGGGCGTACTTGGATATTTCCCGCACGATTGCCCTTTCAACTTTGAATTTG
>Ga0209635_10000229_pt1 | contig 36533 bp, 45 predicted proteins | sample DeeMarSWOR230_32_FD_187463 | JGI IMG/M metagenome (GOLD analysis project Ga0209635, IMG submission 187463) | Marine sediment microbial communities from White Oak River estuary, North Carolina - WOR-2-30_32 (SPAdes) (version 2) | ecosystem: Environmental > Aquatic > Marine > Intertidal zone >...
GCTGAGCTTTCTGTTCCGACTGGGCAATGATAGAGGCAGCTTCGGTCTCAGCTTCCCTCTTTACCTGCTCCGCAGCTTGGTGACCTTCCTGCTCCAGTTGGCTGACTCTCTCGGCGGCTTCATCCTCAGCCTTCCCATTTGCTTCTTGCAGGATCTGCTGAGCTTTCTGTTCCGACTGGGCAATGATAGAGGCAGCTTCGGTCTCAGCTTCCCTCTTTACCTGCTCCGCAGCTTGGTGGCCTTCTTGCTCCAGTTGGCTGACTCTCTCAGCGGCTTCGGCCTCAGCCTTCTTCTCTGCCCCCTCCGTGACCTCCTGAGCCCTTTTTTCCGCTTGGGTAATGATCGAGGCAGCTTCAGCCTCAGCCTTACTCCGCAATTCATCCCTGATACCAGCAGCCTGCCTCTCCGCTTCCTGCAAAATATCGCGGGCTTTCTGCTCCTGCTGGATGACTCTCTCAGCGGCTTCGGCCACAGCCTGCCTCTTTGCCTCCTCCAGGATCTCATAGGCCCTTTTTTCCGACAGGGCAATGATCTTGGCCGCCTCTGGCCTGGCCAGCTTCTTTGCCTCCTCCAGGATCTCCTGGGCCCTTTTTTCTGCTTGGGAAACGATCGTGGCAGCTTCAGCCTCAGCCTCCCCCTTTGCCTGCTCGACAATTTCCTGCGCCCTTTGCTCCGATTGGCTAATAATCCGGGCCGCTATTCTAGCCAGGGATTCCATATGCTCTTCTTGTTCAAGGGGAGCTTTTTCTGGGCTTAATGGAGGGCTGACAAAGTCGCTAGCGCGCGCCTCATCCGGTTCATTTTCCGCCATTTCTTGTTCATGCTGATCATTGATAATCTTCCGTAGCATCCCCTACCTCCGTGAAAATTCTATCCTGCTCCGTTGTGAATGTAGTCGAAATAATATAAGTCCAATATATTATAATGTATAGTATTATATACCACAATAATATAATATTGTCAAGACCACAGGGTAGTTTTTCACCGAAGTGAGCTTGCTCTAGTAGATTCGAGCTAGGGCTTTGGGGAATGCTAGCCCTATTGAAATAGTGGGCTAGGTTATCTAATGAACCCATGTACGTTAGTGAAGCAGTTACAAGTTTGGGAAGGGAGATTGTGCTAGCAATAGCCTAAAAGCAGCTTTTAAGAAGTGATCTGGCGTTTGAGGCGGGGATTCGCAAGGTTGTCAGTAGCTGGAACTTTCAATGCGCTGAAGAGTTCATTAATTGTCACGAATACACATACTTGGAATGGGCGCTCCAATCACCCAAATTGACAGCTAGCATGGTTTGTGCTAAGCTCTCCACGCAGGTGCTGGTCGGGTGAATCTCCTGTAAGTTTTTAGATAGCCTTCCTAAGACGTCCCGTCTAGAAGGCATCATCGATTTGGGTCTCTGACCCAGCATGATTGCCCAGTAAAGACGTTCGCTGGCAAAGCGCTAGCGACCCCCTTAGCAGCAGGCACATGCGCTGTGCTTGAAACCTGCTCCAAGTTCCGAGTGTATACAGAATAGCCTAATTGTCTCATAAAAGGGGGTGGACAGCATGTATAAGACTTGTGGTTGTACGCCTTCTATGTTTTACACAAAGCTGCTGCTCTATCTTAAATTCACTATCACATCCCTAATGAGACAAAAGTCACATACTGAGGCTATTACCTAACATAGAATACATTCTAAAGTCAGGGCTGGGGAGCGGGACAGGTTTTACCAATTAAAAGGGAGGAGGGATAACCATGGTGCTGGAAAGGTGGCGGCCGGGTTGGGGCATCCGCCCCTGGAGACCCTTTACGGAGGAGCTGGAGCGGCGCTTTGAAGAGATTCTTGGTAGACCCTTCTTCCCCACGGCGTGGCGTCGGCTCCCTGGGGAGGAGAGGGGTTGGGTGCCTCCGCTCGAGATGTTTGAAAAGGAAGATAAGTTCACCGTGAGGGCCGAGCTTCCGGGCATGAAGAGGGAGGAGATCGATGTCTCAGTGGTGGGCGATACCCTGACCATCAAGGGGGAGCGTAAGGCTGAGACCGAGGTGAAGGAAGAAGACTACTACTGCTGTGAGCGGTCTTATGGTAGCTTCTTCCGATCGATCAATCTGCCTTCTGCTGTGGATACCAAGAAGATCGAAGCCAGTTATGAGAGTGGTGTACTGGAGATTACCCTACCTAAAGCTCCGGAAATCAAGCCGAAAAAGGTTGAGATTTCCGTCAAATGATCTTTCTAATGTCCCGCTTCCCAATCATTAGGTTAGGAGGGAAAAAATGACTACTAAAGAGGTTAAGGTCTATTCCACCCCCCAATGTCCCTGGTGTAAAAGGACTAAGCAATTCCTCGATGACAATGGCATTACGTATCAAGACTTCAATGTCGCCGAAGATAGCGCCGCCCGCGAGGAGATAATCAGTAAGTGTGATTCACTAGCAGTTCCCACCATTTGTATTGATGGCGAGGTCATGGTGGGATTCAACGAGGCGCTGCTAAAAGAGAAATTGGGGCTGTAACTAATCGGAGGGAGCTATGCATGAGTTGATCATCGTTGGCGGAGGTCCGGCAGGGATGACAGCTGGGGTCTACGCTGCTAGGAAGCGGATCAATACCCTGCTCTTCAGTAAGGACATCGGAGGGCAAGTTCTTTGGACAACCGGGGTGGAGAACTATATGGGCTATCAGTATATTGAAGGCTTTGATCTTATACAGAAGTTCGAGGAGCAGGTGAGGCAATTTCCGCTGGAGCAGAAGATCGGTCAAGGAGTAGCTGCGTTGTCCCGGCTAAATGCGGGATTTGAGGTCAGGGCAGACAATGGTGAAAGCTATCAGGCAAAGGCGGTGATCATCGCTACCGGGAAGCGTCCTCGTCCGCTCAATGTGCCTGGTGAGGAGCGGTTGAGGGGAAGAGGAGTGACCTATTGTGCGGTTTGCGATGGCCCTCTATTTGCTGGACAAACGGTGGCTGTTATCGGTGGGGGCAATTCCGCCGTGGAGGCTGCGGATGACATGGTCAAGATAGCAAAGCATGTCTATCTAGTGTCGCTTACACCGTTAACCGGTGACCAGATACTCGTTGATAAAGTGAAAGCGGCCTCAAATCTGACCATGTTTTTAAAGCATGAGGTTGTGTCGATAGCGGGTGAAAGCCGTGTGGAAGGTATCACAATCAGGGACGTTAAAAGCGGCGAGGAAAAGAGGGTTGAGGTAGGGGGCGTCTTTATAGAGATTGGGTTGATTCCTAACTCGGAATTGACCAGCGGCATCGCCAGGCTCAATGAACTTAAGGAGATTGAGGTAAACTGCACAACTGAAACTGGAGTACCCGGGCTGTTTGCCGCTGGGGATGTGACCAATGTTCCCGAGAAACAGATCGTGGTTGCTGCTGGTGAGGGTGCTAAGGCAGCACTACAGGCTCATAAGTATCTCCAGAGATTATAAATTTTACTGGCAGGTAGCTTATCGACAGTGCCATTGGGATGGAGCGGAAGGGAGCCGCAGCGGCAGAATTCAAGCAATCGCTGACAAGGAGGTATGATTGAGAGTCCTAGGGATTATGGGAAGCCCGAGAATAAAAGGCAATACCGATCTACTATTGGATGAAGCTTTGAAGGGGGCCAAAAGTAAGGGGGCAGAGGTCGAGAAGATCATCGTAGATAAGCTCCAGATAGCACCCTGCCGCGAATACTATCGCTGTATGAGGGATGGAAATTGCGCTATAAGAGACGATATGGATGGCATATATCCAAAGCTCCTCGAAGCTGATGTAGTCATAGTGGCCTCACCAATGTTTTTCTACGGGCTGACTAGTCAGGTTAAGGCGCTTGTCGATCGTTGCCAAGCGCTATGGGCCCGAAAATACATTCTCAAGCAAGACCCGCTCGATGCGGCGAGAAAGGGTGCCTTTATCGCTATTGGGGCCACCAAAGGTAAGCAGTTATTTGATGGGTCAATATTAACGGTGAAATATTTCTTTCAATCCATTGGCGTTAAGTATACCGAGGAACTTCTCGTCCGGGGCGTGGATAAGAAAGGAGAGATCAAGGAACACACCACCGCTCTATCGGATGCCTTTGAACTGGGTAGGAGGCTAGCGAAAAAGTAGGTCTGCACAAAGACAGGAGATATGAGATGAACGAAGTTATGCGCTCGCTTGGATCGATGTATAACATCGAGAGAGCTGCCACAGCGATCTATAAAGCGCAAATCCGCGCTTTTCGGGGGACGGAGATCGCCGACAAGCTCAGGGCCGCAACGGTCAACGAGCAGGAGCATGCCGATAATCTCAAGGCACGCATCGAAGAGTTGGGAGGAACCGCCCCCCGGCTGGGGTTCTTCTTCCAGATGGGAGGGCTGACTCTGGGATTAGCCACTGCCCTCCTGGGAAAAATGCGCGTTCTGAAAACGGATGGATGGGTGGAAAGAAAGGCAGTGAAAGATTACAGTGGCTTCCTGCAGAGGGTCAAATTCGATGAAGAATCCGCAGCCTTGATCCAGAGGAACATCGAGGACGAGAAAATGCATATCAAGAACTGGGAGGAATCCATCCAGATACTATTAAAGGAGAAAGGAGGCTGCTAGAGCCCTCCTTACCCCGCTGAAAGGAGGTGTGAACATGGGAGTCAAGAATATGGGCGAAAAATATCGATGCAATGTCTGCGGCAACGAGGTCACGGTGACCAAGGTTGGTGGCGGTACCCTGGTCTGCTGTGGGGAGGAGATGGAGTTAACAAAAGAATAAGGTCGAAAATGACTGGGAGAAGATTTTTCTTCTAAATAGTAGAGGGCGCTTTCGACGGCGCATTTACTAGAGTTCGGAGAACAAGGAGGTTCAGAATGTCCACGAAAATTGAAGATTGGGCTATGGCAAGGGAATCACTGAGGGAGGAGCTGGATGCCATCAACCGCTACGAGGCAAGGATAAGCGCCACCGATAATGTATCGCTGAAGAAGGTGCTGCAGCACAACTCGGATGAGGAAAAGGAGCATGTCTCTATGCTGGTCGAGTGGTTGCGGGAGAATGACCCCACCCAGAATAAGATGTTTGAGGAACATGACTAGAAAAGGGTAACCATACATCAACAGTAAGGGAGCTAAGCATGACTTACACTGCTAAGGATTACGCCAGCTTAATCGGGATGGAGGGTTTTAGCGAGGCGCTGCTTAACAATCACTTCACGCTATATCAGGGTTATATAACCAATACTAACAAGCTGTGGGACTCGCTGAGGGCTATGCTTAAGGAGGACAAGATAGCTACCCCGGAATACGCTGAGCTAAAGCGCCGGTTTGGTTTCGAGTTCAACGGGATGCGCCTCCACGAATACTACTTCGAAAACCTCGGTGGCAAGGGGGCGCTTGACAGATCGGGCAAGCTGGGCAAGAAGCTAGCTGAGGCGTTCGGCAGCTACGAAGATTGGGAGAAGGATTTCAGGGCCACCGCCAGCATGCGGGGGATTGGATGGGCCATCCTGTACCAGGATAACTTGACCGGTTGGCTTATGAACCAGTGGATAAACGAGCATGAGACCGGCCACTTTGCAGGTTGCACCCCCATTTTGGTGCTGGATGTTTTCGAGCATGCCTTTATGATTGACTACGGGCTTAAGCGAGCCGACTATATCGAGGCCTTCTTCAAGAACATCAATTGGGGTGCTGTCGAGGCTCGCCTCAAGTAAAGGCATATCTTGCTAAAGCGATGGGTGCCCAATATCAAGGGGCTGGCACAGGCGCAGCACGCTAGGGGAATGCCTGATATCAGCGGAGGTTTTTTTCGCAGGCCGTAATAATTATTGACGTGGCCTAAACTACCTGACGAGCAGTGGGAGTATGTCAGAGGCGATGGATGAGTTTGGTCTCATAATGAATATGGCCATTGTCCTCGCTGTCGTAGGATCGGGTGTCGCGCTTGACCATGCCCTCAGCATTAATCCTAAGCTGGACGTCGTAGCTCGGGTGCACAGCGATTTCGAGCTTGATTTCTTGCGGGGGAGAGGGGCTTCAGAACTGGTTCGGCCGGAGCTTGAGGCTAGCATCGAACTTGTGCGGCATACCATGTGTCGCCTGGGATTTTCTGAGGACAAAGTGGAAGAGTTCATCGGCAACTTGAGGAACACATGCCCAATATAATCATTGCAAAGCTAAGGGGGATATATGAAGAGAGCCTATTTAGACAATGCATCGACAACCCCGATTCTCCCCGACGTTCTGGAGGCTATGCTCCCTTATCTCAAGGAGTACTATGGCAATCCTCAATCGCTACACGACTGGGGAGACGAAGCTAGGGAAGCGGTAGAGGAGGCCCGTGGCAAGGTGGCGACCCTCATTGGAGCCCAGCCTGAAGAGATCATATTCACCGGCTCGGGTACCGAGGCCAACAACTTCGCCATCAAGGGGTTGGCCCTTGCCCAGCAGTCCCAGGGAAAGCATGTGGTCATCTCAGCCATCGAACATTACTCAGTGCTCCATGCAGCGAAGACACTGGAGAAGTGGGGTTTCGAGCTTGACCAGGTCCCGGTGGACAAGCATGGGGTGGTCAATCCTGATGAGGTAGAAAGATGCATCGAGGATGACACAGTCTTGGTCTCCGTCATGCACGCCAACAGCGAAGTGGGCACCATCCAGCCTATCGCCGAGATAGCTAAGGTGGTGAAGAAAACGGGGGCCCTTTTCCACACCGATGCTGTGGCTACCACAGGCACAATACCGGTGGATGTGAGAGAACTCGGTGTTAATGCGCTAAGCCTGACCCCCAACCAGTTCTATGGCCCCAAGGGTGTTGGTGCCCTCTGGCTCAAAAAGGGGGTGCGTATTATCCCCTTCATCGATGGTGGCGTGCAGGAGGGGGGACGTAGGGCGGGTACCGAGAATGTGCCCGCGATCGTCGGACTGGGAAAAGCCGCTGAGCTAGCTAAGGAGGAGATGGCATCCCGAATGGCGCATCTCTCCGTCCTGCGCGATAGGTTAATCGGAGGGCTACTGTCCCGGATCGGGCATACGATCCTCACCGGACATCCCACCCAGCGCCTCCCCGGCAATGCCAGCTTCTGTATCGAATTCATTGAAGGAGAGGCAATGCTCATGCTGTTAAGTCACCAGGGGATTGCGGCATCCAGTGGTTCGGCTTGCACTTCTAAAGCACTCAAGTCCTCTCACGTGCTCACCGCTATGGGGATTCCTCCCGAGGTCGCCCAGGGCTCGCTGCTCTTCACCCTTGGCCTGGAGAATATCGAGGAGGATATTGACTATGTATTAGAAGCGCTGCCGCCCATCGTTGATCGACTCCGGCAGATGTCGCCACTATACGACAAATTCTTAAAAGGTAAGCAAGGAGGGAGATGAAATGCCCGTTTATAGCGACAAGGTGATGGACCACTTCATGAACCCCCGCAATGTAGGGGAGATCGCGGATGCCGATGGTATCGGCGAGGTGGGCAACCCTGTCTGTGGAGATATGATGACTTTCTACATCAAGGTGGATAATAACCATCTCCGCGATGTCAAGTTCAAGACCTTCGGCTGCGGTGCTGCTATCGCCGTCTCCAGCATTGTTAGCGAGATGGCCATGGGTAAAACCCTGGAGGAGGCGCGGAAGATCACACCGGCCCTCGTGGCCCAGGAGCTTGAGGGGCTGCCCAAGAATAAGTATCACTGCTCTAACCTCGGTGCTCAGGCGCTGAATAAGGCCGTCGATGACTACCTGAAGAAGCAGGGCAAAGAGGTGAAAAGCAGAAGGAGGGGTAAGAATGAAAAGGAGTGAGGAGACAAAGGGCCTGGGGTGCCGTTGCCCCTACTGCGACGAGGAGATAATTCTCAATCCTCTCCCTTATTGCCAGCCGTGCCAGGTTGAGCTGCGCTATTGCCTGAAATGCAATATCGTGGTAGAGAGGAAGGCCAAGGTCTGCCCCCAGTGCGGCGAAGCGATACAGTAGGTGGTCAGAATGTCGGATAAAGAGAGCATAACCCTAGTTGTATTCAGCGGCGAACTGGATAAGGCCCTTGCCGCCTTCAATATAGCCATCGGAGCTGCCTCCATGGGAATGGAGGTGAGCATGTTCTTCACCTTCTGGGGGCTCAACATCGTCAAGAGAAATGAGGGTGCAATCAAAAGCCGGGGGATAATGAGGAAGATGCTCAATCGGATGAACCGGGGCGGTGCCAGGAGACTACCCTTATCCAAATTTCACATGCTCGGTCTGGGCAAGTGGATGATGGGGCGGTTGATGCAAGATATCAACTTTCCTCCTCTTGAGGAGATGATGGCGTTAGCCAAGGAGTCGGGAGTAAAGTTTATCGCCTGCACCACCACTATAGGGATGATGGGAATATCCAAAGAGGCTTTTATCCCAGAGGTGGACAGCTTTGCCGGTGTGGCGACTTACCTAGCGGAGGCAAAAGAAAGCAAGGTCAATCTCTTCATTTAAAGAGGCAAGACTATGAAGGCAGATGCCACCTTAGACTGCATCGGATTATACTGTCCCATGCCCATTTTTCACACGGCCAATAAGCTCAAAGAGCTGGAGGTAGGGCAGGTGCTGGAGGTTCTGGCCGACGATGAGGGTATAAAAGAGGACATGCCCGCCTGGTGCCGAGTCACGGGGAATGAGCTGCTGGGGATTGAGGAAGAGGCGGGGCAATATAAGGCTTATGTCAAGAAATCTAAATAGAAAGGAGAAATGTTGGAACTCAAAGGAAGCAAGACCGAGAAGAACCTAGAAGCTGCATTTGCTGGGGAGTCGCAGGCCCGCAATAAGTACACCTACTTTGCAGTGGTAGCCAAAGCGGAGGGATTAGAGCAGATCGCCGCAATATTCCTGGAGACCGCGGAGAATGAGCGGGAGCATGCGAGAAGAGAATTTGAATTTCTCAAGGGAATTGAGGACACCCAGGCAAACCTGAAAACGGCGGCAGCAGGCGAGCACTATGAGTGGACCGAGATGTACCCTGAATTTGAGCGGGTAGCCCGTGAGGAAGGATTTACCGAGATTGCTGATGTCTTTAAAGAGATTGCCGAGGTTGAGCAGCAGCACGAAAAGCGATATCTCGCCTTGCTGAAGAATGTGCAGGAGGGGAAGGTCTTCAAGAAGGATACGGTAGTCAAGTGGAAGTGCCGCAACTGTGGCTATGTACACGAGGGGATGGAAGCCCCCAAGCAATGCCCGGCCTGTGGCTTTACCCAGAGTTATTACGAGCTACTGGCGGAGAACTATTAACTATACCGGAAAGGCATGAGATGAACCTAAAAGCACTACACCAGATAAGCTATGGCCTGTACGTGGTCTGCTCCAAAAAGGGAGGGAGGATCAACGGTCAGACTTGCAACACTGTGATCCAGGTATCCTCCGAGCCGCTGATTATTTCGGTGTGCATCAATAAAGGGAACCTCACCCACGAATTCATTGAGGATAGTGGAGTCTTCACGGCTTCCATTCTGTCGCAGGACACGCCCTTGAGCTTTATCGGACGTTTTGGTTTCAAATCAGGGCGGGAGGTAGACAAGTTTGACGGCGTTAACTATAAGCTGGACCAGACCCAAGCTCCCCTCGTCCTTGACCACACCCTTGCCTATCTTGAAGCCAAAGTGATTAATGCGGTGGATGTGGGAACACATACTATTTTTATCGGTGAGCTTGTAGGTGCTGAAATTATCCAGGAAGGTGAGCCGATGACCTACGCATATTATCATCAGGTGAAGCGAGGTACCACTCCCAAAACAGCTCCCTCCTACCATAAGGATTGAGGTAAGAAAGGAAAAAGGCATGGCGGCAGCAAAATATAAGTGTGGCGTTTGTGGTTATGTTTATGACCCTGAGGAAGGCGATCCCGAGAGCAGCATCGCGCCAGGGACGCCATTTGGGGACTTGCCAGAAGATTGGCAATGTCCAGTCTGTGGGGCGAGTAAGGACGAGTTTGAAAAAGAGGAGACTTCTTAAGCCTCGAATGATGACCCAGTCTTAGGAAGGGGAGTGAAACACAATGGTGGAACAGATATGTCCAGCATGTGGCTGTACCATTGCTGGCTGTGGCTATGAGAAGGAAAATGTGGTCTATTGCTGCGAGCCTTGTGCTAGCGGCGGTGCATGTGAGTGTGGGTGCTGCGCTCCTGTTGAACAACCTGAGGAAAAGAAATAGGCAGCAGATAGCACCTGGTATTGGATCAAACTGCCCCCTTGGAGGCAGGAAATTGGAAAAGGAGGTAGAAAATGGAAGAGCTGAAACAGGAGAGCCGGCTCCCGCGAATCGGTGATCCGGCGCCGGACTTTGAGGCGGTAACCACCCACGGTGTGATTAAGCTTGAGGATTACAAGGGAAGCTGGCTGATCCTCTTTTCCCACCCTGCGGATTTCACGCCGGTGTGCACCACAGAGTTTATCGCCTTCGCCCAGATCTATGACGAGCTACAAAAGCGCGGCGTGGAACTCTTGGGGCTGAGTGTTGACAGTGTTTCCTCGCATATCGCCTGGGTGCGGAACGTGGAGGAGAAGACGGGGGCAAAGATACCTTTCCCGGTCATCGCCGATCTCAGCAAGGAAGTTTCCCTTGCCTACGGCATGATTCACCCCGGACAGAGCAAGACTGAGACTGTCAGGTGCGTTTTCATAATCGACCCCAACCAGATTATCCGGACAATACTCTATTACCCGCTGACTACGGGGAGGAATATGGATGAAATCCTGAGACTGGTTGATGCGCTGCAGACGACCGACCAACACGGCGTAGCCACGCCGGCCAACTGGCGACCAGGAGACAAGGTTGTGGTGCCTCCGCCTAGTACTCAGGAGATGGCCGAGGAAAGGCTCAAGCAGGGCTATGAGTGTACAGACTGGTATCTTTGTATGAAGACGCTCTAAGACGTTGCGAGAGCCAAAGTGGGATTAGGGGGGCTGGATTTACATCAGCAACCCGGCCCCGGGGGAATTGAACTTATTGGAGAACAGGAGGAGAGTATATTATGCCATGCATTAGCCCCGATGGTAAACCAACGGAATCGGGCAAAAAGATGCTGCTTGCTTTACACAAGGGGAATAGGTCTCCGGAAAATATCGCCAAAGAAACTGGGCTTCCAATGTTTCGGGTGAGGAGTGGGCTAAGGGACATTGTGGCGGCGGGTCTCGCTGAGCAACGGAGCGGGGGTTACAAGCTGACGCCCAAGGGGAATGAGCTTGTGGGCTCAATGCCCTAGGCACGGTGTAGCAGGTGAGCTTGTGTCTAACACTGGCGGGTTAGCCTGAAAGATAGACCTAAAAGGAGGTAGATAGCGCCTTGTGGAAATGCACCAACTGTCACCATGTAGAACTTGCTACTGATAAGCCGGAGCGCTGCCCGCTATGCGGTGCGGCGGCGGAAAAGCTCGTCCCCCATGAGGTCCCGGGGATAAAGGGGACGAAGACCCTGAAAAATCTGAAGGGCGGCTTTGTTGCTGAATCCCAGGCCCACCTGAGAAACCTGGCCTTCGCTATAAAGGCTGAGCAGGAGGGCTACCGCCAGGTGGCAAGGCTGTTTCGTGCCGTCGCCGAGGCCGAGGGAGTCCACGCTTTTAATCATCTCCGCCTCCTCGGTGGCGTGTCCGAAACTCAGCAGAACCTGGAGGCTGCCTTCGAAAGGGAGAACCTGGCAGGTAGCACTTATCCTCAGTTCATCAAGGAGGCAAACGAGGAAAATAATTCCAACGTGGCGATGATCTTCAGCTATTCACGTGACGTAGAGCGGGGACACGCTAAGCTCTATGAAAAGGCGCTGGATGACATGCTGGCTGATGTGGACACCGAGTATTATGTGTGCGGCGTCTGTGGCTATGTCTCAGATGGTGTCCTTCCCGATGAGTGCCCCATCTGCGGCGCTCCCAAGGAAAGGTTCAGGAAGGTGGTCTAATGACAAAGGCTCTGAGAATTGGCCTCAGGGGTATTGTAGCGGCAGCTATCGCCGAGCAAAGGGGCAGGGATTACGAGTTCACCAGCAACAGAGCTGAACTACTATAACGATAGAAGGAGGTACTGATATGCTGAGCAAGAAAATGGAAGCAGCGCTGAATGAGCAGCTAAACAAGGAGATCTATTCGGCATACCTTTATATGTCCATGTCTGCTTATAGTACATATATCGGGCTGAAGGGGTTTGCCAACTGGTTCATGGTGCAGTATCAGGAAGAGATGATGCATGCCATGAAATTCTATGATTACATCAATAACAAGGGCGGTCGGGTGAAGCTCATGGCTATCGATGAGCCGCCGACAGAGTTCCAGTCACCCTTGGACATGTTCGATAAAACGTTGAAGCACGAGCAGTTCGTCACCAAGCGCATTAATGACCTCGTCGACCTGGCGATCAAGGAAAAGGATCACGCTACGAATATTGTCCTACAGTGGTACGTTACCGAACAGATCGAAGAGGAAGCCAACGACAGCGATATCATAGCCAAGCTGAAGCTTGTCGGCGAGACAGGCGAGGGGTTATTCATGCTCGACAAAGAGCTGGCGGCGCGGGTGTTTACACCTCCTGCGACGCCTAAGGAGGTGTAGATGATTGCACTGAGAGGCACATAGAGCATAGAAACCATCATTAGCGAAATAGGGAGGATGTCATGAAACACAATAAGCAAGAAAAACACCTTACAACGAATCAAGGGGTTCCAGTCAGTGACAATCAGAATTCACTAACGGTGGGTGAACGTGGACCTGTATTGTTGCAAGACGTGCATCTCATTGAGAAACTGGCGCACTTCGACCGCGAGAGAATCCCAGAGCGCGTAGTTCACGCTAAGGGCGCCGGAGCCCACGGCTACTTTCAGGTGAATAAGAGCATGGATGAGTATACCTGCGCTGACTTCCTTCAGGACCCGGCAAAGCAAACGCCCGTCTTAGTCCGTTTCTCGACGGTGGTTGGTGCACGAGGGTCAGCAGATACAGTTCGTGACCCCAGGGGCTTTGCTGTCAAGTTCTACACCGAAGAAGGTAACTACGATTTGGTCGGGAACAACCTTCCGGTGTTTTTTATCCGGGACGCCATCAAGTTTCCGGATATGGTTCATGCCTTCAAGCCTGCTCCTGATACAAACATACCCACCAGCTCCAGCGCAAACAGTCGATTTTGGGACTTTATCTCTTTGACCCCCGAATCGACTCACATGATCACCTGGCTTTTCTCCGATCGGGGCACGGTAAAGACCTACCGGACGATGGAAGGATTTGGTGTCAATACCTATAAGTGGGTGAATGCGAACGGCAAGGAGGTTTACGTCAAGTACCACTGGAAGCCAGCGGCGGGGGTTCACTCGATCGACCGCCATGAAGCGACTCGCTTGGCCGGGGAAGATCCAGACATCGCCACTCGTGACCTTTATGACACCATCGCCTCCGGCAAAACAGTGGAATATGAGCTGAACGTTCAGATCATGGATGTAGCTGACGAGTTTAAACAGAGCTTCGACCCGCTGGACGCCACGAAGACATGGCCTGAGGACAAGTTTCCGCTGATGCCGGTGGGCAAGATGGTGCTGAATCGCAATCCAGAAAACTACTTTGCCGAAGTTGAGCAGGCCGCTTTCTGTCCGGCCTCTATTGTGCCAGGAATCGAGCTTACCGCCGACAAACTTTTACAGGGCAGAGTCTTCTCCTACGCTGATACTCAGCGGCATCGGCTAGGTCCTAATTACCTGCAAATCCCTATCAATCGGCCTCGGGTACCGGTCAACAACAACCAGCGTGATGGATCTATGCAGTACGCGCCCTATGGTAGTGGAACGGTTAATTATGAGCCGAACACCCTTGCGGGCGGGATGCCCAGCGAGGCTTCCCCATACCCGACCAGCCACTACCATGTCGAAGGGGATATCGTACGCCAAAAGATCAGCCTGACTAACGACTTCGAGCAGGGAGGCGAACGCTACCGTTCACTAAGCAAAGTGGATCAAGACCATCTTGTTGACAATATCGTTGACTCTCTGGCTAAGGCGGACAAGCCGATTCAACAACGCATGGTTGAGAACCTTATCAAGGCTGACCCTGAGTTAGGCAAGCGCGTGGCCGAGGGATTGAAAATCTAGCTGGGATCAGGGACGGAACCGCCACTGCGTCTAATACGGATTTAGTGGCCTTGTTAATTGCATAAGGAGGTAATGTGTGAGCAAAGTACAGCTAGTGGATGGCGTCTACTGGGTGGGAGCCATTGACTGGAACATCAGGAATTTCCATGGCTACTCCACCCATCTGGGGACTACCTACAACGCGTATCTCGTTATCGATGACAAGATCGCCCTGATCGATACGGTGAAAGCGCCCTTCTACGAGGAGATGGCCGCCAGGATCAATGAGTTCGTGGCTCTTACCGATATCGACTATGTGGTGTCCAATCATGTGGAGATGGATCATTCGGGCTCCCTGCCCATGGTGATGAAGGAGGCACAGAAGGCAAAGCTGATCACTCTGGAGAAGTTCGGTGAGAGCGGGCTCGTGAGAACCTTTCATATGGATTGGCCTCTCGTCCCGGTGAAGGAGGGCAGCGAGCTCAAGCTGGGAAAGCGAAGGCTAACCTTTATCCCCACCCCCATGCTCCACTGGCCCGACTCCATGTGTAGCTATCTGGTGGAGGGGAAAATCCTGTTTTCCATGGATGCCTTCGGGCAGCATATAGCCACCTCGCAGCGATTTGATGATGAAGTGGGCCTGGAGGTAATCATGCCTGAGGCGGCTAAGTACTACGCTAATATCTTGATGCCCTTCGGCGACTTGATCGTGAAAGCCGTAGATAAGCTCGGAGGGCTGGAAATCGGAATGATTGCACCTAGCCACGGTGTCATCTGGCGCTCTCATCTTGAAACTATAATCGGCGCTTATGGCGCCTGGGGCAGGGGGGAGTCGAAGAACAAGGCGCTGGTCATATATTATACCATGTGGGGAAGCACCGAGAAGATGGCTCAGGCACTGGCGGAAGGAATCGCTGGTGAGGGTATCGAGGTAAAGCTCTATAACCTGACTAGGTCCGACGGGAGCGACATAATCAAAGAGGTGCTGGATGCCAGGGCGATCCTGGTCGGTTCCCCTACTTTAAATAACGGGTTGTTTCCCACCGTAGCCGGCTTTCTGTGCTACCTCAAGGGACTAAAGCCGAAGGGAAAGCTCGGGGCCGCCTTCGGTTCTCATGGTTGGGCTGGCGGTGCAGTAAAGGCAATCCAGCAGGAGTTGACGCAGGCCGGGGTCGAGGTGCTAGACTCAGACCTTGCTATCAAATTCGTGCCTGATAAAGACGAAATCAAGAAATGTATCGACTTTGGCAAATCAATTGCCAATATGGTCAAATGGAATAATAAGGAGGTGGAATATGGTGCCTGATAGCGAGAAAAAAACTTACGTTTGCGAGAAATGTGGATGTGAAGCTGAGCTAATCGTAAAGGAGGAGCATGCCGCGGATACAACTAAGGGGAGTCCACAGCATGGAACTTTGGTCTGCAAAGTATGCGGGAGTGAAGCTGATACTATCTTCGAGGAAATTTAACGCTAAGAGGAGTAGGCTGGGGTATTCAGGAGAGCCTTGCCTGTAGGAGGCAATGACCATGGCAATAGACCCGATATGCGGGATGGAGGTTGACGAGAAGACAGGGCTCCGGCTGGAGCATGAGGGCGAGACCTATTATTTTTGTAGCCCGGTTTGCCGAGATAAGTTCCTCGCGGAGAAAAGCGGGCTCGCGCCTTCGCCAGATGAAGAAACATCTTCTCAGGAAAGCGAAGATAGCGAACCTAACTTGGAGAAGACCACCCTTAACGTGACCGGGATGCACTGTGCCTCCTGCGCCGTTGCTATAGAGGACTCTCTGAAGAAGGTAGAAGGAGTCTCCAAAGCAGCGGTGAACTTCGCCACCGAGAAGGCATATGTGGAATACAACCCCGAGAAAGCAACTCCTCCGGAACTGGAGCAGGCGATAGAAAGGACCGGCTATGGTGTCCTTAAGGAAGAAGCTGAGTTGCTTAAGCTCAAGGTAATCGGTATGGATAATGCTCACTGCTTAGGCACTGTAGAGGCGGCGCTTAAAGGGGTCAATGGGATACTCTCCCGCCAGCTTTTCCTCAATGAAAGGGCGATAATAGTCTTCAACCCGGCATTGACCAGCCGGGAAACTATAAAAAAAGCGATAAGGAACGCTGGCTATACACCCGTGGAAGAGACAACCATTGACCGAGAAAAAGAGGCGCGGCAGCGTGAGATAAAGGCTCTGAAGACAAAGCTTATTGTGGCGGCGGTTTTCGCACTTCCCCTGCTTTACTTTGCTATGGGTCATCATGTAGGATTGCCAATCCCCCCTCTTACCGACGGAAGTATGGCTCTGCTTCAGTTGCTGCTCACCACCCCTATTGTTGCCGCTGGCTACCAGTTTTACACTGTGGGGCTCAGGACGGTAGTGAAGAACCGCAGTGCTAGTATGGATACTCTCATCGCCCTGGGCACCGGCACCGCCTATCTTTTTAGCTTGGCCTCATCTATATTGATCTGGAGTGGTAATCCCAATTATGGAAGTGATGACCTTTACTATGAAGTTGCTGGGCTACTTATCGTGTTCATCCTGTTGGGTAGACTGCTCGAGGCTCTAGCTAAAGGAAGAACCTCAGAGTCTATCCGTAGACTACTCGAATTACAACCCAAAACAGCACTGGTTGTTAGAGATGACAGAGAACAAGAGATCCCAGTGGAGGAAGTTATCGTTGGGGATTTGGTCATCGTAAAGCCGGGGGGTAACGTCCCAGTGGACGGAGTGATCCTGGATGGAAGTTCTTCAGTGGACCAATCGCTGTTAACTGGGGAGAGCATCCCGGTAGAAAAGAACATTGGCGATGAAGTTATCGGCGGCACTATGAATAAGGAAGGCTGGTTCAAATTCAAAGCGACTAAAGTAGGCAAAGACACCGCTCTGGCTCAGATTGTGAGGCTAGTGGAGGAGGCTCAGGGCAGTAAGGCGCCGGTGCAGCGGCTAGCGGACAGAGTATCTGCCTATTTTGTCCCCGTTGTTTTAGCTATTGGGGTTGTTACTTTCCTCGCCTGGTATCTATCAGGGTTGGGGCTGGTCTTTGCCCTCACTGCCTTCATCGCGGTGGTCATTATTGCCTGTCCCTGCGCTCTCGGCTTGGCGACACCCACCGCGGTAATCGTGGGAACCGGTAAAGGAGCGGAGAATGGCATTCTTATCCGGGACGCTGCGACTCTGGAACGGGCTTGCCAGGTGGATACCATAGTCTTCGATAAAACGGGCACCCTAACCCGAGGTAAACCCGAGGTCACGGATATCATACCGCTCTCCAATCCTCATTCCAGCGATGAGATCCTGAAACTGGCAGCGGCGGTGGAGAAGCGCTCGGAGCACCACCTCAGCGAAGCTATCGTCAGCAGGGCTGAGGAGAGGGAAATAGCTATTCCAGAGGTGGAGGACTTCTCCGCCATCCCGGGCAAAGGGGTGGAGGCCAGATATGACGGTACTACTATTCTTGTGGCAAACAGGAAGCTATTCGCCGATAAAGGCATCGATACCGCAGCTGCGGAGGACAGGATAAGACAACTAGAAAGGGAGGGAAAAACAGTGGTGCTGGTGGCAGTGGCGGAGAGGGTTACTGGGATAATAGCGGTTGCGGATACAGCTAAGGATTACGCTGCTGAGACAGTGGACTGGCTCAAGCGACAGGGAAAGCAGGTGATCATGATCACTGGAGATAATCGCCGGAGTGCGGAGAGCATTGCCCTGAATCTGGGAATCGACCAGGTGCTGGCTGAGGTACTACCTGAGGATAAAGCCACTGAGATAAGGAGACTTCAGGAGCAGGGCCATGCAGTAGCCATGGTCGGCGATGGTATAAATGACGCTCCAGCCCTGGTTCAGGCAGATGTTGGTATCGCTATCGGTTCGGGGACTGATATAGCTATCGAGTCTGGAGGAGTAGTACTGGTGAAGGATGACCTTCGCGATGTCGTCCGTACCCTGGGGCTAAGTTGCTATACAATGCGTAAGGTAAAGCAGAACCTGTTCTGGGCCTTTTTATACAATTCTATGGGTATCCCGATCGCCGCCGGGATACTATATCCCTTCACCGGATTTTTACTTAATCCTATAATAGCTGGGGCGGCGATGGCCTTCAGTTCAGTAAGCGTGGTCTCTAATTCCCTGAGTATGAGAAGATACCGCCTGCAAAGTGTATTTCTGGAAGGAGGGTAGGATATGAACGAAATGGAAGCACTGAACCTGGCTATCGAGCGGGAAAAGGAAGCTCACCTCCGCTATAGTGAGGCAGCCGAGCGCGCCACTGATGGCAAGGGGAAGCAGATGTTTTCTTGGCTGGCGAGCGAGGAGATGGGACACGTGAAGATTTTGGAAAAGGAGCGCGCCGCAGTTGAACAAAGCGGGAAATGGCTTGCCGAGGAAGCTTGGGCTTCGAGTGGTGATTTATCGCAGCCTATCGAGCGTGCCGAATTCCCGTTACTCTCTGAGGTCAAGGGTGAGCTTAAAACCGATGCCCCGGAATTGGAAATCCTTAAGGCGGCTATCGAGGCGGAAAGGGAGGCCGCGTCTTTCTATGCCGAGCTCGCCCAAAATATCTCCGATCCCAATGGAAAGGCGATGCTTAACAAGCTTTCTGCTATTGAGACAGGGCACCTGAATTTGCTGGAGGAGGAATATGAATGGTTGAGGAGATCGAGAGAGTTCTTCACGGTACACCGCTTTACCTTGCCCTCATCAGCGTGATTTCAAACTCGCTTGAAGGGAGCCCCAGATGAATTTATGGACTGCTGGCCGGGGAAACGATCACCCTCTAGTTCAACTTGAGGGCAAGCCGCTTGTTGGAGCCGCGCTTGAAATAATGCTGGGGCCCAAAAATCGCGTTGGAGCGCGCTATTTCCAGATAGCATTGCGGGATAGGACCGGAAACGCAAGTCAGCCCCTTTTACTGGCGCTGTACCACGCTGGTCTCTATCCAAGCTACAACTGGATAGAGGTCATAAAGCTAGCGAGAAATATTAGCTTCCAAGAGCGAGAGTTTGCTCTCTCTGAAACAGACTTAGAACGCCTTTTCAGTTACCTCGCAGACTTGATACCGCCCGGGGGACACATCATGGTCGAATATGAGAGTGCGCAATGGGCGGAGACCAGGCTCTCCATAGGGTGTGGCATTCCTATGGTAGCGACACCTTTGGGCAGCATGCTGTTTCGGGTGGGCTGTGGAGTGGCCTTCAAAGACTGGCATTTTGCCGAGGGAGGCATGGAAGGCCCCCGAAAGTTACAGGGATATAAAGCGCTGAATGAAAGGCATCGCCGTGCTAGGGCCAATGAGATGGCAGCAGAACTTCGCTCTTTTCTCAGCAGGGAAGCGTCCCCTAGCTGCCACCAGCTCTGGGAAACAGCCCGGGACCGAGCAGTGCAGATACTCTCTCTCCTTTCTACAGATGACCCTTTGTTGACCGCAGCGGTAGAAAGAAAGTGAGGAGTAGAGAGGTGAAGATAGGCTTTATCAGTTGCCGGAGGACCACAGGAAGAGGAAAGGGGGAAATTGGCGCATGACTGCTGTAGCACTCAGGTTAACCGAATATGACAGGATCCGGTGGAATGCGGACTGGTGCAAACGCTGTTACATCTGTGTAGAGGCCTGTCCCAGGCAGGCGCTGGAGCTAAAGGATGATGCGATCATAGAGATAGAGGGTCGTTGTGACCGAACCGGCCTTTGCCAGAGGCTTTGTCCAGACCTGGCTATCGAGGTCATCGAGCCCAGGTCCGGGGAGGGGCAGTGATGAAGAGGCTGGTTCAGGGCAATGAAGCGGTCTTCCTCGGTGCCCTAAAAGCGGGCGCGAACTTCTTCGCTGGCTATCCGATCAGTCCCTCATCGGAAATCCTGGTCCTGGCTGCGGAGCAGGCCGCCCGTGATCCAGGCTTCAAGTTCATCCAGAGTGAGGACGAACTGGCCGCGGCCAATGCCATTATCGGCGCCTCATTAGCCGGCGCCAAGTCTTTTACCGCCACCGCAGGGCCAGGCTTCACCCTGATGCAGGAGGCAATTGGTTATGGTCACGAGGTAGAGGTGCCGACAGTGTTTGTAAACATTCAACGGGTCGGACCAGCCACGGGGATGCCCACCATGCCAGCGCAGCAGGACATTGTGCAGACAAACTATGGCAGCAGCGGTGACTATTATCCCCTTGCTTTCTATCCCAACTCAGTTGCAGAGTGCTATCGTTATGCGATTGCTGCGTTTAACGCCGCAGAAAAATCTTTATCACCCGTTATTCTGCTGAGCGACGCTTTCGTTGGACATTTGAACGAGGTGGTCGACCTCGATTCCATTGAGGTAGAAGTTGTCCCCCGCGAAAGGCTACCCCTAGGGACGGGGAAGAGGTTTTTTACGGGCCTAACTCACGACGAGGAAGGTCACCCCCGAACTGCCGATGCGGCGGTGTACCGGGAATGGCTCAATAAGGTCAAGGCTCGCCATGATGAGGTAGCAGCCCGCTATCGTGATTTTGAGTTCACTGGAAACACTTCAAGCGATACGCTCCTCATTTCCTTCGGCATCGTGTCAAGAGTGATTGCCTCGCTTGCTTCCGCCTTCGCGCTGTTTCGTCCTATACGCATCTTCCCCGTGCTGGGCGATGAGTTGCGTCAGCATGCTAAGGGCTACAAAAATATAGTGGTCATTGAAGCCAATGATGGCCAGTACGCCTGCTTGGTGGAGCGTGAACTCCACAGAGACGTGATGCGGGTACCGCTCCTCGGCGGGAGGATTAACCTCGATTTAGCCAATAAAGGCTTGAGTAAAAAGCTTGGTTGGGAGGTGCCCTGATGTTCAAGGACCTGCTTAAACTGGATCGTTTCCCCACTACTTGGTGTCCAGGCTGTGGGATCGGGCAGATAATGATCCAGCTAGCCAGAGTTATGAATGAACTCGGACTTAATCATACTAACTGCACGGTTATTTCCGGGGTTGGCTGCACCGGTAGGCTTGCCGGCTATATGAATGTCGATGGTGTATATACCCTACACGGCCGCACCTTGCCCGTGGCCGAAGCGGTGAAGCTGGTAAACCCGAGCCTTAAGGTGATCGTGGTCTCTGGAGACGGTGATCTGGCCAGCATTGGTGGCAACCACCTGCTTCATGCCACAAGGCGCAACCCAGACCTGACTGTGCTCTGCAACAGCAATCAGGTCTACGGCCTCACCGGAGGCCAGGCAGGGCCGACAACGCCACGGGACACCAGAACAGTGAGCACCCCTGCTGGTGCCTCTTATGACCCGGTAAATCTGCAAAACCTGATGAAGGCTGGTGCCAAGTATTTCTATGCCAAGACGACGGTATACCATCAACTGCACTTCCGCAACTGTATTAAAGAAGCGATCGCTTGGCCCGGGTTCGCCTTTGTGGATATCACTTGCCAATGCATTGAGAACAATGGGCGCAGGCTGGGGTTCAACTCCGCATATGAAATGCTGCAGCACTTCCGCAAAACATATAAAAGGGCCCCTGAGGGAGCCGAGACCCTGGGTCCTGATGAAATTGGCATAGTCCGCCAGGGGTAGAAAGGAGTAGCCAATGGAAAAGGTCATCATTTCGGGGGAGGGTGGCCAGGGGGTGAGAGTGATATCCCATACCCTAGCAACATTGCTGACCAACCTTGGTTATGAGGTAAGCCTGCTATATGATTATGACTCATCAGTGAGAGGTGCCATGAGCGTGGCCTACCTGATTTTTGATAAAGAGCCGATCGCTAACCCGGTGATTCAGGAGGCTGATATTCTGCTCAAACTCTCGAACAAGGCAGAGGGACTTCATGCCAGAAAGACGGTGTGCGAGACTGGACTCTGTACCGATGAGGAGATCTCCTTCGGCAAGCTGGGACTAGAGAAATTCGGCAGAGAGATTTTTGGCAACATGATTGCCTTGGGACGCTTAATTGCCTTGGTGGGGGTCACGGTATCTGAAAATGAGCTAGCCGAGGTGCTTCCCCTTAAATACAGGGAGGAGAACTTGAGTGCTGTCCTATTTGGCCATCATTTGAAAGAGGAGGATCTGGAGCGTGGCCTCGATTCTAGGAAAAGACGTGAGTTTGATTTCTCCAGTAAGCAGCCAGGTATAGTAGACCTGGAAACTGAGAGCTGACAACTGGGATTACCGGGCAGTAACTGCCACGCTGTTGGCAAGCAAGCGGATTCGAGCACGCTTTTTCGGTGTAGTGCTTGCCATTATGAGGTACTAATCGAATAGGAAAGGAAGCGAAATGGAGAAGAAACACATGAATTATAGCCACAGCTCAGATAGCGCCGCTTCTCTGCCTACAGGTCTGCGCATGTGGCCATCAAAACGGTATGCTGAAATGCATCGCCGCTCACTGGAGGACCCCGAGGGTTTCTGGTCCGAGGAGGCGCGGAAACTCGACTGGTATAAGACTTGGGACCAGGTTCTCGACTGGGATCCGCCGTATGCGCGGTGGTTTGTCGGCGGCAAGCTTAATGCCTGCTATCAGTGTGTTGACCGCCACGTAAAGACGTGGCGTAAGAGCAAGGTGGCGATATACTGGGAGGGGGAGCTGGGGGAGACAAGAGTGCTGAGCTATTCTACCCTTTTTCGCGCGGTCAATCGCTTCGCCTCGGCATTAAAGCAACTCGGGGTTAAAAAGGGGGATCGCATTGCCCTTTATCTTCCCATGACTCCCGAACTTCCCATCTTCATGCTCGCCTGTGCCCGAATTGGGGCGGTGCATACAGTGATCTTCTCTGGATTCAGCGCCCGGGCAATAGCCGACAGGGTTAACGATACCCAGGCAAAGGTCATCGTTACCGCTGACGGGGGATATCGCCGCGGCAAGATAGTGGCGCTCAAGGAGATAGTCGATGAGGCGGCCAAGCTCTGCCCCTCAGTGGAGAGCATGATCGTGGTTAAGAGGACGGGGGAGCCAGTGCCCATGACTGATGGAAGGGACTTGTGGCTTTCCTCCATGCTTGATAATGCCGAGATGCGAGTCGAGCCCGAGCCGATAGAATCTACCCATCCGCTATATATCCTCTACACCTCAGGGACTACGGGGAAGCCGAAGGGGGTGGTCCATGGCACAGGGGGCTATCTGGTGTTCAACCACTCGGCATATGAGTGGGTGTTCGATATAAGAGAGGAGTCAGTCTACTGGTGCACCGCCGATGTGGGATGGGTAACCGGTCATAGCTCCATAGTCTATGCGCCCCTCTCCCACGGCGCTGCTATTGTCCTCTATGAAGGGGCTCCTGATTACCCTACAGTGGATCGGTGGTGGGATATCGTGGAGAAATACGGGGTCAGTATTTTATACACCTCCCCAACAGCGGTGCGCATGTTTATGCGCTATGGTGAAGAGTGGCCGCTTAAGCATGATCTCTCCAGCCTTGAACTTCTGGGCAGCGTTGGTGAGTCCATAAATCCCGAGGCCTGGCAATGGTACTACAAATATATTGGAGGGGAGAAATGTCCAATTGTTGATACCTGGTGGCAGACGGAGACGGGGGGAATTATGATTTCCCCCACCCCGGGGATTGAGCCCCTACCACTAAAGCCAGGCTCGGCGACCTTCCCCCTCCCCGGAGTCGATGCAGCGGTGGTTGATGCTGAGGGAAATGAAACCTCTCCAGGGCAAACCGGATTGCTCATAATAAGAAAGCCTTGGCCTGGTCTGCTTATCGATATCTATGGTGACCCACAGCGTTATAAGAAGTCCTACTGGTCACGCTTCCCTGGCTTATATTATACCGGTGACTTCGCCATGCGCGATGAGGATGGCTATTTCTGGCTTCTGGGCAGGGCTGATGAGGTGCTTAAAGTGGCGGGACATCGCATCGGCACAGCTGAGGTCGAGGATGCCGCTGTATCCCATCCCGCTGTGGCTGAGGCGGCCGTGGTGGGCAAGCCAGATGCGGTGAAGGGAGAGGCTATTGTTCTTTTCGTCACCCTTAGGGAGGAGGCTTCACCTTCCTCCGGTTTGAGAAAGGAGCTCGTTCAGCATCTGCGTCGCGTTATCGGTCCCGTTGCTGTCCCCGAGGAGGTCTACTTTGTGGAGTCACTGCCCAAGACAAGAAGCGGCAAGATTATGCGCCGCGTTCTCAAAGCGGTAGCCTCGGGGCAGGGCCTGGGTGACCTCACCACCCTGGAAGACGAGGCATCGGTGGGTGAGGCAAAAAAGGCATATGAAAACCTGAGGAAGATGCCTGACACCGCTAAAAACAACTAATGCACTTGGCGAGCAAATTGAGCGCTTTCGGTACGGTTACCAACAAGACACCACTAGATTTGTTCGGGAACATCTGGCGGCCCACGTTGGTCCCAGAGATTGAGTTCCGCTATGGCTTACCCAAGACGCGGAGCGGAAAGCTCATGTGTCGCGTCCTCAAGGCCTGGGGCGTGGGACTGCCCACTGACGATCTCTCCACCATGGATGAGTCCCTCGATTTCAATGGGCAGGACGGGCACTAGTTTCATCCGCTAACAGCTGTTATAATGGCGCAATCGCTGCAATATGCGTGAGGAGATATGACTGTTCAGATAGAGTTTCTACAGTCCATCCTCTACTTTTCTGGGCTTAGCCTTGCTGAACTCGATTCAATCAGGAAGTTCATTTTCGAAAAAATGGCGGAGCGGGGGGAGATGATCCTGATTGAGGGAGAACCCTCTGAGGTGTTATATTTTGTTGCCTCGGGCGTGGTGAAGGTGTTCAAGACCTCGGCTGAGGGGAAAGAACAGATTCTGAGTATAGTGCGCCCAGGAGAGTCCTTTAATGACGTACCTGTCTTTGATGGCGGTCCAAACCTGGCCAGTGCCCAGGCTATGGGGCCGGTGGCGCTTTACGGGATTAGAAGGAGTGACCTGGAGGTTATCCTCCGGGAGCACCCGCAGATAGCCTTGAATGTCAATAAGGTTCTGGCAGGACAGGCGCGTCACCTTGGATCACTGGTCGAAGACTTGTCCTTCAAACACGTTATTGGCCGGGTAGCCAAGATACTTCTGGAGCACGCTGGAGATGGCACCGGCCCCGGGCCGCGGCTTACGCAGCAGGAAATGGCCGCGATGGCGGGCACAGTCCGCGAGGTGGTCGGCAGGTCGCTCAAAGCCCTGGAGGGGGAAGGGGTGATCAGGTTGGAGCGCCACCGCATCGTAATCACTGATAAGGAAGCCCTTAAAGATATGGTAGAAGTGGATTCTTGAGACAAAGGTCACATCCAGCTAGTTGGTTCTGGTGATAAGATGATTACGGAGGGAGGCCGCTAGATTGATTGAAATGCCTGTGATCGACCTAGAAAAATGTAACGGATGTGAGTTGTGTGTTAGCGTGTGCCATTGTAACGCTCTGGTGTTGGTTAACAACGTGATTACTATTATCGAAACGGAAGAATGCGGCTGGTGCACCGAGTGTGAAGCCGTCTGTCCCACCGGAGCCATAAGCTGCGCCTTTGAAATAGTTATCGAGGAGCGCTAGCAACTCCAGCTTTCTCCGCCCCCTTCTTTGTCCCCCTCATGTTTATCCCATCAGTATTCTCTCATTATAGCGCCTCAAATGGGACAAAAGTCGCATACAAGAATTACCTCCTGACATAGAATAGTCTTGACTATAAAAAAGGGGAGGTGCGTGATGGGGAATGAACTTAAGACTGCACCTGAAGAACAGATTGGTGAAAGCAAGTGCTGCCACTACTGGATAATTGAGATTTCCAAAGGCCCGACCAGTAGAGGCGTGTGTAAGTTCTGCGGCGCGGAAAGGGAATTCGATAGTTACGGGCCAGATGCATGGTCGGCGTGGGATCGTGATACATCCACATCTGCCGAACTCCTTGACACTGGCTCACCAGACCCTGCGCTTGTAAGGGAGGAGGATGACTCTTAACCTCGCATTCAGGATCGGAGGGAGCGATGCACGGGGAGAGTAAATGGGGAGAAGAAGATGATCTCTTCGGCCTAGATTGGCTTGATGAAGCCTTTAGCCCACGTAGGGCTCGCGATGGAAGCCCTGAGATGAAGTCTACAGAGATCGTGAAGACAAACACTAAGGCAGAGGAATACCGTGATCTTCTCCAGAGGCTCCAAGCTGATTTCAACAACTACAAGCGCCGGGTGGAAAGGGAGCGGGAGGAGCGGACAAAATTGGCCAACAGGGAACTCATCCTGAAGCTTCTTCCCGTCTTGGACGATTTCACCCGCGCTTTGGAATCAGTGCTGCAGGAAAAGGCTGATGCTGGCTGGGTGGAGGGCATGGCACTCATCGCGCGTAAGCTGACGGCAATCCTTGAGGATGAAGGACTCACGAGAATTGACGCTGCGGGGAAGGAGTTTAATCCCTGGGAGCATGAGGCCGTGCGCTGCGAGGAGAGCTCAGACCACGATGAGGGTAGAGTTAAAGCGATACTCAGAGACGGTTATAAGCTTCACGACATTGTGATCCGCCCTGCCCAGGTGGTGGTAACCTGTAGGGGTAAATCGGGCGAGTCCCTCACAAGCTAAAAGTATTACAAGGAGGAATTGAAATGGCAAAGGTATTAGGAATAGACCTGGGAACCACCAACTCCTGCATGGCTGTGATGGAGGCGGGGGAGCCAGTGGTCATCGAGAACAGCGAGGGTGGTCGAGTCACGCCCTCAGTGGCGGCGGTAAGCACCAAAACTGGAGAGCGGTATGTGGGTCAGTCTGCCAAGCGCCAGGCGGTCACCAACTCGGAGAATACCATCTTCTCTATAAAACGCCTTATGGGCCGCAATCACAACGACCCCGAGGTGCAGCAGGACATCAAGATCATGCCTTTCAGGATCGTGAAGGCAGGCAATGGCGATGCCTATGTAGTAATGGGCGATCGCACCTACTCGCCACCTGAAATCTCGGCGATGATCCTGCAGAAGATGAAGACCGATGCCGAGATCAAGCTGGGGGAAAAGATAACCCAGGCGGTGATTACTGTGCCCGCCTACTTCAACGACAGCCAGCGCCAGGCGACTAAGGACGCTGGCAAGATCGCCGGACTCGAGGTGCTCAGGATCATCAATGAGCCCACCGCCGCTGCGTTGGCCTACGGTATGGACAAAAAGGGAGACCAGACCATCGCTGTATTTGATCTGGGTGGAGGCACGTTTGACATCTCTATCCTGGATCTGGGCGAGGGCACCTTCCACGTCAAATCGACTAACGGCGACACCCATCTCGGTGGTGACGACTTCGACCAGCGCATCATCGACTGGATTATAGCCGAATTCAAACGGGAGCAGGGTATTGACCTAAAGCAAGACCGTATGGCACTTCAGCGCCTCAAGGAAGCGGCAGAGAAGGCCAAGTGCGAGCTCTCCGCAGTGACGCAGACAGAGATCAACTTGCCCTTCATCACCGCCGACACCTCTGGCCCCAGGCATCTAATGATGACCCTAACCCGGGCCAAAATGGAGGAATTGGTGGCTGACCTTATCGAAAAGACGGCGGCACCGGTGAAACAGGCCCTGGCAGATGCCGGACTTGAAGCTCGGGATATCGACGAGGTGATCCTGGTTGGTGGCCAGACCAGGATGCCTGCAGTGGTAAACAAGGTGAAGGAATTATTTGGCAAGGAGCCCCACAAGGGGGTCAACGCTGACGAAGTAGTGGCTATCGGGGCTGCCATCCAGGCAGGGGTCTTGAAGGGAGAGGTCAGGGATGTCCTGCTGCTGGACGTGACCCCTTTGACTCTTGGCATCGAGACCCTGGGTGGGGTGATGACTCCACTTATTCCCAGAAACACTACTATCCCTACCCAGAAGAGCGAGATGTTCACTACAGCGGCGGATAACCAGCCAAGCGTGGATATCCATGTGCTCCAAGGTGAGCGGACTATGGCAGCTGAAAACAAGACCATCGGGCGTTTTATGCTCGATCGTATCATGCCCGCACCGCGTGGGATGCCTCAAATCGAGGTCACTTTCGACATAGATGCCAATGGAATCCTTAATGTCTCGGCGCGCGATAAGGGGAGCGGCAAAGAGCAGAAAATCACCATCACCGCCAGTTCTGGCCTTTCCCGGGAGGAGGTCGACCGCATGGTGCGGGAGTCAGAACTCCATGCCGAGGAGGACCATCGGCGGCGTGAAGAAGTGGAGACCAGAAACCACGCCGACAACCTGGCATACAATGCCGAGAAGACCTTACGTGAGGTTGGCGACAGGTTGCCGCCTGAACTCAGAAGTGAGGCTGAAGGCAAGGTTGCGGCGCTACGCTCGGCCCTTCAGAGCGCTGATACCTATCAGGTAAAGAGGGCTGTGGAGGAGCTCGAGGCTGTATTGCAGCGTATAGGTCAGGAGGTGTATAGCCATACCGGTGCTGCAGCGGGAACCGCAGGGGGATTTGAACCCTACTCCGGCCCTGAGCAATCCGGTGGCGATGGCGAAGGCGCTGTGGAAGGTGAATTTCGGGAAGTCTGACCCGATACTGGGTCTTTGTACTGGGGGGCAGGGGCATTGCCTCTGCCCCCTACCTGAAAAATTCGCTAGCTTTCCTTGAACTTTTCATCCCTGAATTCACTGAAGGCCTTTGCTCCCGTCACTCCCCTGTTAATGGCGGCCTCCATGAGACTTCTGGCCTCATCGCTGCCGTGGGCCAGCATATGAACATCGAAGTGGCACGACATCGACTGGCTATATCCCTGAATATCCTGGGTTCGGTTAAGCGACATCTTGGTGAGGCTCAGCGCCAGCGGGGGCATGAGGGCAATCTTCTTTGCCAACTCCATCACCTCCTCCTCCAGTTTATCCTTGGGCACCACCCTGTTGACCATGCCCAGTCGGTGCGCCTCTCTAGCGTCGATGAAATCGCCTGTGAAGAGAAGCTCTTTGGCCTTTCTTACTCCCATCTCCCAGGGCTCGATAATGAGCTCAACCCCCGATGCTGCAAACAGCCGGCTCACTGGGTTGGAGAATTGGGCATCGTCGGCAGCAACAATTAGGTCACACATGCAGGCTAGCATTACTCCGGCAGCAATACAATAGCCATGTACTTGGGCAATGGTCGGCTTGGGCAGGTTTCTGATGTAGAGGCACTTATCGACGAAGACCTCCTGCTCAAACTTCCTGTGGCTCTCGCTCCCCATGCGCCACGCTGCCATCCCTCCCTCTGGTGCCATACCGCTCATGTCGTGCCCGCTGGAGAAGGAGGGGCCAGCGCCGGCCAGTACAATGACCCGTACCTCCTCATCCCGCTCCGCCTCTTTCATGGCCTCATCCAACTCTACTATCAGCTGGTGGTTCTGGGCATTTCGCTTATCGGGGCGATTAAGGGTGATCTTAGCTATGTTGTCCACCTTCTCATAGAGCACCGTTTGCCAATTCATATCTCCTCCTTTAGACTGTTGCCTATGCTGAATGGTAGACCAATACCTGCTAGCTGTCAAGCTGGTGTTCTCGTGCAATACATTGAGACCCAGCACCTGCTTTTATATGACAGCTATCTTTGTTAATAGGTGAAGTTCTCGGATACTTAGACTCTTCTTGCCTATATTCCATTACGCATAATGGCGTAATGTGCAACAGCTCTCGCAGAAAGTCCGTTCCTTTGTTGACATGACAACGATTTAACTATTACAATAGGTGATGAAGGTTCGTCCTGCGAGGTGGCAGTAAGAGGCAATGCTCTGAGGAGGAGGGGATTATCGCTATATATGCCCAAAATGCTAGGATGGAGATATCCATACTGTAGGGGGAAATAGAACTTCGATTAATAGATATCGAAGTTGAATAACATTCTGAGAAGGAGGGAAGCTTTGGCTGAACCGGTATACGAAAAACTGATCGGTGCGCTAAATTTAAGAGGGGGAGCCCTGCCTGCCATAAAGTGCAAGGAGCTTTTTGCTCTTATGGAGGAGCTTTTTACTCCTGATGAAGCGGAGCTAGCAGCTAAGATGCCACTGGATCCCATTCCAGCAGAGGACTTTGCCATGGAGATCGCTGGCGCTCCCAAGGAGGTGGAGCGCATTCTGGAAACCATGGCTAACAAGGGGCTCGTTTTCACTCACGAAAAGGGCGGTGTGCGATTCTACAACCTGATGGTGCTTCTCCCCGGCATCTTCGAAATGCAATTCCTGAAAGGGGAAGTGAACGATCGTGCCAGAAAGCTGGCACGCCTCTTCGAGGACTACTTTAACAAGCTCAGCGTGCCCTCGGCAACCACTCCCAAGGGCGAGGCCACCGCCCCCACAGGCATTGCTCTCTTCCCTTTTGCCAGGGTGATCACGGTGGAGAGGGAGATTCCAGCCGGCATTGAGATCCATCCCTACGATAGGGTGTCGGATTATATCGCCAAGGCTAACCATATAGCGGTTGGTATCTGCTACTGTCGCCATCATGGGGAGCTGGTGGGGCGTCCCTGTGATAAGCCTAAAGATGTGTGCATGGCCTTCGGTCCGGCGGCAAAATATGTCTCCGAGCGAGGATTCGCCAGACTGGTATCTAAAGAGGAGGCACTCCAGATACTCGACCGTGCCGAGAAGGCGGGGCTCATACATTGCTCCAGCAACACCAGCAAATATATCGACTTCATGTGCAATTGCTGTGATTGCCATTGTGGCATTATTCAGAGCGTCAAGACCGCCGCTTTTCCCAGCATGGCAGCCTTCTCCAGCTTCATCCTGAGCGTTAATGAGGAAGACTGCATGGGGTGTGGTGACTGTGTGGAGAGGTGCCAGATGGACGCCCTCACCATGGAGGGTGACCTCGTAGTTCGGGATATCGAGCGCTGCATCGGATGCGGCCTCTGCATCTCAGTCTGTCCTACAGAGGCATTGAGGCTGGAACTCAGGGAAGAGGCACCGTTGCCAGCCTTGGATCGGCGGGAATTCAATGAAGCCTTGATATCTTCCTTGCAGCGGAACAGGTGACGCTGGATAACATGCCGGTATGGGCGGGTAGGCAACATTAGTTGTTTTTGTGGTTGGGCCATTCTACGGTAAGCCGATGAGATAATGTCTCACCTGTTAAAGGTTGAGAACCTCTAGTTCAACTTCTATTCTATATTAGGGCATTCCCATCAATCTGGGAGGTTTCAGAATGGAGATCAAAGAAACAGCACTAGGCGATATCAGGGTGCTCGATCTCGCAGATGAAAAGGGCCTCTATTGTACCAAGCTTCTTGCTGACCTGGGAGCCGATGTGATAAAGATTGAAAAGCCAGGGGGCGATCCGGCAAGATTCATTGGCCCTTTCTATCACGATGAACCTGAGCCTCAAAAGAGCCTCTACTGGTTTCAATTCAATAGCAATAAACGGAGTATCACTCTCAACCTAGAGACTGCCGATGGGAGGGAGATCCTAAAAAAGCTGATAGAGAAGGCCGATGTCATGGTGGAGACCTTCCCCCCTGGGCAACTGGGTGGCATAGGGTTGGGGTACCCTGTGCTTAGAGGTATTAACCCCAGCCTGATCCTGGCCTCAATAACCGCCTTCGGTCAGACGGGCCCATATAAGGATTTTAAGGCCTCGGACATTGTGGGTGAAGCCATGGCAGGGATCATGTATCTGGCTGGCTTTCCCGATGACCCTCCCAATCGTCTGTACGGCTCTCAGGCATACCACATGGCCTCCGTACAGGCTGCTTGCGGCATCCTCACCGCCCTCTATGTTAGAGAGATGACCGGAGAGGGGCAACACGTGGATGTATCCATGCAAGAGGCGGTGGCTATCGCTCAGGAGTCGGCGATGCAAACCTATGACCTCAGGGGGGAGATTCGCCAGCGGACCAGCGTTAGCGGGCTGGCGCCAGCTCATCCCGCGATGGGAACCTTTGAGTGCAAGGACGGGTATGTAAATATCTTTTTGATGACCGGGCTGTGGTCAATACTCCTGGATTGGATGGAAAGCGAGGGGGTGGCGGGTGACATCAGGGAAAGATATAAAGGGGTGTTCGAAAAGCTGGATGACCTTTTCCTTATCTTCGGGCTAGTGATGGATCGAGAGGCCTACGCGCGCTTCCTGAAGGATGAGTACGCCCCCGTGGATGAGCATTTGAGGGCCTTCCTCAAGAGCCACACCAAGCAAGAGCTCTACGATGGCGCTCAGCAGAGACGCCTCCAGATCTCCATGGTAAGCACCATTGAAGACCTGCTTGAGAATCCCCAGCTCAAGGCGCTGGGTTACTTCGTCGATGTGGAGCACCCCGAGCTGGGGGCAACCCTCAAGTATCCCGGTGCCCCCTATCAACTATCGGAGACGCCTTGGCGAATCCAGGAGAGGGCGCCACTTATTGGGGAGCATAATAGTGATATATATGAAGGGGAACTGGGGTTCTCTAAGGAAGAGCTGATTTTACTGAAGCAAGGCGGGGTTATTTAGAAGGAGGAATAATGGGTGAGAGGAGACTACCCTTTGAGGGAATAAGGGTTTGTGATTTTACCTGGTTTGCTGCCGGTCCCATTGCCACCAAGGTGCTCGCTGACCACGGGGCTGAGGTTGTCAAGATCGAATCGATGACCCGTTTCGACCGACTCAGGTTCGTTCAGCCTGTCCCCGATGAAAAAGCGGGAAATCTGAACTGTGGCGGTTTCTTCAACAACTTCAACCCAGGCAAGCTGTCCATGGTGCTCAACCTGACCCATCCCAAGGCTGTAGAGATCGCTACAAAGTTAATCCTTGCCAGTGACATAGTGGTAGAGAACTTCTCCCCCCGAGTTTTGGAAAGGTTGGAGCTTACCTATGAAAGATTCGCCCCGCTAAAGCCTGACCTTATCTGGGTTGATCAGCCAATGCAGGGTCTGAGCGGCCCCCATAAGTATTATGCTGGCTATGGGGCGCTGATTACGCCCTTGGGCGGCCTGGCCCATCTCACTGGCTTCCCCCATCGTCCCCCTATAGGAACCGGCACTAACTATACAGACTACGTTATCAACTGTGGCCATCTCTTCATAGCCATCGTCGCTGCCCTTCGTCACCGGCATAAGACGGGCAGAGGCCAGCATATAGTGATGTCCCAGCTCGAATCCGCTGTCTCCATCCTAGAGACGGCCATTCTGGACTATACGGTGAACGGGCGAGCCCACTTCCGTAATGGAAATCGCCTGACCAACGCAGCACCCCATGGTGCCTATCGTTGCAAAGGAGAAGATAGGGATTGTGTCTACATTACTGCCGATGGCCCCGTGCATGGGAAGAAGAACGATCGCTGGTGTGTCATCGCCGTATTCAGCGATGCTGAGTGGAGAGCCTTTTGCCGCGTTATCGGAGATCCTCCCTGGACTAAAGAAGCTAAGTTCGCTACGCTGGTTGGCAGGAAGGAGAACGAGGAGGAACTCGATCGCCTGGTGGAGGAATGGACCAGAGAAAGGAGTCCGGAGGAGGTGATGCTGTTGATGCAGCAGGCAGGTGTGCCTGCAGGGGTAGTTCAGGATGCTGAGGATATGCTGGTTCATGATCCCCACATGAGGGCTCGGGGGTACTATGTCTATCTGGATCACCCTGAGGCGGGGCACACTGCCTATGATGGACCCTCCTTCAGGTTATCTGACACGCCGGGCCAACTGAGTCGGCCTGCTCCTCTAATGGGGGAGCACACCGATTTCGTATGCAAGGAAATCCTGGGCATGGCTGAAGAGGAGGTCAACCAATGCTTCGTGGATGGGGTGTTCGAATGAAAAGAGGGGACCCCCATAGGGGTGTGCCGGGTCTTAGGCTAGATCTCCGGCAACCCGAAGTGCACTCTCTACAGCCTCTACGGAGGCACGTCCTCGATCCCTCTCAGCAGTACATCCGTGCCAGGATGATAAAAGTAGGCGAAGATGCGAGAACCAGCAATGGTAGAGTACTGACCAATCCCCAGGAAATATCGGCACCATCGCCAGCTCGAACCCACAGCATTATACCGAAAGCCATATTGTCTGAATCTCAAGAGTGCTGCGTCTAAAGGAACCCTTTCTCAATTTGATTGTACATTAGGGAAATGTCAGAGGCTACTTGCTGGGTCAACAACTCGCTCGGTGGGACGGGTAAGCAGTCGGTCAGATCGATTCTTTGAAGGACTTCCTCCTTAGTTGCCCCGACATTGAAAAGGCTTCGGACTCGATCACGCATTCCTTCGAAGTAAAAGCGCATGTTACGCGCAAGCTCTTTGCCCCCGATGTCCCCGTGTCCGGGGACGATAGTGTCTACCTCCATCTCCTCTACACGGCGCAGCATCTCTATCCAGGGCCCGAATCTGCAGTTGGCAGTGACGGGAAGTATCCCCGTTACGACATTGTCACCGCAGAAAACAACCCTATCCTCAGGTACATAGATCACTATCGATGCTGATGAGTGACCACCTACGAAGGACAGCTCAAGAGTTATGTCACCCATATAGAGCCTGAGCTCGTTGAAAAAGGTTATCTGTGGCAGAATAATATCCAGATTGTCGAATATCTCTTTTTTCTCCTCGTATAGGTCTGGGAAAAACAGCGTGATATCGTTTGCCAAACTGGTTTCGAGATACTTTATTCCGCTAATGGCCCCATTATAGGCAATCGTCCGCTTCGTCAAGAAGGCACTGCCCATGACATGATCAAAGTGCTGGTGCGTGTATATGATATAAGCAATATCCAACTCGCTTATCTGACGAAGCTGATCACGCAAATCATGGGCCTCTTCGGGAAGCATTGGGGTATCAATGAGAACTGGTCCCTGCTCAGTAATAACGCATCCCACATTGGCACCAAGGTACTTGGTCTCGACAAATATGTGATCCGTGATCTTGATCATTCTTTTCCTCCATTACTATCGGAACCTTGCTAAAATCATAAGAGCATTATGGTAACGCCCACGTAGCTTCGACTACCACTGATTCATAGAAGATATATGGAGCCAAATTAGTCGAAGCCATGCCAGGTGGCGATGTTTTCGATAGGCTCGTGCTTGCTCTCTAGTTTGTTCGCCGGGAAGCCCCAGTCCGGATAGCCAATTGCGATGGAGATAGTTATTCGCTTGGACTCGGATATGCCAGTGAATCTCCTAATTACCTCGGGGTACATTACACCCTGGGTCCCAATGCATGTACCAAGACCATAGTTCAGCGCGGCTAGGCAGATGGTCTGGGAGAGGATACCGAGGTCGAACTGGGTGCGTGATTCATCAAGCGACCTATCGGCGGACAGGATGATGGCCGCTGGTGCGTCAAAGAAACGAAAGCCCCGTTGCATCCATTCAGCTCTCCTATCCTTGTCCTCCCTGGCTATCCCCATAAGCTCAAAAATCTGCTTGGCCAGCTCCACCTGTCGTTCTTTGTACACGCCATCAAGAAGCCGCATCGGGACGTCTGGATTAGGTAGTGCTCCAGAAATTAGTGTCTCAACATTGCCTCGCTTGATGTCCTCCAGTACTTTGCCGGTGGCGATTGTGATCTCCCAGGGTTGCGAGTTCAGAGTGGAGGGCGACCGGGTGGCGATGTCCAGGATCTCCATGAGGATCTCTTTGGGAACCGGGTCTGGCTTATAGCCCCTTATGCTTTTACGCAACCGTATGGCCTCCATCAGGTCCATCTCTCAGTTCCTCCCTAGGCTCCGATCATGGAGCAATAGCTTTGCCAATCTTAGCATAGAGGGAGCGGTAGCTCAACTGTGAGACAATCGGCTAACAAATCCTCGAATTATGCAGTGATTGTAGCGTGAGTTTATGCTCTACGCGTCTCCACCTGCCTTGACAACTGGCAACCTTTGTGCGAGACTTCTCGCACAGGGGTGTTGCACACAACGCAACTGTTAACAGCTCGGGCATGGTCCTTCTGATATGCATCGAATCGACCTGTCACAATAACTGCTTCGAAGACAAAGGAGGTTTCGGAAAATGGACTTCAAATTGACTCCAGAGCAGGAGGCACTAAAAAGGGAGTTTGAGGAATTTCTCAGGGAGGAAGTGAAGAATGCCCCGCCAGGTTGGGAATCAGGGCTAGAAGATATGGTTGGCAGTGATGAGGGTTGGGCCTTCCATTGTGAGATGGCGCGTAAGCTGGCCAAGAAGGGGTGGCTGGTTCGGCCCTGGCCCAAGGAATATGGGGGGATGGATGCTTCGATCATCGAGCAGCTCCTGTTTAGCGAGGTGATGGGATATTATAGGGCGCCGGGGATCGATATCTGGGGTGTAGGTATGTTGGGGCCTACCCTTCTCGCTGTGGGTAATGATGAGCAAAAGAGTGAGCACTTGCCACCGATGTCCCGGGCGGAAAAATTCTGGTGCCAGGCTTGGAGCGAACCTAACTCCGGCTCTGACCTTGCCTCTCTTACAATGAGAGCGGTGAGGGATGGCGACGATTACATTATCAACGGGCAGAAGATCTGGGTCACGGGAGCCCACCGCGCTGACTGGACTTTCACACTGGCCAGAACGAATCCTGAAGAGAAGAGGAGCCGGGGGATCAGCTACTTCCTGGTAGACATGAAGAGCCCTGGTGTCACTATCCGGCCACTTCATAGCATGGAAGGGACCCACGCCTATAATGAGGTCTTTTTCGATGATGTGCGGGTTCCAGCAAGGAATAGGGTTGGTGAGGAGAATGAAGGTTGGGCCATCACCCGGGCGACAATGAACTTTGAGCGGTCCAATGTGGGGATGATGTCCGGGATGAG
>Ga0209635_10000231_pt1 | contig 36491 bp, 32 predicted proteins | sample DeeMarSWOR230_32_FD_187463 | JGI IMG/M metagenome (GOLD analysis project Ga0209635, IMG submission 187463) | Marine sediment microbial communities from White Oak River estuary, North Carolina - WOR-2-30_32 (SPAdes) (version 2) | ecosystem: Environmental > Aquatic > Marine > Intertidal zone >...
TTACAACCCGAAGGTCTTCTTCCCCCACGCGGTGTCGCTGGATCAGGCTTTCGCCCATTGTCCAATATTCCTTGCTGCTGCCTCCCGTAGGAGTCTGGGCCGTGTCTCAGTCCCAGTGTGGCTGATCATCCTCTCAAACCAGCTAACGATCGTCGCCTTGGTAAGCCGTTACCCCACCAACAAGCTAATCGTGCGCAAGCCCCTCCTCAAGCGCCTTGCGGCTTTAATTTTAACCTTAATGACTAAGACCACATGCGGTATTAATTCCGATTTCTCAGAGCTATTCCCCACTTGAGGACAGGTTACTTACGTGTTACTCACCCGTTCGCCACTAACCGCCGAAACGGTTCGTACGACTTGCATGCATAAAGCACACCGCCAGCGTTTATCCTGAGCCGGGATCAAACTCTCCAAAAAAATGGGTTTACTTGTTTGAACCTTCCTTCCGCTATCCAGTTGTTAAGGTACAAAATGTCCCACTTGGGGACGATAGAATAATATCATAATTTTATCTTCATTGTCAATATTAAACACCGGATTTCAGGGATAAACAGTAAGAGAGTATTAATTCCCTTCCAGACCACTAGTGATTATCTTTTCCCACCCGTGCCACCCGGTATTGCCTGTAGTTATGCTTTCTCTTCTCCCATCTTCTTTTGCGGAGCCTTCGGCGGCATCTTTGCTAGCGCCTCGGTCAGCCCCAGCACGTTGACCAATCGGGACTGGTCGGACATAATAAGCTTGGTGTTATCCTCCAGTGAAGCCTGTGTCACCTGTAGCTGTTTCAGCAGCTGGGCGTTCCCGATGAAGAATTTATCCGCCGCCGTGGAAACGGTCTCGATGGCTTTTGCCTCGCCCTCCGCACGCAGGATAGCCGCCTGACGGTCTCCCTCAGCCACTAAAATATTGTTCTGCTTATCGCCCTCAGCTTCCAGAATCTGTTTCTGACGGTAGGCTTCCGCCTCTAGGATGACGGCACGCTTCTCTCGTTCCGCCTTCATCTGCTTGCTCATGGCGTCGGTAATGTCATGGGGCGGCTCGATTTCCTTTACCTCCACCCTGGTGACCTTAACGCCCCACTTGTCGGTAGCCTCGTCCAGCGTCAATCTCAGGGCGGCGTTTATACGCTCGCGGGATGTCAGTGTCTCGTCCAGGCTCATTTCGCCGATGAGGTTCCTCAGGTTGGTCTGTGCCAGTTTACTCACGGCGATGTAGAAGTTGGCGACCTCGTATTTCACGGCTTTGGCATCGGTGACGTAGTAATAGACCACGGCATCCACCGTCACGGTGACGTTATCGTTGGTGATGACTGGCTGCGGCTCCACGTCCAGCACCGTTTCCCGCATGTCCACTCTGGCCACTAACGCATCCATAAACGGGATGATGAACCTCAGTCCCGGTTCCAGCGTCTCCTTGTACCGCCCGAACCTCTCGATAATCCCTTTCTCCGCCTGGTGGATGATGGTGATTGATTTCGCCAGGGTGACGACAAATAGCACGACAAGTATGACAATTACAGCAATAGCTCCACCACTCATTCTGAACTACCTCCTTCTTCCTTTTTTACAATCAGGGTAACGCCGCTTACGCCCATTACCGTTACTTTCTCCCCGCTCCCGATGGTCTCATCGGCGCGTGCCCGCCATTCTTCGTTGCCCACCTTGACGATACCGTCTTTGGCAGACTCAATATCCTGCTGGACGATACCGGTTTTCCCGATGATGGTATCGATATTGGTTTTAGCGGCATCTACAGCAACCCTCCGGTGTATATACCGGCGTCCGATAAATACATACAGGGCACAGATAATACCGGTCACGATAGCCGTCCATACCCAGTTGTTCATCGCCAGCGTTATCAGTCCGCCCAGAACGAAAGCCGTACCGATGAACACCAGGTCGAGCGCGGTATCGATTCCTATAAAAAGTTCCAGGATAACCAGTACAAGCCCGATGCCCACAAATATCAGCCAGGCCCAGTTATCGAAAAACAGTACCTCAACAGCTCCATCCACGGCAATTTCCCCCTTCTCTGTTACGGCATATTTTCAAGCGCTCGTCATTGTAATCGAAAAAGCGGGCTGATGTCAACGTCAGCACGCCGGGGCTCTTTGACATATCATTTACGGAATGTTTATCTCCCGCATCCCGGTTTTTATGCCCTTTTTATCCGGTCCGGACTATACTTGATGTGCTAAATATACCTTACCGGCATTCTGTCCGAGAGGTTGAGAACGTATGTTGGGTATGACGACCACCAGCGACCCCGGCACGACCGGCATTAAGGACATCGCCGACGCTCTGGGCGGGGGTCTTCGGGAAAATTCCCTGATACTCATTGAAGGCGACCCCAAAACGGGTAAGAGCGTGTTGAGCCAGCATATCGCTTATGGCATTATGAGCTCACGCGGCAGCGCCGTGTCTTATTTTACCACGGATTATACTCCCGAAGCACTAATCGAGCAGATGGATTCCATGGCGCTGGAGACCCGGCATGATGTGGCGACGGACCGCTTTCGCGTCTATAAAGTTGTCCCTACTGAATATACCGTAGAAGCCGAAAAAACATTGAAGTTGATTACCGACCAGATAGCCGCCCTGCCGTCGCGATTCAAGCTGGTCGTTGTCGACTCCCCGTCGATATTTATGACCCGCTTCAAACCCCCGGCCAAGGTGGATTTCCTTCAGTTGTGCAAAGAACTCTGTGTAAATGAGAGGTCAATCATCCTGACACTGGACACTCACGTTTTTGAAAGCAGAACCCTTTTACGCGCTTACTCTATCAGCGATTACTATATTAACGTAAAATCACAGGACGTCATGCTCGATACCGGCCAGTTTGATACGCGTAATATCAAAATACTGGAAGTCAGCAAACTGTGCGGCGCCGAAAGAAGGGGGCAGTCCGGGTTAAAATTTGAAATCAAGCCCAACGTCGGCATGCAAATCCTCCCCTTCGTTCGGGTAAGAATCTAACCCCCCCCACAACAACCCCTCGGCCGTTATTTTTCCCACGCTAGATGCTATCACAAAATACTTTTTTGGCACTTGATACTTTCGACTCGATTATTTATCATCAATCTGTGGCTGAAGAACTATCCGACTCTAATGTCTCAAGCGGTCTTAAAACCACGTTGATTGGTCGCAGGAGTTTTTATTACCACGCTCTTGCCTCCACCATGGATGCCGCTAGAATCAAGGTTAAACAGGGGGTATCCGAGGGGACCGTTATAATTGCCGGGGAGCAGACCGGCGGTCGGGGCAGACTGCGCCGCGCCTGGGTATCGCCTCCCGGCAACATAGCCTTATCCATCATTCTCTATCCCGACCTTACAGGACTGCCTTACCTGATTATGATCGCTTCTCTGGCGGTGGCTTACAGCATCGAGTCCGTCACCGACTTAAAAACGCAGATAAAGTGGCCCAATGATATACTCATCGACGGTAAAAAGGTCGGCGGCATTCTCATTGAGAACGAGGTGAAGGGAAATAGAGTGGTATATTCTATCGTTGGCATTGGAATAAACGTGGATTTAAAGACTAATGACTACCCCGGGATAGCAACGTCGGCAACCAGCCTGAAAACCGGACGGGGGAAAAATGACTTACGCCTGAAAATAATAAGGTCACTGCTTACAGAGTTTGATAGACTATATCTGAAATTACCCGACGGCAGGTCTATTTATGAAGCCTGGCGCGATAGTCTGGTAACGCTGGGCAAGAGAGTCAGGGCTGTTTCTAACACGCAAACCATTGATGGATTCGCTGAGTCCGTCGACGAGACCGGCGCTCTTAATCTCAGGCTCGATGACGGGAGTATTACCCGCGTGATAGCCGGTGATGTTACCTTACGTGAAAAGTAGGGGCGAGGAACTTTAGTCCCCGCCCGTTGACCACCTGAAAAAGTATTTCTTACTTCTTCTTGATAACAGGCGCCCATATCTGGACTTTCATATCATCTGCGGAGCATCCGGGGAGATAGACCTCCAGGTCAGGGGTGCCGGGATGCTCATAGCCGGTGGACGTGTACCAATCTAAAAAAATCTGTTTAAAGGCGTCCTTAATATTGGCGAGAGTACAATCAAACACCGCCCAGGTTGTTGCCGGAATCTCCATTTTTTCAAACGGCCCCGGTGAGACACCTTGAGGGAGCTCCACGGCGATGCCATAGTAGAAATCTCCAGAATCAGCTTCACCATAGCAAACTCCGAGCATCTCACCGCCGGTCACTACACCGGGCTTTTTGTCCGTGATGGATAGCATTTGGGGATGCTCCGGAGAATTTATAAATTCTCGCCAGAATACCGGGACATCCTTGAAGTTTTGTCCGTTAAGATTGGTAAACTGCCTCGCCTTAATGGCGACCTGGAAAGCCGGCCTCTCTAATATTTTGTAGTCCACGTCATTACCTCCCTTTAATTCGATGTGAAAGGAGATACGCGGATATGCCGTCAGGGTGACTCCCGGCTCGCGCGCCGCCTGGGGCGTCACCCCGTGCAGATTGCGGAATGCCCGGGCGAATGAATCCGGTGAATCATAGCCGTACTTCATGGCGATGTCTATGACCCTGCTGTTTCCGGATGTCAGCTCCGTTGCCGCCAGGGTCAATCTCCTCCGCCGGGCGTATTCCGCCGGCGTCAGGCCGTTGACGGCAAAGAACATCCTCTGGAAATGAAACGGGGAGCAGGCTGCCTTCCTGGCGGCTTCACCGAAATCAATCTCGTCAGCCAGGTTCTCTTCGATGTAGTCTATCGCCGCGTTCATTCTTTCCGACCAGTCCATCTATGCCGCTTCTCCTTCATGGACAATATATCAGAGACAATGACCGGTTGCCCGACTTTTCCTGCGCACTTGTGCGGGGCGATAAAAGAGAAAAGGGAGAGAGGATGCATAATCCCCTCCCCCTATTATCCAGTAATTGATACTACTTTTTCTCTTCTGCCTTTACGCCGAAAGCCTTGAAAAGCTCGATGGGGATGGGGAAGAGTATGGTGCTGTTCTTCTCACTGGCGATTTCCGTCAGCGTGGAGAGATAACGCAGCTGTATGGCGGAAGGCTCCCGCCCGATAACGTGAGCTGCCTGTGCCAGCTTCTCCGATGCCTGCAACTCGCCCTCGGCGTGGATGATTTTCGCCCGCCGTTCTCGTTCGGCTTCTGCCTGGGCCGCCATAGAGCGTTTCATCTCCTCGGCAAGCTCCACCTCTTTGATTTCCACGGTGCTGACCTTGACGCCCCAGGGGTCGGTATGCTCGTCGATTATCTTCTGGAGCATCTGGTTAAGCTTTTCACGCTTGGATAGTAATTCGTCGAGCTCCGATTGCCCCAGGACATTTCGCAACGTTGTCTGGGATATCTGTGAAGTAGCCCTGATGTGGTCCAGCACTTTCACCACCGAAGCCTCGGGGTCGACCACGCGGAAGTAGACCACGGCGTTGACCCGTACGGTGACATTGTCCTTGGTGATGACTTCCTGCGAGGGGACGTCCATGGTTACCACACGCAGGTCCACCTTAACCATGCGGTCGATGAAGGGTATAATGAGAAACAGCCCCGGTCCCTTGGCGCCGACCAACCTCCCCAGGCGGAAGATTACGCCGCGCTCGTATTCGGTGACGATTTTCACCGCCATCGGCACGATGATGAGTATAATAATAACGGCGATAATGATACCAACGATTGTTCCAGTCATGTTATTACCTCCTTTATTGTTTTTTTATTACCATAAGCTTCAAACCGTCGACCTTTGTTATAATCACCTCCTCTTCCGGCTCGACCCGGTCCTTATCTATTATAGCCGTCCAGCGTTCGCCCTCAACCAGCACCACCCCTCTGGGTTCCAGGGCAACTTCCACCACGGCCGTTTTTCCGACAAGGTCTTCCCTTCCCGCCGCTACTTTCTTTTTATGGGCTCGTACCCCCCAGATTACCACAAAGACAAGAAAAATTACCACCACGATGATGATTAAGACCAGCGCCCAGGTATCTATATACAACAAAGAAAACCTCCTTGAAGACGATTTATTCCTTTTTAGTTACGTACAATGTCAAGCTGTCCACTCGGTTGATAATTACTTCCTCGCCGGGCTTAACTTCACCGCTTTCCGATATCGCCGTCCAGCGCTCTCCCTTGAAGAACACAGTCCCCTGCGGATTCAGGGCTTCTCTTACCACAGCTGTCTTGCCGATTAATTCCTCGCGCCCGGTCGCTGCCTGCTTGCGGTGCGCCTTTATCGCCCGGTGCAGCACGAAAGCCATTGTCCCTGCTAGAATTATGGTAACGACTGCTATAAGCCAGGGGTCCACCCGGAAAAGGGGCGGGGCTCCCTGGAAAAGTATCAGCGAACCGATAACCAGAGAGACAATACCCCCTGCCGTAAAGAGTCCGAAGGACGTCGTCAGCACCTCCCCGATGAAGAGTCCAAAAGCCAGCACGATGAAGAGAATGCCGGCGTAGTTGACCGGTAGTACGCCCAGCGAGTAAAAAGCCATCAGCAGGCAGATACCGCCGACTATCCCGGGGAAGATAAGCCCGGGATTGAAAATCTCCGCCATAATGCCCAGCATGGCGATGCTCATCAGGATATAGGCGATATTGGGGTCGGCGATGGTATAGAGGAATCTCTCGACTGCCTTCATGGGATTATCGTTGATAATGGCTCCCTGCGTCCGTATTGTCAGCGTCTGGTTATTGAGTAGGGTAACCTGATGTCCGTCCAGCTGGTTGACCAGCATTTCCAGGTTGGGAGCTATCATATCAATAACCTTAAGCTCCAGCGCCTCGCTCTCGGTGGCGGAAACGCTTTCCCTGACCGCTTTCTCCGCCCACTCGATATTACGGTCGTGGGTCTGGGCTAAAGACCTTATCAGGGCGGCGGCGTCGTTGACGACCTTTTCCTCCATCGTTTCCGACATTGTCTCTTCACCCTCTTCGCCGATACTCACCGGGTGCGCCGCGCCTATGGCAGTGTTCGTTGCCATCACGGCAACATGAGCGGCTATAGTGATAAAGACACCTGCGGAGGCGGCTCTGGCTCCCGCCGGCGACACGTAAACCACCACCGGCACGTGAGCGTTGACGATAAGCTGAACAATATCGCGCATGGAGCTGTCCAGGCCTCCGGGCGTATCAAGCTGTATGATAAGCGCCTGGGCGTTGTTGTCCTCGGCCTGCTCAATGCCGCGTTTTACGTAATCGACCAACACCGGGTTGATAGTTCCCTTGATGGTGATAACGTCAATCCTCGGACTCTGCGCCTGTACCCCGGCACTGAAGGAAAGCGCCAGCAACAGGAGCACAAATCCTAATAATATTCGCCTTATCTTTACCATCACCGCGACCTTCTGGAGTCTTACCATTATAATTGTACAACATCCCAAATGCAATTTAGAAATACCACGATTTTTAGCGCATCTTTTACCCCCCACCCCTCGGTTATCATCTTTCCCCCCCGGGGCTTGTCCGCCAGAGCTTTAGCGTAGGCGTGCCATCCTCGTATCTCGCTTTGCTTATCGCGGTAGAAAATTGTACTCACTCTCCCACACACCAGTGGGTACGCCGTACATTTGCGTCAAACCAGCCGTTCCGATTGATTAGCTGGGTGAATTAGTGTAAATTATTATTGTATTATCCTGGTTTCAGTAAAGGCAGATGATGAAAATCCAGCGATGTAAGGGAATGCGCGATCTTTCCCCTTCTGAAATGGCGGCTTTCCGCCACGTCGAGGGGATATGCCGCGATTGTTTTCTGAAGTGGGGCTATCAGGAGGTCAGGACACCGACTATCGAGTACCTGCACCTCTTTACGTCGGCGGGGACTTTGACTCCCGGTATGCTGGGTAAGGTGTATTCTTTCCTCGACTGGGACGGCTGGAGCGGGGAGAGGGTGGTGCTGCGACCTGATGGCACCATACCGGTGGCGCGACTATATACCGAGAGCCTTCAGGATAAAGGACTCGCCAGGCTTTTTTACGCTGCCAATGTCTTCAGGTTCGAAGAGGCAGGCGAAAAGCCCCGGGAGCGCTGGCAGTGCGGCGCCGAGCTTATCGGAGCGGAGTCGCCCATAGTCGGTGCCGAACTGATAACGTTGTCTTTAGAGGCACTTAAAAAACTGGGACTCAAGGACGTGGAACTCAGGTTATCGCACGCCGGCCTGATTAAGGCTTTGCTCGAAAAACTCGGGCTCAGTTCGGAGGAACAGCACCGGACCTTCGACCTCATTCTTGACGGTGATGCGACGGCGCTGGCGGAAGTAGGCCGCGAATCACCGGAGCTGGAACGCCTCCTGAGACCTCTACTGAGTCTCAAGGGGCAGACGGCTGTCTTTCTACGCAATCAGAGAACCCTTTTCACGAGTAATATGCCGGAGATAATACCTCCCCTTGACGACTTCCTTGAAACGGTAGCCCTTCTGGACAACCTTGGTATTAAATACCGGATTAATATAGCCTCAGGTGCCGGCTTCGAATATTATACCGGCGTTATCTTCCAGTTCTTTATCGGTGGGGAGAAGGTGGGGGGCGGCGGTCGTTACGATGCCCTTATCCCGTCTATGGGCGGCGGCGACGTACCCGCCTCAGGATTTGCCCTTTACCTTGATAACATCATAGGGCTGGTAAAACCGGAGACCCTTGCCGGTAAATCTCAGGCACGGGTTCTCGTAAAAGCAGCGGACGTCGATACAATTAAAGAAGTCTTTAAGGTTGCTAATACTCTGCGCCAGGCTGGCTATATCGCTGAGATTGACCTGGACGGACAGGGGAAAGGTATCGACCGGATTCTGGAAGTGAGGCAGAAAGAGCCTGTGTTTACGTTAATCGATAGCCGGAAGTCGACTCGTTCCGGTTTTAATACAATGACCGATGTCTTGAAAAGCCTGGAGGCTAACCGTGCCGATTAAACTTGCACTCCCCAAGGGCCGCCTCCTGCGCAGGACAGCCGCCATGTTCCAGAAAGCCGACTGGGGCATTGATGATTATCACTCCAGAACCGGTTTCTACCGTCCCCGGTCGCAGAGGTTCCCGGATCTCCTGCTGAGGGTCTTCCACGAAAAGGACATCCCCATCCAGGTTGCCATGGGGAACTATGATCTGGGCATTTGCTGTCTGGACTGGATAGAAGAACTGCTGGTGAAATACCCCGGCAGCGATATCGTCAGAGTGCAGGACCTGACTTACGGCAGGGGAACGCTGTACGCGGCATCTGCCGCTCCCCCGGAAGAACTGTTCACAAACGGCACTCACCTGCGTATCGCCAGCGAGTATCCTAACCTGGCGGAGTCTTTCGCCCTCAGGAAACGGCTGAGTCGTTTCAGCATCTTTCCGGTCTGGGGCGCCGCCGAGGTCTATCCCCCGGAAAACGCGGACGTGGTGTTGCTGGCTGCCGGGGACGGGTCCGAACTGGCTGATTACGGCATGGTGCCGGCTGGCAGAGTGCTGGACTTCAGCGCCTATCTTATCGCCAACCGTGACAGCTGGAAGTCCCGGGAACATGATAATATTGTAACATCCGTCTGTGAAACTGTAACAGGTGGTGATAAAAAGTCGTCCGAATCCAGGGATATGTCTCCGGCAGGAATTCCACGTCGCTTTAATATTACTAAAGCTTCGCCGGAAGCTGTCAGAATGGCTCTGCCCGACGGCCACCAGCAGCAGCCTGCGGTTGCATTATTACAGAGAGCAGGCATAGAGATTGACGACTATCCCTCGGAGACGAGCAACCGCCGTCCGAAAATCAACATCCCCGGCGTTAGCGTTAAAGTGATTCGCCCCCAGGATATGCCCCAGCAGGTCGCCAGCGGCAATTTCGACCTTGCCCTTACTGGTCGCGACTGGCTTAACGAGCATCTCGCCCAGTTCCCGTCAAGTCCGGTCGAAGAACTGGTTGACCTCAAGCTGGCTAAAGTAAGAATGGTGTCCGTGGTGAGTCAGGAGCTTGCCGTAGATGATACCGCCGGGCTGCGCCGTTTTGCCATGGAAAATGAAGAGCCGCTACGGATTGCCTCGGAGTACGTTAATATCGCCGATAAATACGCCCGGGACAACCACCTTGGTCACTACCGCGTAATACCCACCTGGGGCGCCACCGAGGCTTTCCTGCCGGAGGACGCCGACCTTCTCATCGAAAACACCGAGACCGGCCGAACCATCGCCCGGCACAACCTGAAAATTATCGACACTCTCTTCGAGTCGACCGGCTGTATAATCGGGAATAAGAATAATAAAAACGATAAAAGAAAAACCAAAATAATCAAGGATATCGTTAAAAGACTGGGTGATGCTATCGAGGTTCCCGAATGAAGATAATCGAAGGCTTTGAAAAGGCGAAGCTGGCGTTAACACGGCAGCCCCATGAAGATATGCCGGAAGACGAGCGTGAAGACGCCGTCAGGAAAATCATCAGGAACGTACGCAAACGCGGTGATGCCGCCCTCCTCGACTATACGGAGAAGTTCGACGGCGTCAGGCTATCTTCTCTGGAAGTCGATCCCAAAGAGATTGACCGGTCATATAATGAACTGGATAAAGGACTTCTTAATGCCCTTGAGTTTGCCGCGGAACGCATTACGGCTTATCACGCCAGGCAGAAAAAATCCCTCCTCCGCGAAGGTAAGGATTCTCTGGGCTGGTTGATACGCCCCCTGCAGCGCGTCGGTATCCACGTTCCCGGATTCCAGGCTCCTCTGCCCTCTTCACTGCTGATGACGGCAATTCCCGCACGGGTGGCTGGCGTAAATGAAATTATCGTGGCAACTCCGCCGGGAAAGTCGGGCAGGGTTTCGCCGGTAACGCTGGCGGCGGCTAAAATCGCCGGTATCGACCGCGTGTTTACCGTCGGCGGTGCCCAGGCTGTAGCCGCCCTGGCTTACGGGACGGAGTCCGTCCCCCGCGTGGATAAAGTCTGCGGGCCGGGCAACATTTATGTCTCTCTGGCTAAAAAGATAGTCTTCGGCGATGTCGGTATTGACGGGCTTTACGGTCCCAGCGAGGTGGTTATTATTGCCGATGAAATGGCTAACGCCGAGTACGTCGCCGCCGATCTGTTGGCTCAAGCCGAGCATGGCTCGCTGCCGGCAGCCATTCTGCTGACTACCTCTCGGAAATTGGCCAGTGACGTGGACCGCGAGATTGATAAACAGCTTGAGAGCCTGCCGCGGAAACAGGTAATAACGGAGTCCCTGGAGGACAGGGGATTGATAGCTGTTCTGAGCACAATAAAAGAGGCCCTTGAACTAGCTAATATTTACGCCCCGGAGCACCTGTGCCTCGTGGTGAAGGACGCGGCGGATTACATCGATAAAGTACAGAACGCCGGGTGCCTTTTCGTCGGTGAGTATGCCGTTGAGGTACTCGTCGATTACGTAGCCGGACCGAGCCATGTCCTGCCAACGGGCGGAACGGCCCGGTTCAGTTCGCCGCTTAATATTCTGGATTTTGTTAAACTTATCTCGCTGGTGCAAACGGGAGAAGAAGATATCCGGCAACTTACCAGGTCTGCTTCGATGTTCGCCGGAGCCGAAGGGCTGGATGCCCATGCCCATGCTGCGGAGATAAGGCTCAAGGATAAAGGTAACGGGAGTTAGTGAAATGGCATATGAAGAAATCGAAAAGCTGATCCGTCCCACTCTGATTGGATTTACCGGCTATACTGCCAGCACCTCGCCGGATACCCTGGCGGGAGAGGTGGATGTACCGCCGGAGGATATCATCAAGATGAACGCCAACGAAAATCCCTACGGCTGCTCGCCGAAGGTCCTGCAGGCGCTGGCTACCTCCACCAACCTTAGTATTTATCCCGATGACAGCCAGCAGGAGTTGCGTCAACGACTTGCCGGGTACGCCGGTGTCGCTCCGGAGTGCATCGTAGCCAGTCACGGCAGTAATACGCTTATCGACCTCATCGTGAGATTGTTTATAGAACCGGGTGACGAGGTAATCAACTGTGTCCCGACTTTTGACATCTACCGTTTCTGTACGGAGATTTACGGCGGTGTTGTCGTCAATGTTGAACGTGACGAGAATTTTAATATAAGCGTTGACGCCGTTAAGGCAGCTATCACTGACAAGACCAAACTGATATTCCTGGCAACGCCCAATAATCCTTCGGGGAATGTGATTCCGCGACAGGACATTATTAAAATCACCGAGTTCGGTATACCTGTCGTTGTCGACGAGGCATATTACGAATTCAGCGGAGAAACCATCGTACCTTATAAGAGCCATTATACCAATCTCATGATATTGCGCTCGTTCAGTAAATGGGCCGGTCTGGCGGGTCTGAGGTTGGGGTACGGTATTTTCACACCCCGTATTGCCGGCTACCTCATGGCGATAAAAATCCCTCATAATGTCAGCGTCGCCGCGGAGATAGCCGTACGTGAATCTCTTAATGACCTTGATTATCTACAAAAAAAGATAAAGGATATCGTCGCCGAGAGGCGAAGGCTGTTCGGCGAGCTCCAGAAATTGCTCTGGCTGAAGCCGTATCCCTCCCGGGCCAATTTCATTTATATTACCGTTCTCCGGGGCAGCGCCAGCGAGCTTTATCATAAGCTGCAGCAAAGGGGTATTCTGGTACGTTACTTCGATAATCCGTTGCTACAGAACGGCTTACGCATCAGCGTGGGCAAACCGGAGCACACCGACGCTCTCATTAAAGCGCTCCACGAGCTGGGTGATTAGCTAATATACTTATAATGATACCAATCCTGCTCACGGTTGCCGTATGCCCTGTGATTAACCCATTGTAGACAAAATGATATGCCGCAATTATCCGATGCAGTTTGTATTTGGTAGACCGGTAGATTATCCTTATAGGGTGGGACAGCCGTATTATTCCCGTTTGTGAAAGGAGAAGGAGTGATGAACCAGATACCTGCGGATACCGATGTTGTCGTAATTGGTTCCGGCGTTTCAGGTCTGGCGGCGGCGCTGACCCTCGCTGAGGGAGGCGCCGGGGTTGTCGTTTTTGAAAAAGAACGTTCTCTCGGAGGCACATCTAATTTTTACCACGGTACGTTCGCCGTGGAAAGTGAAATGCAGCGGGAGAGATATATTACGTATACTCGCGACCAGGCGTTTAAAAACATCATGGAATACAGTCACTGGCGGGCCAATCCGCGTCTGGTCAGAGCCATCGTCGACGAGTCAGCCGCTACCATTTCCTGGCTCCAGCAGGCAGGAGTAGAGTTCATCGACGCCACCATCAATATCCCCGATGCCCCCCGGACCTATCACCTCATCAAGGGCAGGGGAGAAGCCGTTATCAAAGCCCTGACCACCCGAGCCAGAGAGGCGGGAGCTGTGATTATCACGGAAACACCGGTGAAGCAGATAATAATATCGGGAGACCGCATTACCGGCGTCATGGTGGAAGGCGATGACGAAGATGTACCGGTGGCGGCGAAAGCCGTCATTATCGCCAGCGGTGGGTATGCCAATAATAAAGAATGGATTAAGAAATATTCGGGGTTTGACCTGGATGTCAACCTGGTTCCCGTCGGCAACGTCGATAAGATGGGCGACGGCATCCGCATGGCTTTCGAGATTGGTGCCGCCGATGAAGGACTTGGTGTCCTGGAGCTTGTACGCACGGGACCGATAGGTCCCGAGTTCGCCATGGGAATCCAGCTTGAGAGCGCCGTGGTGCAGCCGGACCTCTGGGTAAACAGTCAGGGCGAGCGGTTCTGTGACGAGAGTGTCTCGTTCGACGACTCGGCGGTAGGCAACGCCAATGCCCGGCAAAAAGGCGACTGTACCTTCAGCATATTCGATACCTCCATCAAACAGCAACTGATCGAGCAGGGGATTGATAAAGCCATGGCGATGGATTTCCCCCCGGGCTCGCGGACTACCGAACTGGAAAGGGAACTGGAAACGGCACTCAATAATAAAAGCACCGAGGTCTTCGAGGCTGACTCCATAGAGGAACTGGCGGAGAAAATTGGCGTTAATCCGGGGGTTTTTAAAGCCACCGTCGATGAATATAACGCGTTCTGCGAGAAGGGCCATGACGACCTTTTCGCCAAAGACCCCAGATATCTACGGCCTATCAAGGGTCCCAAGTTTTATGCCATCAGGGCGCGCACCATCTTCCTGGGAACGCTCGGGGGCATCAAGATAAACCACCGCATGGAAGTCATCGATAAAAAGGGCGATATCATTCCCGGCCTCTATGCTGTGGGGTATGACGCCGGCGGCATGTACGGGGACAGCTACAGTATCAGGAATTCTTCGGGGCTTTGTTCCAGCTTTGCCACCAATTCAGGTCGGATTGCGGGCAGGAATGCGCTTATATACATCGGTAAATAACATCTCCCTGATACAGACGGAATAAAAGGAGCAAAACATGGCCAGAGGCTACATGGGAAAAATCCTGTACGTTGATCTTTCTACGGGGGATATCAGGGAAGAAACACCCGATGAAAACCTCTATAAGGACTTTATCGGAGGTTACGGCGTTGGCGCCAGGATACTGTATACTCGCCAGAAGGGTGGCATCGACCCCCTCGGACCGGAAAATATCCTCGGCTTTATGACCGGCCCGCTTACCGGCACCGGTTCCACCTTTGCCGGTCGCTACGGAATTGTGGGTAAATCACCCCTCACCGGAGGGTGGGGCGATTCCAACTCGGGTGGTCACTTCGGGCCCTTCCTCAAGTTTTCCGGCTACGACGCCGTATTTTTCGACGGCATAGCGGAAAAACCGGTCTATCTGTTCCTCGATAACGGTAAAGCTGAATTGAGAGACGCCGGTCATCTGTGGGGAAAGGACTGCTTCATCACCGAGGACACCCTGAACGATGAACTGGGCGGGGGCGTGGAAAGCGCCTGCATCGGTCCGGCCGGCGAAAAGCTGGCGCTCATTTCCTGCGTGGTCACCAGGAGAGGAGCCGTGGCCGGGCGTTCCGGTCTTGGTGCGGTGATGGGCTCCAAGAAACTCAAAGCCATCGCCGCCAGGGGCAAACCGGAGGTGCCTGTCTTCGACGCCGAAAGGGTAGAACGGTTGCGCAAAGCCCACGTTGCCGCCATGAGGACATGGTCGGGGATGGAGACCCTGGAAAAATTCCATAAATACGGCACTTCCAGCGTCGCCGAGGGATTCGCCCACAGCGGCAATACCCCGGTCAGGAACTGGGGAGGCATCGGTGTTATCGATTTCCCTGATAGCTCCGGCCTCAGCGGCGACGCTGCGATAGCCAATATTGAGCGCAGGACGGGCTGCTGGCACTGCCCGATAGGCTGTGAGGGCAGGTTGAAAGAGGGGCAGGGCGAATACAAGTACCCGGCCGGCACTCGCCGCGTTGAATACGAGACCCAGGCATCCTTCGGGACGATGTGCTGCAACGATAACACGGAATCGCTGAACATGATTAACCACCTGTGCAACTCGTACGGGCTGGATACTATATCCGGCGGTACTACGATGGCTTTCGCCATCGAGTGCTATGAAAACGGTATTATCACCAAAGCCGATACCGACGGCATCGAACTTACCTGGGGCAACCACCGGGCTATCGTCGCCATGATGGAAAAGATGGTCAGGAGAGAAGGATTCGGCGATATTCTGGCTGACGGCGTTAAGGTCGCTGCCGGGAAAATCGGTAAAGGCGCCGAGGAATTCGCCGTGCATATCGGCGGGCAGGAACTGGGCATGCACGACCCCAAGTTCTATAACTCCCCGGACAGCACCGCTGCGGCGCGCTATCAGATGGACGCCACTCCGGGTCGGCATACCCAGATGAACTTCGGCCCCGCCGCCTTCACCTTCCAACTGGTCAATTCCAGCGGATGGTGCATGTTCAGCGACCTCGTCGGGGGACATACTCTGGAATATCTCACGGACTTTCTGAGTGCCGTGACCGGCTGGGACCGTTCCGAGGACGAATTGCTGAAAGCTGGTGAGCGGATTTACAACATGCGCCATGTCTTTAACCTGCGTGAAGGCATCAATCCCATCCAGTACAGAGTCCACCCCAGAATCATCGGTAGACCTCCACAGGAAGAGGGACCATTGGCCGGTGCCTCGGCGGACATAGAAGCGCAGGTCTACTGGGGACTCGGCGCGCTGGACTGGGACCGCGTGACTGCTAAACCCAGCCGGAAAAAGCTGCTGGAACTGGGACTGGACGACGTTGCCGATGAACTCTGGCCACCTCAGGAAGAACCCGGACCGGTGCATTGACATAAGGAGAGTGTCCATGGCAGATAAAGTAAATTGTGGCTATATGGGGAAAATCCTTCGTGTTGACCTGACTAACGAACGGATTAGCAAGGAGTCACCGGGCGATGAGACACTCCATAAATACATCGGTGGTACCGGGCTGGGCGTCAAGTATCTGTATGAAGAAGTGCCCCCGGGCGTTAAGTGGTCCGATGCCGAAAACCGCATCATGTTTATGGCAGGTCCTTTGAGCGGCACCAGAATCGGCGGCACCGGCATCTTCTCGGTAATCAGCAAAGGCCCGATGACCGGTTTTGCCGGCACTACCCAGGCTAATGGGTATTTCGCTGCTTATTTGAAATTCTCAGGTTATGACGGCATTGTAGTCCAGGGCAAGGCAAAAAGGTGGCTCTACCTCCATGTCCACGACGGCACCGCCGAGCTACGCGATGCCGGGCATCTTCAGGGCAAGGACACCTGGGAGACCGAGGACATTATTAAGAAAGAACTGGACAAGCAATGCAGCGTCTTTTCTATAGGCCCCGCCGGTGAAAACATGGTACGGTTTGCGTCGATAGTAGGCGACCATGGTCATGTGGCGGCGCATAACGGACTGGGCGCGGTCATGGGTTCCAAGAAACTTAAAGCAATCGTCGCCGAAAGAGGCAGAAAAAAGGTGACTGTTGCCATGCCTGACGAGTTATCCAGGTTAGCTGACGTCCTCTACGAGAGCGCTCAGAAAGCCATGCCCACGCTGTCCTCGCTTGGGACAGCGGGTGCTATACCCATGATGCACAGGACCGGGCAGCTGCCGGTTAAAAATTACACTACCAGCATTTTCCCGGAATTCGAGAGGTTCAGCGGGGAGTCATTACGTACGACTTTTAATGCAAAGCCGACCACCTGCTGGGCATGCCGTATCGGTCACTGTCGTGTGACCGAAGTCACCGAAGGTCCTTATAAAGGCTTTGTAGGGGAGGAGCCGGAATACGAAGGCGTGGCTGCCATGAGCTCCGTCATCGGCCAGACTGACCCTAGCGCCACGGTGGTGCTGGGCAACGATGTCGACCGCCTGGGGCTGGACATTAATGAATGCGGCTGGCTCATCGGCTGGCTCATGGAATGCTCGCAGAAAGGACTGCTTAGTAAGGACGACCTTGACGGTATCGACATCAAGTGGGGAGATGCCGAGTCGACGCGAGCCATTCTCAGGAAGATTGCCTACCGCGAGGGCAGCGGAAACCTCTGGGCGGAAGGCGTTAAGAGAAACGCCGAGAGAGCCGGCGGCGAAGCGCTGAACTGCGCCGTCTACACCCTTAAAGGCGCCACGCCCCGCGGACATGACCACCGGGCGCGCTGGACGGAGATGATTGATACCTGCCTTTCGAATACCGGTACTATCGAGGTCGGTCCCGGCATGCCCGCTGTTAAGGAACTGGGGATGTCGCCGCCGAAAGACCCGTTCGACGCTATAGAAGTATCGACTTTTAACGCTATGGTCAGCGGCCGCCGTCTTTTTGAGGACTCGCTGGTCATCTGCTTCTTCTGCGGACAGGAACTCGCGCAGCTGGTAGACTCGCTGAACGCCGTTACCGGCTGGAATATGGATATCCAGGAAGCCATGACTATCGGAAAACGTATCCTCAATCAGCTTCGTGTCTTCAACATACGGCACGGACTTACCAAAGATATCGAGGCGCCTTCGGTACGCTACGGTTCCACGCCCGTCGACGGTCCGGCTCAGGGCAAAGCTATTATGCCCAAATGGAATGACCTGCGTCGTAACTACTACGATAAGATGGGCTGGGACCCGGAAACCGGCAGGCCCTTGCCTGAGACGTTAAAGAAAGTGGGACTGGCACATATCATCCCCGACCTGACCGAAGTAAAATAAGGAGGGTGCGATGAGTTTCCGACCGAAGCCAAACCGCATCTTAGAGACCCTGAAAAAGGGTGAAATCCCCCTCGGTATGGAAGTGAATACGGGCAATCCGAGTATCATCGAAATCCTTGCTTATACCGGATTCGATTTCTACATGCTGGACATGGAGCATACCCGGCTGAACCTCGAAACCATGGAGCATTGTATCCGTGCCGCCGATGCCACCGGGATTACCACTATCGTCAGAGTGACCGAGAATGCCCCCGGTCTTATACGTCATGTCCAGGAAGCCGGCGCCCAGGGTGTCGTCGTTCCCCGTGTAAGAACCCCAAAGGATGTCCAGAAGATAATCGATGCCTTCCGTTATGGCCCCGAAGGCAAATGCGGGGTCTGCCCGCTGGTGCGCGCCGCGAATTACTCTGATGAAGGATACGAAGAATACATAGAATATTGCAATAACAATAACATGATTATCCCCCTGCTCGAAGATAAGACCGGCTTTGAAAACGCCGGTGAGATTTTCGCGTTGTTGAAACCGGATGTTGACGCCATCGGCACAGGGATGGGAGATCTCCGTTTCTCACTACGAAAGCCGGGACAGAAGGTGGATAGACAACATCCTTACATTAAAGAAGTCGCCGATAAGGTTGCGGCACTTTCTAGAAAGACAGGGGTCCCGATAATGGATATGGCATTCTCCCCCGAGGGCGCTATGGAGACCATTGCTAGGGGTACCAAGATTTTATTATATTCTCTGGACCAGATGCTTTTCTACAATCTCTGCCGCGATATCGTCAAGGCTGTCAAGGGATAATGGTCCCCTAAAAAGGGCCACTACATTGTGAGTAGTCCCGGGTGAAATAAGCAGTAGTTATCAGGATAACTTGCTTCTAAAGTAGCTGTCATTATTACCTAACCTCCCGTTTATACCCTCCCCAAGAGTTATAATATATAACATATCCTACTTGACAAATGTGCATTATATGTTATAATATTTAACAGTTACGACTGAATACCAGTAAGCTAATGTAACAGGAGATATTGATGGAGTCCACCGACAGTATACTGGAAAAAGTAATCCAATTACAGGAGAGCAAAGGCTATTCCGACCAGCAGATGGCGGAGAAAATAGGGTGCAGTCGCCCACTTTACCAGCGCACGCGTACCGGTCGCATACCAGTCGGGGGCACTTTCCTGAGAGGCGCTATGAAACTGCTGAATTCGCTGGCTACTGAAAGACGTACGTCCGTTATAAGTCGCGAGACAGGAGAGACGAAAATCAGCCTAGAACTGAATATCGACGGTACCGGCAAATGGAAAATAGATACCGGCATATATATCTTCGATCACCTTCTCTCAGCCATGATTAAGCATGGGTTGTTTGACATAAATCTTAAAGCCGGTGGCGACGACCCGCATCACGTTATCGAAGATGTCGCCATCTGCCTGGGGCAGGCTTTCACTCAGACGCTGGGCGATAAACGCGGTATCGTTAGAATTGCCGAAGCTACTGTTCCCATGGATGATGCCCTGGCAACGGTTGCGGTCGACTTAAGCGGTCGGGGCTACGCCGTCCTAGACCTGTCCTTTGCTGGGAATGATATGCCGGGACTATCCCCCGACCTTATCCGCCACTTTATGGAGTCCTTCGCCATAGAGTCACGGATGAACCTGCACGTACGGACTATTTACGGCAGCAACGACCATCACAAGGCGGAAGCGCTCTTTAAAGCCCTGGGAAGGGCGCTGGATAAGGCTACGAGAATCGACCCGCGTATCAGCGGGGAATTACCCAGCACCAAAGGATTTCTGGAAGGCTAGTGGTTATTCAAGAATAGCCAGGTGCCTGCCGGTCAGTTTCTCGTAGGCTTTCAGGTATCTTTCCGATGTTTCTTTAACGATATCCTCGGGGAGTTCGGGGCCCGGCGGTTCCTTGTTCCAGCCGGATGCCGTCAGCCAGTCGCGGAGAGGCTGCTTATCGAAACTCAACTGGGAATGCCCCGGCTCGTAGAGTTCGGCGTCCCAGAATCGAGATGAATCGGGTGTTAATATCTCATCGATAAGCGTCAGCCTGCCGTTATCGATACCGAACTCAAACTTGGTATCGGCAATAATAATACCTTTTTCCAGGGCATATTCACGGGCAAAGGTATACAGGGTGATACTTTTCTCTTCCATTTCCTGAGCGGTAGGCAAACCGATGAGTTTGATAATTTGCTCCTGTGTAATAGGTTCGTCATGCCCCGTCTCGGCTTTGGTGGTCGGCGTGTATATCGGCTCTTCAAGCTCCTGGCTTTCCTTGAGTCCCTCCGGCATGGCATTGCCCCCGACGGTACCGTGCTCTTTATATTCCGCCCAGGCCGACCCCGATATGTAGCCGCGCACCACGCACTCCACCGGGATACGCTTTACTTTCTTGACTATCATCGAGCGGCCCCGCAGATATGCCGGACAGGGAAAACGCTGGTCTTCGGGGATATAAGAATCCAGGCAGTGTACGTCGTCGACGGCCTCGGTCATGTGATTGGGGACAATATCCCCGGTACGCCGGAACCAGAAAGAGGAGAGGCGATTGAGGACATGCCCTTTAAGCGGGATGCCGGTGGGAAGGACGACATCGAATGCTGAAATGCGGTCGGTCGCCACAATGAGCAGGTGACTGCCAAGGTCGTAACTGTCGCGTACCTTGCCGCGAATGAATATGGGGAGAGGTAAATCGGTCCTGGTTATTAACGGCGACTCTGTGTCCATCGGCTTATAATCACTGACTATAACCCAAATATACTAAGGTGTCAAATCCGTATTTTCGGGGATACTCGCCTGCCACTGCGACTTGGTCAGGCCCAGTCTACGGAATATCTCGTCCACGTGCTGCAGGTAGTGCTGGTAATCGAACACCGCCTCGAGTTCCTTGACCGGCAGGGTCTTCTTTACCTCGGCATCCGCTTTGAGCAGCGTCAGGAAATTACGGTTTCCTTTCCAGGCTTTCATGGCGTTCCTCTGGACTATTTCGTAGGCTGTCTGCCGACTCAACCCCTTGTTAATAAGAGCCAGCATTACTCTCTGCGAAAATACCAGGCCCCGGGTAAGTTCCAGGTTCTTTTTCATACGGTGCGGATACACCTGCAATCGCTTCATCACGCCGGTGAAAAGAGCCAGGATATAGTCCAGCGCCAGGCAGGCATCCGGGAATATGATGCGTTCGTTGGAGGAATGGCTGATATCACGTTCGTGCCAGAGGGCGATATTTTCCAGAGAGGTAAGGGCATTGCCACGTATCAACCGCGCCAGGCCACAAACCCTCTCGGTAAGTTCGGGATTACGCTTGTGCGGCATCGCTGACGAGCCGGTCTGACCGCTCCTGAAAGGCTCTTCGACTTCCCTGACCTCGGTCTTTTGCAGGGCCCGTATTTCGGTGGCGAACTTCTCCAGCGAACCTGCTGTTATCGCCAGCGTGGTAAGGAACTGGGCATGACGGTCTCTCTGCAGCACCTGGTTGGATATCGGTGCAGGCTCCAGCCCTAGCTTACGGCAGGCGCGCTGCTCTATATCGGGCGTTACCGTGGCGTATGTCCCCACCGCCCCAGATATCTTCCCCACTGTTATCGCCTTTTTGGCTTCGGTAAGACGGTGCAGGTTCCGCCTCATTTCATCCACCCAGATAGCCAGCTTCAGCCCGAAAGTGGTCGGCTCGGCGTGGACGCCGTGCGTCCGGCCTATCATGACCGTATACTTGTGTTCTATCGCCCTCTGAGCCAATACGGCGGTCAGCTCCTTGACATCCTGTATCAGTATATCGGCGGCCTCCACAAGCTGCAGGCTGGTGGCGGTATCTATGACATCGGAAGAAGTCAGTCCCAGGTGAATGAAACGCGACTCCTCGCCGAGGCTCTCCGCCACGGCCCCGAGGAAAGCGGTCACGTCGTGCCGGGTCTCCTGGAGGATTTCCTCCATGCGTTTGATATTACACCTGGCCAGTTTTATCTTGGGGATTGCCTTTCGCGGGATAACGCCGACCTCCGCCCAGGCGTCACAGACGGCTATTTCAACTTCCAGCCATTTGTTGTACTTGTTCTCGTCCGACCACACCTCTTTCATCTCGGGCCTGGAATACCGCTCAATCATGACACTCTCCTCAGATTACGTATCAAGTAACAATAGTCAAATACCTCTCCCCACATTGTTACTTGATACCTTTTAATTGTTACTTCTCCTTCTAGCCCTCGAGCTGACTACGGTATTTATCGTAAGCCTGTCTGATATTTTCGTGTTTGATGCCGAGAATCTCGGCAGCAGTAAAGGCGGCGTTTTTCGCCCCGGGACTGCCGATAGCCATACAGGCTACCGGTATGCCCGCCGGCATCTGAACTATAGAGTATAGAGCGTCTACACCTTTCAACTCTCCGCTGGCTATGGGCACCCCGATAACGGGCAGGGTGGTCCAGCTGGCGAGCACGCCGGGCAGGTGCGCCGCCATGCCTGCCGCGGCAATAATAACCTCGATGCCGCGCTCACGGGCAGAATGGGCGTATTCTTTGGCTTTTTCCGGGTTCCGGTGGGCTGATATTATATTCACCTCATGCTCGATGCCAAGACTGGTAAGTATATCCAGCGTCGCCTGCATGACTTCGTTATCCGATTTTGAGCCCATCACCACGCCGACTAAAGGCATAATCACTAACCTCTCTAATCTATGACTTAATATCCGCGATATCCTTGCGGTAATAACACCCATCAAATTTTATTCTGGGGATGTTTTTATAAACCTTTTCTCTGGCTTCCGCCAGGTCTTTCCCGGTGGCGGTTACCGTTAAAATCCGCCCGCCGCTGGTCAGCACGTTCCCCTCGGGATTCATCCTGGTTCCGGCGTGAAACAGCATGACGTCCTTATCGACGTCATCCAGTCCGCTGATGGGGAAGCCGGTCTGGTACTTCCCGGGATAACCTCCGGATGCCATCACTACTCCAACGCAGGCGTCATCGCTGAACTCCACCTTGATTTTGTCCAGTTCATTGTTGATTGCAGCCATCATGATATCCACCAGGTCTGTCTGCAGCCGTGGCAGGACTACCTGTGCCTCCGGGTCGCCCAGCCGGGCGTTGAATTCTATTACTTTCGGCACATGATTGGTGATCATGAGACCACCGTACAGGGCCCCTTTATACCGTCTGCCGTCGTCATTCAGGGCTAATACCGCGGGCTTCATTATCGTCTTAAGAATAATCTCACCCATAACATCATTATAAAAAGGCGGGGGACTGTAACTCCCCATGCCGCCGGTATTCGGGCCCCTGTCGCCGTCGTAAATCCTTTTATAATCGCAGGCGGGTACCGTCGGGACAACCCTCTCGCCGTCGGTAAAGATGAAAAAGCTCAACTCCCGCCCGTAAAGGTGCTCTTCGATGACCACTTTATTGCTCGCCGCGCCGAACATTTTCGACTTCATCATATCGGTAAGGGTCTTTTGTGCTTCTTTCATAGTCTCGGCGACGATGACTCCTTTGCCCTGGGCCAGCCCGTCCGCTTTGATGACGACGGGCAGCTTCTGTGTTTTCAGGTATTCAAGGGCTTTTTCGTATTCAGAGAAACTGGCGCTATCGGCGCAGGGTATCCCGTGCCGGTGCATGAGGTCTTTAGCGAAAGCTTTACTCGATTCTATTTCAGTGGCTGCCTGGTTGGGACCGAAGATGGTCAGCCCGATTTCCGTAAAAGCATCGACAATGCCGGCTGCCAGAGGACCCTCGGGGCCGACCACGGTAAGGTCGATGCGGTTTTCCCTGGCGAATTTCAGCAGTCCGCCAATCTCGTCAGCTTTGTAATTAAGATTGGTGGCTATTTTTGCCGTGCCGGCATTACCCGGAGCGGCGTATACCTCTTCGGCTTTAGGGCTCCGGGCCAGTTTCCATACCAGCGTATGCTCTCTGGCCCCGCTTCCTACAACAAGGATTTTCAACTTAGTGCCTCCGCCTGCTGTTTTCCGGAACGCTCTTTATTATACGATAAATCGTCCATGCATAACTACCAGTGTATCTGTATGTCCTTAACATTAAACCCGGAATATTCCGACTGGTACCAGCGATTACCCAGCTTTTCTCCCAGTCTTTTCAGTTCCTTCTCTTGCTGCTCCAATTCTTTCTTCCAGGCGGACATCCTTTCTGCTTCAGGAGAACCGTAAACAAATACCTTCCCTTTTATCTCGTCATTATATTTATCCACTTCCTGATTGAAAAGCTCGGACATCGTCTGGAATTCCAGCCATCCTTTCTCACAATCTGCGTAGAAATCGTATTGCAGGGGATAGTAATCATACGGAGAGGATACCACCAGGTCGATGTTCAGTATACCATACCTCCTGCCTGTTTCGATGTAAGCTACGGTATCCCGGTACTGCCCCTCATCTTCACCATTTGTTGAAACGCCGCTGGTACAATCGATATATACCAGACCGCGGTCGGTCGTCTCGAAGGCGTTCAGGGCGTGGCCTTCATCGGTGCCGAAGAAGGTGATACTCACCCAGCCGGCCCTGATGCCGGCGGCTTCGGCGTTATTATGGACTTCCTCGGCAAAATCGGCGCAGACATAAGTTCCTTCAATATAGTCTTTTAAGTCCGTGGTATCCGCCTTGATAAAAGCAATCATCTCATCAAAAGTGGGGTCTTTAGCCTCGGGATTGTTCTTCAGTATAATAGCTTCGCCGTTGCCTCCGCACTCGATTTTCCCGTCTTTGGTGTAGATAAGCCCCGCCTGCTTACAGGATACTGATAAGAGAAGGGTTATAATGAGGAGAAAGATAAAACACTTCATGTTAATTGATATACCTCTCTACCGCCCACCATCGTTTCATATCTTTTCCCACCCAGGCCGCCATCGTATCATCAGCGGCGTGACCATCAAAGATTCTCCTGCCTCTTTTTAGCTCCCTCTTTCAATATGCTGTCTGTGTTCAATATAATCATGAATGAGTGCGTTAACAGTGTTCTTAATGGTAACTGTTACTCCGTTATATGTAACTCCAAAGTCAGTTTCCCAGTAAGCGGTGTCAATCGCGTTTAGAAACCTCTTCAGCTTCTCGGTGGAGTCATCAAGCTGGAGTAATAAATGGGTCCTGTCCTCCGAACCATACTCACGTACTGATACGGCGTTTACTTTACAGAAATCGTCCCCAGGGTCGATAAAATAGAAAGGAGTTTCCCCTTTCCTCAACTGCTCGCATCCTATTATCGTATGTAAATTCCAGCCAATCAGGTGCGCGGTGACGTCCCGTGGCGACCAACCGTCCATCCTTTTGAGAAATAAAGACTCCGGCAATAGAGCGATGCACTTTTTGAATTCTTGAATGCTGTGGTTCAGGTTTTCAATCAGCTCTTCAACACTAATCCCCATCACTCCCACTCTATTGTGCTCGGCGGCTTGGACGTTATATCATAGACCACCCGGTTTATCCCGTCCACCTCGTTAACGATGCGGTTGGAAATTCTTGACAGTAAGTCATAGGGCAGACGTGCCCAGTCGGCGGTCATGGCATCGTCGCTGGTGACGGCGCGTACCGCCGCCAGATAGCCGTAGGTGCGGTAGTCCCCCATCACCCCCACCGACCTCACGTCGGTCAGCACGCAGAAGCTCTGCCAGAGCTGCCGGTACAGCTTCGCCTTCTTTATCTCGTTCATCAGGATAAAATCTGCGCTGCGCAGTATTTCCAGCTTTTCTCTGCTCACTTCCCCGATGCATCTTATCGCCAGGCCTGGCCCTGGGAAGGGCTGCCTCCAGACCATCTCCTCCGGCAGTCCCAGTTCTGCGCCTACCTGCCTTACCTCGTCTTTAAAGAGGTATCTCAGCGGCTCCAGCAGCTTCAACGTCATCCTGGCAGGAAGTCCGCCGACGTTATGGTGCGACTTTATCTTGGCGGAGACGTTGCTTACGGATGACACGCTCTCGATAACGTCGGGGTAGAGGGTACCCTGCGCCAGGAAATCGACTCTGCCTATCTTATTAGCCTCATCTTCGAAGACACGTATAAACTCCTCGCCAATGACTTTGCGCTTTTCCTCGGGGTCAATGACACCTTTCAGTTTATCCAGGAAACGCTCGGTCGCATCTACATAGATAATATTCATCCCCAGGTTATTTTTAAAGACCTTGAGGGTACGCTCAGCTTCCTCGCGGCGGAGCAGTCCGTTATTAACGAAGATACAAGTAAGCTGGTCGCCGATAGCGCGGTGGATGAGCGTGGCTACCACCGAGGAATCGACCCCTCCCGATAGGGCATTAATAACCCTGCCTCCCCCCACCTGCTCCTTAATACGAGTCACGCTCTCGTTGACAAAGTTGCCCATCGTCCAGTTGCCTTTGCAGCCGCAGATTTTATAGACGAAATTTTTCAGAATTGCCCTGCCTTCAGGGGTATGGGCTACTTCCGGATGGAACTGGAGGCCGAAAATATTGCTGCCGTTGCCGATAACAGCATATGGTGAATTTTCCGTTTGCGCCAGCGCCTGGAAGCCCGGCGGCATCTTGTCGATTTTATCACCGTGGCTCATCCATACCGGGGTTGACCCGGGTAATCCAGCGAACAAAGGCGAATCCACCTGACTCAGGTGCATTACGGCATGTCCGTATTCGCGTTTTCCCCCGGGCTTCACCTTCCCCCCGAGCTGTTCGGTAATTACCTGCATGCCGTAGCAGATACCCAGTACCGGCAGGTGGCTTTCGTAAACGTAGGCAGGCGCCAGAGGGGCATTTCTGGCGTAAACGCTGGCAGGTCCTCCGGAAAGAATAAAGCCCCTGGGATTGAGCGGAGCGATTTTTTCCCAGGGGGTGTCGTGGGGCATCAGTTCGCAGTAGACCTGGCTTTCGCGCACCCTGCGGGCAATCAGCAGATTATACTGAGAACCGAAGTCCAGCACGATGATTGCCTCACGTTTGACTTCGGTGACCGGTTCCTGGCTAATTTCAGGCTGGGCGCCGCCGATTTCTTTGGCTATCTCCAGATATTTGGAGACCTCGATATCATCGGTGGTGGAGACTCGGTGGCTTTCGTCGGGGTGGGGTGAACTTTTTTCAGTATCCATAGAATAATATACCATAATAACGTCTGTATTGGCAACTTCCCCGGGGAAGATATCAAAGGATACAGTCCTGCCTTAAAGATTGCAAGATGTTAACATAAAATCGGAATATCAGGCAATGAAACACCGAAAAAGACGCAATTTTCGAGTTTGATTGGGAAAATCCCTTGAAACGGCATATAATGTAACCTGAACCACGAACGGCCTACCAGTGACCCGTTCCCCGGTTAACATGAAAATGAGTATTTTCTCTCCAGACCGCGCCACGCCGAGGATATATCTTTTCTTCGCGGCTATCTTTATCAAACTCGTCGCCTCGGCGCTTTCGGCAATCGGCTTCGTTCTAAAAAGCGCCTGGTATCAGATATCCGGAGCAGCGGTCTGGCTGCTCTTTCTGGTATTGTTGCTCGTTATCGCCATACCCTCTGCCGATACCCGGTTGAAGGCTCAACAGCATCTGCTCAGGACAGCCGCCATGACCGTTATCATTGTTTTCTGTGTTGTCGGAGTCCTGCTGCTGGCAGTAGCCACTACCATCGGTCTGGAGACGATAGGCTCCGACCAGCCCGAGGAGAATCTATCCCGCTTGATGGTAGCCATGGACGATACTTTCGGTTATAACGATGCCACCGCGCTGACTCATCAAGGCGCGAATATCATTCTTAACCGTGAAAACCCTTATGCCGAGACTAACATTGTGATAGCGATGATTGAGTTCGACGGTGCCCCGGACAAGCTTACTCCGCTCCGTGAGGGCAGGTTCGCCGATGTCTTTCCTTACCCCTCCGCGGCGCAGATGGAGGAGTTATGGCAGAATGCTGTAAAAAATCCATTTCAGGTCCCCCCGGAGCTTGAATCCAAGTTCAACTATCCCGCCATGTGTTTTCTGCTGCCGGCACCCTTTATATGGCTGGGTATCAGCGACCTCAGGTTTATTTACCTCATCTTACTGGTGCCGGCACTGGCATACGTGATATTCCTTACTCCAGGTAAATACCGGGTATTCTTCATTATAGCTCTGGTCGCCAGCCTAGAAATCTGGAACTCTATGGCCGCGGGGGAGACGGGTTTACTTATTTTCCCGTTTATATTGCTGGCATGGATACTTTATAAAAGGAATTTATGGATGTCCGCCCTGTTTATGGCGATTGCCGTATCCACCAAGCAGATTACCTGGTTCCTTCTGCCTTTCTATCTCATTCTCATTTTAAAAACGGCAGGCTGGCGTCAATTAATGGCTGCAACGGCGGTTATTGGTGGGGTATTTATTGCCGCCAACGCCTGGTTTATTGCCGGTGACCCGCGCCTGTGGCTGACCTCGATACTCGCCCCCGTGATTGACGATATGTTCCCTCTGGGGGTAGGTTTTATATCTCTGGTCAGCGGTGGTGTGCTGGACGTTCGATCTCCGACGCTATTCAGTCTCGTGGAATTCGGCATTCTGGTGGCATCACTCGTCTGGTATTTCTTCAACTGCCGCCGTTACCCCAATACCGCCCCGGTGCTGTCGCTACTGCCTCTTTTCTTCGCCTGGCGCAGTCTGTGGGGGTATTTTTTCTATATAGATATTATTCTTCTGGCGGCTATCCTGATAAATGAGTGTGGTTCTGATACAAACGGACAGCTTTTACCGGCCCTCGCCACCTCGGCATGAAGATTCCCGTTATCGCCACGTCCACCAGGTATTGACCAGGTAATTCCAGAGGAAAGCCACGGCGATACCGACCAGGTTTGCCAGCAAATAGTAGATACCGAACACTTCGGTAAACAGCGCGAGTATACCCAGGTTGATGCCCAGGCCGGCCAGGCTGACTACGTTGAATTTCAGGAGGCGGGAAAAAAAGGCTTTTACACCCGGCTCGTTCCGTTGCCGGAAAGTGAAGTAGTTATTCAAAATAAAGTTGGATATAATCGACGTTTCGATAGCGATTGCTGCCGATGCCAGGTAAATTAAGCCGACTTTTTCTGTGAATAGCCACAGCAGGCCTTCGTTTATCCCCACTCCACTCAAACCAACCAGGCAGAACTTGATAAATCGGAGTATTTCTCCTTTTCGCCACATCAGGCTCGAAAGGTGCCGTAAATACTCGATTTGCTGTCTGGCGTTCAGTTTGCTCTCGCCGTCATAGCGGAGGCTGAATTTAAAAGGTACTTCGGCTACATTGGCGAACTCACCCTCCAGCAGCACCTCCAGGAGGATTTTGTAACCGCTCGGCTTTAGCCTGGCTTTTTTAATAACCTGCCGTTTGAAGCTGAAAAAACCGGACATGGGGTCTTTCACCGCTCTGGTCGTCGGCAGCAGGAGATGGGCTAGTTTAATAGCCCCGGCCGATACTATCTTCCTGACAATTCCCCACTCCCCGCAGCTGCCTCCCTCCACGTACCGGCTGGCGATGGCAATATCAGCGCTATTACTTACTTTTTCCAATAAATCGGGGATGATTTCCGGAGGGTGCTGCAAATCGGCGTCCATTACCACGACGGTATCGCCCTGGGTATTTTCAATACCGTGGACCACCGCCGATGCCAGCCCGCGTTCAGTCGTTCGCACGATTATTCGAGTCGGGTACTTTTTAGCCAGATTGGCGACAAGCTCTTCCGTCCCGTCCCGGCTGTTATCGTCGATAAAGACGATTTCATAGTCGCGTCCCGATAAGACGCCGGCAATCCTCTCTACAAGAGCCTTGATATTATCCCGCTCTTTATACGTCGGTATGATAATTGAAACTGACTTGTTCATCCGGCCTGCTTGTCCAGCCTGCATCATAGCACAGGGTTCTCTATTCTGCAAAGAATCGTCTTGGGAGGTTGCAGCGGGAAATGCTATACTGTCGTCAGGTGGAATATATATTTATCAGCCGCAGTCCCGCAGCCACATCCGCCCTGGGCGAAAAAACAGGCAAAAGGCTGCGCGCCGGCAGCATCATCGCCCTGACCGGTGAACTCGGCTGCGGCAAGACGCTGCTGACCCGCGGCATCTGCGCCGGACTGGATGTCCCGGTCCGGCAGGTGAACAGCCCCACCTTTATCCTCGTTAACGAATACCGGGGCAGGCTGCCCGTTTTTCACCTGGACATGTACCAGCTCAGTAACGCCAGGGATGCCGTTGAACTGGGCATGACGGACTATCTTGCCCGTGCCCGCGGTGGCGTGATGATTATCGAATGGGCGGAAAGGATTTTTCCTCTCCTCCCCGAGGATATTTTGAAGGTGAATTTCGAGATAATGTCCGCTCGCAAGCGGAGGATTGATATATCATCCCGCGGCAGCAACTATGCCGGGGTTTTTAAGGAGATAAAACGGCTGTGATTGTGCTCGGCCTGGATACCTCCGGTTATGACAACGCCGTCGGGATAACTGACGGCGATAAAGTGCTGGCGGACAGCTTATTTTCGGCGAAAACCGATTCCCTGGAGCAGATTGTCGCCAACATAGATAGTGTACTGAAAGACGCCGGACTGGCTATAGAGGCGGTGGACGGTATCGGGGTGGGGCTGGGTCCCGGTTCCTGGACCGGGATAAGAGTGGGGGTTACCGTGGGCAAGATGCTGGCGTTCGCCACCGCTAAACCCGTCGCTGGCATTCCCACTTTTGAAGCTCTGGCATATACCGCCCGTGATTCGTCACGACTCCTGTGCCCCATCATCAGCGTCGGCGCCGGCGACGCCGTTTACGCCGGACTCTATAATTTTAAGAATAATGAGATTATGCGCAAGGGCGATTACTACGTCGGTGGCATTGCCGGACTGACGGAACTAATAACTGAATCATGCGTTGTCATCGGCACGGATATATCATCAATGGCGGAAGCCATCGCTCGTGCAACGGGTAAAGACGTTATCCCTTTAGAACGAAAACCCTGCGGCGCGGCGGTTGCCTGCCTCGCTGCAAAGCGCCTCGCCCGGGGGGAAAGCGACGATGTTCTGGCTCTGACGCCGCTATACCTGAAGGAGTCGACGGCTAAAGCATTCGTGAATAAGTACGCGAAAAAATCGTGAAGTAAAGGCTGGATTATGCTGGTTCTGGGTATCGAAACTTCATGTGACGAGACCGCCGCCGCGCTGGTTGAAGACGGCAGGCTGGTGCTTTCCAACATCATCGCCACGCAGTTCGACTTACTGAAAAAATACGGCGGCGTGGTGCCGGAGATTGCCGCCCGGCGTCATACCGAGCTTATCGGTTACATTGTCAAAGAATCCCTTGATAGAGCCAATAAAACCCTGGACGACGTGGAAGCCGTCGCCGTTTCCTCGAAGCAGGGGCTTATCGGCTGCCTGATGGTCGGCGTGGCAGCGGCAAAATCCATCAGCTACGCCCGGCATATCCCGCTTATCGGCTTGCATCACGTGGAAGGGCACATCTTCGCCAATCGCCTGAGCCACCCGGAGTTGCCCTTTCCCCACGTCTGCCTGACGGTCTCCGGCGGCCATACTATGCTTCTCTACGTTAAAGACGGCAGCACCTACGAATTGCTGGGGACAACGCTGGATGACGCCGCCGGTGAAGCCTTCGATAAGGTCGCCAAATTCCTCGGCTTGCTTTACGCCGACAGGAACACCGGAGGGGGCAGAATCATCGACGAGCTTTCCCGGGAGGGCAACCGGAAGGCTTTCAGCTTCCCACGTCCCATGTTCCGGCGTAAAGAGCTTGATTTCAGTTTCAGCGGACTCAAGACCGCCGTAATCAATAAGTTTAAGGGACCGCTTGCCCGCGGCGAAAAGCTGCCCCTGCCGGATATCGCCGCCAGCTTCCAGGAAGCGGTCGTAGACGTGCTGGTCGCCAAGACGATGCGTGCTGCTGCAGAAAAGCGCGTTAATTCGGTCAGCGTTACCGGCGGTGTGTCCGCCAACAGCCGGCTCCGGGAGGTCTTTACGGAGACCTGCCAGGAAAAGGGTATTGAGGTCTTTTTCCCCGATTTATCACTCTGCACGGATAACGCCGCTATGATTGCCGCCGCCGGATACGCTAGAATAATGAGGGGCGAGACCTCTGATTTACGTCTTAACGTGTTTCCCAATGCTCCGCTTGGGGGATGATATGAAGACGAAAATAGAAAAAATCAATGCCTCTAATCCCGACTTCAGACTACTCGAACGCGCGGCGAGACTTATATCCCGGGGGCAGGTGGTCGTCTGCCCGACCGATACCGGCTACGCTTTCTCCGCCAACGCCCTGGACACGCGGGCTATCGCCAGGGTCTTTCACCTCAAGGGGCGTTCTTTCGGGAATCCGATACATATCGCTGTCACCTCTCTGGAAGAAGCGGAAAAGTACGCCGAAGTCAACGATTATGCCAGTTATCTCGCCGACTACTACCTTCCCGGCGCGCTGACCCTGGTACTCAAGAAAAAGGACATCGTTCCGTCGCTGCTGGTTGCCGGCGGGGATACCGTAGGCATACGTATCCCGGACAATGAAGTAATACTGCGCCTTTCGCAGGTATCCGGTCATCCTTTGACGGCGACCAGCGCCAATATCAGCGGCCGGCCGGGGACTTACTCGGTCGAAGAGGTTCTGGAACAACTGGGAGAAAGCATTCAGGAAGTTGCCATGGTGCTCGACCAGGGACCGCTGAAAGTCCGCGAACTCTCCACCATCGTAGACCTGTCTGCCGACCCGCCCCAGCTTATCCGTCAGGGACGCGTCAGTTGGCTGGAAGTACACGACAGGATTAAGATGTTTCATCAACCCGAAAAAGATTCTTAGGAGGTTGTATCCGTGCGTATTGCTATCGGCAGCGACCACCGGGGTTGCTCTCTGAAAGAAACTGTTATCAGGATAATCGATGAAAAAGGGTTCAACTGGCATGACTTCGGCTGCTATACGGAAGACTCCGTGGACTATCCGGATATCGCCGTACATGTGGCGAAGGCTATCGTCGACGGCGAATTCGATAGGGGTATATTGATTTGCGGCACGGGCATCGGCATGTGCATCGCCGCCAATAAAGTTAATGGCGTCAGGGCGGCCCAGTGCTACAACGCCTTTACCGCCAAGCGTGCCCGACTGCATAACAACGCCCAAATCTGCTGTCTTGCTGCCGAGGAAGTCAAGGCGCGTCTTCCCGCCATACTGGAGGTCTTTCTCACCACCGACTTCGAAGGCGGCAGGCACATTGCCCGGATAGAGAAAATCAGGAAAATAGAAGAAGAGCAGTGTAAGCGGGGTTGAGGTTATTTTATATTGTTATTCCAGCGCAGGCTGGAATCCACCTCCTCCCCCCCACGGTAGTTATCTTTTCCCACCCGAACCGCCCGGTATCATCAACAGCTTAGCCCGAAAGAAATACCCCTCCAACTAGCTTGACAATAAACGTAAACTCATGCTATCTTTAGATACGGGCTCTAAGGTCAAAATTATCTCCCGGTCCGTCTTCTGAGACGGTTATTTTTTTAGTAGCGCTATTTGGTGGAGAGAGAAAATGAAAAGTGATGCCGTGAAAAAAGGAATAGAAAGGGCGTCCCATCGTTCCTTGCTTTACGCCCTGGGCTGCACGCGCGCCGATATGGAAAAACCGTTTATCGGCATCGTTAACAGCTTTACGGACGTCGTTCCCGGGCATATCCACCTGCGTACTATCGCCGAAGCCGCCAGGGAAGGGGTCAGCGAGGTGGGCGGCGTGTCTTTCGAGTTTAATACGATAGCCATCTGCGACGGTATTGCCATGAACCACTCCGGCATGAAATACAGCCTGCCCAGTCGCGAACTGATTGCCGATACGGTGGAGACGATGGCGGAAGCCCATGCCTTCGATGCCCTGGTATTCATACCTAACTGCGACAAGATTATCCCCGGCATGCTTATGGCGGCGCTGAGGCTCAACCTGCCCTGTATCTTCATCAGCGGCGGCCCCATGCTGGCGGGACACCTGGACGGGGAAAAAATAGACCTGAATACGGTCTTTGAAGGACTCGGGGCTGTCACCGGCGGCAGCATGACCGAAGAGGAACTCATCAGGCTGGAGCAGCACGCCTGCCCCGGCTGCGGCAGCTGCGCCGGCATGTTTACCGCCAATACCATGAACTGCCTGACCGAAGTGCTGGGGATGGGACTGCCGGGGAACGGCACCATCCCTGCGGTGGATGCCCGGCGACGGGCGCTGGCTAAAGAAGCCGGACGCCAGGTAATGAATATCCTGGCGAAAAACATCCGACCGCGTGATATCATCACCGCCGATGCCATTCATAACGCCTTCACGGTGGACATGGCGCTGGGAGGCAGCACTAACTCGGTACTGCACCTTATGGCTATCGCTAATGAAGCGGGTATTGATTTCAAGCTTTCCAACATCCACGATATCAGCCAGCGTACTCCGTACCTCTGCAAGCTGAGGCCCTCCGGACCTCACCACATCGAAGACCTGGACATGGCTGGGGGCATACCCGCCGTCATGAACGAGGTGAAAGGGTTCCTGAAGCTGAAATCGTTTACGGTAACCGGAAAGACCGTCGGGGAGAACCTCTCCGGCGTGAAAACGCTAAATAGCGAGGTTATCCGCTCGGTAAAGACCGCTCATGCGGATACCGGCGGTCTGGCTATTCTCTTCGGCAACCTGGCTCCGGAAGGCGCCGTCGTCAAGCAGGCGGCAGTTGCCCCGGAGATGATGAAGCACCGCGGCCCCGCCCGGGTGTTCGACTCCGAGGAAGAGGCTACGAAAGCGATTATGAGTAAGAAAATTAAGTCCGGCGACGTGCTGGTTATCCGCTACGAGGGCCCCAAGGGAGGTCCCGGTATGCGCGAGATGCTCACACCGACATCGTTGATAACCGGCATTGGACTGGACAAGGAGGTGGCATTGATTACCGATGGCCGTTTCTCCGGGGCTACCCGTGGCGCGTCCATCGGGCATGTCTCTCCGGAGGCGGCTGCCCGCGGACCAATCGCCGCCGTCAAAGAAAGGGATATCATCAACATAGATATTCCCGGACACAGGCTCGATGTTGAGCTTGACGATAAAGAAATAAACGACCGCCTGGCTAAGCTGCCCGGGTTTGAACCGAGAATAAAGACGGGCTATCTCTCCCGCTATATCGAGAAGGTAACCTCGGCAAGCACCGGCGCGGTCTTCCGAAAATAAAAGGAGTAACATATGAAAAAGACAGGTGCCCAGATAATATGTGAAAGCCTGATAGCCGAGGGCGTCGACGTGATGTTCGGCTTTCCCGGTGGCGTCCTCCTGCCTTTCTATGATACGCTGCCGCAATACCCGCAAATCCGGCATATCCTGACACGCCACGAGCAGGGTGCTGCCCATGCCGCCGACGGCTATGCCCGGGCGACGGGCAGGGTGGGCGTGTGTATGGCTACCTCGGGACCGGGAGCCACTAACCTGGTGACCGGCATCGCCAACGCTTACCTGGATTCCGTCCCTATTGTCGCCCTGACCGGTCAGGTAGCCCGGCCGTTCATCGGCAAGGACGCCTTCCAGGAGATAGACATTACCGGCATTACGCTGCCCATTACCAAGCATAGCTACGTTGCCATGGATGCCGGGTCGCTGGCTGGCATCTTCAAGGAGGCTTTTTACCTTGCCAGGACAGGTCGTCCGGGCCCCGTGCTCATCGACTTGCCCAAGGACGTGATGCAGGAAGAGGCTGAGTATAAATATCCCGAAAAAATAGATATACCCGGCTATAAAATACCCACCCGCGGTCATCCCACCCAGCTCAAGAATGCCGCCAAACTGATAAACGAGTCGAAGAATCCGGTGATTGTCGCCGGCCGGGGCGTCATCATCTCCGGCGCCAGCGATGAATTGAAGCAGTTCGCCGAGACCGCCCAGATCCCGGTCATTACCACGCTGCTGGGCATCGGTTGCTTCCCTGAGGACCACGTGCTCAGCTACGGTATGGCCGGCATGCACGGCTCCGGGTTCGCCAATAAAGCCTTGGACAGCACCGACCTGCTTATCGCCATCGGCATGAGGTTCGACGACCGCGTTACCGGCAATATCAACGGCTTTGCGCCTCATGCCAAAGTCATCCATATCGACCTTGACCCGGCGGAAATCGGGAAAAACGTGTCGGTCACCGTGCCCATCGTCGGCGATGTCAAGGCGGTACTCCAGGCTTTACAGAAGTTAATTGAAACCAAAGAGCACGTCGACTGGATTCAGCAAATTGAAGAGTGGCGGAAACAGCACCCGATGATGGACGTATATGATGGCGCCGGACTGCTGCCGCAGTATATCATCGACCAGCTTTACGAAGCCACCCACGGCGAGTCTATCACCGTTACCGGCGTGGGGCAGCACCAGATGTGGGCTGCCCAGCACTACCTCCACAGGGAGCCGGGGCACTTTATCTCCTCAGGAGGACTGGGCACCATGGGCTTCGGGCTGCCGGCGGCGATGGGTGCTAAGGTTGGCTGCCCAGATAAAACCGTCT
>Ga0209635_10000232_pt1 | contig 36460 bp, 35 predicted proteins | sample DeeMarSWOR230_32_FD_187463 | JGI IMG/M metagenome (GOLD analysis project Ga0209635, IMG submission 187463) | Marine sediment microbial communities from White Oak River estuary, North Carolina - WOR-2-30_32 (SPAdes) (version 2) | ecosystem: Environmental > Aquatic > Marine > Intertidal zone >...
GGAGGCAATCGTTGAGGAGTGGCGGCAGAACCTGGGAGTGGAAGTAACCATCAGGCAGCTTGAGCCGCTGCGCTTCCTCTACTACCTCAAAGCCGAGAAAGACGAGATGTACGACATCGGCTGGGTAGCCGACTACCCCCACCCCCAGAACTTCCTGGAGGTCCTGTTTCAATCTGAGTCCGAGAACAACTACGGTGAGTATAATAACCCTCAGGTTGATGCCCTGATTGAGCAGGCAGGCGTTGAACTGAACACCGAAGTGAGCTACTCACTGTACCAGCAGGCGGAGCAGCAGATAGTTGACGATGCCGCCTGCATCCCCCTCTATTTCGGCGAGAACTACATCCTGGTCAAGCCCTACGTCAAAAATTATCAGCTTGACCCGCAGGGCCTGGTCAAACTGAATAAAGTCTCCCTTACACCGCACTGATGGAGAGTTCAAGAGAGGTGTAAGCCTCTCTTTCTTCTTTTCGGGGGTGGCGGAGGGGGTGGGATTCGAACCCACGGTTGGCTTGCGCCAACAACGGTTTTCAAGACCGTCACCATAGGCCACTCGGACACCCCTCCCAGCCTCAAAATTCTACTGTAAAAGCCTATTTTTAAGCAAGTTTGCTAACATTTTGCTAACACGGATGTTATCGTTGTTTAATCACCCGTGATTCTTTCTCAAGTTTTAACATCAGCGAAGCGTAGCTGATTTAATCTATATCCTTTTTACTGGCGAAATGCTTTTTTCTGACTATATTAAATAATGATTCCAGAGTAGTACGTGCGCCTTCATATTCCACAGTGTCAGGCACGCCCACAACGTGAATCTTTACCAACTCTCGTTTATATAAAAGACCACCAAGAATAAGAATGCCACCAATCATAGGTAATCCGCTCCGTGCTAGTCGCGGGATTTCATCACTAAAATAGAAAGCGGCAATCACGATTACTATACCGAGAATGAGTGCCCACAAGGAACGCCTTGATGAGTATTCAATACTAGATATATGAGAGTAATCATAATCTATAGTGGTGTTTCCTTTAAGCTCTACAAGGCGCTTATTAGTCGCAATGACATTACGCCCCGTTAAGGAAAAGATCTTCTCTATTTCTTCGTCTTCAGTTAAGACATTTTCTAACTGCTTGGTGATTTTGTCTACATTCATTAGAACTTGAGTCTAGCCTTATCATACACGATTGTCAATAATAGAGTTAGGTGTATAATTCACCTATCAAGATAAGCCAAAGTGGAAGAGGGAATAAATAAGTGATTTCAGATTGTCTATCCTTAGTAGCAGCAATTTTAGCGTTACCATCTATAACAGCTATAGGCTTGGGACTACTAACAGAATCAGTTGGTAATCCACGTGTAAAATTACCTAGTTTCTTAGGTCAGATTAGAAGTAGGATGTATGAGAATGCTGGTAAATGGAATACCAGAGGGTTCTATATGAGAATGTGGGGCTTCATTGGGGTTTTGCTAGCTATCCTACTCCAAATTGCGGCTTTATCTATTAAAATCTGCTGTGAATAACGTATAATTTTACTAACATTTTGCTAACAGACAGAATAAAATAATAGTTACCTAATAACCCCCACCCCCACGTACTTCTCCAGAACCTTGGGGATGACGACGCTGCCGTCCTTCTGCTGGTAGTTTTCCAGGACGGCGATGAGGACGCGGGGGAGGGCTAATCCGGAGCCGTTGAGGGTGTGGACAAACTCGGGCTTGGATTCGGGGGTGGGGCGGTGGCGGACGTTGGCTCTTCTGGCTTGGAAGTCACCGCAGTTGGAGCAGGAGCTCACCTCTAGCCACTCCTCACAGCCGGGCGCCCACATCTCAATGTCATAGCTCTTCTGGGAGGCAAAGCCCAGGTCGGCGGTGCAGAGCTGCTTCACCCGGTAGGGGATTTCCAGCCGCTGGCAGATAACTTCGGCATTGCTGACCATCTTCTCCAGTTCATCGTTGGAGCTCTGGGCATCGGTGAACTTGTAGAGTTCTACCTTGTCAAACTGGTGCCCGCGCTTGATGCCGCGGGTATCTTTGCCGGCCGACATCTTCTCGCGGCGGAAGCAGGCGGTATAGGCAACGTGGTAGAGGGGCAGGGTGCCCGGCAAAATGATTTCATCGCGGTAGAGGTTGGTCAGGGGCACCTCGGCGGTGGGCACGAACCAGAAGTCGTCTATCTCATCGTGGTAGAGGTTATCGGCAAACTTGGGCAGATTACCCGAGCCGACCATGCACTCCCGCTTGACCATAAAGGGGGGATAAATCTCTTGGTAGCCGTGCTCGCTGGTGTGCAGGTCAAGCATGAAGTTAATCAGGGCGCGCTGCAGATGTGAGCCCAGCCCCTTCAGGACATAAAAACGGCTGCCGGAGAGCTTCACCCCTCTTTCAAAGTCAATGATGCCCAGCTTTTCCCCCAGCTGCCAGTGGGGCTTAGGGGTGAAGTCAAGCGGCTTCGGCTCACCGCTGGTGCGCACCACCACGTTGTCGCTGTCGTCCTTGCCCAGCGGCACCGAGGGGTGGGGGACATTGGGTACCTGGAGCAGCAGCTCAGCAAGCTGCTCATCAATGTTTCTCACCTCGTCTTCCAGACCCCTTATCATCACGCGCAGGTCGCGTCCCTCTTCTACCTTGGCTCTCTTCCGGCGGGAGATTTCTTTCCGCTCCCGGCGCAGGTCTTCCAGCTCAATCAGCTTGCGGCGGCGCTCAGTGTCAAGCTCCAGAATCTCGTCCAGCGGGGCGCTGTCCCGGCGCTTCTTTAATGATTCTCTGACCAAGTCCGGGTTTTCCCGAATAAACTTCAGGTCAAGCATTGCTTCTCCTCACTCTTTCTCCTTGAGCTGGGGGAAGAGAATTACCTCGCGGATTGAGTGCTGGTTGGTGAAGAGCATCACCAGTCGGTCAATGCCCACCCCCAGCCCGCCGCTGGGGGGCATACCGTGTTCTAATGCTAAAAGGAAGTCCTGGTCGATGGTCTCCACCGGCTCACCCTTGGGGTGGCGCTGCTTCTGCTGACTCAAGAAGCGCTCCCTTTGCTCTACCGGGTCGTTGAGCTCGGTAAAGGCATTGGCAATCTCCAGCCCGCCGGCGAAGGCTTCAAAGCGCTCCACCAGCTGGTTATCATCGGCTTTGGTCTTGGCCAGCGGGGACATCTCCACCGGGTAGTCAATAATGATAGTCGGCTGTATCAGTTTGGGCTCAACGAAGGTGGCGATAAGCTCATCAACCAGCCGCCCCCGGTCCTTCTGCGGGTCGACTTCTATGTCCAGCTTGAGCATCTCTGCCCGCAGTGAGTCAGCATCGGGGAACTGCCTGAAGTCAATGCCGCTATGCTTTTTAATTGCCTCCCTCAAGCTGAGCTGTAGCCAGGGCGGCTTGAAGTTGATTACTTCGTCGCCGAAATTAACCCGGCTGCTGCCCAGAACCTGCTGGCAGACCTTGGCTACCATCTCTTCCAGCATCTTCATCACATCGCGGTAGTCAGCGTAGGCTTCATAGCTTTCCAGCATGGTGAACTCCGGGTTGTGCTTGGTGGAGATACCCTCGTTGCGGAAGGTGCGTCCCAGTTCGTAGACCTTGTCCAGGCCACCGATAATCAGCCGCTTGAGGTGGAGCTCCAGGGCGATGCGCAGGTAGAAGTCCTGGTCAAGGGCGTGGTGGTGGGTGGTGAAGGGCTGGGCTAGGGCACCGCCGGCGGAGGGCTGCAGCACCGGCGTTTCCACCTCAATAAAGCCCCGCTGGTTGAGAAAGTGGCGGACAGCCGAAATCACCTGGCTGCGTATCTGAAAGATTTCCCTGACCTCGGTGTTGCTGATGAGGTCCAGATAGCGCTGGCGGAAGCGCTTGTCAATATCGCTCAGCCCGTGCCACTTCTCGGGGAGGGGCTGAAGTGACTTGGCCAGCAGGGTAAAGTTAGCTACCTCAAGGGTTGGTTCTCCGGTCTTGGTTCTAAAAAGCCGACCGCGAGCGCCGATAATATCGCCGATATCAATCTCCTTGAACAGCTTGAGGCTGGCTTGGTCCAGGCTTTCGCGGTTGAAATAGAGCTGAATTTTGCCCGAGCTGTCATGGATGTCAACGAAGGAGATTTTGCCCATCGCCCGGTTAGCCCTAACCCGACCGGCAAGACTGACATCAGATGCTTCTTTTTGACCTGACGCTTCCTGCTGCTGAACCAGGGCTATCGCCTGCTGGGTGGTGTGGCTGCGGTGATAGCTGGCCGGATAGGGATTGACCCCCAGGGCCCGGATCCGTTCCAGCTTCTGCTGTCTTTGCTTGGTGATGCGTTCCAGTCTGGTTGCCATTTCTCTAATAATATCGCAAAAAGGCGGGGAGTTCTATACTCCCCGCCATATATTTTATCGCTGGTCTAGGCTGGAGTGCTCTGGCTTGATTTAAAGCGGGCTAAATCATTAAGCCAGGCAGTTGATTTTATCTCCCGTTCCAGTAAATATCTCTGGTAGTCTCGCATCAATATTTCCAGCTGGTGGGACAGCTCCGGGGTCAGTTTCAGCCTCTGGGCAGTGGGGTAATCGCTGGCCTGCAAAAAGCGGAGTACTTTTAGTGCTTCCGGTGATAGGGGGTAGCCCAGCGGCTGGCCCGGTCGGCAGTTGGGGCAGAGCATACCACCGGCATCGGGGCAGAAGTAGTTGGTCACTGGTTCTAGGGGCGCCTGGCAGGTGACACACTGCTGAAGCTGGGGGCGGTAGCCGACTTTATCTAAAAGTTGCAGCTCAAAGTAGCGCAGGACTAGCTCTTTGTTATTTGCTTGGCATAGCTGTTGCATTGTCTCCAGGAGTAGCTGGAACAGGGGCTGGTTTTCCGCTTCGTCGGGGGTGAACTTGTTGACCAGCTCGGTGAGATAGAGGGCGTAGGAAGCCAAGTCCAGGTCACTTTTGAGGGGTAAGAAGCTGTTGATGGTCTGGCTGCCGGTTATGGTATCTAGGTTTCGGCCTCTGGCCAGCGAGACCAGACTGTGGGTTAAGAGCTCAAGGTGGCCGGCCAGCTTGCTGCGGGGGCGGCGCACCCCTTTGGCAAATCCCTGAATCTTGCCCAGGTGGGGGGTGTAGAGGGTAAAAATTCGGTCCGCCTCACCCAGCTTGGTCTTTTTAATAATAATCGCTTCGGTCTGGTAATTTCTTGGCTTGGACATTTTATTTCAGTATATCCGGGCTGCGGTGAACGCTAATCATATAACGGATAACCCCGCGCAAGGCTCGCCAGTCAACAAAAATATGAAATATTGTCACCACTATCGCCGCTACGCTAAGCCAGAAGTGGATATCACCCCATTCGCTCTTGGTCATTTCAAAAAGAAGGGGCATTTGTCCTGACCTTGGACCGGTGGGGGCCAGCCAGAGCAGGAAGCCGGTGAGGGCGGCTAAACACCAGGTGGTGATGAGCATTACGGCTACCACTGCCCTTGTGTAAAGTTTGATTCTAAAGGGGCGGCCTTGTTTCATTTAACCCCCTTCCGTTCTGGTAGCATAGTTGCTATCATTTGACAAATCTGCCATTATCTTTTGATGTTGGCAGTTTGTGTACCCCTTTCTCCAGCCAGCCGATTTTATTAACTTCTCTGGTGTCAAATTCGGGGACATAGGGTTTTATGTCTAGGAGGGGAGTGCCGTCAACCGCATCTATATCTTGGACATGAAGGAAGCGTCCTTCCATTTTGGTGAGGCGGACTACGGAAAGACCAATGGGGTTAGGTCGACTTGGACCGCGTATGGCGAAAATACCGTGCTTTTCATCATCCATGAAGGGCTTGGCTTCTAAGGCAGCCCGGCGGGATAAGTGAAAGTGGTATATCAGGATAAGGTGGGAAAAGCCGTTAATATCTTTTAGCCCTTTAGCGTATTCTGGGAATACCTCAACCGTACCTCGGACACCCTTAGCTCCGGCCGGTTGAATCGGTGTGCCTTTTGGTTCTTTGAACGGGGAGTGAATGACGCCGATTGGCTTGTATTTTACCTCGTCCATTTTTAAGTTTTGCCTTGTTTCTTAACGAGTATCTGCTTGACCTGCTGAATTGTCTGGCGGACATATTTTTCGTCTAGCGCACCGACGGCTGAGGGGGTCTCGAAGATTCGCTTGGGTAGGTGGTAGTCATCTAGTGAGAAGCCCTCTCTGAACTTGAAGCGATATTTTTCACTATGAATTTCTTCACCGAGGCGGTGAAGGTCTTCGGGGGGAATATCAAAGCCGGCTACTTGGAGCGCCCTTGAGACCAAGTCTGGTTTGTATATTTCCCGTGCAAAGAGACAGATAGCCAGGCTGGTCAAAATTTGACGCCAGCGCTCCTCTTTGAGCAGGGTTGCAGCAAGTTCCCTGGGGGTGAGCTTTTCTTTGACCAGGACCTTCTGGTCAACGCTATAGCCGGCATTATCGCAGTGATGGTGTCTGGTGGCGATTAAAGTGCCGACATATTGCGCTGGTCCGGTGTGATAACCAGGCATTTCGTTTCTGCCGAAGGCGAGGGCAAAATCCGTGCCGCCATATATAGAAGCGGCATGTATAACTCCCTGTGCCAGTGCCTTGTAGAAGTCATTGGGCTGTTCCACAATGAGCGGTATCGCCTTCAGGTAGCTGGTGTAATCCCCCCAGCTGAGCTTGATGCCGGCGGTTTCCTTTTCGGAGATAAGGCCTTGTTCTTGAGCTTCGGTGGCCCAGGCCAGGATTACGCCGGTACTCATCGCATCCACTGCCACCTCATCTACCTTTTCCAGCAGCTTGAGCAGCCCTCTGGCATCGGAGATGCCGAGCATTGGCCCCAGGGCATAGAGGGGCTCGTAATCATAGGCAATCATTGAGGTTTTATAGAAGAAGTCCTCATCTCCGTAGGGCTCTCTCAATGCCGCCAGATGGATGCAGGCTACCGGACAGTGGGCACAGGCAAGTCGCCGGCCCAAATAATGTTCGGCAAAGGCTTCCCCGGAAATCTGGCTGGCACCTTCAAACTGGGCATCTTTCAGATTCCGGGTAGGCAGGGCACCTATCTTGTTTAGCGGCAGGACATTCTCCGGCGTGCCCAGGTCATGATATTTCTTCATCGCTGGGGTGTTGACGGCGGCCTGGTAAATCTCATCGTATATCTTCTGATACAATTTGGGGTCGCTTACCGGCAGGGAGCATTTACCGGAGACGACCAGCGCCTTCAGCTTTTTACTGCCGAAAACAGCCCCCAAGCCGAGTCGGCCAAAGTGGCGGTAGGTTTCGGTGGCCACGCCGGCGTAGGGAATGAGCTTCTCCCCGGCTCGGCCGATACGCATAATAGTCCTGAATCCAGCAGATGTCTCTCTACCTCTAATAACTCTGCCGGCCGTAATCACGCTTCTCATTCCCCACAGGGCAGACGCATCCCGGAAGTGAACCTGGCTGCCATCAATAGCCAGATAAAGGGGAATTTCACTGGCGCCTCTGATCACGATGGCGCCATAGCCGGCCATGCGGATGGCGATGGCACTTCGCCCCCCAGCGTGGCTCTCACCTAAATTACCGGTGTGCGGTGATTTAAATAGAGTTATCGTTTTGGAGGCAACCGGAAACAGCCCGTTTAAGGGGCCAACGGCAAATATAATCGGGTTTTGGGCACCAAAGGCATCGCACCCCTCCGGGCATTCTTCGTGGAGAAGCTGTATGCCGACACCAACACCACCGATGTACTTGTCAAAGAGGTCCTGTCTTCTCTCAACCCAGGATTGCTTCTTGGAGAGGTCAACATAGAGGACGTTAGCCAGGGTATCATCTTTTAGCATGTCACTGCCTCCAATTTTACTAATTCGAGCACCCCGTGGGGGCAGTATTTGACGCAGTAGCCGCAATGGATGCATATCATCGGTTTATCGGCTTCATCATCCCAGAAAACAGCCCCGATGGGGCAAGCATCCTGGCAGTTGCCACAGCCGATGCATTTAGTCAGGTCAACCCGTACCCCCTTCCCCTTTTTAGCTTTAAGGGCGCCCGAAGGGCATACTTTAACACAGGGTGGATCCTCACAGGCACGACAGACGATAACGACAAAGCCCCTTTCCATTCCGCCCGCTGACCTGACTCCGATGCATGTCCTGGTTAGCCCGGCCTTCCCCATCAGCCGGGAGCAGGCGAACATACAGCTCTGGCAGCCAATACACCTTTCCGTGTCAACTACGGATAGCTTCATTAGCTTTATCCTTTCTTCAGTTCAAAATAACATAAACCCCAGAGCGGGGGTTTAACGGTGGAGCTGGGGTTAGTATAAAAAATATTTGGGCATATTTTACTAAAACTCCTGCCTGCCTTCAATAGCCCGGCTGAGGGTAACATCATCGGCATATTCCAGTTCGGTGCCGAAGGGAAGCCCCCGGGCGAGGCGGGTAACCTTGATGCCCAGTGGCGAAATAAGCTTGCTCAGATACATGGCGGTCTGCTCACCCTCCAGATTGGGGTTGGTGGCTAGAATAACCTCATTAACCGGGCTGTCTTTCAGCCGTGCCATGAGTTCTTTGATTCTGATGTCGTTGGCGCCGACTCCCTCGGTTGGTGAGATGGCACCATGTAGCACGTGATACCGCCCGCGGTAAATTCCGGTGTGTTCCAGAGCCAGAATGTCCTGCGGTTGCTCCACGATGCAAATCTGGCTCTGGTCGCGCTGGTCACTGCGGCATATAAGGCAGGGGTCGGCATCGGTGACGTTAAAGCAGAGGGAACAGAGCTTGATCGCCTTTTTTACGGACAGGATAGCCTCGGCTAGCGGTCGGGTCTGCTCTTCTGAAGTGCGCAAAAGATAGTAGGCCAGGCGCTGAGCGCTCTTGGGGCCAACGCCGGGCAGCTTGTTGAGCTCCTGGATAAGCTTGTCTATGGCTTCGGCAGTCATGATTTAGCTTTCATCTCCTCCCGGTTTATGATGACACCTCTTAGGTCAAGCCAGGGATTTTCAGACCGCCGGTTAGCTTGCCCAGACGCTGGGTGGTGAGTTTCTGTGACTTGGCGATGGCCTCACTTACCGCCTTGAAGACCAGCTCTTCCAGATTTTCGGCCTGGCTGGGGTCGATTACCTTGGGTGATATTTTTATCGATTGTAGTTTCTGGCGGCCAGTAATGGTAACCTTAACCGCACCCCTGCCTGACTGGGCTTCCAGAATGGTGTTATCCAGTTCCTGTTGCGCCTTCTCCAGCTTTGCCTTGAGTTGCCAGGCTTGGCCCAGCATAGATAGGTTCATGTCTCCTCCGTATCAATAATTTGGGCACCCATATTCAGGGCTGCCTTCAGCAGGTGGTTTGCCTCCGGCTCGTAGATACAGCGTATATGGCAGGGATGCCCCAAAAAGTGACTGAGAATTTTCTCGGCGGTTCGCTGGTTCTCTGTCTTTTCAATCTGCTCTTTATGATAGGCATATTTGAAGGATAAAGTTACCGTATCACCTTCAATGTTTACCACTCTGATGCCGGCGCTTCTCAGGATGGCAATCGCTGGCGTTCTTCGGGTGTCTTCCGGGGCTTGCTCAATAATCTGCTTCCAGCTGGCGCTTATCCGCTCAATTTCACTGCCGGGTGGGGGTGGTGGGATGGTAACTTCTGCCTTAGCTTCAACTGGCTCGGCTTCAGCCGGTGGGGTAGTAACCTCCGCTTTAGCCTCGACCACCTCCGCTTTGGCCGCCCGTTTTTTGGGTTTGGCCTTGGCTTCTTCAGGTGGGGGTGGAGGGGGTGGAACGGCAGGCTCGGCGGCGGCTACCGGCTGAGGTAGTTCCTCTTCAACCCTGGGGGTGGGGATGGCTCTGGCCTCTTTTTCGGTCAGGATAGAGTCAACCAGGGCCAGTTCCAGGGGCAGGGTGGAGTAGCTGTTAAAACCAGACTCAAGCTCGCCAAAGAGCTTGACGGCGGTTAATATCTGGGATAGGGAAGCTTTAGTGGCCAGGTCTTTTAATTCAGCTATCTCCTCGGTGGTGAAATCAAGTGCCTGGTCAGCACCGGTCTTTATTAGTAATACTCCCCGAAGGTATTCCATAAGCTCACGGATGAATTGCCTTAAGTCCAAGCCATCGCTATTGACGTTATTGATGGTGGCGATACCGGCGGAAACATCTTTATTGACGATATGCTTTATTACCTCTTTTGCCCGCCAGTCTCCGGTGATACCGAGAATCGCCTGTGCCTGGTGAAGCCCGATTTCGGCGCCATAGTAGGTGGTCAGTTGTTCCAGCAGGTTCTCGGCGTCGCGCAGGCTGCCCGTGGCGCTCTTGGCCACCAGGCGTAGCGCTTCCGGCTCAATTTTAATACCTTCCTTCTGGCAGATACCGGTCAGCTTGGCGGTGATATCGGCCAGTGGCAGGCGGTGGAAATCAAAGCGCTGGCAGCGTGATTGAATTGTGGGCAGGACCTTATGGGCTTCGGTGGTCGCCAGAACGAAGATGACGGTTGGCGGCGGTTCCTCAAGGGTCTTGAGCAGGGCATTGGAGGCGCTGGTGCTGAGCATATGGACTTCGTCGATAATATAGACCTTATAGCGGGCCTGGTTGGGCGCGTAGTTGACCTTCTCGCGAAGACTGCGGATGTCGTCAACTCCGGTGTTGCTGGCAGCATCAATCTCAATGAAATCAACCGCGCTACCGTCGTTTATTGCCTGACACATGGCGCAGGTATTACACGGTTCACCCTGGCCATTAGTAAGGCAGTTCACCGCTTTGGCTAGGATACGGCCGGTGCTGGTCTTGCCGGTGCCGCGTGGACCGCAGAAGAGATAGGCGTGAGATACCCGACGGCTGCTCAGGGCATTAAGCAATGTCTGGGTTATATGTTGCTGACCAACTACTTCGGCTAGGGTCTGAGGACGCCATTTGCGATAAAAGACCTGAGATGACATCTCTTTTATTATACCCTATCTTATCAAATTTCGGAATAATTCTGGCAGCAATTGAAAAATTGTGAAACTAATCATACAATAGGGGGAAGGGTTTAGCGATGGCAGATAAGGTTGAAAAATTAGACAAGGTATCTTCCCGGTTTCTGGATAATATGGAAAGCGATACTGACGCTTTCGGGAAAGCGCTCTCCAGAGCTGAGGAACTCAGCAGATTGGCGCGTGAGGCGGCCGAGGGCTCGATAAAGGTTTCCCAGGAGGCAATCCGCCGGGCGGAGGCATTGAGCCAGGTGGCCAAGGAGACGGCTGAAGAGGCGAAAAAGCTGTCCCTGGAAGCGGTGCGCCGGGCGGAAGAAGTAATCAAGAGCACCCGGGCGATAGCTGATAAGGCGACCAAGGCTTCCCAGGAAGCGGTGCAGCAGGCTGAGGAAGCTATCCAATCAACCAAGTGGGCTACCGAGGCGTTGACCAAAGCCTTTGCTGAAGCGGCGCATAAAGCTGAGGAAACTGCCCAGTCGACCAAGCAGGGAGCTGAGGAGTCCATAAAAGTATCCCAGGAAGCGATTGCCCGGACTGAGGAAACCAGCCAGTCGGCTCAGCAGATGGCGGAGGAGTCACTCAAGATATCTCAGGAGACGATGCGGCGGGCTGACGAAGTAAGCCAGATGGCGCGCAAGGTTGCCAATGAAGCCAAACAGGCGTCAATTGAGGCAGCCACCAGGGCGGAGAAAGCGGGCCGGGCGGCTGAGGAAACGGCCAAGTCGACGGAGCGGCTCTTTGCCAAAGTAATGACCCGGGCTGAGGAAATAAGCCGGATTGGGGAGGAGACCGCCGAGAGCTCGGTCAGGGCATCAGAAGAAGCCGTCAGCCGGGCTGACGGGATAGTCCAGTCACTCCAGCAGGCTACTGCCGAAGCTAAGAAAGCCTCTGAGGAAGCCATCACTAAGGCTGATGAAGTAGGTAAGTCGGCCTGGCAGACTATTGAGGAGGCCAAGAAGGCGGCTGAGGAAACCATCAGTAAGACTGATGAGATTACTAAGCTGGCGGAGCAGACCGTTGCCGAATCGAAGAGGGTATCGGAGGAAGCGGTAAGCCGGGCTGACGAGATTAGCAAATCGGCCAAAGAGGCCGTGGAGACATCGGCTAAGGCGTCGCAGGCAGCGATAACTCAAGCTGAGGAGGCAGATAAACTGGCTAAAGCGGCGGCCAAAGAAGCCACCAAGTTATCACAGGAGGCGGCCGCTGAATCAAAGAAGGTCGCTGAGGCGGCGGTAAGCCGCTCTGAGGAAGCCAGCCGGTTGGCTCAGGAAGCCGCTGCCGAGGCAAAAAAGGCATCACAGGAAGCCATAACCAGGTCTGAGGCAGCCGGTAAATCAGCTAAAGAAGCGGCGGAGGCATCCGCCAAGGCGTCTCAGGAGGCAATGCTTCGGGCTGAGAAAGCCAGCAAGTCAGCCAAATCGGCGGCGGAAGCATCGGCGAAATCAGCCAAAGACGCCGCGGAGCAGGCAATAGCTGCCGCCAGAGAAGCGGCGGCGGCATCAATCAAAGCGTTTGAGCAGGCAATCGGCGGACCGGAGGCTATAAGCCGGCTGACCGCGGCTGCCCAGGAGGCAGCCGCCAAACCCCGGGAAGCAGCCCCGGGTGGGGTGGCCAAAGCTAAGGTAAAGAAAGAAGGGGAAGCAGTGAGGGTTGACCGGGATATGGAGAACCGTCTGCAGTTATTGGCCAGAATGTTTGCCGAAAATAAAACCAAACGAGCCCGAAAAGAGGAAAGTGAGGAAGAGGAGACGGAAGAAAAGGAGGAGTAATACTGAATTACGGCAACAGGTAATCAGGGCACAGGTATCTTGACTTTTCACGGGGCAAACCATATACTTGTGCCGAAAATTCACAAGATTTTAGATTAAAGGGGGTGTCTTCTTATGGTAGACCCGAAAGAGCAAACTCAGAAGGCGGAGAAGAAAGCCGAGGAGCAAGTAGTGGAACCAGCGGCTGAGGTTCAAGGAGAGGTAGAAGGAGCCTTGGCTGAGGCTCGAGAACAGGCCGTGGAACCTCTGGCTGAGGTTCTGAAACGGGTAAACCAGGCCTATGCTGCTTATGTTGATGCGGAGAAAGAGGTGGCTAGGGTCTACAAGTCAAATGAGCAGCAGGTGGAGAAAGCCTACAAAGAGGCTGAGCAGCAGGCCAATATCGCTTGTGAGCAGGGCGTGGAAAGAGCCGCCCGAAATCGCGAGCGGGCGGAACAGCTGGCTGAGGAAGCGTATCACCGGGCCAGGGAACAGGCCAAGAAGAATTATGCAGAAAGTGTTCAGCGGAGCCTGGAAGCCCGCAGGGAAGCCATAGAGCAGGCATGGGCGATTCGCACCGAATCTATAGAACGCTCCTGGAAATTCTACTCCAAAGAGAAAAGATAAAAAGGCAAGTTAGCTATATTCTGGGGAAGTTATAGTAGCGAGGGTATATCGCGGAAGGCGTCCTCGATTCCTCTGTGTTCGTACTCTATCCCTTCCCATCTAGTCTTATAGGAAGAGATATAACTAATAGCTCTGGTAAAGTACTCCATAACCTTACCGACGTTGGTAAGTTCAGATAGTATCAAAGTGACTTCTATGCCGCGTTTTTCCCGGGGATAATCACCACTCCTGATTACCGCTTCCGTGGCCTGGCGTTTGAGGCAACCGCCGATTTCATTGAGCAGTGACATATTCAATTCATCGGGTGGTGCTGAGAGGAGATATAGGGCTCTCTTGGCATCTGAGGGGCGGCACTTAAGCGATAGGTCACTTATGGCATCACTCATTGCCTGAACTCCCCTCCGGCTTTCAATAGGCTGCTCCCTGAAATTAGAGGTTCCACCAAAGGAAAGCTTGAGCATTGGTATCTGGGTCCTGCCATGACCAATTACCGTCCATCCCGACAGGGTCTGTATTATGTCTCCGGCGTCGATAATCTTGGCGCCGATGTATTTCGGCTTCTTCTCTTCACCGGCGCAGAGCAGGTTATAAAATGGCTTGACCACCCGGGTATTAATCTTGGACAGGTTGTGCTGAATCGAGGCATCTTTAGTAATATACCTCTGGTTGTCAATGAGGAAGACGGCATCAGCCACCAGGTAAGCCGATTTGAGGCAGGTGGCGGTGTTATATATTGTTCTCTCCTCCACCTTCTCTTCATGCCTAAAGGGAAGGACAATAATGTTGTACATCGGCTTTTCCGGGTAGCGCTCTTTGAGGTATTGGGTTAATACCGGTATTGCTCCCGAACCGGTACCCCCGGCGGCACTGGCAATGATTACGAAGGCGTCGGTCTCGTGGAATTGCTTGGTTTTTTTAACCGCTTCGGAGACCTTATCGCTATCCTCTCTGGCTATCTCAGCGCCCAGCTCGTTTATTTTGCCGACACCGTGGCCGCCCGTCTTTTGACCGCCAATAAGCACTCGGTGCAGTTGGTCGGGCCTGATGAAGGATAGTCCGGTTAAATCAGCAATATCGGTGTTGACGGCAATAATGTTGCTGATTATATCAATACCACGCTGGCCGCGTGCTCTTCCGTTTAGACGAGCAAACTCATCGGCAACCCGGCCGCCACACTGTCCGCAACCAATAACTAGTAGCTTCACTTTTCACCTTGATACCAAAAAAACCAGCTTTTTCCCTATAGCAACGTCGGGATATCTTTGCCGACTTCTTCTAGGGTTCTAAGCCTGCCCGCAGCCTCTTCTTCTCTCCGTTTGAACTCGGGAATGAGAGTGGTTGATTTGCTATAATACTCCCTGACCTTTTCCACATTGCTCAATCCGGACAGGATCAGGGTAACCTCGACAGAGGTTCTCTCTCGAGGGTAGTCGCCATTCCTGATGGTAGCCTCCGGGGCAATACCTCTTAGATAGTCGCCAAGTTCTTTAACCAGGTCCATATTCATTTCTTTATGTGGTGCCGACAAGAGGTATAGTGCCCGGCTGGCATCGGTGCAATCGCAGGTAATGGAAAGCTCGCTCATTGCTTCATCCATTGCTTGGATTCCCTTGTGGATTTCAGTGCTCTTGGTTCTGAAGTCAGACTTGCGAGGCAGAGGTAGATTAAACAAGGGCACCTCTGATTGACCGTGACCAATGGTGGTCCAACCGGTAAGGGTCTGTATGATATCGCCGGCATCGACGGTTTTGGCGCCGATGTATTTGGTTTTCTTTTCCTCACCCGCGCAGAGCAGGTCATAGAACGGCTCCACAATCATTTCGTTAATCTTGGTAAGGTTGTTTCTGAGGGAGAAGTCCTTTCTGATATACCTCTGGTTGTCAATCAGAAAGACGGCGTCAGCTACCTGATTGACTGATTTAATGCAGAGCGCGGAGTTATAAATAGCTCTTTCCTCGGTTGACTCTTCATGCTCAAAGGGCAAGATGACCACGGCATATAGTGGTTTATCTATATAGCGTTCTTTGATGAATTTGGTTAATACCGGCAGTGCCCCTGAGCCGGTGCCACCGCCGGAAGAGGCGATCAGCAGAAAGGCGTCTGATTCATAGAATCGCTTGGCGCCTCGGATGGCATCGATAACTTTATCACTATCATCTCTGGCTATCTCAGCGCCCAGCTCGTTTATTTTACCGACGCCATGACCACCGGTCTTTCTGGTTCCAATCAGGATTCTATGCCGGTAATCAGATTTTATGTGGGACAGCCCGCTCAGGTCAGCCGCATCGGTGTTTACGGCGAAGACACCGGGGGTTATTTCAATGCGGCGTTGGCTACGTGCCCTTTTATTTATCCGGGCGAATTGGTCGGCAATCCTGCCACCACACTGTCCGAACCCAATCACCACTAATTTCATTTCCCACCTCAGTCTTAAATATTTTACTTATTGTACTCATACAAAGGTAATGATGTCAATAGCCGATAAGTAACGGGGGTATAATCACTATTTATAACGCTTTATCAGCCAGAAAGCTAGCTAAATCAGCCAGACGGCAGCTGTAACCCCACTCATTGTCGTACCAGGCCAGCACCTTGACCATGTTGCCGCCGCTGACCACGGTACTGGGGGCATCAAAGATGGCACTGGCCGGGTTGCCCTTAAAGTCGATGCTGACCAGTTTCTCTTGACAGTACTCCAATATGCCCTGCATAGGTCCGGCAGCCGCAGCCTTAAAAGCCTGGTTGACCAGCTCGGTGGTCACCTCCTTGTTTAAATCGGCGACAAAGTCCACGATGGAAACGGTGGCTACCGGCACCCGGAAGGCAATTCCATCCAGCCTGCCCTTGAGCTCGGGGATAACCACCGTCACTGCCCTGGCGGCACCGGTGGTGGTGGGGATAATGTTCATCGCCGCCGCTCGAGCCCGGCGCAGGTCTTTGTGATACATATCAAGTATTCTCTGGTCATTGGTATAGGCGTGAATGGTGCTCATCAGCCCCCTGTCTATGCCGAAGCTCTGGTGCAGCACTTTAACCACCGGGGCAATACAGTTGGTGGTGCAGGAGGCATTGGAGATAATATGGTGTTTTCCGGGGTCGTATTTATCTTCATTGACGCCGAGGACAATGGTGATGTCTTCATTTTTGGCCGGGGCGGAGATGATTACTTTTTTGACACTGCCCTGGCGATGGGCGGCTGCCTTGGTGGCATCGGTGAAGTGTCCGGTTGATTCAATCACGATATCTATGCCGTAATCCGGCCAGGGGATATTGGCCGGCTCGCGCTCAGCCAGCACCTTTATTTTTTGGCCATCAACCATGATTGAATCCTGGCTGGCTTTAACCTCGCCCGGGTAGCGGCCATAGTTGGTGTCCCATTTGAGCAGGTGAGCGTTGGTCTCGGTGTCGGTGAGGTCATTGATGGCGGCTACCTCCAGTTTGCCCTTATAGTACTGGTTAATTGCCCGCAGTGTTGACCGGCCGATGCGCCCGAAGCCATTAATGCCAATCTTGGTAACCATTTCATCCCCCCAAGCCGGTTTTAGACTATTTTCAGGCTGGCGAATGCCTTCATTCCGGCAAAGCTTGCCTTTTTGCCCAGTTCACCTTCAATGCTGAGCAGGCGGTTATATTTGGCGGTGCGCTCGGAGCGGCAGGGAGCACCGGCTTTAATCAGCCCGGTATTGAGCCCAACGGCGAGGTCGGCAATGGTAGTATCCTCGGTCTCCCCGGAGCGGTGGCTTATTACCGCCGTCCAGCCGGCCTGCTGCGCCATCTTAACCGCGGCTATGGTCTCGGTCAGGGTGCCAATTTGATTTGGCTTAATTAAAATAGAATCGGACGCCTTCAGGCTGATGCCCCGCTTGAGGCGTTTAACACTGGTAGCATAGAGGTCATCGCCGACCAGCTGAGTCTTGCCGCCCAGCTTCCGGCTCAGTAGCTGCCAGCCCTCCCAGTCATCTTCGGCCATGCCATCCTCAATACTGATAATCGGGTAGAGTGATACCCACTTAACATAATAATCAACCATTTCCTGACTGGTGAGGGTAACGCCCTCTCTGGTCAGGATATATCGACCGTCTTTATAGAATTCACTGGCGGCCGGGTCCAGAGCGATAAAGCAGTCTTTGCCCGGCTGGTAGCCCGCCTTGGCCATAGCGGCTAAAATGGCTTCCACGGCCAGCTTATTTGAGGGTAGGGAGGGGGCAAAGCCGCCTTCGTCACCCACATTGGTGTCCAGCCCTTTGTCTTTGAGCACCCCCTTCAGGGAGTGGTAGATTTCGCTGCCCATGCGCAGGGCGTGGCTGAAGCTGGAAGCCCCCGCGGGCACAACCATAAACTCTTGAAAGTCAGTTGAGTTGGCGGCGTGCTTGCCGCCATTCAGAATGTTCATCATGGGCACCGGCAAAACATAGTGGGTGCTACCACTGATATAGTGATAGAGGGGCATGGTTTTGGATTTGGCGGCGGCATGGGCCACCGCCAGCGATATGCCCAGGATGGCATTAGCCCCGAAACGTGACTTGTTTTCGGTACCGTCAAGCTCAATCAGTCTGCCGTCAATGGCGGCCTGCTCCGTGGCTGACATGCCGATTACGGCTTTAGCCAGAGGTCCGTTGACATTAGCCACCGCCTTGAGGACACCCAGTCCTTTGAAGCGTGAGGCGTCTCCGTCACGCAGTTCTATTGCTTCATGCTTGCCGGTGCTGGCTCCGGAGGGCACTGCCGCTCCGCCGGTGGCCCCGTCAGACAGCCAGACCCTCACTTCAAGCGTGGGGTTGCCTCTGGAGTCCAGAATTTCGCTGGCTTTAATGCTCTTAATGGTTGGCATGCTATTCCTCGACTTGACGGGATACTTGGTTGGTGGCCAGATTAAGGGCTTTCTCCACCGCCTCCGCCGGATTCTGGGCTAAAATAATAGAAGTGTCCGTCTGGCCCTCTCTGGACAGCGACCAGGTATTCAGGCCGATAACCGGGATGTTGCTCTGCAGGGCGTGGCTTATCTCGGAGAGGGTGCCGTAGTTGCCGCCGATGGCGATAACTGCCTGGGCTGACTTGACCACGATGACATTTCGGGCGTAGCCGATGCCGGTAACAATCGGAATTCGGACATAAGGATTGGCCATCCGGCGGCTCTCCCCGGGCAGTATGCCGATAGTCATTCCGCCCTCAGTGTGGGCACCCCGGCAGGCTGCCTCCATAATGCCACCCATACCGCCGCACACCAGGATAGCCCCTTTCCGGGCTATCTCCCGGCCGACTGCCTCAGCCAGCCCGGCTTCCTCTGGCGAGCACCGGCTGCCGCCGATGACGGCAATGAATTTCGGCTTTTTTGGCATTTTATGAAAAGGGTTCTGGCTTATATGAAATTATAACACCTAAATCTAAATATTAGCAAAGGACTAATTATACCGGCTCATAGCCATGGTTATACCCTCGGTGAGAAAGCAGAGGATAACCTCGCTTACCTCAGGTATGACCTGGCTTATTTCTGCCTTCTCGCCGGGGGTGAAATCGCTGAGCACATAGGCAACGATATCTGCCTCGCTGGTCTCGGTAGAGCTCCCGGTTTCATCGGGCCGCCCGATACCTACCCGCAGGCGGGCGAAATCACGGCTTTGCAGCTCAGTCATGATGGACTCGATGCCCTTATGCCCCCCCGAGCCTCCCCCCTGGCGGAGGCGAATCTTGCCCCGCGGCAGGTCAAGGTCGTCATGAATGACCAGGATGTCATCAGGCTGGATTTTAAGCTTTTTTAGCAGGCGGCTGACCGATTGACCGCTTAAATTCATATATGTCTGGGGTTTGGCCAGTGTAATTTTGCTTCCGGCCACTTCACCGACGCCGGTGCGGGCCAGCGACTGCTTTTTATCAAAGCGAATGCCCTGCTGGCGGGCAAAGTAGTTCAGGCAGATAAAGCCGATATTATGGCGGTTGCCGGCATAGCTTCGCCCCGGGTTACCCAGGCCTATGATTAGCTTCATTTTGCGGTCTCCAGAAGGCGGCGGAACTCTACCTCGGTGAGCTGCCTAGTGCCCAGTTCCCAGGCACGGGCCAGCTTTGAACCGGGGTCGGCACCAACCACTAAGTAGGTGGTCTTCTGGCTCACATTGCTGCCGGTGGTGCCGCCGAGGGCTTTTACCCTCGCCTCCGCCTCCGGCCGGCTGAAGCCTTCCAGCCGACCGGTGATGACAAACTCCATACCGGCCAGCGGTTGCGCTGCCGGCTTGGCTACTTTCTCCTCCAGCTTGACTCCAGCTGTTTTCAGCCGTTTGATAATATCGCGGTTGGCTTCCTGTCGGAAGAAGGCAATAATGCTATGGGCAATCTTGGGTCCAACGGTAGGGATAGACGTTAGTTTCTCTCGGGAGGCATCAGCCAGCTTGTTAAGGCTACGGAACTCTCCGGCCAGAATCTCGGCCATCTCCTCGCCGACGTGCCTTATCCCCAGGGCAAAGATAAGCCGGGCCAGCGGCCTGTCTTTACTCTTCTCAATGGCGCTGAGCATATTGCTGACACTCTTCTCAGCCAACCGCTCCCGCTTTAAGAGGGTGTCTTTTTTGTCTTTCAGATAGTACAGGTCGGCGATGTCTTTCACCAGCCCTTCTTTCAGTAGCATGGCGCTCTGCGACTCACCGATGCCCCTGATGTCCATCGCCCCCCGGGAGGTGAAGTGCTCCAGCCGCTGCTGTACCTGGGCGGGGCAGGCGGCATTGGAGCAGTAGTACATCACTTCCCCTTCCGGCCTGAAAACTTCAGCCTGGCATTCCGGGCAGGCTGGGCGCTTCTTGTCTTTATCATAAATCTTCTCTAGGAGGGAAAACTCTTTTTCTTTACCGCTCCGCTTGCTTTTGACGGGGGCAACTACCTCGGGGATTACTTCACCGGCTCGCTGAATAATGACAGTATCGCCGATGCGGATGTCTTTGCGCCTGATGTCATCTTCATTGTGCAGGGCAGCCTGCTTGATGGTTACCCCGCCCACCGCCACCGGTGCCAGAATGGCATAGGGGTTGAGGGTGCCGGTCCGACCGACACTGATGCCGATATCAACCAGTCGGGTGGTCCCCTGGACGGCGGGGAACTTGTAGGCGATTGCCCAGCGTGGTTCATGACCCACACTGCCCAGACTATCCTGCCACTCCAGAGAGTCCACCTTGACGACGATACCGTCAGCCTCGTAGGGCAGGCGTTCTTTTTCTTTCTCCCAGTTACGGTAGTAGTCTTCCACCTGCTCAATACGGCTGAAGCGGCGGTTGTTGGGGTTTACCTTGAAGCCGAGAGACTTAAGATACTCCATTGATTCCCAGTGGGATGATGGGGTTGCTTTGCCTTCAGCGTAGCCCAGTGCGTAGATATAGATATCCAGCGGGCGTTTGGCGGTAATGCGGGGGTCAAGCTGGCGCACCGAGCCCGCGGCCGCGTTTCTGGGATTGGCAAACAGGGGCTGGCCTTCGGCGGCTCTTTCCTGATTCAGCTTGTGAAAGCCGGCTTTGGGCAGAAAGACCTCCCCCCGCGCTTCAAATCGGGGTGGGGCTTCTCTGGACACGGATAGGGGGATGCTGCGGATGGTCCTCAGGTTCTGGGTGACATCCTCACCGTGAAAGCCGTCACCGCGGGTGGCGCCGGTGGTCAGCCGGCGGTCAACATAGGTCAGGGCTACCGCCAGCCCGTCTATCTTGTGCTCGCAAACCAGGTCAAACCGGGCTCTGGCCAGCAGCTTGGCGGTGCGGTTATACCAGCCAGTTAGCTCATCTTTATCGAAAGCATTGCCCAGGGATAATAGAGGTGAGGGGTGCTTAACGACACCAAAGGCAGCCACCGGGGCAGCGCCCACCCGCTGTGTCGGTGAGTCTGGAGCCAGAAGCTGGGGGTACTTCGTCTCCAGCTCCTTGAGCTCCCTCATCAGGTCGTCATATTCGGCATCGCTAATCTCAGGGCTGTCCAGCACATAGTAGAGATAGTTGTGGTGGTTAATCTCAGCCCTTAGCTGGTCAACTCTTGGCTTTACCCGGTTTAAGTCTTCCATATGGCAACAGTGCTAAGCGGGTTGATTAAAGTATAGCACAGCCTCAAGCTAGGCAAAAGCAAAGCGTTTATGATAAATTCAATCTTAAGCAGACTATTTTTGATAAATAAAGATAAACGGGGGTCAGGCCAATGAAGGGACTGAAAGAAATTTTGCTGGTAGTGGGGATAGTGGGGGTGGTATGCCTATGCGGCTATATCGTTTACCAGATAGCCCATGCCAGCGGGGAGGTGGTGGGCTATGAGCGCGGCTATGTGGTGGGGGAGGGGGCAGGCTACAGTGTCGGTAAGCAGGACGGCTATCAGCAGGGCTATACCGCGGGCGAGACGGCGGGCTATGATACCGGCCATGACAAAGGCTATGAGCTGGGCAAAACCGATGGCTATGATGAAGGCTATTCCTCGGGGCAGACCGATGGCTACGACCAGGGCTATGAGATAGGCGTGGCCGATAGTCTGGGTCACGGCTATGACTTGAAAGACCCCACCTATAAAGAGGTGCTCAGCTTTCTCAAGCAGGACAGGACAGACGAAAATGAGTATATTGAGGACACCTACGGGGTCTATGTCTGCAGCCACTTTGCCCGTGACGTGGGCAATAATGCCGAGGCGGCCGGGTTGCGCGCCGCCTATGTTGCACTGCGGTATCCGGATAGTGGACACGCCATCGTCGCCTTTAATACCGTTGATGAGGGGCTGGTCTACTTTGAGCCGCGCACCGATGAGAGGGCAAGGCCAGTGGTGGACGAGCGTTACTATGAGTGCATTGAGCCTGAGCCGGGTCGCCGCTATGCCGAGCCCGATTTTGACGACACCATAAAGGACATTCTGGTTATCTGGTAAAAACTTGTCTCGGTTGGGGGCAATACGGTAAACTGAGTAATCAACGGGTCGCTATTTTCGGGAAAGGGAACAGTAAGAGTGGCTGAGGTTCAATCATTTCGTGGCGTTCGTTATAACCAGCAACTGGTTAAAGATTTGGCCTCGGTTATCTGTCCCCCCTACGACATAATATCCCCCCAAATGGAGCAAGAGCTCTATCTCAGCAGTGACTATAACTTTGTCCGCCTGGAAGCGGCTCGGGAATTACCCCAGGATATGGGTGAAGACAACAAATATACCCGTGCCGCGGCTACCATGAAGCAGTGGCTGGAACAGGGGGTGCTTCAGATTGATGAAGTGCCCGCCATCTATCTTCACCATCACCATTTTACCCACTCAGGAAAAGAATACCGGCGTCGGGGCATGCTGCTCAAGGTCAGGCTGGAGGAATGGGACCGAATGGTGGTCCGCCCTCATGAGGGCACACTGAGCAGACCCAAGGCGGACCGCATAAGTCTGCTGTGGGCACTTCAAGCCAATACCAGCCCGATTTGGGCGCTGTTTCAGGATGAGCAAAAACGGGTAGCTCAGGTGCTAACGGAACAGGAGAAAAATAAGCCTATCATTAATTTTGCCGGTCATAATGGGGAAAAGCATGTTGTCTGGGCGGTCACCGACACTACCGCCATTGGTCAGATACGTCAAAGTCTGGCCCGGCAACCCGTTTATATTGCCGATGGTCACCATCGTTATGAGAGTGCCATTACCTACCGGCGGGAGAGGCTCACTCTGGCCAAGGCTTCATCTGAAGATGAAGCCTTCAATTTTGTCCTGATGATGCTGGTTGATTTCGCTGATCCCGGTCTGGTTATCCTGCCACCACACCGTCTGATTCGGGGTATTTCCAGGTTAACTCTGGATGAGATGGTAGCCAGATTAAGGTTATTCTTCGCCGTGGAAGAATTGCCCTTGAGTCCCGGTGTCTGGCAGCAGGTTGACCGGTTACTGGCCACCGAGGCAGGTGAGCCCAAGGTGGTCCTTTTTGGTCTGTCCACCGAGCACCTCATGGTATTGAAACTGCGTGACTTCGCCTCGGTTAGCCAGATGATGCCCTATTTTCATTCCGAGCTATACAAGCGGCTGGATGTGAGTGTGGTTGACCATATCATACTGGAGAAGGTGCTGGAACTCAGCAGCGAGCGGGAAGAGGTCACCCTCAGCTATAGCCATACCCGGCAGACTGCGGTGGATAAAGTTTTAAGTGGCGAATACCAGCTGGCATTTCTGTTAAGCCCGGTCAGGGCGGAGACCATTAAAGCCATCGCTGATATTGGCGACCGGATGCCCCGTAAATCAACCTACTTTTACCCCAAAGCCCCGGCGGGACTGGTTTTCTATCAACTGGGGTAGTTTTTCAGCTAAAGTTTTACCACTTTGGCGCTATCGATATTCGGGATAGCCAGTATTTTCTTTTTCTGTGCCTCAGTCAGGGTTTCGTCCAGGGCTAATACCATCAGGGCTTGTCCCCTCGGCTTGAGGCGGCTGACGTGCATGGTGCTGATATTAATGTCGGCATCGCCGGTTACCTTGCCCACGGCACCAATAAGCCCGGGACGGTCCAGGTGGTCAGCGAACAGGAAGTAACCTCCGGTAGGCACAATGTCCATCCAGTAGTTATTAACCCGGACGATATGAGGCTCGCTACGGATTACCGTCCCCGCCACAGTGGTAACCCCGGCGCTGGTAGTAGCCTCTACGGTCACCAGGCTGGCGTAGTTTTCGCAGGTTGCCTCACTCTGTTCCACTACTTTCAGACCGCGGCGGGAGGCTACTAGATCGGCGTTGACCAGGGTAACCCTTTCCTCACTTACATTCTCCAGTAAGCCGCCCAGCACAGCTGCCTTCAAAATATTGGTATCACACCCCGAAACCTCGCCATTATAGCTTATCTTGATGGTTTTCATCTGCCCCTCAGCCAGCTGGCTGACCAGCCTGCCTGCCAGCGAGGCTACCTTCATCAGGGGAGCAAGTACCGAGAGCATTTCGGGCGGGATGAAGGCGGCATTAACTGCATAGCGGGGTAGCTTGCCCTGAGCAACATCAATAATCTGTTCGGCAATATCAGTAGACGCCAGCACCTGAGCCTCGGCGGTGGAAGCACCCAGATGGGGGGTGACGATGATATTGTCCACACCGAAGAGAGGGCTTTCGGTAGCCGGTTCCTTGGGGAAGACATCCACGGCGGCACCGGCTATCTTTTTCTCTTTGACGGCGTTAGCCAGTACCCCTTCATCAATCAGTGCCCCCCGGGCGGTATTGATGATGCGTGCCGTCGGTTTGACCAGCTCTAGTTCTTTGGCGCCGATTAGCCCCTTGGTTTGCGGTGTCAGGGGGAGGTGAAGCGAGATAAAGTCAGCCTCTTTGAGCAGTTGCTCCATCGGGACCAGCTCTACCTGAAGCTTTTTGGCGTACTCAGCGGAGACAAAGGGGTCATGTCCGATGAGCCTCATTTCCAGGCCCCGGACACGTCGGGCCACTTCTGAGCCGACATTGCCCAGGCCAATCAGCCCCAGCGTCTTACCCCTTATCTCGGTGCCCATAAATTCGCTGCGCCGCCATTCCCCACCTTTGAGTGAGGTGTTAGCCCGGGGAATATTGCGGGCGAGGGCAAACATCAGGGCAATGGCGTGTTCTGCCGCTGAGACGGTGTTACCGGTGGGGGCATTGACGACAATGATACCCCGCTGGGTAGCTGCTTCAACATCAATGTTGTCAATACCGACCCCGGCCCGGCCGATAATCTGCAGCTTCTGGCCGGCTTTGATGACCTCGGCGGTAACCTGTGTCTGACTGCGCACCGCCAGGGCATCATAATCACCAATTATGGGGATGAGTTCCTCCGGTTTGAGCCCGGTCTTAACATCCACCTCGGCATGCTCGCGCAGCCGTTTTACCGCTTCTTCCGAAAGGGGGTCACTAACTAATACCTTCATCATTAACCTCCTGCCAAGCCGGCCTGGGGTAGGGCCACTTTTAGGGCTGATATTACTCCGGCAATATCCTTTTCGGTTACCCAGCCAAGGTGACCGATGCGGAATATCTTGCCGCTCAGGTCCTGCTGGCCACCGGCCAGTACTACCTGGTGCGCCTCTCTTAGAATCTTAAGCATTGCTTTGACATCCAGTCCGGGGGGAGCCACTACCGGGGTGACGGTCTCGGAGACATATCTTTCGTCAGCAAACAGGGATAATCCCAGTGATTTGATGCCATCTCGAGCCGCTTTAGCCACCCGGATGTGGCGGGCAAAGACGTTGGCCAGACCCTCTTTCAGTATCATGTCCAGGGCTACCTGAAGGGCAAATATTATCGAAACCGCTGGCGTCCACGGTGTCTGCCCCTTTTCCAGGTTGCTCTTGGCTTTGCTGAAATCAAAGTAGAAGCGGGGCATCTTAGCCTCAGCGTGGGCTTGCCAGGCTTCTTCGCTAACGCTGACCATGGTCAAGCCAGGGGGGACCATCCAGGCTTTCTGGGAGCCGGTGACGGTAACATCGCAGTGCCACTTATCTACCGGCAGGTCAATGGCGCCAAGGCCACTGATGGCATCAACCAGCAGTAGCTTGTCAAACTCTTTGACCACCGGGCAGATTGCTGCCAGATCATTGGTAACCCCGGTGGAGGTCTCGTTCTGGGTGACCAGTACCGCCTTGATTTTGGGGTCGGCCTGGAGTGCCTTGCGGATGGCATTGACATCGGCGGCCTTGCCCCACTCAAAGTTAAGGGGGGTAACATCGGCGCCATAGGTCTGGGCGATTTTGGTGAAGCGGTCGCCGAAGACACCAATTGAGGTGGCTAACACTTTATCACCCGGCGATAGCGTGTTAACGATAGCCGCTTCCAGGCCACCGGTTCCGGCGGCGGTAAGGGTAAGCACATCGTTCTTGGTCTGAAACACGGTTTTCAGTTTGGCGGTCACGTCATTCATGAGTTCCTTGAATTCGGGGCCACGATGATTTATCATCTGCTTGGCCATTGCCTGGAGAACTTCATCAGGCACTGGAGTCGGTCCCGGAATACGTAGGTTTACCATTTGCTTTTCCCCCTTCTATTTTGGCTATGTATTAATAATTAATTTACAAAGTGGGAGTAGAAAACAAGGAGGCGACGTTAAGTGGATTTAAGATAACGTCGCTTACCCACTTTTATTATACTACCTTTGGGGACAATTTCATAGGGGTTAGTTACTTTCTGGCTATTGATGCTGACTGAACCTGCTTGAATTAAGCGGTGGGCTTCGCTGCGGCTTTTGGTTGTGCCCGATTCCACCAGCAACTGGGTGATGGGCATGTCCCCCGGCTGAACAAACTCGGGTATTTCTTTCGGTAGCTCTCTCTTCTGAAAAACCTTGGTGAAACTGTTTTCGGCTTCAGTGGCTGCTTTCGGGTCATAGAGCTGGCGGACAATCTCACGTGCCAGTTGCTTCTTGGCGGTCATCGGGTTCAAATTCTCGCTTTTTACCCCCTGCTTAAGTTCTGCCAGTTCTTTGTCGGGAACATCGGTCACCAGTTCAAAGTAGTCCCAGATAAGGCTATCGGGAAGGGACATCACCTTACCGTATATTTCATCGGCTGGCTCAGCCACGCCGATGTAGTTGCCCAGGCTCTTGCTCATCTTCTGACTGCCGTCGGTGCCGATGAGCAGGGGGGTCATAAAGCACTGCTGGGGGGGTTGTCCCAGCATGGTCTGGAGCTCTCGGCCGGTCAGTAGATTAAATTTCTGGTCAATACCGCCGAACTCCACATCTGCTTTTATCTCTACCGAATCGTAAGCCTGGAGCAGGGGGTAGAGGAATTCGGTGAGTGCAATTGGCCGTCCGGCATCGTAGCGGCTGCTGAAGTCCTCACGGGCCATAAGCTGGGCGATAGTAAAGCGGCTGGTAAGCTGGATGACGTCACTGAGGGTGAACTTGCCGAACCACTCGCTTTGCCATCTTACCTCTGTTTTTTGCCGGTCAACCACTTTGAAGAATTGCTTCATATAGGTGTCGGCATTAGCTTTGACTTCGGCTGCGGAAAGCATGGGGCGGGTAATAGAAACACCGCTCGGGTCGCCGATTTGAGCCGTCCAGTCACCGACGATGAGGACCACCTGGTGTCCCAGTTCCTGAAACTGGCGCAGTTTTCTCAGGGCGACCATATGCCCCAGGTGGATATCGGGGAAACTGGGGTCAAAGCCTTCTTTCAGGCGCAATTTACGCTTTGAGCGCAGTAGCTTCATCATCTCTTCGGCCACGATGATTTCAGCTACTCCCCGCTGTAGCAGGTAACTAAATTGTTGATTGCTCATAATTACCTCAACAATCCAATATCGCCCGGCTCAGTTTTATGTCCTCGGCGATCTGTTTTTTCAGCTTGTCGAGACTATCAAATTGCTTTTCGGGGCGGAGCCGCTTGATGATGTCAATTTTTAGCTCACGCCCGTAAAGCTCACTACCGTAGTCAAGAATATGGACTTCTATAGTACGTTTGTTTCGGCCAAAAGTAGGATGCTGGCCGATACTGGTCACTGATTTATACACCTGGCCGTTTAAATAGGCAAGGGTGGCATAAACACCATCGGTGGGCAGGGCTTGCCGGGGGTCTATCTCTATATTGGCGGTGGGAAAGCCAATCTCTCGCCCGGCGCCGGTGGCAACACGTCCGTGAAGGCTGAAGGGACGCCCGGTTAGATTGAGCACCCTCTCCATATCCCCCCTAGCCAGGGCCTGGCGAATAGCGGTGCTGCTTACCACGGCGCCATCGAGCACAATATGGGGGACGACAATGACATCAAAGTTCATATTCTTGCCCAGTTTATGCAGGGCATCGCAGTCGGTTTCCCGGTCCCGGCCCAGGGTGAAGTCGGGCCCGACCAAAAGGGCGTGCATTCTGAGGTATTTCTTGAGCAGGTTGATGAACTCCACGGCGCCAAGCTGGGCTAATTCAGGGGTGAAAGATAGCGTAATGATGGCGTCAATGCCTTCCGCTTTGAGGAGGCTGGTCCGGGTGGGGAGGTCGGTCAGGAAAGCCAGTCCGGCTGGGGATGACAGCACCTCTAAGGGGTGCTGTCGAAAGGTGACCACTCCGCTGAGCAGGTTATGCTGTCGGGCGTGTTCTTTTAGCTGGGAAAGCAGGTATTTATGACCGAGGTGGACTCCGTCAAAAACGCCAATGGTCAGCATGGTGTCCTTCTCGGTGGAGAATCTGGCCAGCTCTTCCTCTACCTTCATCGTTTTTACCAAGCAAGCTATAGGTTCAAGGGCTTATCGTATTAGAGAGGGAAGTTAGCTTATACTAGCATAAGCCCGTTTTTAGCGTCAAATGGTTTTGTGCTATACTAAGCCAGTAGCCGTTGCCAGCGTAGCTCAGGGGTGGAGCAGCGGTTTCGTAAACCGCCGGTCGTCGGTTCGAATCCGACCGCTGGCTTTTTCTGTATGGTGGTGAGCATGAAAGCCCAGGTTTTGACCCGGATTGCTCCGGTTGAAAGCAGGCCACTCAAGCTGATGGAGCTGCCCCTCCCCCAGCCGGAGCGGGGGAAGGTTCTGGTAAAAGTCTCCGCCTGCGGGGTCTGCCACACCGAGCTGGATGAAATCGAGGGCAGACTACCTCCCAAGCTGCCCATAGTTCTGGGTCATGAGGTGGTGGGTGTGGTGGCTGGCCTGGGGGTGGGGGTTACCCGGCTTAAGATGGGCGACCGGGTCGGTATTGCCTGGATACACTCTGCCTGCGGCCAGTGCCATTTCTGTAAAGAAGGCCAGGAAAACCTGTGCCCCGATTTTATCGGCACCGGCTGTCAGGCTAACGGCGGCTATGCCGAATACACCATGGTCCCGGCTGATTTTGCCTACCCGATTCCGGAACGCTTTACTGATTCCCAGGCAGCGCCCCTGCTCTGTGCCGGCGCCATCGGCTACCGGGCCTTAAGGCTGAGCAACCTTGAAGATAATCAGGTTCTGGGGCTGTTCGGTTTTGGCGCCTCGGCTCATATCGTTATCCAGCTTGCCAAGCATAAATATCCTAATTGCCGGGTATTTGTCTTTACCCGCGCCGGGCAGAAAGAGCACCAGGAGCTGGCCCGGAAACTGGGTGCCGATTGGGTGGGGGCCACCGGAGAGGCTCCGCCCGACAGGCTCAGCTGTGCCATTGATACCACCCCCGTCTGGAAGCCGATTGTGGAGGCATTAAGGGTTGTCGATAAAGGGGGTAGGGTGGTCATCAACGCCATTCGCAAAGAGGAAATTGACAAGCCGTCTCTCCTGGATCTGGACTACTGCACTCATCTCTGGCAGGAGAAAGAAATAAAGAGCGTGGCCAACATTACCCGCCGGGACGCGCAGGAGTTCCTGCCCTTGGCGGCGGAGATTCCGATTATCCCTGAAATTCAGGAGTTCAACTTGGCCGAGGCGAATGAAGTCCTGCTCCGGCTCAAGCGGGGCAAAATACAGGGAGCTGCCGTTCTCAGGATAAGCTAGATTTAAGGACTAGGCTCCGTTAGCCTTCTGAAATAGATAGCCGACCCCGGGTTCGGTGATAACATATTTGGGCAGGGCCGGCTCTGGCTCTATCTTCTGGCGTAGGTGGGAAATGTAGATGCGCACATAATCGAGGTCGTCAGTATATTCCCACCCCCAGACCTTTTCCAGTATCTGTTTGTGGGTAAGGATACGCCCGGCATTCTCTATCAGTAAGACGAACAGGCGGAACTCCCGGGGGGTGAGTTTCACCCGTTTCCCATCTACGATAATTTTTCGTTCGGCAGCATCCACGGTGAGGAAGCCGTCACTATAGGCAGTCTCCCTTTTTGCCTCTGGAGAGCAGGGCATTTCGGCACGGCGCAGGACGGCTCGCACCCTGGCGACCAGCTCTTTACTGCCCACCGGTTTGACTAAATATTCATCGGCGCCAAAATCAAGACCGCGCACGATATCATCCTCGCCCTTGCGCTTGCCGGTGAGCATGATAACCGGTATATCAGAGACATTACGGATGCGCTCGCAGGTCTGCCAGCCATCCATTCCGGGCATAGCCACATCAAGCAGCACCAGGTTGGGCTTGTGGGCGAACAAGAGCCGCAACCCCTCTTGTCCGTTACTGGCGGTGAGCACCTCGTACCCCTTATTGCTGAGGACCTGCTCAACCAGGTTACAGAACATTGACTCGTCATCAATGACTAGAATCTTCTGGCTCACCGTTATCTCCCTCAGGGCCGGGTTTATCTTTCGGTGGTGGAAACAGCATTTCTGAAATCACTTCGGGTAGTTCCCGGGTATTGATTGGCTTGGGCAGGTAGGCATCACACCCGGCGGCAAGCAGCTTCTCTTGGTCCCCTTTCATGGCATAGGCAGTAATGGCGATGATGGGGGTATGGCTGAAGTCGGGCAGCTGTCTCAGCTGCCTGGTTGCCTCAAGTCCGCTCATCTTGGGGAGCTGGATGTCCATAATAATCAGGTCGGGTTGCTCTCTGGTTGCGGTGTCTAGCGCCTCTTCGCCATCAATTGCTTTGAGGAGGGTGTAGCCCTTGGCGCCAAGAAGCATCTCTAGCAGTCTCATATTCTGGGGGTTGTCTTCGACGATCAGTACCTTTTTTTTCATAGCTACCCTGGTATTCCGGGATTTGCTCTCCTTTTTTGTCAAATACCATCACCATGTTGTTCCTGAATTTAATTACCGTCTTAATCATTGTCTGTCTCCTTCTATCTCGGCTATCAGTTCGCTGTGGGGCTCGCCGGCGACTCTCTGTGTCAGCCCCTTTAATTGCTCGGATAGCTCAACGAGCAGTTTCATATTGGGGTCACTCTGGTCTAAGCCCGCCATTTCCGCTGAAGCCCACTTGTTTTCGATTTCCTGCCTCAGCTGCTCAATCTCAAGTACCCACTCCCGGTCACTGGCATTGCGCTGGGCGATGGCAACGGCTCTCAATCTTATGGCTGAGTCCCGGCTGGTTTGGGGGTGGTAATAGGTGTCTCTTATCGCTTCATCTGATATAATCCGGCTCATTTCTCTCCCTTCTCGTTTTCTACTGAAGTCACAATTTCATTCTAGGCAAGCCGGATTAATTGCCCATAAAAATGACGTTATAACGGCATTAAAATGTGACAGTTGTCCGCTTAGTTGACCGGGAGGGGGTGAATTAGCTGAAGGGTGATACCCTAGCTCAGCTCTTTTAGCGCCTGACAGTAGCCTTCATAGGCTCGGGGATAGAAGAGCACGAATACCACCTCTTTCAGTGAGGCGGTCTCTTCTTGGAGAAACGAAGTCACCGTGGTAAGGGCAAGCCGGGCGGCTTCGGCCAGCGGATAGCCGAAGGCACCGGTGCTTATGGACGGGAAGGAAACACTGGTCAGCTGGTGCTCGGTGGCTACCTTGAGGCTCTCCCGGTAGGCGCTGGCTAGAAGCGCCGCTTCACCCTTGTTGCCACCATGCCAGACGGGGCCTACGGTGTGGATTACATATTTTGCCTTCAGATTACCGCCACCGGTTATCACTGCCTGGCCGGTGGGCAGGCGGCCCTGCCGGGCCACGATTTGCTGGCACTCTTCTCGGATAGCCGGTCCGCCGGCGTGGTGGATGGCACCGTCCACCCCGCCGCCACCCATCAGGCCGGGGTTGGCGGCGTTAACGATGGCCTCGGTAGCCTGCCGGGTAATGTCGCCCAGTATTATAGACAGCCTGGTCTGCCCGATAAGTATTTCGGTTGGTTTTTCGGTCATCAGTCGGTCTCTTTCCGGTTGTTGTCCCGTAATATATTCTAGCATCAAGGGGCGCTGAATTGAATTCCCCTCGGATTTCTTTTATAATCTTTCACTAGTTTCAGTTAAAAATTAACCCAGGTAGACCGGGATGAGTAAGTTTATCGACCGGCTTAATCAGATTTCTCGGGTGGCGCCCCAGCCGATGGGGTTCAAGGCGGGAGCATCACTATCCGCCAAACCCAAGATGCTGCTGGTGGCCAGCTTGGCTGGGGCTGATGTTGAGCAGCTGGCGGAGCGGGTGGCCGGGGCTGATGCCGGGCTGATTGCCATCGCCAAGGCAAGTCTGGCCGCTAAGGCCTTCACCAGGGTTACTCAGGCGGCGCCCAAGATAATGTGGGGTGGGTGGCTGAAGGACATTGCCGTCAAAGATATAACGCCGGTGGCTAAAGCCGGCGCTGATTTCGTTGTCTTTCCGGCGGCAACCACGCCGATAAGCATCGCCCAAAATAAGGAATTGGGTAAGGTATTAGAGGTAGAGGCATCGCTGGGCGAAGGCTTGCTCCGGGCGGCTGGCGAGCTGCCGGTGGATGCGGTGCTTATCGATGGCGGCAAGAAGGACAGCCTTACCTGGCATAATCTGATGCTCTTCCAGCGCTTTGCCGAGTTATTAGCCAAGCCCCTGCTGGTTTCAGTACCGGCTGAAGTAACTGCCGGGGAGTTTCAGTCTCTGTGGGAGGCGGGGGTGGATGGGGTGGTCATAGAAGTAGGGGTGGGACAGGCTGTGGACAGGGTGAAAAATTTACGGGGAATAATTGACAAGCTAGTTTTTCCGCCACAGCGCAAGCGCAAGAAAGCCGAGGCATTGCTACCCCGTGTTGTTCCCGTAGCCGAAACCGCGGCTGAAGAGGAAGAAGAGGAAGAGGACGAGGCTGATAGACTCGGCTAGTCCCGTTATTTCCCCACCAGGCTCTTTATCAGGCGGAGCTCGTCTCTTAACAGCCGGGTCATGAGGAAGTTCTGCCTGACGATTTCTTTACCTTCTTTGCCTAAGCGACGCGCCACCGCCGGGTTTTGCAGCAGATAGACTATCTTGTCGGCGCATTCCTCCACGCTGTTGACCAGGTAATTGCTCAGCTCACCGGGCATTTGCAGTGGAATGCCGCCGGCATTACCGGCCACCACTAGGGTTTCTTTCCATAGTGCCTCGGCTACCACCAGCCCGAAGCCCTCCCTGATTGACTTCTGAATAATCAAATCGGAGGCTCTCTGGAAGGCGTTGACCTCCATATTGCCGACACCGGTCAGGTTGGAGAAGACGAAGATGTCATCATCCTTGATGGCTTCAGCATTAATGGCGGCATGCATATCCCAGGACTCGGGGTCGTCGGGGGCGAAGCTGCCCACCATGGCTAGCTGAAGCCCGGGCACCTTTTCTTTGGCCAGGCGGTAGGCAGCCATGGTGCCGAAGGGGTCTTTCCAGCGGTCAAAGCGGGAGACCTGGGTGATGATAAGACGATTGATGTCAAAGCCCAGGTTGTCCAGCATTTCACGGCAGACGTGTCTTTTGATGTACATGTTCTTGGAACTGAAGGGGCAGATAGACGGTGCCATGGTGGCGATATTGGTAATATTAAGATTCTGGGGGATAAACTTCTCGGTGGTAAAAACGGCGGCGTCATGCTGCTCAATATAGGGGCGCAGGAAATCCCACACCGCTTCATCCGGCTGGGAACTGTCAACATGGCAGCGCCAGATCCATTTGGCGCTATTATCGGCTAGATAGTGGCGCAGGGCGGCGGGCTGGGGGTCGTTCACGATGAAAACATCATAATTGGTATCCAGTTCGCGGGCATTGGCCAGGTTGTGGTTTTGGTATTCCCGCCTCGTTTTCGGTTGCTCAATCGCCTCAAAGGAAGCACCCTGCAGGGCATTGTGCAGGGCTTTGGTGATGGTGAAGAAGCGGCGGTCACCGCGGATGACCTGCCAGTCGGCGCTGATACCCAGCGAGCGCATCAGCGGAATATAGGAAACCAGTAGTTCAGCCACTCCGCCACCGAAGGGGGTAGAATTGATGTGGCACAGCCTTAGCCCTTTGAGGTCATTACCCAGGCTGACGACTTCGTCAACAACGTCCTCAGCTTCTACCCAGCGGTATTTGTTAATGTCAGCGGTGCCTAAGGAGACTTTCTGAAGCATGTTAACTTCCCTTAAGAGCCGACAGCTGCCATATTTTGCCTTCGGTGACAATGGATGGGGCGATTACCATTTCAACCTTTTGCATCTCGGGAATGGTGGTTACCCCGCAAACGCCCATCGCGGTGCGCAGGGCACCGACCAGGTTTTCACGGCCATCGGTAACCGAGGTCGGGCCCAAAAGAATTTGCTTAAGTGATGTGCTGGTGCCCACTTTTATGCGTGTTCCTCGCGGTAGTGCCGGGTGGGGGTGGGACATACCCCAGTGATAGCCGTGACCGGGGGCTTCTTTGGCTTTGGCGAAGAGGGAGCCAATCATGACCGCATCGGCTCCGGCGACAACCGCTTTACATACGTCGCTGCCCTTGGTAAAGCCGCCATCGGTAATAATGGGCACATAGCGGCCGGATTCTTTCTTATATTGCTCTCTGGCGGCGGCGCAGTCCATGGTGGCGGTTATCTGGGGGACACCAACGCCGAGGACTTCCCGGGTAGTGCAGGCGGCACCGGGGCCAACCCCGACCAGGACACCGGAGACGCCGGTCCTCATCAGCTCCAGACAGGCGCTGTAGCTGACGCAGTTGCCGACCACTACCGGCAGCGGTATGGATTGACAGAGTTCGGTAAAGACCAGCCCGCGGTAGCTTTTGGAAATATGTTGGGCGGTGGTAACCGTGGACTGGACGAACAGAATATCAGCTTTGGCTTCGGCAGTCAGGGGGGCAAAGCGTTTGGTATTGGCGGGTGTAACCGAAGCGGCACAGGTTGCCTTTGCCTTCTTGATGGCCTGTATCCGCTCGCCGATGAGGTTTTCCTTGATTGGTGCCGAGTATATCTTCTGCAGCAGTGCGGTGACCTGGCTATCGGAAGCTTGGGCGATTTCAGCGTATATCTCTGCGGGGTTGTCGTAGCGGGTCTGTATCCCTTCCAGATGGAGCACTGCCAGACCGCCTAACTGGCTCATTAAGATGGCCATATTGACATCGGTGACCGCGTCCATGGCGGCGGCTAGAATGGGGATGGAGAAGGTAATCTTGTCTATCTTGAAGTCAATGTTGGTCTGGTCGGGATTGACGGTAACATCTCCGGGCACAATAGCCACTTCGTCAAATCCGTAGGCGGGTCGAAGCTGCTTAAATTGGGGTATCGCCATTCATTCCTCCTTAAATATTAAGATATTATCACCAGCATCAGGAGTCGGTTGGGAGTGCGGGCAAACTCGCCATTAGGGTGACTTCACCCCTGCTTTCTGAGTTCCACCAGCTTGCCGGTTGAGTCCCTGAGCATATGGCGAACTTCCTGGGCGCTGTAGGTCGGCTTATAGCCGAGCAGGCGCTTTGCCTTGCTGATATCCAGGCTGCATTCAAAGGGCAGGGTAGTATCCATCGTGATGCTCGGGTCGCCTTGCCATTTATCCGCCGGTATCGTCTCCAGCCGTGACGAGGAAGCGGTCATCTCAAGGACGACTTTGGCTAAATCCAGCCAGGTGAGATAAGCACCGCTGGTTATGTTAAAGACCTGTCCAAACCCCTTTTCATTAAGGGTGGCGGTGAGAAAACCGCGGACGGTATCCTCATTGAGGATAAAATCCCCACCACCCTTATCGGGGAGTTTAATTACCTCTCCTTTGAGGGCATTGTCAATCATGGCTTTGAGCACCTTTCCCTGCATTGGTTGGGTGGGGTCAATGGAATACCACCACCTGAGCACGGTGAAGGGTAGCTCATGTTCCCGCCAGTAGGTGAGGCCAATCTGCTCTCTGGTCAGCTTGGAGAGGGAATAAAGCGGGCGCCGCGACTCTTCGGGGTGGAGGGGGTGCTCCTCGTCCATGGGGGCGTATCTCGGTTTACCATAGACCCGATGGGTGCTGGCGAAGAGGAAATGCTTGGCCTTATTGGCAACAGCCGCTTCCAGAAGGTTAACTATTCCTTTAATGTCAACATTAACTACCTCGTAGGGGTCGGAAGAGAATGTCTCCGCCAGATGGTAGATGACCTCGGCATCTTTGACGGCCAGCTTGACCTTTTCCCGGTCTTCGATGCCGCCTTCGACAAGCTCGACAGACGGACTCTTTATTTCGGCGAGGTTGGCCATGTTTTTGTCCAGCACCTTGACTTTATCACCGCGGGCCAGCAGTTCATTTATCAGCCTTTTGCCGGTAAAACCAGCCCCCCCCGTAATTAAAGCCTTCATTAACGCACCTCCTCTTCGGGAAAGTTGACCATGCGGTTTCAGATATAATGCAATTATAAGCAAGGGCTATTTGGGTGTCAATAACGCCCCGGCCAGGCTAAGGTAGACGGAGGGCGTTTTATCAATTATAATAGCTCAGGATATAGACGGTTATGTCCACGCTTTATGTGGTGGCTACCCCGATTGGCAATCTAGAGGATGTGACATTACGTGCCCTGCGCTGTTTACGTGAGGTGAAGCTAATTATCGCT